>Ga0209278_1002015_pt1 | contig 11699 bp, 7 predicted proteins | sample JI81BgreenDNA_FD_187504 | JGI IMG/M metagenome (GOLD analysis project Ga0209278, IMG submission 187504) | Wastewater effluent complex algal communities from Wisconsin, to seasonally profile nutrient transformation and Carbon sequestration -... | ecosystem: Engineered > WWTP > Effluent > Algae... | reverse complement strand
GCCGGTGGTGGCCCCGATACAGTGGAGCTCACCCCGAGCGAGAGCAGGTTTCAGAAGGTTCGCCGCATCCATGGCCCCGTCAGTTCTGCCGGCCCCCACGAGCTGGTGGATTTCATCGATGAAAAGGATGTCGCCCTTTTGTAAATTGGTGAGAATCCCTGCGAGATCGCCGGCTTTTTCGATTTGCGGGCCGGAGGTGGTGTGGAGGGTGGAGCCCACCGCCTGCGATAGAATGGTGGCCAGGGTGGTTTTGCCGAGACCGGGCGGGCCGGACAACAGCACGTGGGCTAACACATCGCCGCGCAGCTTGGCGGCATCCACCATCAGTATCAGGCGCTCTTTGACTTTTTCCTGACCGATGAACTCGGAAAATACCGGCGGACGCAGCGAGACATCGAAGTTAGTCTGCGGCGCGTTGGCTGTTTGTTGATAGAAATTTTCCGACATCGGGCAAGTGGTGGCAGTGATGGAACAGTAAATCCGCAGGCTTGGGCAGGCAAATGTTTTGATGGGCGATTTTTTCCTACTTTGCTTCACGCACGGCTTCTTCCGCGAGGGCATCGGCGATTTTCGAAAGATCCGGATGATCCCCGCCATCGGGGTCAAATTCGCGCACAAGATCCTGCCAAGTGGGAGAATCGGCATCGTCGCGTGCGGGCAAGTGCCACAAGAGCAGTAGTTCGCCTTCGCCCTCGATGACCAGAGCGCCTTGCTTTACCACCACTTCCGCTTCAAAGGGCAGCAGCCACAAGCGCGAGCGATGCGGCCCTTGCTGCGTGATGCTCTTGGTTTCGACATCTCCCGTAGGGAATAGAGTGGCTTTGCCATGCAGTGAGCCCGGTTGATCGCAGCGCATCCGCTGAAAAAACAAGCGCTTGCGTGCCAGATAACCGGTGCTCAGGAAAAAGCTGACATCACTCTCTTGAAAACTTTGTTCGTGAAAACGGAGCTGTGGTGGGAAGTGTTGCGGCTGGGCCTGGGCCATCGGCTGCAAGCGCTCTATTACAGCCGTCGCTCTCTTACGGTCAGCTCCCTCGGTGTGTTCCCACCACTGGAACGACAAAGCATGGCTGTCGCCCTCGACGCGGAGATAGGAAGCATCATCCACCAGAATGCGCGAATCCTCGGGAATCACCGCAACCGGCGCGCTGGTTTCATGGCTATCACGGCACTGCGATAGACACAGCGCTGCGGCGATCAGCGTGATTCCTAGGTAATAGCGTGGAAAATGCATGGGCGAGATTAGCCGCAGCGTTGCAGGTTCGGCAACTACTAGATGCATCGTAGTTCGAGGTTTTTGAGCGGAAAACGGATGCCGAAATGCAAAAAGGGGGTAAAAAATGACCTGCGCGACGGGTGGATCGTGCCGAAACTGGGCCAATCGACGAAAATAATTTTGAGAAAAACCCTTTGATTCTCAACGTCTTTGGAAGGAACTGCAAAAAACTTGGAAAAAAAGAGAGAAAAATCGTTGACGTTTTTTGGAAATTATGTAGATTTGTCCCGCCGCGGTGAAGCGCCCGGCACGTGAGAGACTCTCCAGTTGATCGCGACTTTATCGGAGAACGACAGCGATGTCCTGACCTGGTAGTCCGATCGACTTTTTTGTCCCCGCGTAACCCGATCTTTGACAGTGTGGCTTGGTTGATGTGAGTGTGTTTTCCGTCGGGAAAGCAAAGTCTTCATCAAAAAAACCAAGCAGAGAGAAAAAAGCTAAATTGTATGCTGCAGGCCGGAGATGTCCGGTTTGCAGGTCTGAACAGCTCACAACGGTGTGGACTTCGGTTTGCACGAGATTGCTTGAGTTGGTATCAGTCAACATCACTTTAGTTGAACACATGGTTAATTGAATTTAACATACGTCAACCGATTTTAATTTTACGGAGAGTTTGATTCTGGCTCAGAATGAACGCTGGCGGCGTGTTTAAGACATGCAAGTCGTACGGAGTGATATGAGTAGCAATACAAGTGTCGCTCAGTGGCGCACGGGTGCGTAACACGTGAGTTACATGCCCTGCAGAGAGGGATAGCCCAGGGAAACTTGGATTAATACTTCATGGTCTCGCAAGAGTAAAGGTGGCGAAAGCTGCCGCTGCAGGATTGGCTCGCGGCCTATCAGCTAGTTGGTGAGGTAACGGCTCACCAAGGCGACGACGGGTACCTGGTCTGAGAGGACGATCAGGCACACTGGAACTGAGACACGGTCCAGACACCTACGGGTGGCAGCAGTCGAGAATCATTCACAATGGGGGCAACCCTGATGGTGCAACGCCGCGTGGAGGATGAAGGTCTTCGGATTGTAAACTCCTGTCATCTAGGAGCAAGGCATGGTGGTCAATAGCCAACATGATTGATAGTACTAGAAGAGGAAGGGACGGCTAACTTCGTGCCAGCAGCCGCGGTAATACGAAGGTCCCGAGCGTTATTCGGAATCACTGGGCGTAAAGGGAGCGTAGGCGGCGTGGAAAGTCAGATGTGAAATCCCGGGGCTCAACCCCGGAACTGCATCCGATACTACCATGCTAGAGTATTGGAGGGGTAACTGGAATTCTCGGTGTAGCAGTGAAATGCGTGGATATCGAGAGGAACACCTGTGGCGAAAGCGAGTTACTGGACAATTACTGACGCTGAGGCTCGAAGGCTAGGGGAGCAAAAGGGATTAGATACCCCTGTAGTCCTAGCAGTAAACGGTGCACGCTTGGTTTGAGGGGAATCGACCCCCTTCGAGCCGGAGCTAACGCGTTAAGCGTGCCGCCTGGGAAGTACGGTCGCAAGACTAAAACTCAAAGAAATTGACGGGGACCCGCACAAGCGGTGGAGTATGTGGCTTAATTCGATGCAACGCGAAGAACCTTACCTAGGCTTGACATGCATTTCTAAGCGGATGAAAGTCCGTGACTCTTCGGAGGACTTGCACAGGTGCTGCATGGCCGTCGTCAGCTCGTGTCGTGAGATGTTGGGTTAAGTCCCGCAACGAGCGCAACCCCTGTGATTAGTTACCAGCGCGTTATGGCGGGGACTCTAATCAGACTGCCCAGATCAACTGGGAGGAAGGTGGGGACGACGTCAGGTCAGTATGGCCCTTACGCCTAGGGCTGCACACGTACTACAATGCCCAGCACAATGAGAACCGAGACCGCGAGGTGGAGGAAATCTACAAAACTGGGCTCAGTTCGGATTGGAGGCTGCAACTCGCCTCCATGAAGCTGGAATCGCTAGTAATGGCACATCAGCTACGGTGCCGTGAATACGTTCCCGGGTCTTGTACACACCGCCCGTCACATCATGGAAGTCGGTCGCACCCGAAGTGCCTGCGCCAACCCCGCCTCGGCGGGGAGGCAGGGCCCTAAGGTGTAGCTGGTAACTGGGATGAAGTCGTAACAAGGTAGCCGTAGGGGAACCTGCGGCTGGATCACCTCCTTTCTAAGGAGTAAATCACACACGGAAACAACTCATGCTTGCATGAAACTGTCTCACCCGTCCCTGTGATAGGTCGATGCCTACCAGCAATGGTAATACGGCATGAAACGGCAAACCACTTTCATTCGTGAAAATAGGTGCTGTTTCTCAAAAGTACAACAAATCCTGCAAACGCAGCATACAATTTGGCCTTTTTCTCTCAGCAAAATCAAAACGAAAGGAACCCCGGTTCGCGGGCAACGACATCAGCAATGGTGAAGTGAGCGTGTAAGGATAAAAGGGGGTTTAGCTCAGTTGGTAGAGCGCTAGCTTTGCAAGCTTGATGTCAGGAGTTCGAGTCTCCTAACCTCCACCACTTGAAGAAATACTGAAATTTTGAAAAGCTGAAAAGCTGAAATCAAATTTCAGAATTTCAGAGTTTCAGCGTTTCAGCTTTTCCGATCACTGGGTCTGTAGCTCAGTTGGTTAGAGCACCGCCTTGATAAGGCGGGGGTCATAGGTTCAAGTCCTATCAGACCCACCATCCGGTTCCTGGAAGTGAGATAAGCGACAACACACCGTCGAGAGCAACAAATGGACGCTCTTTGACATCTGCAGGGAGATCAGTAAATGGTCTCCAGAAAAGAAAAGTTTTTCTAGTGATTTAGTAATAAATCAAAAATACAATTTTGATCAAAAGTAAGTCCTTGGAAAATACTCGAACCATAAACAAAAGAATACGGCAAATTTTGTCAGTGATCCGCAAAGAAAACTGACTCTTTCCAAGCCACTCGCAAGAGTGGGACTGGAAATAGCAAGATTCGAAAGAAATCAAGCTTTAAAGGGCACACAGTGGATGCCTTGGTGCTGAATGGCGATGAAGGACGTGATAAGCTGCGATAAGCTTCGGGGAGTGGCAAATACACTTTGATCCGGAGATTTCCGAATGGGATAACCTGGTTGTGGTAATACACAATCGTCTTTGTCTAAAGCCCCTTCAATGGGGAAGGTAGGACAAAGTTCGCGATACCCGCTGAAGTGAAACATCTCAGTAAGCGGAGGAAAAGAAAGAGAAATCGATACCGCAAGTAGTGGCGAGCGAAACCGGTAGAGCCCAAACCAGAGATATTTCTCTGGGGTTCGGACCCCGTCGTGGGACCAACAAAGATAGGAGAAGCGTCTGGAAAGGCGCGGCAGAGAGGGTGACACCCCCGTAACCGAAATCCGAGTTGGCCCTAGGGAGTTCCAGAGTAGCACTGCACACGTGAAACGCAGTGTGAATATGTGCGGACCACCGCATAAGGCTAAATACAAGTCAGCGACCGATAGTGAACAAGTACCGCGAGGGAAAGGTGAAAAGAACCGCTGTGAGCGGAGTGAAATAGAACCTGAAACCGTGTGCCTACAAGGTGTCAGAGCCCCTTCGGGGGTGATGGCGTGCCTTTTGCTTAATGAGTCTGCGAGTTAGCATCTGTGGCAAGCTTAAGATCTTCCGGATCGTAGGCGAAGCGAAAGCGAGTCCGAATAGGGCGACCATAGTGGCAGGTGCTGGACCCGAAGCGGAGGTGATCTACCCATGGCCAGGTTGAAGCGTAAGTAATATTGCGTGGAGGACCGAACTGGTGAATGTTGAAAAATTCTCGGATGAGCTGTGGGTAGGAGTGAAAGGCTAATCAAACCCCGTGATAGCTGGTTCTCCTCGAAATGCATTGAGGTGCAGCGTTGCGTGCTGATGAATGGGGGTAGAGCACTGAAAAGGCTAGGGGGCACACCCGTCTACCAAACCTTATCAAACTCCGAATACCATTCAATGGAGCGCAGCAGTGAGACGGCGGGGGATAAGCTTCGTCGTCAAAAGGGAAACAACCCTGATCAGCAGCTAAGGTGCCAAAATAACGCTAAGTGGAAAGGATGTGGGATTTCATAGACAGTGAGGATGTTGGCTTAGAAGCAGCCACCATTTAAAAAGTGCGTAATAGCTTACTCATCGAGAGATCCCGCGCCGAAAATGATTGGCGATAAGCGTTATACCGAAGCTCTGGGTGTCTAGTTTACTAGGCGCGGTAGAGGAGCATTCTAGTCAGCAGTGAAGCGCGATAGCGATTGACCGTGGAGCGGCTAGAAGAGAGGATGCAGACATAAGTAACGATAAGACCAGTGAAATCCTGGTCCGCCGTAAACCCAAGGTTTCCAGGGCCACGTTTTTCGTCCCTGGGTTAGTCAGGACCTAAGTCGAGGCCGAAGGGCGTAGACGATGGACACAAGGTTAATATTCCTTGACTTCCGAACCTTAAACCGGATGGACGCATGAATAGAGGTAGCTAAGTAATTGAATTCTGAGAGGCGGCTTCGGCCAAATCGTACTACCAAAATGAGTGCCTAGAAAAGATCCGGCGTATGCTAAGGAACCTGTACCGTAAACCGACACAGGTGGGTGGGTAGAGTATACCAAGGCGCAAGAGTGAACCCTCGTTAAGGAACTCGGCAAATTAGCCCCGTAACTTCGGGAGAAGGGGTGCCTGGTTCGCCAGGCCGCAGTGAAATGGCCCAACCGACTGTTTAGCAAAAACACAGCATTCTGCCAAGACGCAAGTCCAAGTATAGGATGTGACACGTGACCAATGCGGAAAGATTAAGGTAAGATGTTAGAGCAATCGAAGCTTCGAGCCCAAGTCCCCGTGAATGTCGGCCGTAACTATAACGGTCCTAAGGTAGCGAAATTCCTTGTCAGGTAAGTTCTGACCTGCACGAATCGTGTAACGAGTTGGGCACTGTCTCAACGAGGCGCTCAGTGAAATTGTAATGGCGGTGAAGATGCCGCCTACCCGCAGAAGGACGGAAAGACCCTATAGACCTTAACTGTAAGCTATCATTGGTTTCTCGATTTTCATGCTCAGCATAAGTGGGAGGCGTTGAAGTGGCCCTTTAGGGGGTCGCGGAGCCATCAGTGAGATACCACCCTTGGGTGTTGGGAGATCTAACCTCAGTCCCGTGAATCCGGGTGAGGAACAGTGTTAGCCGGTCAGTTTTACTGGGGCGGTATCCTCCTAAAGAGTAACGGAGGAGCGCGAAGGTGGGCTCAATACGGTTGGTAACCGTATGTCGAGTGCATAGGCATAAGCCCGCCTAACTGTGAGACCTACAAGTCGAGCAGATGCGAAAGCAGGCCTAAGTGATCCGGCGGTAGAAAGTGGAATTGCCGTCGCTCAACGGATAAAAGGTACCTTAGGGATAACAGGCTGATTTCGCCCAAGAGTTCATATCGACGGCGAAGTTTGGCACCTCGATGTCGGCTCGTCGCATCCTGGGGCTGGAGAAGGTCCCAAGGGTCCGGCTGTTCGCCGGTTAAAGCGGCACGCGAGCTGGGTTCAGAACGTCGCGAGACAGTTCGGTCCTCTATCCTCTGTGGGCGTAGGAAAATTGAAGGGTTCAAACTCTAGTACGAGAGGACCGAGTTTGACGCACCTCTGGTGCACCTGTTGTTCTGTCAAGAGCATAGCAGGGTAGCTACGTGCGGAAGGGATAAGCGCTGAAAGCATCTAAGCGCCAAGCCCCTCCTAAGATGAATTTTCCCTGAAGGATCGTGGAAGACTACCACGTTGATAGGCTGAAAGTATAAGTGTGGTAACATACGAGCTTAGCAGTACTAATCATCCGATCGGCTTGATTTCTTCGAAATCGGCTATTTTACCAAGGACTACAGATCAAAACACTTTTCTTATTCAGAGACTCAAATTCTTGAGCCTCCCTGCAGATGTCAGAGAGCGACTACGGGCGAAAGCCCGGAGTTAAAAGTAATTAGTTAGAAGTTATTAGTGAAGAGCAAGTCCTGCGCGAACTCTTCCCCCAATAACTCATAACCAATAACCAATAACACACCAGAAGTGAAGCTTGAAGCAAGCTTCAAGCTTCACTTCTGGTGACCAGAGCGAAGTGGAACCACCCGGTCCCATTCCGAACCCGGAAGTGAAACGCTTCAGCGCCAATGGTAGTGAGACGATAGGTCTTGTGAGAGTAGGTCGTCGCCAGGTATATGCCCCGTATGCAGAAATGCATGCGGGGCTCTTTTTTTGCCCGGATAGGCCGACCGTATAGGCCCGCATGTGGCGGAGGCGTCCCGCCTCCAGGCCCCTCAAAGCCCGAACCGGCAGGGAACGCTCTCCGAGCGGTCCGGCGGAAGCAATCTGGTTTTACTCTAACGCATCCAACCTTCCCCACAGACGTTGTTCGCGAACAATCAGCCATAGGACGGAAAAACTCTGCCGAGTCAACCCTGTTTCCGCCACCAGAGGTTTTGGAGAAACGTCCTTACCTTTGTGAAAAAAATTTCGTGCATTGCCACGTTCCGTGATTACCATCCGCGCATGGAATTTCTTATCATCGGTGGCATAATACTCGTGGGGTTGATTGTATTGCTCGTGCGCAAGGGTGCGGGCAGGCGAGAAGGTAATTCTTCTGCCCACGATCCCCAGATGTGGACAGGCCATTCGGATCACATCCATCAGAGCGAAACGACAGACAACTCTTCCAGCGACCATCACTCATCCTGGGATGACGATTCGAGCAGTGATAGTGGTAGCAGCGATAGTGGAAGCAGCAGCGATAGCGGATCCAGCTCCAGCAGTGATTGATTCACGCAGAATGATGACCAAATCGCTACGCTGATCGCTGCCTATGATCAAAGCTCATAATTTCTCCCGGGCTCGGGCACGATGGCCTCGGTGCTGGGGAGTTTTTCTTTGAGCTGGGCGGCGAACCAGGCCACGGCATCGTCGTCGCCGTGGACGAGGAAGGTTTTCTTCGGCTTGACCTTGAGGATGTAGTCGAGCAGTTCCTCGCGAGTGGCGTGACCGGAAAAGTCGAAGGTGTCCACATCGCAGAGCAAGGGAACAGCGGGGAGACGCTCGTCCATTTTCACCAGATCGCCGCGCTTGGCCGCCTTGATGCGGGCACCGGGCGTGGCGGAATCCGTGTAGCCCACGAAGTAGATCGCGTTCTTCTGGTTCTCCATGAAGCCTTGCGCGGCAAAAGTGTTAGACACGGTGTTTTCGGACATCATGCCGCTGGACAAGGCGTAGATGCAGCCGGGATGAAGCGGGATGGGGCCCCGGCGTTTGCGGTTGCCGGTCTCCAGATCCATGTCTTCGAGAATCTCGAAGTCGGGGAAATGACGACGTGAGCCATGCATGTGCCGATCGTAGATCATCGTCATCTTGGTGCTCAGGCCACCGATGTAGACGGGCGTCTTGCGCGGGATGAGTTTCTTCGATTTGAACTGGTGAATCATCGTCAGCAATTCCTGCGTTTTGCCGATGGCAAAGACGGGAATGAGAACGGATCCGCGGCGATCGATGACCTTGCGCATTTGCTCCGCAAGGCGGTGTTGTTCCGATTCGCGGGTGTAGTCCGCCCGGCGCTCCTGAGCACCGCGGGTGGTCTCGATGATCAGCGCGTCCACCGTGGTCTCCGGCATGACAGCACCTTTCAGCAAGGTGTGACCGCCGAAGCACAGGTCGCCGGTGTAGAGAACTTTTTTCCCTTCCGCCTCCATGGTGATGCCCACCGAGCCGAGGATGTGACCGGCATCGTGAAAGGTGCCGCGTATGGTGCCGGCGGGATCGAGATCGAAGGGGCGCTCATAACCGCGGGTTTCGAAGCGGGGCTCGAGCTCCTCCAGTTCCTCGTGGGTGAAAAACGGATAATCGGTGATGCCGAGCTCGAGGCGTTTGCTGTTCATCACGTTCACCGAGTTGTGCAGCATGGCCTTCGCCAGATCGGCGGTGGCGGGGGTCATGAACAAAGGGGCGCGCGGATGGCGGCGCAGCAACATCGGCACGGTGCCGGTGTGATCGAGGTGGGCGTGCGTGAGCACGGCGGCATCCACCGAGCCTTCTTCCACAAATTCAAAATGCGGCGTGGCCTCGAGGCCCTCGTGCTTCGGGTGCATGCCCGAGTCGAGCACGATGCGGGCTTTTCCGGTATCGATCAGATACGAATTGGCACCAATTCCTGCGTGCCGGCACAAACTTTTGAAAATCATTCGATAAGAGTCCTAACTGCGGGGAAAGTGAAACATCAGCCCCCGCTTGTCAACTGTGGAAAAAGACCGGCGCGGCGTCGCAATCCCGTCTCGCGCCTAACAAAAAACACTTTTTGCTTTTCCCGCTCGGGCATTGTGGGAGAATGCGGACATGGAGACATTGACGATTGCACAGCTCAGGGAGCAGGCAGGCGAGACGCCGTTTTATGCCGAGATCGATGTGCAATTGCAATCGCGCCAGGCCAAGACCACGCGCACGAACAAACCGTATCTGGAGCTCTCGTTCGCGGATTCCACGGCGGGTTTTTCGCTGAAACTGTGGGAGGACAGGCCGCTGTTCACCGCTGCGCGCGATTGGCCGGACGGGGTGATGATTCGCCTCGCGGGGAAATGGACGCAGAATCAATACGGCCTCGATGGCAATGACCTCAGCGCCCGCGTGTTGAACAAGGAGGAGCGCGAGCTGTTTCTTTCCGGTGATCCCGATCTCCAGGCGAAACAGCACGAGGACTGGCAGTGCATTCTCGATATCTGCGCAACACTGCAAGACCCGCGCCTGGCTTTATTGACAACGATGTTTTTCGAAAAATTCGGCGATAACTTCCGTCGCACCGCAGCCGCGCGGAAGAACCATCACGCACGGCGCGGCGGCCTGGTGGAGCACGTCGCGCAGATGATGCGGGCCGCCGAGGCATTGTGCCGGGTCTATCCGCAATGGCATCGCGATCTGCTCATCGCCGGGGTGCTGTTTCACGACTGCGGCAAGCTCTGGGAAAATTCCTACCCGCGCGATGGTTTCACGCAAATCCACAGCCTGCGCGGAGAAATGTTAGGCCACATCCCCATCGGCATCGAGGTGGTGAACACCCTGTGGCGAGAAATGATGGAATCCGATATGGCTTCGGGTTGGCTGACACTGGAGCCGCACTCGGAGGAGGTGCGTTTGCATTTGCTGCACCTCATCGCCAGCCATCACGGGCAATACGAATTCGGTTCGCCCACCTTGCCACGCACGCCCGAGGCCTTCGCCCTGCATTTCATCGATAATATCGATGCCAAAATGGAGATGCTCAAGGATGCCTACGCGAATGCCAACGAGATCGCGCCGAACATTTACGAAAAACAATTCCCCCTGCCTGCCAATCTCGTCACACCGCTGAAGACCTATGAGCTTCCGGTATTACTGGCAGAAGAGGAGGAACAGGCGGATGGGGAGAAGGAGAGTGCTGAGGAGAGCGCGGAGAACGTGTGATCTTCACGAGACTGGCACATCAAGACCTTCTGCCACCGCGAGTTTTTTCTGATTTCGATCGAAGGTGAGAAAGTGTTTCACCTTGAGATGCTTGGCAGTGGCAAGATGCAGGACGTCCATCGAACGGTGTCCCTGTTTCATCGTGTGCGTGGCGGAGAGCGCTTCCGCGATGCTGTGCACATCCTGCCAGTCCACAGCAGCAAGTTCGAAAATGCCTGCCTCAATCTGATCCTGTAGTGCCTTTAGCATGCGTTCAGCCTCGACTTTGGAAAAACCTTTTGTTTTATCCTTGTGATGCTGGAATACTTGGAATCGAGCCGATTGCCGGAATTCCCAAAGCACCAGGGATGAGACGATGATTTGACCGTCATAGCTTTCCATGAAGGCATCCGCGCGACTGCTATTATCCTGCTCACGGATGAGCGCGCAGAGAAAAGAGGTGTCAGCAAAAAGTGGCATTTACCCTTCCTCCCCCTCCAGCTCGGCCGCACGCATTTGCTCCACTTCTGCGGCAGAAAATGAGCGACCTTTCCATATCGAGTTACGTATGGCACGAAAGTCCACGCGAGGACGTTGTTTTTGCGTGGGCTTCGCCGCAGGCACCAAGGTGGCGTATGGCTTGCCGCGTTTGAGAACTTGCACGGACTCGCCATTGTCGAGCCAAGCAGAAACTCGGCGGAATTGATTGCGCAAATCAGCGGTTGTGACTGTGTTCATGATACATTGAGGTATCATCAAAGCCATTTCTGTGCAAGTGAAATATCTCACTCCACCACCTCAAACACCCCGCCGCCTAACAATCTTCCGCCATCGTAGAAGGCGCAGATTTGGCCGGGGGAAATGGCGCGCTGGGGGGTGCGGAAGACGACCTCGCAAGTGCCGTTCTCGCGCGGGCTGACTTCGCAGGGCTCGGCTTTGGCGCGGTAGCGGGGCTGGGCTTCCATCAGCGTTTTGCCCGTGGGTGACTCGTTGATCCAGTTGAGCGTGCCGACGATGCAACGGCTGGCG
>Ga0209278_1002014_pt1 | contig 11702 bp, 9 predicted proteins | sample JI81BgreenDNA_FD_187504 | JGI IMG/M metagenome (GOLD analysis project Ga0209278, IMG submission 187504) | Wastewater effluent complex algal communities from Wisconsin, to seasonally profile nutrient transformation and Carbon sequestration -... | ecosystem: Engineered > WWTP > Effluent > Algae... | reverse complement strand
TTCATGAAGCAGTTGAACGCCACCGGGATCATGTCCTCGCTGACGCCATAGGGGGCGAGCGCTTCTGCCAGGTTGCCAAAGCAGCCGCGATGCGGATCGGTGTCGCCATAGATGATCCGGAACGTGTCCTTTGAGCATGGGGTGAGCAGGAAATCATGCCGCCCCACATCATCGGCGACAATGTCGAGCATCACCTGGCTGCGATTGGAATAGAGCCTGTCGCCCAGCCCGAGATAGATCTTGCTCGCATAATCGAGCGTGCGTCCCGACGAGATGACCTCGCCGATGTCATGCCGGTTGAATGCCAGCAGGTCCGCCACCTGTTCGCCCAGCACATCGGTGACGGTGAGCGTCTGGCCCTTGTTCAGGGTGAAGGCTGTGCCCGAACGCGGGGGAATCTCATGCGGCACGTTCGGCTGCCTTTCTGGGACGCAGCGGGCAGCGCCACTCGGAACCGACGGCGCGTCCGCTATACTGCCGCGCTTCCGATATCGTACCGTGCAGCGCCAGCATGGGGTTTACCTCGCCCGCCAGTGCGATATCGCGCTCGATGATCGTTCCTCGCATCTTCTCGTACATGCCCGATGCGCGCAGCTGTTCAAACTGATCGTGCAGATTGAAGATGATTGCAGGGCGTTCGAAACGCCGCGCAGGGCGGCTCGCGCCCGGATGCAGCCCGACCACGAAAAAGGCCTCGCCGCCGAAGCTGAGCGAGAAATGCGGGTCATCCGGATCGCCGCTGACACGCGGGTCGATCGGCTGGCCCAGCCAGTCGTCCTTGTCGCTCAGCGATTGCAGCCGCTGCCACAGATGCTGCTCGAACCCGGTCTCGTCGAGCCCAGGATCTTCCTCGAAAAGCACGGCAAGCGACTGGAACGGCGCCGGGTCGAGCGTGTAATCGCGCGCAATGTCCATCAGGGCAGGGTGAATGCGCAGATCATCCCAGGCCGAACGCAGATCACGCCCGACGATGATGCGCATATTGCCTTTGCCCAGCGCAGACTTTGCGCCGACACAGGGGAAATTTCGGTCCTGAATGAATGCGCGGAAACGGTCCGCCAGAGCTTGATCGCGGTGAGTGCATGCTTGAGCCATGCCATCCATACGCGGCGAGTGCATTGGGGTTGCTCGCTTGGCCTTATGCATTTTTTCCCACCAGAGCTTGCGCGGCCGCCAGATCGGCAATGAAGGCGCGGCGTTCTGCAGCGGCGCGCTCGCGGTCGGGCAGCCGCAGCAGGAACGAGGGATGCACTGTCGCCACCAGCTGCACGCCATCGTCGAGCCGGTGCGCCGTGCCGCGCATCGAGGATATGCTCGCCGACTTGCCGGTCAGCCCGCGCAGCGCGCTGCCCCCCAGCGAAACGATGATGTTGGGTTTCACCAGCGCGCGTTCCTGATCGAGCCACCAGCGGCAGATGTCGATCTCGCCCGTGCTGGGGTTCTGGTGCAGCCGGCGCTTGCCGCGTGCGACGAACTTGAAATGCTTGACCGCATTGGTGACATACAGCGCCGAACGGTCCATCCCGGCCTCGGCAAGGGCTTCGTCCAGCAGCTGTCCGGCAGGGCCGACAAAGGGGCGGCCTTCCAGATCCTCGCGGTCGCCGGGTTGCTCGCCGACCAGCATGATGCGGGCATCGCTGCGTCCTTCGCCGGTCACCGCCTGGGTCGCCTGGCAATGCAGTGGGCAGCGCGTGCAGCTGCGCACGGCCTGGTTCAGCGCTTCGATCGATCCGGCATCCTGCGGCATTGCGGTTTCCGCCTGACCGCGCGCGCGCCATTTGTCGCTGCGCGGATTGGCGAGCGAGACAGCGGTCTCCCGCATCTGCTCCACCCGCGCTTCGGCTCCGGCGATCAGCGGCGCGATATCCTGCGCCTCGGGAAGGTTGTGCCAGTATTTCTTGGGCATTTCCGCGCGCATCGCGGCGATCTTCACGCGGGCAGGGTTGAAGATCGCGCCATAATAGGTGCGCCACTGGTCTTCGACGACATCATGGTCGGGCACCTCGTCGCGGGTGCCGCCGGGGCCGAGATGCAGCTCTTCACCATGCCAGATCGCGCGCGCGTCCGGGGTCACTATCGCCCAGTCCATGCCGTAGAAGCGCTTGCGAAAAAAGGGTGCGGCAAGGCGCAAGATGCGGTGTTCGGGCTCAAACCAGGCAGCAAAGCGCTCGCGCCCCGTCTCGTCTTCGCCCAGACGGCGGAAGCGCACGAATGCATGCATCTTGTGCAGGTCGCGGCGGATCGCCTTGTCCAGCCGCATCAGCCAGTCGGTATCGGGATCGATGCGCCGCTCGAGCAATCTGCGATCGTCCAGCGCCCGCCAAACGATCCGATAGAGCCGCGAGGGTACGGCTTCGTCGCGATGGCAGATCACGCGATCGGTAATCGTCACCAGTTCGCGCGGCAGGGTGATCGTGCGCTGCGGCTGAAGCGGCGTTGCATCGGCAAACAACGACCCGCTTTCTCTCGCGTGTCGCCACACGATATCCTGCGGCGGCACCTCCGCGGCGAGCAAGGCGCGCGCCGCCGTGCGCCATTCAGCGAAATCGCCAGGTTGCTGCAGGATGATCTCGCGCATCGTGGCGGGCCCTAAAGTGCCAGGCTCATCTGCTCGGGCGGCGGAGCGAAGCGCGCGCGCAGGTTTGCGCTGTCGGTCAGCCCGCCGGGCCGCCAGTCGGGGGTAGTGACAAAGGGCAGCACCTTCTTGACCGATGCGGTGAGCCGGGCGAGATCACCGATGCGGATCGCGCCGAGCCGCCGTGCGGCGATGATCCTGTCCACGGCGCGGGTACCCAGCCCGGGTACACGCAACAGCATCTCGCGCGGGGCGCGGTTGATATCGACCGGAAAGCTCTCGCGTCGCTGCAGCGCCCACGCGAGCTTGGGGTCGATCGAAAGGTCGAGCATCCCTTCATTTGCTCCGGCCATGATCTCTGCCCGATCGAACCCATAGAAGCGCAGCAGCCAGTCCGCCTGATACAGCCGGTGCTCGCGCATAAGGGGCGGGCGCACCGGCGGCAGATCGCTGCTCGCATCGGGGATCGGGCTATAGGCCGAATAATAGACGCGGCGCAGGCGATAGCCCGAATACAGGCTGGTGGCAGAGGCGAGAATGTCATCATCGCGCGCACCATCGGCCCCGACGATCATCTGGGTCGATTGGCCTGCGGGAGCAAAGCGCGGCGGCCGAGCTTTTCTGAGCAGCCGGTCCTTGCGCGCCTCGACCGCATCCTCGACCCCAACGCGCACGCTCGCCATGGTCTTGCGAATGGTCTGCGGCTTCTTTTCCGGCGCGAAGCTTTTCAACCCGTCCTCGGTCGGCAGCTCGACATTGGTGGAGAGACGGTCGGCATACAGCCCTGCGCGCGCGATCAGTTCGGGCGACGCACCCGCGATCGTCTTGAGATGGATATAGCCGTTGAAACGATGCTCCTCGCGCAGCAGCCGAGCGACCTCGACCAGCTGCTCCATCGTGTAATCTTCCGACCGGATGATGCCGGAGGACAGGAACAGCCCCTCGATATAGTTGCGCTTGTAGAAGTCGAGCGTCAGCCGGACGACCTCTGCCGGATTGAACCGCGCGCGGGGGACGTTGCTTGATGCGCGGTTGATGCAGAAGCGGCAGTCATAGATGCAGAAATTGGTCAGGAGGATCTTCAGCAGCGATATGCAGCGGCCATCGGGCGCATAGCTGTGGCAGATGCCCATGCCACCGGTTGACCCGATGCCCTTGGTGCCAGTCGAATCGCGCCGCACCGTGCCCGACGAGGCGCACGACGCATCATATTTCGCCGCGTCGGCGAGCACGGCCAGCTTTTGCAGAATCGGTTTTTCGCTCATGCCCCTGATATAGAGGTGAGAACAAAGAAAGAACAGTGCTTTGCTGTCCTGCCCTGCCCGGCTCACCGCAAGCGGCAGGCCGGGCAGGGCACTTGGTTATCGGCCGATGAAATCGAGGATGTCGGCGTTCAGTTGATCGGCATTCACCGTGAGCATGCCGTGCGACAGGCCTTCGTAGATCTTCATCTCGGCATGCGGCAGCAGGTCGGCCTGGAGCAGCGCGGCATTCTTGTAGGGCACCACCTGATCGTCATCGCCATGCAGCACCAGGGTCGGCACGGTCATGGCCTTGAGATCATCGGTCTGGTCGGTTTCGCTAAACGCCTTGATGCCCTCATAATGCGCCTTGGCGCTGCCCATCATGCCCTGACGCCACCAGTTTTCGACAACCGCTTCATCGGGCTCCGAATCCTCGCGGTTGAATCCGTAGAACGGGCCCGATGCGACATCGCGGAAAAAGGCGGCGCGGTTCGCGGCGAGCGCGCTGCGGAAGCCGTCGAACACCTCCATGTCGAGCCCATTGGGATAGCGGTCGGTCTTGACCATGATCGGCGGGACGGCGGCAACCAGCACTGCCTTTGCAACCCGGCCCTGCGGAATGCCGTGTTGCGCGACATAGCGCGCGGCTTCGCCACCGCCGGTGGAATGGCCGATATGCACTGCGTTCCTGAGGTCCAGATGCGCGGTGACGGCGGCGGCATCGGCAGCATAATGGTCCATGTCATGGCCCTCGCTCACCTGCTCGGACCGGCCATGGCCGCGGCGGTCATGCGCAATCACGCGGAAACCCTTGCTCAGGAAGAACAGCATCTGCGCGTCCCAGTCATCGGACGACAGCGGCCAGCCATGATGGAACATGATCGGCTGGGCGTCCTTCGGGCCCCAGTCCTTGAAGAAAATCTGCGTGCCATCGGAGGCGGAAACATAGCCCATCATCGTTCTCCCGTGTTGCGGAATGCCAAGCATAGCGACCAAAGGGGACGGCAAGATGACGCCGCGTTGGCGCGGCTGAGGTGCTGCCCGCAAAAGGTCTTGAGGCAATACGATGTCGGGCCGGTCGGGTTGCGCCGGTCAGGCGGGCGCGGGCATCGTTCCCGGGCGGAGATAGGCGAACATATGCGCGACATAATCGCCCTTGCCCAGGTTCACCCCTTGCGCGCGCATTATCGCATAGGCGGCCATCACGTGGAAGAAGAGCTGCGGGATCGCCCAGTCGCGGACATATTGCGCGGCGCTGAGATCGAACACCATGCCATTGGGCAGGCTGTGGGCGACGGGCGTTTCCCGCGGCAGATCGGCCATGTCTGCCGATGCCTTTTCGACGAGGGCGAGCGTGTCGGCGATCCGCGCCTGCGCATCGGCAATCGACCAGCGCTGCTCCCCCGCGCCGCGCCCTTCGTTCAGCAGCGTGGCCAGGCTTTCGGGAAAGGGCTCCTGGCGAAGACGGAACACGCCTTCCTGCGCCTGCACGCACGAAAAGCAGATCTGGGTGAACAGCGGGAACATGTCCGGCGCCAGCCGTGCGCTCATCAGGTCGGCAGCCTGGTCGGCACCCAGCTGGGTTTCCGCCTTGTCGATCCAGACGGACAGGGCCTTGAGCATCTGCATGTACGTGGGAACGAGCGTGTCCTTGAGCGTCATCGGGCTATCCTCTTGTTATCGGCCAAGGTCATAGACGCGGAGCAAGGCAACGCAAGCGCGATGCAGGGTAAAAGGACAAGGGGCTGGGAGAAAAAGTGGTGCCCGGGGACGGGATCGAACCGCCGACACTGCGATTTTCAATCGCATGCTCTACCAACTGAGCTACCCGGGCATCGGGCCGCGCCGCACCGGAAAAGCTGGTGGGCTGCAAGGCTCATCGCCAGACCGGCGATTTGGAGCGCCGCCTATAGGCAGGCTTGGGCAGGCTTGTCCATAGCAAAATCGCTCCGCTGCATGCTCGGCTCAATCATATTCCGCATCGGGACGATCAGCGGGCGGGCCGGGCACGCTATAGCCTTCACCCAGCCATTTCAGCAGGTCGCGATCCTTGCAGGCCTTGCTGCAAAAGGGCGAGAAATCGGGCCGTGCAGGCTTCTTGCACAAGGGGCAGGGGCGGGGCGTGCTCATGATCGATGCATCTAGGCAGGAACCGCGCTGACCGCAACCATGCGTCCGGTGCGGCGCTGCAGCGCGTCCAGCCATTCGGGCCTGGCGCCGAGCAGCTGCGATTCGGCGCTGGGCAGATCGAGGCGGAGTGTGCCTGTCCCGGTGTCGCGCTCGGCGCTGCGCAACCGGGCGAGCAGCTGCCAGCGGACCGGATCGGCGGCATGCAGTTCGATCAGCGACGCGCCGGTGCGCCGAATAACGATCTGCATCAGGCCAAAGCCGTTGATCGCGGTGCGCTCGCACGCGGTGGACATTGCCGTATCAAAGGCAGCCATCACCGCGTTGCGATCGGCCTTGTCGCCCAGCGTCGGGAAATCGACGGCGATATTGCCGCCCATGCCATGCCGCCGGATCGCCACGGCCAAGGCAGGTGCAGCGGCCAGCGCCAGCGCGCGGGGGGCCAGATCGCCATCGACATCGACGACCATCATCGCCGGGGTCGGCGAAAAGGTCAGCATCCCGCCTGCGAATCCGATCTGGCCGGTCTCCGCCTCGTCGATCAGTTCGTTCCAGCCAGCATCGGCCAAGCTGTCGGTCCCGGCAGCGGTGCAACGGACGATGTCCAGGCCTTGCGATTCGATCCGCTCGATCAGGCTTGGGGCAGAGCGCAGCGGTGTCTCTGGTGCTACGGGGCGCAGCCGGGGCGGCTTGGTGCGCAGGGTGCCGGGTTCGATCAGCGCCTCGCGCACGATCTCGGCGCGGACAATCGCCCCTTCGCTCACACCCCTGGGGAGCGGCTGCAGCATTGCCTCGCTGCCATCGGGCATCAGCGCACGTGCACGATGACCGCCCGCGCTTCGGACCAGCAGCTTCACGTCGACAATGGCGCCGGGAAGGTGCGGCTCGTCCTGCCGCTGGATGCGCGCCTCTGTCAGGCGACCCTGTTCGATCAGCGCCGCGCGCTCTTCGCCAATGCCAGCTTCATACAGCCAGTGCGTCATGCCGGGCGCGGCAGCAGGCCCGCGCTCAGCAGCATGCTGCGCGTTTCGTACAAGGGCAGGCCCATGATGCTGCTATAGCTGCCCGCCATGCTGCGGATCAGCGCTTCGGCGCTGCCCTGGATGGCATAGCCGCCCGCCTTGCCCTGCCATTCGCCGCTGGCGATATAGGCTTCCAGCTCATCGGCATGCAGACGCTTGAAGGTGACGGTGCTTTCCGAAAGCCGGTGCAGCGCCCGCCTGCCCGGCAGCATCAGCGTGACCGCCGACAGCACCATGTGACGGCGACCGGACAGCAGCTCCAGGCAATGGCGGGCATCGGCATCGCTCTCTGCCTTGGGCAGGATGCGGCGTCCGGCAGCGACTACGGTATCGCCGGACAGCACGGCATCATGGGGATGCTGGGATGCGATCACCGCTGCCTTTTCGGCCGCCATGCGCCGGGCATAGACGCGCGGCAGTTCCGCCTTGTGCGGCGTTTCGTCGATATCCGCGGGGATGATGGCGTCCGCAGTGATGCCGATCCGCGCCAGCAATTGCTGGCGGCGGGGGCTGGCCGATGCGAGGATCAGCTTCGGCATTATTTGAAGCGGTAGGTAATCCGGCCCTTGGTCAGATCATAAGGGGTCAGCTCGACCAGAACCTCATCGCCCACCAGCACGCGGATGCGGTTCTTGCGCATCTTGCCGGCGGTATGGCCCAGGATTTCGTGATCGTTTTCCAGCTTGACGCGGAACATCGCGTTGGGAAGCAGTTCGACCACCTGGCCGCGCATTTCGAGAAGTTCTTCTTTTGCCATTCGGCCCCTGCAATGTGGTTTGCTGTGATGGCGGTGCGACCTTTCGCACCACCGTGTTGCGCGGTCATGGAGTCCATGGGCCTACGCAAAGTTCAGCGCGCCTTACAGACAAAGCGTGCAAAAGAAAAGACGGGAGTTTGCGCGACTTGCCGCACCGCTGCCGGACCATGCGCCAAAATTTGTTACAATTCAGCACTGGCTAAGGCGGCTTCGCGCATCATATTGCGCTGCAACAGACAAATCCCCCCATGCGCGTTCCCCATCTGCGCCAACGATAAAGAGACACCGCCCCCATGATGCTTCCGCTGCGATCCTGGATGACGCCCCCCGTATCTGTGCGCCCCTGGCTGGGCATGTCCTTCGCATCGGCGCTTTTGATCGCGACCAGCCCGGCGGCGCTGGCAGCCTCGCTGGACGATGAGACGGTCGATGCCAAGGCGGCTGCGGCAGATACCGCCCAGGCGCAGACACCGTCCGAGCCTTCGCCGCCCGATACCGAACCCGATAGCGATGGCGAGACGATCGTCGTGGTGGCCGAGCGTTTGCGCGGTTCGATCCAGACCGATATTCCGCCCGTCGCAGAGCTGAATGCGCAGGATGTCGCGAGCTATGGTGCTTCGTCGCTTGCCGAGCTGCTGCAGCAGATTGCACCGCAGACCGGCAGTGCGCGCGGGCGCGGCGGCGATGGGCCGGTCGTGCTGCTCAATGGCCAGCGGATTTCAGGCTTCCGCGCCATCCGCGACATCCCGCCCGAGGCCATCGCCAAGGTCGAGGTGTTTCCCGAGGAACTGGCGCTGAAATACGGCTTCCGGCCCGACCAGCGCGTCATCAACTTCGTCCTGGTCGAGAATTATCAGAGCCTTGCCGCAGAGGTCGACAATGGCCTGTCGACCCAGGGCGGCTATGGTACCACCGAATTCGAGGGCACGTTCACCAAGCTGGGTAAGAACACGCGGCTGATCGTCGATGTCGAATATGAGATGGCGACGGCGCTGCGCGAAAGCGAGCGCGGCATCGTCCAGCCCGATAGCAGCGCGCCTTTTGCGCTTGGCGGCAATATCGGCGCATCGCCCTTCGGGACCGGGGCGGATATCAGCCCGGCGTTGAGCGCGCTTGCCGGACGCAGCGTGTCGCTGGCCGGGGTGCCGCAGGGCATCACCGGGGTCCCTGCGCTTTCCGCTTTCACCGCAGCGCCCAACACCACCGACCTCGGCGAGTTCCGCACGCTCATCCCCAATTCCGACCGGATCCAGGCCAATGCGACCTATATCCGCAATCTCGGCCCGGACACCAATGTTCAGGTCAATGCGACCTATAGCAACAATTCCGCGACGTCGCTGCTGGGGCTCAACACCGCGACGCTGACCATTCCGACGGCCAATCCGTTCAACCCGTTCGGCCGCGATGTCAGCCTGCTCACCGCCTTTGGCGATCCGCGCGCGATCACGCGCACCATCGACACCGACACCTATTCGCTGGGTTTCAATGCCAATGGCGTGCTGCCCGCCAACTGGAAATGGGCGCTGACCGGCGACTATACCCGCATCGATACGCTGACGGTCATCGACCAGCCGGTTGATGTCAGCGGGGTTCAGGCGGCGATTTCGCGAGCCACCGGGGCGATCAATCCGTTCACCGGAACGCTGGGCAGCCTGCTTCCCGGACTGGTCAGCGATACCGCACTAAGCCGCAACCAGCTGTTCAACACCCAGCTGACCGCCAATGGCAAGCTGGCGGACCTGCCAGCCGGCCCGGTCAACCTGACGCTCGTCGGCGGCTTTGCGCGCCGGCTGCAGGATTCCACCGACAGCCGCAGGGCAGGGCAGGGCAGCGTCTCGCTGACCCGCAGCGAGGCCAATGTCTCGGCCAATATCGATGTCCCGCTGGTCGACACCTATATGAGCGACTGGTTCGGCAAGCTCTCGGTCAATGGCAATCTGGGCTATCGCGAATTGAGCGATATCGGCGGGTTGCTGAGCTTCGGCTATGGCCTCAACTGGTCGCCCACCGATACGCTGACCATCCAGGCCTCGCTGATCGGCGAAGAGGCCGCGCCCGGCATCGGCCAGCTTGGCGATCCGCAGATCGTGACGCCCAATGTCAGCACCTTCGACCTTGCGCGTAACGAGACCGTGCTGGCGACGATCATCTCGGGCGGCAATCCGCTGCTGACGGCGGAAGAGCGGCGCGACGTCAAGGTCTCGATCAGCTATCGTCCGCCGTTCGTCGAAGGACTCGATTTCCTGGCCGAATTCATCCGCAACCGCAGCTATGGCACCACCGCGTCCTTCCCGATCCTGACGCCCGAGATCGAGGCAGCCTTCCCGGACCGGATCATCCGCGACACCGATGGCACGCTGCTCGCCATCGACCAGCGCGCGATCAATTATGACCGCGTGACCAGCGATCGGCTGCGTTATGGCATCAACTTCTCCAAGCGGATCGGCGGCGACGATCGCGGCGGCGCGGGCGGCGCCGGTGGTCCCGGCGGTCCCCGTGGTGGCGGCGCAGGCGCAGGCGGGCCGCCCCGCGAACCGGGTGCAGGTGGTCCGCCGCCCAATGGTCCCGGAGGCGAGCGGGCTGGTGCAGGCGGGCCGCCGCGAGGCCCGGGTGCAGGAGGTCCTCCGCGCGGCCCGATGGGCGGCTTTGGCCCCGGAGCAGGCGGCCGTGGCGGCCGCTGGAACATCTCGATCTATCATACCGTCCGCTTTGCCGAGACCATCCGCATCCGCCCGGGTCTGGCCGAGCTGGACCTGTTGAACGGGTCTGCCATCGGATCGAGCGGGGGCGTGCCGCGCCATGGGGTAGAGCTGGAAGGCGGGCTGTTCCTGAACGGCATCGGTCTGCGCTTCACCGGCAATTACCAGAGCGGATCGCGGGTCGATGGCGGCGGCTTGGCCGGTTCGACCGATCTTCGCTTCAACGATATTGCGACCTTCGGCATGCGCGCCTTTGTCAATTTCGACAACAAGCCCAAGCTCACCGAGGCGCTGCCATTCCTGAAGGGATCGCGGCTGCGCCTGGGGGTCGACAATATCTTCAACGCCCAGCAGCGGGTGACGAATGAGGCAGGCGAGGTGCCGCTGCGTTACCAGCCCGGCTTCATCGATCCGCAGGGCCGCGTCGTCTCGCTCAGCTTCAGAAAGCGCTTCTGACGCGGGCAAAAGCTGCGGCAAATTTGCCATGGCTTTTGCCCGGCACGGCGGTTAAAGACGCTGACCTTGAGCCGGGGCGAAAGCCTTGCGGCCCTGAAAGCTATGCAAGGAGCCCCCTTTTGGCGCTGACACCGAAACAGGACGCAGATGCCGCGCGCGACAACATGTTCCTGCGCGAAGTCGATGAGGCGCTGCGCCAGGATCAGATGACCGGCATCGTCCAGAATTACGGCAAGCAGCTGCTGATCGGTATCGTCGTCATCCTGCTCGCGCTGGGCGGCTGGTTCTGGTACCGGCACATGCAGACCGAAGATGCAGGTGTGCGCGGCGAAGAGCTTACCAATGCGCTCGATGCGGTGCGCGGCAATAATCTTGCTGGCGCAGCCAATGCGCTGAAGCCTCTCGAGACCGCCGATCAGCCCGGGTATCGCGCGGCGGCCCAGCTGCTGGAAGCGGGCATCAAGCAGGAACAGAATGATCCCAAGGGCGCAGCTGCGCTGTTCGCCAAGGTTGCAGGCGACGACAGCCTGCCGCAGCCGCTACGCGATCTGGCGCTGATCCGGCAGACGGCGGCGGAATATGACAGCCTTAAGCCTGCCGATGTCGTCGCGCGGCTGAAGCCGCTGGCGGTACCCGGCAACCCCTGGTTCGGCAGCGCGGGCGAAATGGTCGCGATTGCGCACATGCGGATGAACAAGCCTGATTTGGCCGGGCCGCTGTTCCAGAAGCTGGCGGAAGACAAGCAGGTGCCCGAAACCATTCGTTCACGTGCGCGTCAGTTGGCCGGTGTCATGGGCGTCGACGCGGTGGACGATCCGAGCA
>Ga0209278_1002013_pt1 | contig 11707 bp, 12 predicted proteins | sample JI81BgreenDNA_FD_187504 | JGI IMG/M metagenome (GOLD analysis project Ga0209278, IMG submission 187504) | Wastewater effluent complex algal communities from Wisconsin, to seasonally profile nutrient transformation and Carbon sequestration -... | ecosystem: Engineered > WWTP > Effluent > Algae... | reverse complement strand
ACCTCGCTGGTCTCCTCAAAAGCAGCCTGCAAAAAGGACAGTCGACCGGCAATGTGGGCGCTGTGCTTGCTGCCACACAAAAGGTGAGCTCCGACTACTACCGCGCCGAAGTGCTCGACGCCGTGATCAGCCGCAAGACCCTGGAAGGCGACGACCTCAAGGAGGTACTCAAGGCTGCCACCGGTATGGCTAGCGATTACTACAAAGCCGGTGTGCTCGAGAAGTTTGCGCGTGCCGAAGGAGCCGACAAAAACCAAGTGGCCTACTTCGAAACCGCCAGCACCATTGCCAGCGACTACTACCGCTCGGGCGTGTTGAGTAAGGGTTTTCGCAACTTCTCACTCACCACCACAGGCCTATTTGCAGGCATGCAGGCCTGGGCCACCATGGGCAGCGACTTTTACCAGCACGAGGTATTGATGCAGCTGGTAAAAACGCATAAGCTCACCCCCGATGCACAGAAATTGGTGCTCACGCCCATCGGCAGCGGCATCAGCAGCGATATGTACAAGCAGGAAGTACTCAAAGCTTTCGCACGCGGACAAAACATGAATATGGAAAGCGTAAAGCTGTACCTGAATGCCGCCAATACCGTGGGCAGCGATATGTACAAAGCCGAAAGTTTGAAGGCCCTCCGTCAGCAGTCGCTCGACGATGCCTCGCAGGTGGTTCTTTATGGAGCCGTGAAAGACCTCAGCTCGGATATGTATAAATCGGAAGTGCTCAAGCAGTACGCCGCGCTGGCCGCCAGCTCGGGTGAGAGTGCCCGCAGTGCCTTCAAGGCCGCAGCCAAGAGCATCACCAGCTCGCATTATTTTGGCGACTTAATGCGGAGTATCGACTAAATCCATTCGGGCGATTTACTAAATTGCCCGCATGGTCGTCACTACCCTCTTGCTTCGTATCCGTATGGCACTTGCAGAAGTTCGTGGACTCCGACTATTGGCCGGTATACTCACCGCCACCCTCTGTTTTTTCCTGTTGCAATACAGCGAAACCGAAAGCTGGTCGATCAACATCACCCAACTTCCGGGTCTGACCCTCTCTTTGGTTTTTGGCTTGCTGGCTGCTCCCCTGTTGGAGGCCTTCAACCACCAACTCGACCAAAAAATATCGTACCGCAGCCAATTTGGCTGGCGCCTGTTGTTGGGTTGGCTCAGCAGCATATTGCTTCTGCTCACCGCCTTCCTGGCCAGCGTATGGCTGGTGGCCTATGCCCTGCCGGCGCTTTTCGACCCGTTGGTAGAGGCAGGTCCTAACGGTCAACAACTCCGGCAGGTGATTCTCAAAGCCTGCATCTTGCTGGCTATCGTCTTGTTCTTCGACCAGATCGCCTACACCTTGCGTTTCTCGTGGCACGATTACGCCATTGCCCGACTCACGCGCTACCGGCGCGAGAAGGCCATGACCGAATGGCGCTACCAAACGCTGAAGGCGCAACTGAGTCCGCATTACCTCTTCAACAACCTCAACACCATTAGCGCCTTATTGCACGAAAAGCCAGTTCAAGCCGCCCTGTTTATCCGCCAGCTGGCCGCCAGCTACCGCTACATACTGGCACAGCGTAACCGACTGCTCGTGCCCATGCAGGACGAGCTGAGTTTTGTGAACAACTACCTTAGTTTGCTACAGATACGTTTTGGCGAACAAATCAGGTTGCACAACAACATTGCGCCCACCGACCGGCGACAGCTGCCGCCATTAAGTTTGCAGTTGCTCATCGAAAACGCCGTGAAGCACAATCCACCCTCGGCCGAACAGCCGCTACACATATGGCTGAGCATCGTGGGCGATGGACGATTGGAGGTGCGCAACAATCGCCTGCCCGGCACCGGTGCTGACAGCTTCAGGATAGGGCTGCAGCATTTGCGAGAACTGTACAGCCTGCACCAGCGGCGGGCGCCAGAAATTAACGACGGCAACGAGTTTAGCGTACGCCTCGACTTATTTGCGGAGGCAGAGGCATGAAGAGCCCGCTAATCCAAAACCCGTTATTTCGTTTGCTGGCGCCAGTGGTGTTCGGCTTGCTGGTGTATTTGATGCTGCTGTTGCTCAACAATCAGGTAGGGCAGCTTAGCACACTTTTCCGCTCGCAGGAGATGTACATCTGTATACTACTGGCAGCGATGCAGTTTGAAAGTTTGCGCTTCCTGGTAGGTCGCAGTCGCCTGGGCGATGCAGGCAACGAGCGCCGCCGCTGGTGGCTGCTGGCTTTGGCCGGTAACGGCATCGCCACGACTTTGCTGCTCACCGCACTGTGGGCCTACTACGTTTACGTAATTGGCTTTGCCCCGTCGGGCAGCGAGCTGCTTCGTTTTGCAGGCCTCTACTTGCCCGGTGGGTGGTTTTACCTGGCCTTATACGGAAGCCAATTTTATTTGCAGCGCCAAAATATAGCACAGCTCGAGCAAGAAGCCGAAGAGCTAGCGCGTTTAGAAGAGGAGTTCAACGATTTCAGTGCCGAATTACATCCTACACTTTTGTACGATGCCCTCGAACAGCTGCTTATACGCCTGCCCCATCAGTCGGCCGAGGCCGACCGCTACCTCCAGCTGCTGGCTAGCCACTACCGCCACCGGCTCATCAACCGGCAGGAGGAGGTGATTCCACTGAAATACGAGCTCGAGGCCGCGGAGACCTTTTTGGCACTGCTGCGCCCCATACGCCGGCAGCAGCTGGTACTTGTTTGCGACCCATTACCCCATGATGAGCTGTTGTTGCCCCCCGGCGCAGTATTTACCGCCATTTATTGGCTGTTACGGCACGGCATCAGCGGCGAAAACGAGTCGCCGATACAGCTGCAGCTCGAAGGCCAGCAGCTTACCCTCCGCTGGGCGCAGCCCGGACGACTGCAGCCCGATGCCGAAAGCAGCTATGCCCTCGCCCGGCTTGTACGTTCGTATCGCCGGCTAAGCAGTCAGCAGCCCGCAACCCAGCTGGGCGACAACGAAATTTGTGTTCACCTGCCACTCCTTCACCTTCACACCTGATATGCGTATTCTTATCATCGAAGACGAACAGCCCGCCGCCGAACGGCTCGAAACCTTGCTCCGGCAGTTGGTGCCTGGCCTGCAGCTGTTGGCGGTGCTTCGGCGGGTCGACGAGGCCATCGATTGGTTTGCCACCACCACTGCAGCCCCCGAGCTCATCTTCACCGATGTGCAACTGCCCGATGGACTCAGCTTTCAGATCTTTAACCGATTCCCACCGCAAGTACCCGTGATTTTTGTGACTGCTTTCGACCAATATGCACTCGATGCCTTTCGGGTAAATGGTATCGATTACCTGCTTAAACCCATCAATGTTACCGAGCTCGACCGTAGCCTGCAGCGCGCACGCAGCCGACAGCCCGCAGCCGCACAGCTCAGCGAGTTGGGCAAACAATGGGGACAAAAAGCTTACAAAAGCCGCTTCATGGTGAAACTTGGCGAACATCTGCGTGCGGTGAGCGTAGAACAAATCCTGTTGTTTTATGCCGAAGGACGAACGGTATTCTTGTACACCACCGAAGGGCGGAGGTTTATCGTCGACTTCACGCTCGACCAATTAGAAGATGCCCTCGACCCGGCTCGTTTTTACCGCATCAACCGCAGTTTTGTGGTAGCGCTACACGCCATACAAGAGGTGGTGGTGTATAGCAGTAGCCGCTTACGGATTGTTACACAACCTTCTTTTGCCGAAGAACTTATTGTGAGCCGCGAAAAGGTAGGGCCTTTCAAGAGTTGGTACGAAGGATAGGGGATTCAGTGCTCAAAACTGTAAATTCACGCCTGTAGAGTATAGACTTAAAGCCTTCCCTAACCCATGAAAGAGCATTATCAGCAGCAGTTTACGGCCAAAGATCTCGTCAACGGGAAGTTGATCTTGGAGGGTTTATATGAAGCCTGTGCGTTTAAGGGATTGTCGTTGGAAGGGATTCGTTTGGCTGGACTGCGTTTTGAAGACTGTAGTTTTCTCGATTGTGATTTGAGTGGTTGCGATACCCACCAAACCGCTTTCCGCAACTGCGCGTTTAACGGTTGCAAGTTGCTGGGCTTTCGGTTCGACCGATGTAATCCGTTGGGATTGAGCCTCGCCTTTGAGCGTTGCATACTCGACCGGGCGGTATTTACCGGGCTCACCCTTACCGGACTCCAGCTTAACCGGTGCTCGGTGCAGGAAGTCGACTTTGTAAATGCCAAACTTAAAAATGCACAATTCACCGCTTGCGATTTGCAAGGTAGCCTCTTTGTCGACACCTTGCTCGACGGTGCCGACTTCAGCACTGCATTCAACTACCGCTTTAAGCCCGAAGAAAACAGCCTCATCAAAACGCATTTCAGCGCCGACGGACTTGCAGGTTTGCTTGGGCATCATGGATTGGTGATTAGCTAAAATGCCGATTTAATGCAAGCTTAAGCCGGCACCTTTGGCAATACACGCTAAAAAGGTTAGTCTTGTTGATGCGCCGCCTCATCCGCACGTTTTTGCTCATCCTCTTGCCTGTTGCAGCAGCTGCACAAGTGCGGCCGTGGGTAGAAGCAATCACCTACGATGCGGCCATCGATAGCCCATTTAGTTTGGGTGGAGACGCGAACATCTACCAATACCACAACGATGGCTTGGGAGTAAACTACCGTGGCGATCGACCTGCGCTGCATGAAGCTTTACGAAAAGCTACTAACCAGCTAAAATTCGACTCCACTTTCGACGGCCTCGTGCGCGTACGTTTTGTGGTAAACAAAGCTGGCGAGAGTGGCATGTTCCGAACCTATGTCTATACTGTTTCGGGCGAGCAAGCCCACTTGCCTGCTGCCTTACTCAACCCGCTCACCCAAGCAGTAAAGCAGTTGAATGGCTGGCAACCTAAAATCATTCGTGACCAAACTGTGCATTATTATCAATATGTGATTTTTCGTATTCAAGGGGGTAAAGTCAGTCATATCTTGCCATGAAACGTATCCTCTTTGCCCTTTTGCTTCTCAGCAGTACTATTCAGTTACATGCGCAACCCAATTGTGCCGCATTACTGTTCTACGGCGATACCGCTGCCTATGAAGCTTGTCAGTACCTCGAAACAGCTCTAAAAGTCCACTATCAATACGAGGAGGAGTTTCAGCGCATCTGCGATTCGGCACTGAGCATTTGTGGTCATTTCGCTTATGCCTGGCGCGAAAAAAGCACACCCTATGTAAAATCGGGTAATTTCCATTTGTGGATGAAGTATATGAACGAAGCCGTTCGTTACGATACCCTCGAGATGTTACCTGCGAGAGCCAGTTGCCGAGGGAAGTTTTTTGCCGATTATGCAGGCGCCATCGCCGATATTGAACTGTTTGAACGCAAATATCCGGGTAGTTTGGCAATGGCACACAACGGCACCTATAGTTTGCACATGGTGAAAGCTTTGAGTTACCGTGCCCTCGGCCAACGCAATCAAGCCATCAGCACCGCTGAAAACTACCTGCGTACCTATCCCAACAACATTGGCATGTACGACCGGCTCCATTTGGGAATAATGTACTTTGAAGCTGGTCGGGTACCTGAAGCGAAAAAACAGCTCGAAACTCAGCTAAAAGAAAGTGCAGTTGCAGAGGCAGCTTATGCACTCGCGAAAATTGCGAAAGCAGAAAAAAACGACGATTTAGCCAAAAAATACATTCGGCAAGCACGAGAATTATTCAACGCCGGCCAGCAACTGTTCGACCCTTATCATTATCTCGACGATCAGCTATTTGAAGCTGAGCTGGTAGAAGCCGAGCGCTGGTAAATCGTTTCTTTTAATGCTCAGCGTTTTCGGCTTCTGAGTTTGCAGGCATCACAAAATCTTTACGTATTTCGGGGTGGCGAATTTCACCACCTGAATTTCCTACGCCCGCAGCCATAACCATGGCAACCAATGAAACACCTAAAACAATATAGTTGAGGAATTTTTGTTGCGCATGATTTTTCAGCTCGGCCCATAGGCCAATTGCCGACAAAAGCGCCAAACCACCAGCCATGAACAAAAAGATTTCCGCCTTTTCTTCGTGCTCGTGTATCAGGTCGTGCGATACACCATCGAGATGTTCTACGATTTCTTCGGCTTCTTCTCCAGTTTTGTTGGCGGGCAAGGCCGATACTCCGGCAACGATGAGCCCCACTAACGCCACGCGGCGGATTAGGGTTTGATTGAGTAGTATGCCGGCGAGGAGGACAAAAATGCCAAATAAAATGCCGAGTATGGGTAGATGATTGATGAGCAAGTGAAGATGTGCAGCGTTCATGATTAGTTTTTTGCGAAGCTAACGAATTAAAGTTTCTGCACTATGAACATTTCATCAACCTGAGGTTTGAAGCAACCAAGGTAGTTTTAAAGCCAATTTTTCGCGCTTTTGTGCTGTTTCATGAATAAAACGTCGGTGAGCTTCGGTATCAGGAAAACGTGGTCGATGGCGGCTGGCTAGCGTAAGTTCATACACATTTGCCGCTAGCTCGCGGGTAGCATCGTCCATACAAAGTTGGCTAAACTGCTCGAAGACGTATTGCGTGGCCGCGTGGTTAGGATGTACTAGGTCGATATCGTACCATCGGTGGTCGCGAAGTATGTCAATCACCAATTCGTAAGCGGGGAAATAATGGCATTCGTCTACTTCTTCCACCAGTTGGTGCACCACTTCTATGAGTCGTGCCTTGCTCCGGTTATTGTCGATAACACCATCGCGGTGATGACGTACGGGGCTTACGGTGAATAGCACTTTCAGCTGTGGATTAAAGTTTCGTGCGGCTTGAATTGCCGCCTTCAATTCCTGAAGCATGCCCTCAACCGACAGAAGCTTTTTGCTAAAATTAGCTGACGGGGCGCGGTGGTTGTTGGCCACTGGCTGGGCACTATCAACCAATTGGTAACGAAAAGCTGAACCCAAAGTAAGCACTAGCCAAGTGGCCGATTTCAAGCATTGATGACCTTGGCGAATGGCCGAGTTGATAGCCTCTACAGCTGCTTCTCGGCTGGTATGACTAAAATCACTATGATGCTCCCAGCTGTTCCACAGTTCGTTGGCATAAAAAAGCCTCTCCATTGGCCATGATTCGCCTTGAGCCAGCATTTGGAGGTGACGTGCTACAGCCGTTGGGTCGAAAACGATACCGGTGGGGTTGGCCAAGGTTCTAAATCCCCTTTCAGCCAACGCCGCTCCAATATTGGCCGTAAAGCACGACCCAATCAGTAAAAGCCGATCGTGGTGCCCCATCGGCGCGCTCGACCATTGGTAGCGGAGTTCTAATTGTGTTTTCATGAGATAAACCTAAGACAGCCATTTCTTTTTGCCAACCAATCTTTGGAAACAGCAATAGATGGATGCAAGATAAAGCCATTCTGCTGAGTTGGAGAATCAAGGTATGGCTTGCCTGGTCGGTCCAGGAATTCACAAGCGATGTAAAAAGCAGCTTCATATTAACCACATCATGCTAGCACAGTACCCATTTAGCACGTAATGGCAAAATGATCTTTAACTAAATAATTTAGGTAAACATATAGTCGAAAACCTTCCAGCAGCACATGGCAAATTGGATTTTCAATCTATTTCAATGGTTCAAAAGCCAATTGATTCCGAGCTGTAAAGAAAGTGCACCTACTCTAAGTTCATTTACACCTAAGGGTCGGAGGGGATGATAATAATTCAAAACTGCCTGCAATTCAATGTTTTGGTTCCACGCATAGGAAGTTCCCAAGCCAACATTAAGGTGGGAAAGGCTTATACCCTCTTTCCCTAATCGGGTTCGATACACGAAATCCCTATCGGTATCCTCGTAATAATATTTGAACGATTCGCTCAGAACTACATTACCTAAAACTCCTCCTGCTACCTGAAAACGCCACATACGGTAGTCTAATATTGTATATCGGAGCTGTACTGGCACCAACAAATGTGATGACATCACACCTATTTCATCTGGTTCTGCTGTCAAATTTGAATATCCCGGGAAAAGTAACTTTTGCGATTGTGAAACCAACGAAAGGTCGTCAATCTCATTTTTTTGTAAGCCATATTGTACCCCAGCTTCTAATTGCCAATGTTGCCAATCTAGCTGAAAGGCTCCACCAACAGAAGCACCATAACGCGTGTCAAAATTGGCATAATCAAATGGCGACAGACCACTAAATCTCGGTCCAGCCGAAAAAAATACACTGGGTTGGTTTCGTTTGCTGTCGTCCATTTTTAGCAAATCCTCGTCGTGATAGTCTTGCTCCAAACTGTCGATCGTCGAGGTTGAGTTTTCTGCCGCTGAACTTGGAACCAGACTCTGACTTTCTGCTTTGGACGTGGTAGTGTCATTGGCCCCTTTGTGTTGGTTGGTCGTTAGAATAGTTGTCAGCGTATCATCAGTGCTTGCTTCATGAGGCTTGTGCTGTAGTAGGTCAAGCGAATTTTGCTGAACGGATGCGCTATTGGTTTGATTAGAATCCAAAGCAACATTGGAAGGCATCTCGGCTGAAGAAGTTGGGTACTTGGGGTAATTGTTGGGTAAATTAATGATTTGGCCAGTAGCGGCTATTTTATCAGAAGCCCCAGCTTGGGCCAAAGCTCTTTCGCGCACATACAATACTATCGTATCACGAATTAAAAGTGTGTCGCGTGTCACCACCGTGTGCTGCACCACTACTGTATCACGATTATCCGCAACTACGCTCAATTGTTGAACATCGCTTCCAAACCAAGACCATGCAACACCAAAAAGAAGGCTGCTGAATAGGTAAGGCATCCACCACATCTTCCAAAATGCCCAGGTAGGTGCTGGAAAAGTATTGACATAACTTTTCCAATACGACTTTTTATACGGCACCTCGTAGTTCTCGAGCTGCTGACGGATTTTGTCTTCGAAAGATTCCTTCCCCATCATGCCCATTTTTTAGATGACCTATATTGCTCCAAAATCGACTGTTGGAGCTTCAGACGAGCTTTGTGATAATTTGACTTGGATGCCCCCTCGGTTATACCAAGCTGCGCTGCGATCTCTTTGTGCGAATAGCCGTCAATGGCAAAAAGTGAAAACACCAGTCGGTAGGCTGGACTCAACTGTTGAATCAAACGGATTAGCTCTTCTGCATGCAACCTGTCTAAGGTGTCGTTAATTTCTAATTCGAGCACATGTTCATCGTCTAGAAAGTCGGTTTCGGAGCTTATACGCTGCCGGAGATTGAAGTGATCGATGGCTGTATTCACCACTATTCGACGCAACCATGTGGTGAATGCAAACGAGGGATCGTAGCTTTTTAGATAGTTAAACATCTTAAAAAAAGCCTCATTCACGATTTCCAAACTATCGTCTCGGTCTGCACCATAGCGCATAGCCACCGACATTGCATAAGGAAAGGCCATTTCGTATAGACGATTTTGTGCACGTCTACTGCCCGCAATGCATTTATGTATGAGAGGAAGAAGGTCTTTACTTTCGTTCAGCTTCATGCTTGCGGCTTTACCTTTTGGAGGAAAGTCCAACAGCCTATACCTTCAAAATCACGAAAGGTTTCCTCGTGTCAGAAATTTATTTTTTGGCACCTCTCCAAAACAGCAAAATATCACCCCTTAAATCTCAGCTGGAAGGAGCGTACTGCTGAAAAAAGACAAGCTTGTTGACCTGCGGCTAATTGTATTTCACTCGACTTTGAACCCAAGTCATTAACCAGCCTGAACGCCGTACAACTATTTTTTACTACCAAGGCAACCAACACCGATTAACCTCCGTATAGGCCAGCAATAATCCAAATACGATGTTACGAAATTTAGTCTTTTCTCTTTTCATCACTTCGGCTTCGCTTCTAAGCTGCTCAAAAAGCGATAACCCTTTCCGAAATCGCGATGAATTCCGATACCAGCCAATAGCTGTGTCTGAAGTACCCCAGCAAGTCCTTAGCCATGCAGCTGCTACTTTCCCCACCGCAACGTTGTTGAGCGCAGGTAAAAACACCCATCTGGGCTTCGAACTAAAACTCAACAATAAGTGGGATTTGTATTATAATGCACAAGGTGAGTTTGTTTTCAAGAACAATGACGACGATTCTGATCAGGCCATTCCTATTTCCAGCCTTCCACAAACAATCGTAGACTACATCAATGCGAATTTCCCTGGCCGAACAATCGTTTGGGCAGAAATCGACGACGACGAATATGAGGTATATCTCAGCGATGGTACCGAGGTGAATTTTGACCGCCGCGGTCGTTTTTTAGAAATTGACCGTGACCGCGATGCCATAAATCCAGCTAATTTGCCTCAGATCATCCTCAGCTACATCAGCACCAATTTTCCGAATAGCACCATCATCAAGGCTGAGTTAGACGATAACTTTTATGAGGTAGAGCTAAACAACGGCATAGAACTTTATTTCGATGCACAAGGCAATTTCTTAGGAATGCAGGTTGATGACCGTAGCGTTAACATCAGTGAATTGCCCACAAACATCACCGGGTACGTGGGCCAAAATTACCCGAACCTGAGCATAGTTTCGGCCGAAATCGACAATAATAGGTACGAGTTGGAATTGTCGAATGGCGTTGAGTTGTATTTCGACCTGAAAGGAAATTTCCTTTACGCAGATTAAACGAGTTACCATGCCCCACCAGATTGAATGCAACCAAATTTTGAACTTTAAACTTTGAACCATACCATGCAACGTATCTTTTTTCTCTTCATCACTATCGCCACTTTCTCAGCACAGGCCCAATCAGAAACCCAAACGCTGCTCGGCAAGGGCAAATTAAACAGTTGGGGAGTCATAATCAGTCCCTCCTTACAAGCAGCGAGCATTTACGGCGAAACGGCACTGTTCACTCAAATGAAAGCTGGAGTAGTGCTCAACGACAATTTGACCATCGGCGGTTTTGGTGGTGTGACCCCGTTAGAACTTTATCCTGTTGGCTTACAGTCGCAATTTGCCATTCCAACTGACTTTCGGCTCTACACCAGCGGCGGATTTATTGAGTACCGCTTGCAACCGACCCAACTGCTGCATTTTGCTTTCCCTTTGTCTGTGGGCGGCATCCTGAACGACATGGATAGTCGCGATTGGAATGGCGGATTAGACCTCGACGACGATGGTGAAGACTTCCGCATTTTTGTTGAGCCAGGGGTCAATCTCGAGCTCAATCTGCATAAATATGCCCGTCTATACGCCGGGATGAGCTATCGCTTTCATGGGGGCAGTATTTACTCCGAAGGTCTTGCCGTACCATTTACAGGCGACTATCTTCTGATTAATGCTGGATTGAAATTCGGCGTATTTAACTTTAAAGACATTAAAAAGAAATAGTACAAAGAAGAGGTTGTTTACACGAATAAAAACCTGGGTGAGCGAGCCATTACTTTTGACATGACCCCAGTTCACTTTGAACTAAAATTTCATTGACTGTCACCTTATAAAACCCATTTGGAGACCCTACAACTGAACCTCGCACCGCTATGCCGCGGTGCGGGTTTTTTATTTGCTTCCACTCGCTTGCGGCAACAGGCCGCAGACTCGGGATTAGCTTCGCTGATCCCAATGAGGGGATCCTACAACTAAACCTCGCACCGCTATGCCGCGGTGCTGGTTTTTTATTTGCTTCCACTCGCTTGCGGCAGCAGGCCGCAGACTCGGGATTAGCTTCGCTGATCCCAATGAGGGGATCCTACAACTAAACCTCGCACCGCTATGCCGCGGTGCTGGTTTTTTATTTGCTTCCACTCGCTTGCGGCAGCAGGCCGCAGA
>Ga0209278_1002012_pt1 | contig 11711 bp, 10 predicted proteins | sample JI81BgreenDNA_FD_187504 | JGI IMG/M metagenome (GOLD analysis project Ga0209278, IMG submission 187504) | Wastewater effluent complex algal communities from Wisconsin, to seasonally profile nutrient transformation and Carbon sequestration -... | ecosystem: Engineered > WWTP > Effluent > Algae... | reverse complement strand
CTGGGCAAGATCCCCGCGCTGGAGCGGCCCGAGGGTCCCACGCTTTACGACAGCCGGGTCATCACCCGCTACCTGGACGAGACCTTGCAGGCCGGACTTTACCCCGCGGCCCCCCGGCTGTGGGATTCGCTGGTCCTCGAAGCCACCGCCGACGGCATCGCCGAGGCCGCCGTCCTCATGCGCTATGAAATGCATGTCCGGCCCGAGCCCGTGCGCTCGGCTGACTGGGCCGAGGCGCAGTGGCAGAAGATCGACCGCGCTCTGGACGCGGTCGAGGCCCGCTGGATGAGCCATCTGTCCGGTCCGGTCGACATGGGGCAGATCGCCATTGGCTGCGCACTGGGCTATCTCGACTTCCGGTTCGGCGATCGGGACTGGCAGGCGACGCGGCCCGCACTCGCGGCCTGGCACCGGGCTTTCGCGGCGCGCCCGGCGATGTTGGCGACCGCCCCCGCCGCCTGATCCGCGACCCCCGCGACACACCCGCAATCCCGCCCGCAGAAATGCGGACCTGCGCGGCTTTGTCCGCTGGACGAGTCCGCAAGGCTTGGCTAGATACGCGGGCAGCGGGGTATGGGGTTCCATGGCCCTCAAGTCATATGGGTCGGCAACCACCGGCCTGAAAGGGGAGAAGATCTCGTGTCCCACGCAGACAATCACGCAGGCACCGGCCCCGAGTCCAGTGAAGGCACTCGGCGGGATTTCCTGTACTATGCAACGGCGGGCGCCGGGGTAGTGGCCACCGGGGCCGCTGTCTGGCCGCTGGTCAACCAGATGAACCCGTCCGCCGATACACGCGCGCTGGCCTCGATCATGGTCGACGTCTCGGCGGTCGAGGTCGGCACCCAGCTGACGGTGAAATGGCTGGGCAAGCCGGTCTTCATCCGCCGCCGCACCCCCGAAGAGATCGAGGCCGCCCGCGGCACCGCGCTGACCGATCTGCCCGATCCGGTCTCTGAAAACGCCAACAAGCCGGGCACCGATGCCTCGGACGCGAACCGCACGCTCGACGAAGCCGGCGAATGGCTGGTGATGATGGGCGTCTGCACCCACCTCGGCTGCGTGCCGCTGGGCGACGGCGCGGGTGAGTTCGGCGGCTGGTTCTGCCCCTGCCACGGCTCGCACTACGACACCGCAGGCCGCATCCGCAAAGGGCCCGCCCCGCGCAACCTGCCGGTGCCGGTGGCTGCCTTCTTCGACGAAACCACGATCAAGCTTGGGTAAGGATCACAATCATGGCCGGAATTCCGCACGACCATTACGAGCCCAAGACCGGCGCTGAGCGCTGGCTGCACAAGCGCCTGCCGATCGCGGGGCTTCTGTACGACACCATCATGATCCCCACGCCCAAGAACCTGAACTGGATGTGGATCTGGGGCATCGTCCTGACCTTCTGCCTTGCGCTGCAGATCGTCACCGGGATCATCCTTGCGATGCATTACACGCCGCATGTCGACAAGGCCTTCGCCTCGGTCGAGCATATCATGCGCAACGTGAACGGCGGCTACTTCATCCGCTACCTGCACCAGAACGGGGCCTCGCTGTTCTTCTTCGCGGTCTACCTGCACATCTTCCGCGGTCTCTACTACGGCAGCTACAAGGCCCCGCGCGAGATCACCTGGATCGTCGGCATGATCATCTTCCTTCTGATGATGGGCACCGCCTTCATGGGCTACGTGCTGCCCTGGGGCCAGATGTCCTTCTGGGGTGCGACCGTCATCACCGGCCTCTTCGGCGCGATCCCGGGCGTCGGCGAATCGATCCAGACCTGGCTTCTGGGCGGCCCCGCCGTCGACAACGCCACGCTGAACCGCTTCTTCTCGCTGCACTATCTGCTGCCCTTCGTCATCGCGGCACTGGTTGCCGTGCACATCTGGGCCTTCCACACCACCGGCAACAACAACCCCACCGGGGTTGAGGTGCGCCGTGGCAGCAAGGAAGAGGCCGAGCGCGATACCGTGCCGTTCTGGCCCTACTTCGTGATCAAGGACCTCTTCGCGCTGGCGGTGATCCTGGCGGTGTTCTTCGCGGTCGTCGGCTTCATGCCGAACTACCTCGGCCACCCCGACAACTACATCGAGGCGAACCCGCTGGCGACGCCCGCGCATATCGTGCCGGAATGGTACTTCCTGCCGTTCTACGCAATCCTGCGCGCCTTCACCGCCGATGTCTGGGTCGTGATCGCGGCCAACTGGCTGTCCTTCGGCATCATCGACGCCAAGTTCTTCGGCGTGCTGGCGATGTTCGGCGCGATTGCCGTCATGGCCCTGGCGCCGTGGCTGGACACCTCTTCTGTCCGGTCGGGCCGCTATCGCCCGATGTTCAAGTGGTGGTTCGCCCTCCTCGTCATCGACTTCGTCGTCCTGATGTGGTGCGGCGCGATGCCTGCGGCCGAACCCTACGCCACCATCTCGCTGATCGCCTCGGCCTACTGGTTCGCCTACTTCCTGGTGATCCTGCCGCTGCTCGGCGTGATCGAGAAGCCGCTGGCCCAGCCCGCGACCATCGAGGAAGACTTCAACGCCCACTACGGCTCCAAAGCCCATCCGGCCGAGTGAGAGGAAACGACACATGTTCCGTAACATCGCACTCATCGCCGCATCGGCCCTGACCCTCACTGCCGGCGGCGCCATCGCCGCCGGGGAAGGCGGGCATGTCGAGGATGTGGCCTTCGCCCATGAAGGCCCGTTCGGCAAGTTCGACCAGTTCCAGCTGCAACGCGGCCTTCAGGTCTATACCGAGGTCTGCGCGGGCTGCCACGGCCTGAAGTACGTCCCGATCCGCACCCTGTCGGACGAGGGCGGCCCCGGCCTCCCCGAGGACCAGGTCCGCGCCTATGCCACGCAGTTCACGGTGACCGACAAGGAAACCGGCGAGGACCGCGAGGGCCTGCCGACCGACAACTTCCCGGCCAACACGGGCGCCGGCGCGCCCGACCTGTCGCTGATGGCCAAGGCCCGCGCGGGCTTTCACGGCCCTTACGGCACCGGCATGAACCAGCTGTTCAAGGGCATGGGCGGGCCGGAGTACATCCACGCCATCCTCACCGGCTACACCGGCGAGGAGAAGGAAGAGTTCGGCTCGTACTTCTACGAGAACACCGCCTTCTCGACCGGCTGGATCGCGATGGCTCCGCCGCTGTCGGACGACCAGGTGACCTATGCCGACGGGACCCCGGCGACGGTGGACCAGATGGCGATGGACGTGGCCTCGTTCCTGTACTGGGCGGCCGAGCCGAAGCTGATGGACCGCAAGAATGCGGGCTTCGTCAGTGTGATCTTCCTGCTGATCCTGTCGACGCTGCTCTACCTGACGAACAAGCGGCTCTGGGCCGGCGTCAAGGGCAAGAAGCAGCACGCCTGATCTGCCCGACAGACCAATACGGAAAGCCCCGCCCCCGCGCGGGGCTTTTCATTTGCGGCCGAGATACGCCCTCACCTCGGCAGGCGGGTCGGCCAGCAAGGCCCGCGTCTCGACCGGCGCGCTGACCCGGCCTTGCGCGACGAAGGCTGTCGCCCCGCCCAGCGCCAGCGCATCCTTCGGGTCATGGGTCACCATCAGCACCAGCGCCCCGGTCTCGTCCGCCACCTCGCGCACAAGGTCCAGCATCTCGGCCCGAAGTGCCGGGCCAAGCGCCGCGAAGGGTTCGTCCAACAGCAGGATCGGCCGCGCCCGCAGCAAGGCGCGCGCAAGGGCCGCGCGGCTGGCCTGCCCGCCCGACAACTGCGCCGGACGCCGCGCGCCCATCCCCGCCAGCCCGACTCGGACCAGCGCTTTGTCGATCCGGGCCCGGTCCTCGGGCCCCAGCCGCAGGTCGGGGCGCAGGCCGAGGCCAAGGTTCTGCGCCACCGTCAGATGCGGGAAAAGGTTCTGGTCCTGAAAGAGGATGGTCACCGGCCGCTCACCGGCGGGAAGGCTGGCGAGGTCCTGCCGCCGCCAAAGGATGCGGCCCTCCGACGGGGTCAGGAACCCTGCGATGGCCGAGAGCAGCGTCGATTTCCCCGCCCCGGACGGCCCCATGACCGCGACCCGGCTTCCGGGCGCTGCCGCCCAGTCGGCAGTCAGCCGGAAGTCGCCTTGGGTCAGGGTCAGGTGGTCAAGCTGCAGCACGGCGGCCTCCGGCGTCGAAAGCCCAGAACAGGGCGAAGGACAGGGTGACAAGGATCAGCGCGGCCGAGGCGGCGGCCTCCATCCGGTAGGCGCCGGTCAGCTGGCTGACGACCAGCGGCAAGGTCGCCTGCCGTTCCCCGGCAAAAAGGGCGATGACCCCAAGGTCGCCCATCGACAGCGCCGCGGCAATCCCCGCGCCAAAGCCCAGCGGGCGGGCCAGGCGCGGCAGGATCAGCCAGCGCAGGCGGGGCCAGCCCGTCAACGCCAGGCTGTCGGCAAGCCGACCATAATCGGCCCGCAAGGCTCGGGCTTCCGGCAGAAGGATGCGGTACAGATAGGGCAAGGACAGCGCCACGTTGACCAGGATGGTCACGGGCAGGGCAACCGTCATCGGCGGCGCGACGGGCTGGATCAACAGGAACAGCCCGGTGCCAAGGACAAGACCCGAGGTCGCCAGCGGCAGGGTCGCGGCAGCTTCCAGCAGGGCATTCGGGCGGCGCGCGGCGGCAAGGGCCAGGGTCAGGGCGACCGTGGCCGCAAGCAGCGCCGAGATCACGGCGACCAGCACCGACCGCCCAGCCGCAGGCAGGACCGAGGCCGGCAGGTCGCTCAACCCCGGCAGGCCGCGCCACAGCACCGCCACCAGCGGCAGCGCCAGGAAAAGCGTCGTCAGCGTCAGCGCCGCGATGTCCCCCCAGCGCCGCCACCCCGGCGGGGTCGCCAGTGCGAGATCACGGTCCAGCCCCGCACCAAAGCCCGCCGGCCGGGTCAGGGTCCAGGCTGCCAGTGCGGCGCCCCCACCCACCGCCAGCTGCACGCCCGCCAGCCCGGCCGCGCGGCCCAGGTCGAACTCGAACCGCACCGCCTGATAGATCGCCAGCTCGATCGTGGTCGCCGCAGGCCCGCCGCCCAGGGTCAGGACCACGGCAAAGCTGGTCAGGCAGATCACCAGAATGACCAGCGCCACGCCTGGCAGCACCTCGCGCAGCATGGGGGCTTCGAGGTGGCGGAAGGTCTCGCTCGGGCCAAAACCCAGCGATTGCGCCAGCCGGATACGCTCGGCCGGGATCGCGAGCCAGCCTTGCAGGATCATCCGGGTCGCCAGCGGCAGGTTCAGGAAGACATGGGCCAGCACCACGCCATGCAGCCCGTAGATCGAGACAGTCGGCAGGCCAAGCGCGCCGAGCCCCGTGTTCAGCAGGCCAGACCGGCCAAATACCGCAAGCAGCCCCAGCACCGCGACAACCGCCGGCAGAAGAAAGGGCGCCCCCATCAGCGTGATGAGGACGCCCCGGCCGGGGAATCGGCGCCGCGCCAGTGCCCGCGCGACGGGGACGGCAAGCAGAGTGGAAAAGGCAGCGGAAAGAACGGCTTGCGTGACGGAAAACCGCACGGCCTCCCAGTCCGCCGGGCCAAGCGAGGTCCCCGCTCCGCGCCAGCCGACAGCGGCGAGGGGGGCAAGGACGAGCGCCATGAGGACCAGTGCGAGCAGCAGGGCAAAGGGACTGCCTGTCAGGCGCCGCGCCCGGTTCACCTTGTCGCCCCCCCACCCCCATCCCCTCCCCACGCGGGGGAGGTGAGGCGCGTCAGCGCAGCCTGGGGTCTGGAGGACGGACCGCTCACCGGGCCAGGGCCGTCTGCCATTCGGCCAGTGCCGCGTCGCGGGCGGCCTGCGCCTCGTCGGGGGACAGAAGCAGCGACTTTGCCGGGCGGAAGGCGTCGAACCCCTCTGGCAGGCCCGCCGCCGGCGTGACCGCAGGGTACATCCAGTTCGTCTGCGGGATCACCGACTGGAAGGCATCGGTCAGCATGAAGTCGAGGAACTGGTCCGCAAGCTGCGGCTGATCCGTCGCGGCCAGCTTCCCGGCGACCTCGATCTGCAGGTAGTGGCCTTCGTCGAACAGCGCCGCCGCCTTGCCGTCATCGCTTTCGGCCAAGAGATGATAGGCCGGGCTGGTGGTGTAGGACAGCACCATGTCCGCCTCGCCTTCCAGGAACAGGCCGTAAGCCTCGGACCAGCCGGGGGTGACGGTGACGATGTTGTCGGCCAGACCCTGCCAGATCTCCGGCGCGCGGTCGCCGTAGGCCGCCTTCACCCAAAGCAGAAGGCCCAGGCCGGGGGTCGACGACCGCGGGTCCTGGATCACGATCTTCAGGTCGGAGGCGGCCAGCGCCTCGAAGTTTTTCGGCGGTTCGGCGACCTTGGTCTTGTCATGGACGAAGGCGAACCAGCCCCAGTCGAAGGGCAGGAAATTCGGGTCCGCAAACTCCACCGGCAGGTTCAGCGCCGGCGTTTTCCCGTGCGGCGCAAACAGCCCCGTCGCAGTCGCCGCCGCCGTCAGGCTGGTGTCAAGGCCAAGGACCACGTCGGCCTCCGACGCCGCGCCCTCCAGCTGGACGCGGGCCAGCAGCGCCGCCCCATCGCCCGCCGGGACAAAGCGCAGGTCGCAGGCGCAAGTCGCCTCGAAGGCCTGCTCGACGGCCGGGCCGGGCCCCCATTCCGAAGTGAAGCTGTCATAGGTCAGGACTGTCAGGACAGGCGTCTCGGCCAGCGCCGGGGTGGCGATGGTCAGCAGGCCCGCAGCAAGGAGGTGTCTGTGCATCGTTTTCTCCAAGTTGCGACGGAATGGTCGGGGATGGAGAAACCCATGCACCTTCCCTCCGCCGGTATGATCCGGTTCAGGTTCGACGGGTTCGCATCGCTGCATCTCAGCCGTTTGACGGGCACCCCGAGGTAAGGCGGAACATAGGCGAATGGCCGATGGACGCAAGGGGGCAGGTCAACCCCCGCAGGGGCCGCGCCCTAATCCCGGCGCAGGCAGATCGTGCCGTTCGGCTCGCCGTTCGTGTCTTCGCTGAAACCCAGCGTCGCCAGCGGTGCTGCCAGCTTGGTGCGGGCGGCGGCGACCTCGGACGGATCGAGGAACGGCACCAGAAGGCGCCGCACCCCGGACAGGGTGGTCTCGGAAAAAGCCTCGGCGGGCAAGAGCGGCCCGGAGATGCGGATCACCTCGGGCCGGGCGCGGGCGATCAGCTGGGTCAGCCCGGTCCACATCGCGTCGGGGTTCAGCGTGCCGCGCGAAAAGCCGATCCCCGCCGGATCGGCGAAGTTGATCTGGGCCAGCCGGCGCGCGAAAAGCAAGAGCGAGGGCCGTTCCTCGTGCAAGGTGACCTGCAGGTCCGGATTGGCGGCACGGGCGCGCAGCGCGACAAAGCCGATGCCGCAGTCAAGGTCCAGAAGCCGGGTGCAGCCGGTCAGAAAGCCGCCGATGTTGCGGGCATGGCGGCGCTCGAACTTGCCGGATTTCAGAACTTCCAGCGTGGCCGCCGTGAAGACACGCGGGTCCAATGGAACCTTAAGGCCCTGGTTTTCAACCAGTTCCAGCGGGATATCGGCGGAAAGATCGGCCTCGCCCGAGATATAGGGCGAGGTGAAGGGCGAGCCCCAGCCGGGCGGGGGCGGGGTGCGGCGCTCCTCTTTCGGCTGGGCGTTGCGGCGCTGTTCCAGCTTGGTCTGGACCGCCTTCACCGCCGCGGGGTCGCGGGCCTTGGGCGGCTTGGCGACGACCTGGCTGATCGGCACGTTCGAGGCCTCCACCAGCTTTTGCACATAGGCCTGGTAATCGGGGGATTGCTGATACTCGGCCAGCCGCGCCTCGGCCCTTGCATGGGCGGCCTCGTGCAACCGGCGCACTTCGGGGTCCTTCAGCAACTCGGCCATGATCTGGGCCCGACGTTCGCGGTGGCGGAAGATGCGGGTGTCCTCGACCTCGTTGCGGTCCTGCAGGGACCAGTAGTCGGCGTTGTATTTGTCCTTTTTCAGGTTCGCGTTGCCCCGGAACTTGCGCAAGCTGTAGGCATCCATCGACTTGATGGCATAGTGGTTGATCTGCGCCCAGTCATAGCCAACGGTCCGCCGGATCGAGCGCCAGCCGCGGAACTTGAACCAGTCCTCCAGCGGCCGGCCCGAGCCGTTCACCCAGAGCAGCGTGTCGGGGTAATCGGTCTCCTTGAACTGCTGCTTGATGATCGGGCGGTGCATGCCCAGCCGCAGGTGCTTGGCGTCGAACTTGAGCATGGTCTTGGTGCCCCAGCCCTTGTTCCAGAACTCGGGCGCGGCGCGGGTGAACTGGTCGGTGATCGGCTCGCGCGACCAGTCGCGGATGCCCGAGGACCCGAAGATGCGCCAGGTCAGGACGATGGCATCGGCCCCCATCGCGTTCAGGTCGCCGACCAACCCGTCCAGCGTGCCCGAGGGGTGGTTGATGGTCATGAACTCGTCCGCGTCCAGCACCAGGACCCAGTCGGAGTTCAGGATCAGCTCTTCCTCGGCAGCAAGCTTCAGCATCGAGGGGTGGGGCTTCACGCCTTCGGGGATGACGTTTTCCCGGTGGTGGACGCCGATGTCCAGCGCCTCCAGCCGCTTCAGCAGGTCATCGGTGCCGTCCGAGCAGTCGTTGGTGTAGACCATGACCTCGGTAAAGCCGACGGCCAGGTGGTGGGCGACCCATTCGACCACGGTCGGGCCCTCGTCCTTCATGGTCGAAAGCGCCACGAGCGACCCATGCGGGCTGGTCTGGCGGGTCAGGTTCATTCTTCCAGCGCGGCGGTGGGGTCGATCTCCAGCTTCTCGCACATCCGGGCGATGTAGCTGCCTTTCAGGGGCGGGTTCTTCCGCCACCATGGCCGGGCGGCGTTGGTGTAGATATGGACGGACAGGGTCGCGTCGGTGAAATGGCCCTCGACGTTGGAATGGGGGTCGTAGAAGACGTCGTTCAGCTGGAACGGCACGGGGTACAGCGTGTCAGCGGTCATCGCCTTGTCTATGTCGCCCGTCACTTGCGCGAAATGGGTAAAGGCCTGGGGCCCGAAGGCGGTGCGTTCGGTCTGGTAGATGCGCACGGGCTTCGGGATCGAGCGGTCAAGCTTGTCCATCTTCCGCCGCTGCTTGTTGCCCCACCAGGCCGGGTAGTCGGGCAGGTTGTCGTAATAGTCGAGCAGGCTTTCGATCAGCCGCCCCGTCCGGGGCATCGCGACCACCCCGCAGTTCAGCGCGCCACGCATGCCGTGGCCGGCGTAGATGTGGTCTTGCCCCTCGGGGAAGGGGCGGTAACAGTAGGCATCGCAGTCGATCCAGATGGCACCCGTCTTGGCGATCATCTTGTAGCGGAAGACGTTCGACAGGAACGAGGCCGAGGTTTCCGCCACGATGGCCCGGTCGATGTCCATGATCTCGGACGCGGGGCGGACCTCGACCCCCTTCGGCACGTTGCGCACCGTATCGGTGCAGTAGAGCGTGACCGGATGGCCCATCACCAGATGCGACTTCAGGCACAGCTGGTTGACGTAGTGCAGGCTTTCCCCGATCCAGAGCGAGGCGACAGGGCGGCGGTTCAGTTCCATGATCAGGGCCTTTGGACAGGGGTAGGCAGGGGGGTCAGAAGACCGAGGCGAAGCGTTCGGGCAGGCGGTACAGCTCTTTGGTGCGCCCGCCGCCGAAGAAGGTGACCTTGCCGCCATGCAGATGCTGCTGGCCCTCGATCATCGTCTTGCGGAAGTCGGCAAGCTCGGCATCCTCGCGCACCGGCTTGCGGGTCGAGAGCTTGGCATAGGTTTCCAGATCCTTGCCCCAGGCCTTGCCGACCTCGCCAAGGTCGCGGTCGCCGGCCATGGTCGCGCGCATCGCCTTGCGGCCCGCCAGCCGCTCGGTGACCCGGTCGTGGTCGAAGAAGCGCAGGTGCACCAGGTAAAGATGCGGGTCCAGGAACCGGGGCTGATGGCTGTTGGCATGGCCGCCGATGGTGAAGGTGGTCTCGTGGCGCAGCACGCAGGGCTTGCAATAGTTGGCATTCGCCCGGAACACCCGGCGGCGCGACAGGATGGGCTGGTCGTCAGCCAAGGGTTCGGGCTCGACTTCGGGGTTGTGGACCAGCTCGACCGCGAAAGGGCACAGCGATTTGTGCATCGGCCGGGTGCCGGTATAGCGCGCGAGGTACTGCGTCAGGTCGGGCGCGACGGCCGGATCGACGATGACCACCTCATCGACATCGCCGACGATGAACCAGTTGTAATAGCGCATCATTCCCGCCGCGAACTGGCTGATGAACGACCAGCGGCGCCGGTCGAGGCGCCACATCGAGGGGTCGCGTGGCAGGCGGATGATATTGGCACCCTCGGCGATCCGGGCATGTTCGGGGTCGCCGCCATGCGACAGGATGTAAAGGTGCTGGCGCCCGAACTGGCGCCCGTAGTAATCGACCCAGCGCTGCAGGAAATAGTGATCGCCGTAGACCATGGTCAAAGCCCCGGCCGGCGCCTTCGTCGGTTCGGGCATGGCGGGCGCTTCGATCATCAGGTCTTCCTTGGGGATGCGGCGCGACGCTACCACGCCGCTTTGCGCGACATCAAGCGGTGCCGGGCCGCCGGGCATCGGTCCGCAGCCGGTCCAGAAAGGCCCGCAACAGCGGCACCCGACGCGGTCGGAAGCTTTCCCCGGTCAGGCTGACACGATCCATCTGCTGCACCTTGAAGCGGCGGAAATCCCGACGCAGGCAGCAAAAGGCCAGACACTGCACCTCGCGGTCCAGGAATACGGTGCCAAGAGGCCAGATGCGCCGTTCTGTGACCGCGCCGGTCAGGTCGCGGTAGGCGATGTCGAGCGCCCGTTCCTCCCATGCGGCTTCGCGCAAGGTCTGCATGTGCGGCGGCAGAGGCGCGCGGCGCTGGTGCCGGTAGGTCTGGGTGACGGCATGGATCGCCTGGCGCTGCACGCGGTCCGGCAAGGTGGCGACGATCTTGGCCTGCGCCTGCGCCGCCGCCCGGGCCAGCGCCGGGTCGCCCGCCATCGCCACTTCGGCCAGGCCCAGGACCAGCGCCTCGACCTCAAGCCGGGTGAACATCTGCGGCGGCAGGGCCGGGTCCTCGGTCAACGTGTAGCCCGCCCCCGCCTCGCCATCGATCAGCGCACCCGCGGCCCGCAAGGCCTGGATGTCGCGGTAGAGCGTGCGCTGCGACACCCCGGTCTCCTCGGCCAGCCGCGCGGCGGTGACCGGCTGCGGCAGCATCCGGAAGGCGGTCAAAAGGCGGAACAGGCGGTCGGATTTCGGCATCGCATGCTGACAGGTTCTGGCAGGAGGCCAAGGCTAGTCTGATCCCGTCGCAACACAAGGAGAAAGCCATGCTGACGCTCTATCACTCGCCCGAAAGCCGCTCGACCGCCATCATGGTGCTGATCGAGGAGATGGGCATCGAGGATCGGGTCGAGGTCCGCACCGTGACGATCCCGCGCATGGACGGCTCGGGCGGGCGCGATCCGTCGAACCCGCATCCCGAGGGCAAGGTCCCGGCCCTGGTGCATGACGGCGTGGTCATCACCGAACGCGCGGCGATCATCCTGCACCTGACCAGCCTGTTTCCCGACAGCGGCATGGCCCCCAGGGTCGGCACGCCGGAATGGGGCGCCTTCGCGATGTGGATGGCCTGGTACCAGGGTGTGCTGGAGCCCGCGTTCCTGCTGGAGGGCGCGGGCCTGTCGCACCCCTGGCTGACGGCGGCGATCCGCGACCACAAGACCGCCGCAGCGCGGTTGCGGGCGGCGCTGG
>Ga0209278_1002010_pt1 | contig 11714 bp, 3 predicted proteins | sample JI81BgreenDNA_FD_187504 | JGI IMG/M metagenome (GOLD analysis project Ga0209278, IMG submission 187504) | Wastewater effluent complex algal communities from Wisconsin, to seasonally profile nutrient transformation and Carbon sequestration -... | ecosystem: Engineered > WWTP > Effluent > Algae... | reverse complement strand
GAACGTGCCGGGGCCGGAAAAGCTGCGCGTGCCACGGGCATCGAGAACGACGATCGAATCCCCGGCCTTCAGCGTGATCGGCGCATCGGGCAACCGCTGCCCGGCCCGGAACTGCGGCGCCGACGGACCGGCGGCGCGCACCACCAGCGGGCCAGCGAATGCCGCCGTCGATGCCAGCAGGGCGAACGTGCAGGCAAACGCCCTAATCGAGATCATACACCCCTCCCGGTCCCGTGATTTGCAATCGTTCTACCAGATACGCGAGCGCCGTGTCTTCCGGTGCAGCGCCGGCACGGGCCTGCAACGCGGCAAGCGCCGCAGCATCCCCCGCATCGAAGGCAGCCAGCAGATCGCTTGCGCCGTCATCGACGGCACCCGCGCCGATCGGCTCGAACACGTCCACCGGCTTGTCGCGGCCGCGCACACGCACCCGGCCCATCGCGCGAAAATGCGCCAGCCCGGCCTGTTCGGCGGCCTCGCGGCTCACCAGCGCCGCCGTCTTCAACGCCTTGTTGGCGCCTTCCAGTCGCGCTGCCACGTTCATGGCATCGCCCAGCGCGGTATACTGGATGCGCCCTTCGCCGCCGAAATTGCCCACCACCACATCGCCCCAGTGCAGCCCCACGCGGGTGCGGCCCATCGCCGGGCGCGTGGCCGTGGCCGTGCGGAAGCGTTCGCCGGCCTGGACCATCTCCACGGCACAGGCCAGCGCGCGGGCGGCATCGTCTGGCCGCGCAATCGGCGCGCCCCAGAAGGCGACCACCGCATCGGCCACGAACTTGTCGAGCGTGCCGCCATGCTTGAGCACCACCGCGCTCATCGTGTCGAGATAGTCATTGAGCGTGGTGGCCACCACCTCGGGGGGCTGGCTCTGGCACATCGACGTGAAGCCCTCGATATCGCTGAACAGCGCGAACACCGGCCGGCGTTCACCGCTCAATTGCAGGCGTTCGGGTTCCCGCAAGATCTGTTCGGCAACATCGCGCGGCAGATATTTGCCCAGCGCCCCTTGCGCAAAGCGGCGCTGTTCGGCGCCGACGATGCGCGCCAGCGTCGATGCCGCCATCAACGCCAGCAGCCAGCCGATGCCAAGCCCGGCGCAGGGCAGGCCATGGGTGTCATACCCCTGGCCGGCGAGGCCATGGGGCAGCCAACCCAGCAATCCCACCTCCACCACCACGAAGGGGATCAGCAGGCGCGCGCTGGCATCAAATCCGCCGGTGATCGCACCCAGCACAACCGCCAGCAGCGCCAGCGCCCACATGACAGCCGGCGACAAGGGCTTGAGCCGCACGCCGTCGAGCGCCTGGGCGATCAGGATGGCGTGCAGTTCCACGCCCGGCGTTGTCTGCCCCGAAAGCCGGGTGAAGGGCGTGATGAAGCGATCCACCTCCGGCAGATCGGCACCCACCAGCACGATCTTGCCGGCAATCGCCTCCTTCAGGGCAGCAGCAGTGCTGGCATCACCGAACAGATCGATCGGCAGCACGGCAAACACCGGGCGATCGGCGAATTCCGCCCGCCGCAACCGCACGGCGCCTTCGTGACGTTCAAAACCCTTCACCCCGGTGATGGCGTTCGCCAGCAGGGGCGGCGGCTGCCGGGCCGGCGCCGGCCATTGCCGCCAGGCGTTGTCGCTGTCCACGTCCAGCCGGATGGACGCGGTGCGCACCGGCGCGCTGGCCACTCCGGCGAAGAAGCTGCGCATATGGGCTTCCTGCCACGGCATCACGAACTCGGCATTTTCGGCATTGCTGGAAAAGCCGAAGAATGTCGGCGTGCGCATTGCCAGCAGCGCCTGCTTCAGCACCGGATCTTCGGGCTGCGGCTGATCGATCAATATGTCCACTCCGATGGCGCGCGGGGCCAGCGTATCAAGATTGGTCAGCGCGCGGGCCAGCATGGTGCGGTCCAGCGGAGACCGCTTGCCGGTGGCCGCCAGCGTTTCCTCGGTGAACACCACCAGCACGATGCGATCATCCTGGTCGACGCGCGGCGCGGTGAGATCGGTGCGCACATCATAGAGGCCGCGTTCGGCCGCCAGCGCAAACGGCAGGTTCCAGCTGTAGCGCGCAATCAACAGGCCCAACACCAGCACCAGGCCAGTGACGAACAGGCGCAGCGGGCCGGCCTGGCCCACGGCCTGGCGCAGGGTGGCAAAGCCATCCACCAGGCGGCTGCCAACGGCCACCCGTGCCTCAGCGCCCGCGCGGCGCGGCAGCCGGCTGGCTCAGCAGGGGCTTGGCCGCATCACCGATGATGGCAAAGCCCGACCAGTAATAGGGATGGGAGGTCTCTGCCGTGTCCATCATCGCCACCTGAGACCGCCGCAGCGCCTCGCCCACGCTCACGCGGCCGGCATCGGCGAACAGGCCAGTGACCAGCCTGGCGGTGGCATCAAAACTGTCGGGCACCGGCCAGTGGCTGGCAATCACCGAACGCGCGCCGGCGCCCACGAAGGCGCGCACCAGGCCATCCAGCGCGAAATTGCCGCCGGTGGTGATGCCGGCTTCGCGCGTGGCCGCAGCCGTGGCGGCGCCGGCGGTGTCACAAGCCGAAAGAATGATGGTGTCGGCATCCAGAGACAGGTCGAAGATCTCCCGGAAACTCAGCAGGCCGTCACTGTCGCCGCCGCCGAAACTGGTGAGCAGCGCCGGGCGGGCCGGGCATTCCGGGCGCGGTGCCGTCACCAGCCCGTGGGTGGCAAAATGGAGGACGCGATAGGCCTTCAGGTCTGTGCGGGCCATCACCGCGCTGTCGCTGAAGGCAGCGCCCGTGGTCACATCGGCGCCGCTCCCAGCCAGCAGCCCGGCCGCCAGCTTGAGTTCCGCCGCCGCGATCGGCCGCCGCCATTCTGCCAATGGCCAGTCACAATCGGCCCGCGGCGCCAGCGCGCCGGCCGGGATGACGCTGGCATTGGGCAGGCTGTTCTCGCCCAGGCCCAGATAGGCCTTGCCGCCCCGGCTGCCAGCCAGAGCCCGCACATCGATGAAAGCGCGCGGCGAAGTGGCGGTGGAGATGATGCGGTCCCGGCCCAGCCAGACAAGCCCGCGCGCATCGAAGGCATCGGCATTGTCGTCGGCCAGCCGCGCTTCATAGGCGGCAAGATTGGCATCTGACGCGATCAGCAGGTTGAAGGGCAGTTGCAGCAGCGGGCCATCCGGTTCCACGATCAGGTGGCGGCTGCCCGACACCAGGCGGGCAACATCGCCATCGGCCGGGCCCATCAACAGGCCGTGCAGCCGCCGCGCGGCCGCCGCATCAAAGGGATAGGTGGTGGGCCGGCCATTTTCGAACACCACCACGGTATCGCGCACCGCCTTGACCAGCCGGCCGAGCTCACTGGCCGGCGCCGCCACTTTCAGGATCGCGGCGCTCGCCGGCGTGATGGCCAGCGCATAGGCATCCTGCCCCACCAGCACCAGCTTGTAATAGGCCTCGCCGGCGACAAGGCTCTTGCCCAGGGTGGGCAAGGTGACATTGCTGGCCGAAATGCTGCGATAGCGCGGATAGGCCGAAAGCTGGGCAAGGATGTTGGTCTGGTCACGGCCCAAGGCTTCGGCCCGGGCGCGCAGATCGGCCAGTTGCTGACGTTCCGTTTCCGTGGGCGCCGCGATCTGCGACAGGCGGGCGATATCACCCTGTGTGCGCACCAGATCGCGGGACAGGGTGATGGACTGGCGGAACAGCCCTGCCGCCGCATCGGTGCCGCCCGACAGCTCGCGGGCCAGCACTGCCTGCGTCTGCGCCACGCCCGGGCGCACCAGGATCTGGCTGGCATCGAACAGATCGGCGGCGTTGGCGGTGGCATTGCCGGCTGCCAGTTGCGCGAACCACGGCGCCAGCAGCGGGCGCAGCACCTGCCCTGCCCCCGGCGTATCCGGCGCGGCCTTCACGATGGCACGAAACTGCGCGGCGGCCTCTGCCGAGCGCCCGGTGCGGGACCACAGCGCTGCCTGCCGTGCCTGTGCCGCCAGCAAGGCCGCCGATTGCGGGAATTGCGCCCCGATCAACTGCACCGCATCGGCCAGCGCGGCATCGGCATCGCCCGGCCGGCCCAGTTGTTCGGCAACAGCGGCAATCTGCGTCGCCACATCGGCCCGCAGCCACAGGATCGACAGCACGCGGCCCTTGCGCAGTTCGGCCAGCCGCCCCTGCGCTTCGGCCAGATCGCGGGCCGCCGCCGGCAACTGGCCCTGCGCCGCGCGCGCCGTCGCGCCCAGATATTGCGCCTGCGCATCCAGAATGATCTCGCGCTCCACGGCGGTGAGGGCGGCGCCGCCGGCCGCCAGCCCGCGCAGGGCGGCATCGTCGGTGTTCAGCCGCTGCGACAGCGGCACGTCGATGAAGCCATTGGCCAGCCGGCCAGCCTCGGTGCGGCCCAGCCCGCTGGCCACCGGCCGGCCCAGTTCGACCAGAGCATCATCAATGCGCCGCTGGTTGAGGAGATGCTGCACGCGCGCGTTGCGCAGCAGGCGCGTGGCCAGCGGATCGCTCACATCCAGCCCCTGCGCGGCGCTGGCGAACAGGCGATCGGCTTCGGCAAACTGCCCCAGATTGGATTGCTGCAGGCCCTGGTTGGCCAGATATTCGGCGCTGCGCGTGAAGCCCGGCGCGCCCTGGCGGTTGCGTTCCACCAGCAGATCGAAAAACTCGGCGGATTCCGCGAAGTTGACGGCATTGTTGCGGAAATAGGCTTCGGTCAGCGCTTCGCCCGGCTCCAGCGTGCCGGCCTGCAGCCGCGCGAACGCCGCGGGATCGCCCGCCTCGGTCGCCGCCACCGCCACCGTGCCGGTCACGGGTGCATCGGCCAGCAAGGATTGCAGCCCCAGTTCCAGCGCCGAGGCATAGCCGGCAAGGCCATCGGCCACGAAGACCGTGCGGCCGCGCACCACCTGATAGCGCACGCGGGCCAGGCCATCGACGGTGCAGCGATTGACCGTCACGCCAGACAGGCCGGGCAGATCAACGCGGCCGGCTGGTGTTGCCGGGCAGCCGGCCGGCAGCGACGGCGCGCCAGAACGCAGGGCATGGAGCGTGCCGACCGGCGCCGCCGCATCCCGGCACACCACGCGATAGCCGCGATCGAACATGCCCTTCAACAGCGGGTCGCTCACCTGGGATTGCGCGGTGCACAGCACGCCAGCGGTGCCGATGCGGAAACTGTCGGCGAGGGCGAGGCTTTCGGCAGCGCCAGGGGCCGGTAGCGTCGCCAGCAGCGCGCCGATGGGCAGCAGGCCAATTGGGCGCATCATTCCTGCCCCCCCGATGGTGTCGATGGCGATGCCGGGTCACGCCACAGCGCCGGATTGCCGGTGCTGGTGGCCGGATCGGTGGCATCGACATCGCGGAACAGCGGCCCGAAATCATACAGGCCCTGGATCACCTGCAGCGGCAGTGCCGGGGTCGATGCCTGTTGCCGGCCGCGGTCGCGATATTCTTCCGGCGTGAGCGGTTCGACGCTGGTCAGCACGGTGATGATCGCGTCCTGCAATGGCCCGCGCGTCGGGCACAGGCTGAAGATGTTGCAGCCGTTCACCTGGGAGGATGCCGCCATCGCATTGATATCCGGCTGATACTGCACCAGCGCCAACGTATCCGCCCCAGTGGCGAAGCCGCCGGTTCGGCGCGCGATCCGCCCGTTGATCACCATGTCGAGCAGGCCGCTGCCGAACGCGCTGACCGACAGCCCGCCGATGCCTGCGGTGAAGCCGGCCGGCACCGCCAGGCTGCCGCTGTTCTGGATCAACAGATCGCTGCCGGCGCCCAGCCGGATCGTGCCGGCAGCGATGCTGCCGCCCGGTGCGTTCACCGGCGCCGCGCCGTTCAGGGCGGCATCCCGCGCCGCCCCGGCAAGGCTGCCACTGGCAATCTGCGCCAGCAGGGCATCGCTGGCGATGCGGATGGATTCGGCGTTCAGATCAAGTTCGCCAACCGGATTGTCGGCATCAGCGCCCATCACGATGCTGCCGCTGCCCTGCACCACCTCGATCCGGTCCTCGCTGGTCAGCGACAGGCGGTTCCCTGCCCCGGCCTGGGCCATTGTCACCGCGCCGGTTACCCGCATCGGGCCGGCGCTGAACAGGGTGATCCCGTCTTGCGCGCTGGCCGGCGCGATGGCTGGCAGGGCCAGCGTGTCCACCGTCATCGGGCCGCGTGGCATCTCGACACTGATGCTGCGGGCCCGCAGCGTGCCGAATTCGGCGTTCGAAAGGCCATAGACACCGCTGCTGGCACTGCCTGCACCGCCCACCAGCATCGACGTGGCGGCAGCATTGGCCGCAAGGACAATGCGCTGGGCGTTGGCGCCGCCCAAGGTAACGCCGGGGCTGATGGCGATATCGGCCGAGGTGATGGCGATATCGGGCGATACCAGATTGCCGGCGATGGCGACGGCGCCACCGGCCGTGATCGCCACCGCACCGCCCACCGCCGAATCCGCCGCAATGGCGACATCAGTGGCGGCGTTGATCAGCGCCGTGCCGGTGGCACCGATTGCGCCCATGCGCACCGCACCGGCGGCGCTGGTGATTGCAACGGCTGTGCTGCCGGCGGTGCCGGTGGCAAGATCGATGCCGGCATCACCCAGCAGTTCAAGCTGCGCTGCGGCAACCGCGCCCGTGGCGCCGGCCGTCTGCCCGGTCAGGCCGGTGCGCAGCTGGCCAGGGGTCACGATGCGCAGCGTGCCGCCGGCGCTGATGCTGCCCCCATCATTCACCCCGATGTCGCCACTGGCGGCCACAAGGCCAGCGCCGGCAATGGTGATGCTGGATCCCACCCCGGCCACCAGCGCGCTGCGCCCACTGGCTGGCGGTGTGCCAATCGCCTGCGCGTCCAGCGTGTCGAGCGCAATGGTGCCACCCGTCTGCGCCAGCAACTGCACCAGACCGGCCGCGCCAGGTGTGCCGGCACCATCGGCGCCCTGCGCCGTCATCACCAGCGGCGCCGTCACGTCGATAAGGCCGGCATTGGCGGCTGCCAGGATCACCGCCCCGCCGCTGCCCGCCCCGGCGGCAATGCCGGTGCCGCCAAGCCCGCTTGCCGCCAGCGTCGCGCCGGGCAGGCGGATGATGCTGCCCGCGCCATCGGCGGCAAGGCCCAGCGTGCCGCCACTTCCAGCGCCGCCGGTGCCGGCATTGCTGTTGCCGCCAAGGCCCGCCGCATCCCACACCAGTGGCCCGCCGGATTCGATCAGCCCGCCACCCACGGCCGACAGCAGCAGGCTGCCGCCGAAACCATCGCCGCCAGGCCCGCTCTGGCCAAAGCCACCTTCGCCGGCCAGATCGACCACGAGACCGCCGCCCAGCACCAGCGCATTGCCGGCCCCGATGGTGATCGCCACCTGCCCGGCCACGCCATCGCCGCCGGTCACGCCGACCCCGCCCAACCCGAAGGCTGCCAGCGTGATCGGACCTGCGGCATTCAGCGTGCCGCCCGCCAGCGTGAGATCGACAGCGCCGCCAAGGCCATCGCCGCCGGCCGCGCCACTGCTGCCGCCTTCACCGCCGGCCAGCAGCGACAGCGCGCCCGCCACGTCCAGTGTGCCACCGGTGACGCGGACGGCCAGCGTGCCGCCTCGCCCGGTGCCGCCGATGGGCACGAACGCAACGAGGCTGCTGCCGTCCAGCAGAAGATCGCCGCCGATGCTGCTGGTGCCGCCCGATACGGTCAGGCTGGCCGCGCCGGCCACCACGTCCAGAAGCGCGCCCTGCCCGCCCGGCAGGCCGCCCCCCACCAGCAGCGAGAGGCCTTCGGCCAACGTGACATTGCCGGCGTTGGCGATGGCGATGGCGCCGCCCTGCACCGATCCGGGCAGGCCGGAAAAGCTGTTGCCAAGGCCGCGCGCATCCAGCTGCAAGGGCCCAATGCCGGCGCTGTCCAGCGTGAAGCTGCCACCGGCGAGCGTGTCGATGGTGATGATGCCGCCGCGCCCCAGGCCCGCCACGTCGGTAGCGCTGCTGCCACCGGTGCCGGTGGCAGACACGTCAAGGCCCAGGTCCCCCACGTTCAGGGTCATCGCGCCGGCATTGATGATGCTGATGCCGCCGCCCTGGCCCAGCCCGCCGGGGCCCGCAGCCTGGAACAGGGAACCACCCACCCCCTCGGCCGCCAGCGCCACCGGGCCGGTGATGGCAAGACTGGCGCCCGCCGCCGTGGCCAGCGCAACCGTGCCACCGGTGCCAGCAGGTGCAGGGCCAAGATCGAGGAAGCCCGCGTTGGCATTGGCGCTGGCAAACAGGCCGCCGCCCGAAAGCGTGCCCAAGGCGACACCAAGGCCGACATCGCCCGCCGTTGCCGTGCCGCCAGGACCATTGGCGAAGGCAGCGTTGGCCGAAAGACGAATGGCGCCGGCCACCGTGCCACTGCCGCCGGCCTGCCAATCCACCACGCCGCCCTGTGCCGCCCGGTTGCGCCCGCTGCCGAACACCGCGGCATCGGCAGCAAGATCGACATCGCCCCGAATGTCGATCGTGCTGGCGGCCGTGGTGACAAGTTCCACCGTGCCGCCGGCAGCGCGCACGCCATCCAGCAAATTGCCAGGCGCGGCATCGGCAAACAGGCCAAGCGAGCCCACAACCGACAGGCTGCCGGCCGCGCCCTGAACCTGAAGCGCACCGCCATTGGCCGTCAACCCGTCTGCCCGCGCCGATCCGATCAGATTGCCGGCCACGCTGATGTCGCCGCCGCTGCCAAAGCCAACGCCGATCGTGCCGGCACTTGCGGCACCGGCAAAGCTGCCGGAAAAACTGGACGACCGCGCATCGGCCAGCAATTGGGTATCGCCGCCCAGATCGATGCTGCCGCCCTGGGCATCCACCATCATGGTGCCGCCAGTGGCCGTGCCGATCGGCCCGCTGCTGTCACCCGCCTCGGCGCTGGCGTCGAACCGGATCAGGCCGGTGACGGGCGCGACGCCGATGTCGCCACCACTGGCCAGCAGGCTGATTGTGCCACCGCTGGCGACGCCGCCGCCGGGTGCGCCAGCGCCGCCAAGCGCAGTTGCCGTGACGGCCAGATCGCCTGCCGAAAGCAAACCGCCGCGCGCCTCGAGGATCGCCGTGCCGGCCGTCGCATTGCCGCCAGCCAGCGCGCCAGCGCCGCCCACGGCCGCCACGTTCACCAAAAGCGCTGCGGCTGTGACCGTACCGGATTCCACCAGCAGGCCGGCCTGGCCGGCCTGCGCATTGCCGGTGGCGCCCTGGCTGGCAAGACCGCCCTGTGCACGGGCGGAAAGGGTGAGCGTGCCGGCACCGATGCCGGGATCGTTGGGCAGGCTGCCCGGCCCCAGCCGCAGGCCGGCCGCACCGCCCTCGCCATTGCCGCCGGCATCGCCGCGCCCCCCGATGCCGTCGGCCGAAACCAACAGCGTATCGCCCACCTGAAGGCCACCACCGGTCAGATCGATCAGCGCGATGCCGCCGCTGCCGTTGGCGCCAGCGCCGATGAAGCCACCGGAAACATCGGCGCCATCACCGCCGAGGCCATCGGCAGCCACCGTCAGCGCGCCAACGGTGGTGATGCGGCCATTGCCCGTTGCCAGCAATTGCGCGCGGCCCCCGCTGCCGCTGCCGCCATCGATCACCGCGCCCGCGATACCGGCGCCGCCTTCGCCATTGGCAAAGATGCCCAGTGTATCAAGCGTCAGGGCAGTGGCTCCGCCCACATCATCCAGCCGCACCGCCGCCGTGCCACCGATGAAGTCGTTGCGGCCGGTACCCTGGCTGCCGAATGCAGTGGCCGAAACATTGGCCAGGCCGGCGCGCAAGGTGGCGCCATCGCCCAGCGTCACGGTTGCCGTGCCGGCCTGCGCCGTGCCGCCGCCCAGATGGCTGGTAAAGCCGCCCTCGCCATAATCCGCATTGGCGCTGGCCAGCAGGAAGCCGCCTTGCAGATCAACCGCCACGCCGTTGCCCAGCGTGAGCGTGGCGGTACCGCCCTGCGCATTGCCGGACGCCCGGCCATCACTGCCGGCATCGCCGCTGCCCACGGCGTACACGCCAAGATCACCGGCCACGCTGATGAGGGTGCCGGTGTCGAAGCGGATTTCCGCACTGCCGCCAATGCCGCTGCCGCCGTTGCCATCGATCACCGATCCGGCGCGACCGCTCGCATCGGCAATGAAGGACAGCCCCTCGATGCGGCTGCCCGCGCCTTCGGCCAGGATGCGGGCCGTGCCGCCGGTGCCGCTGGCGCCCGGCTGGCCCGGACTGGCGGCAAAATCGCCCGCGCCAATCGCCACCGCCACGATGTCGCCGCCTGCGATCACGCTGCCACCCGTTCGCGCCGCCACCTCGGCCAGGCCCGCCGTGCGGCTTTGGCCAAGTTGCAGGCCAAAGGGCGTGGAGGCATCCGCCACCAGCCGGCCGACCGCCTGCAGCGTGTGGCCGGTGCTTGCTCCGATCAGCGCCTCGCCATCTGCAAACACATCGACATTGCCGGCCGCGGTGATGTCGCCACTGCGTGCCACCACCTGTGCCACATCCTTGGAACGCACCACCACGCCGGAGGTGAACGACCCGGCCTCGACCGTGATCGTGGCGCCCGCATCGCTGCCGGCCACGGGCGCATCGGCAAACTGGCTGGTGCCGAACACAAAGGGATTGGCGGTGACATCATATCCGCCCGACAGCACGACGGCATTGCCATCCACATCGGCCGCGTTGGCGACATCGAAGCCCAGTTGCGCGCCGCCGGTGATCAGCAGCGTCATCGCGTCGTTGCGCGGCACCGCCATCATGTAGATGCGACTGAAGGCACCCTGTCCACTGATGCCGCCTGGCCCGGTGATGCTGCCGCTCACCGTGCTGGTGCCGCCGGCGGCCGTGCCGATGTTGGCGGTGATGTCGAACAGGCCGCCGTTCAGCGTGAAACTCACATCCTCGGCCATCACCAGCGCGGCCGAGGTGCCAACCGTGGCCGCGCCGGCCATGGTGATGCGCGGCGCCACCGCGATCATGTAACTGTTGCTGGCGATCTGGGCGCCGGCAGCGATCGTCACGCCCGCCGTGCTGCCAGACGGGACGGCAAGGCGGAAATCATTGGCAGCACCGATGAAGGCGCCGCCGCTGCCCGGCACCGGATCATTGGCCGTGAGCAGCAGGCCACCCACGTCGAAGCGTGCGGTGCCGCCCAGCAGCAAGCCGCCGGGCGCATAGAACCAGATGTTGCCGATGCTGTCGCTGTTGACAGCGCCATTGAGCGCAATCGCCCGGGCCGGATCGGCCGCGATGATGCGGTTGAGCACGGTGTAGGGCAGCCCCACCGGCGAGCTGAAATTGACGATGTTTCCGGCCGGCAGGAAATCGATTGGCCCGCCGCCGATGGCCGTATCGCCGGGCGCCCAGTTGATGACTGCCTGTGGCGTGGAAACCGCGATGTTTTCCACCCCGATGGTCACGATGCTGCGGGTCGCGTTGCCAAAGGTTACCGTTTCCGTGCCCTGGAAGGCCTGCGCCCACGCAGATTGCGGCGCAAGCGCCAGCATGGCCGCCAGCACGAGCGGCGAGGCCGACCTCAGATGATCGCGGCGGCGCATCAGCGGGTCCTCCACGGCAGCAGTCGGGTGGTCAGCGTGACCAGCAGGCGCACATCACCGGCCTGCACCGGCCCCGCATCCTTCAGCGCGACCGCGCCGGACAGATCAAGCCGCGCCCGGTCAGACAGGCCAAGGCGGGCGCCGGCCCCGGTTGACACCAGGGACGCCGGATTGCCGG
>Ga0209278_1002008_pt1 | contig 11718 bp, 9 predicted proteins | sample JI81BgreenDNA_FD_187504 | JGI IMG/M metagenome (GOLD analysis project Ga0209278, IMG submission 187504) | Wastewater effluent complex algal communities from Wisconsin, to seasonally profile nutrient transformation and Carbon sequestration -... | ecosystem: Engineered > WWTP > Effluent > Algae... | reverse complement strand
AGCGGCGCTGGCGCGGCGGCGGGCTTTGGTTCCACCTTCGCAACGGGCGCAGGCGCTGGTTTTTCGGCGACGGGCTCAGCGGCAGGCTTCACCTCCGGCGCTTGCGCTTCTTTGGCTTCCACCTCTTTGTTCACGAAGCTGCTGGGAGGGGTGGCAGGTTTTTCCGAAGTTTGCGAGGCACCCACGGCTGGCTCAGGAATCACCGGCTCCTCGGGAGTGGGCAGCAGCGTTTCAACCTTGGGTGCATCGGTGCGGTAGGGCGACAGCGCGTCATAGATCGTTTTTTCTTTGTGCGGGAATTCCTCGCCGCCTGCTTCGGCTGGCATTTCCTTGATCGCACCCTCCTCGGCTTTGACGACCAGCATTTGCCCGTCGCCCACATTGCGCGAGCCGGACTGGTACGCGTAATAGGCCAGCGCACCGAAGCCCACCACTGCCACACCCAACACCAGCCACGACATGGCTTTGCCGCGCGGGGCGCCTTCGGCATCGGCGTTTAGTTCTTCGTATTCGTCGAGATCGGGGCGCATGGCGGCATCCTTCTTGGGCGTGGCTTTGGGTTATCGCAGTTCATCGACCGGCTCAACGCCACAGGTCGTGAGACCAGACGCTAGCACCACGGCAAGCGCCCGCGCAAGGGCTAATCGTGCCGTGGTCAGGGCGGGCTGATCGGGCTGGATCATACGGATCTCTGCGTCCTTACTGCCCACGTTCCACAGACCATGGAAGCTCGCGGCCACTTCCTGCAGGTAGTAGAGAATGCGGTGCGGCTCGTGCGCCACGGCGGCTTGCTCGATCAGGCGCGGATAGGCCGCCAGCAGCTTGATCAGCGCCAGTTCTGCCGGGTGGGTAAGCAACGCCAGTGTCTGCACATCCGGTGCAACCGATGCTTCCCACGCGGCGGGCATTTGTTCATGCGCCATGCGCAGCACCGATTTGGCGCGGGCATGCGCGTAATGCACGTAAAAGACCGGGTTATCTTTCGACTGCTCTTTCACCTTGGCGAGGTCGAATTCCATGTCCTGGTTGGTTTTGCGCATCAGCATCACGAAGCGCAGAATATCACGCCCCACCTCGTCCAGCACATCGCGCACGGTGACGAAGTTTCCGGCGCGCTTGCTCATGCGCACCGGCTCGCCGTTCTTGAACAGATGCACCAGCTGGCACAGCTTGATATCCACACTCGCCGTACGGTCAGAAAGGGCAGCGGTCATCGCTTCCATGCGCTTCACATACCCGCCATGGTCGGCACCGAACATGTAGATGAGTGTGGTGAAGCCGCGCTCGATCTTGTCGAGCGTGAGGCCCAGATCGCCCGCGAAATAGGTGCGCGAGCCATCGGCCTTCTCAAGCGTGCGGTCGGCATCGTCGCCAAACTCCGTAGCGCGGAAGAGTAGCTGCTCCTGCGGCTCCCAATCCTCGGGCGGCTTTTCGCCCTTCGGCGGCTCCAGCACTCCACGATAGACATGGCCCGCCTTCGACAGTTTCTCGATGGCGGCATCCACCTTTTTCTCGGCATGCAATTTCGCTTCCGAGGTAAATACGTCATGGTGAATGCCCAGCTCGGCCAGATCCTGCTTGATGAGCGCCATCATGGCGCCAATAGCCGTGTCTTTCGCAATGATGAGCTGCTCTGCCTCGGGCTTGGAAAGCAGCCCGTTGCCATACTGTTCGAACAGCGCCGCACCGACGCTTTTGAGGTATTCGCCGGGGTAAAGCCCCGCTGGGATCTCACCAATGGCTTCGCCGCACGCCTCGCGGTAGCGCAGCAGCGCCGAGCGCGCCAGCACTTCCACCTGCGCGCCCGCATCGTTGATGTAGTATTCCTTGGTGACTTCATAGCCCGCTTTGAGCAGCAGGCTGGCGATCGCATCGCCATAGACCGCGCCGCGCGCATGGCCGATATGCAGCGGACCGGTGGGGTTGGCCGACACATATTCCACGTTGATGCGTTTGCCCGCGCCGATGGTGGAATTGCCGAAGCTTCCGCCCTCGGCCAGCATCACCGGTAGTACGGCCTGCCATGCAGCTGGGGCAAGGGTAAGATTGATGAAGCCCGGCCCGGCCACTGATACCGACGCGACATGCGGTAGGGCACGCAATGCCTCAGCCAGTTTTTCAGCCAGCTCGCGCGGCTTTTGCTTCAGCTGGCCGGCCAGCACCATCGCCGCGTTGGTAGAAAGATCGCCATGCGCTGCGTCACGCGGCGGTTCCAGCGTGATGGCGTCGGTGGTACTGCCGGGCGCAAGCGCGTCCACAGCGGCGAGAATGTAATTTCGGTATGTAGCAAATAGATTCATGCTTTTTTCCTTGTCATGGCGAGCGTTAGCGAAGCAATCCATTCTGGCCAAGGAAAAAGATGGATTGCCGCGTCGCTACGCTCCTCGCAATGACGTTTATGTTCGTGTCGCGGGGTCAAAAATCCGCGCGTGTTCCTCTAGGGCAAAGCGGTCGGTCATGCCAGCGATAAAATCGGTGATGACCTCGGCCGTACGCTGGCTATGCGGCCCGTCCGTCTGCGCGTACCACACGCTGGGCAGGCAATTCGGCTCGTTGATGAAGAAGGTGAACAGCTCACTCACCACACGACGGGCTTTGCTGGCCATACGGTTGACCTTGTAATGCCGGTACATACGCTTCATCAGGAAGCTTTTGACGGAGCGATTGACGATCTCCATCTCCGGCGAGAAGGTGACCAATGTTTGGCCCAGATGGCGCACCGTATCCGGCGAATCCACCCGCAACTGCTTGATGCGCGCCTGCGTGGTATCCAGCACATCTTTCATCATGGCGAAGACCATGCGGCGAATGATCTCGTGGCTTTGCCGCTGCGGCGAAAGCATGGGGTGCTGCGCCATGACTTCCTTGATCATATCGCCCATCAACGGCAGGATCAGCAGGTCTTCCAACTGGAAGAAACCGGCGCGCAATCCATCATCCAGATCGTGATTATTGTAGGCGATATCATCGGCAATGGCGGCCACTTGCGCTTCGGCGCTGGCGTGACTGTGTAGCTCCAGATCATGCTGGTCGGCATAATATTTCAGCGCGCGCGGCAGCGGCTTTTTGCCCGCGCCCAGTAGCGGCCCGTTATGTTTGGCAATGCCTTCCAACGTTTCCCAGGTCAGGTTCAGCCCATCAAAATCGGCGTAGCGATTCTCCAGCTGCGTGAGAATGCGAATGGTCTGCGCGTTGTGATCAAACCCGCCATATTCTTTTGCAACGGCGGCCAGCCCATCCTCGCCCGCATGGCCGAACGGCGTATGACCCAGATCATGCGCCAGTGCCAGCGCCTCGGCCAGCTCCTCGTTCAGGCGAAGGCTGCGCGCCAGCCCGCGCGCCAGCTGGCTCACCTCCAGCGAATGGGTAAGGCGCGTGCGGTAATGGTCGCCCTCGTGGTTCACGAAGACTTGCGTTTTATATTCCAACCGCCGAAACGCGGCAGAGTGAATAATACGGTCGCGGTCGCGCTGGTGGGGGCTACGCATGCTGCATTCCGATTCAGGAAATAGCCGCCCACGCGATTGGTGGGGGTGGCAAGCATAGGGTGCGAGATGGCTGTAGATATCGGTCATGGCTTAGCTATTAAAGGAGCATGGGGATGGGCGCAACCTCTCAGCCTCCGTCATTCCTGCGTAGGCAGGAATCCAGAGCCGCTGTTGCGATACTGCCATGTTTGCGCCAGACACCTTGGATCCCCGCCTTCGCGGGGATGACATTGATATTACCAATCACTTGCCTTACATTACCTTCATGACCGAACGTTTTTTAGTGACACCAGCGGCCACTGCCCGCATTGCCAAACTTCTGGCCGATGAGCCCGCAGGCAGCCGCCTGCGCGTGGCGGTGGAAGGTGGCGGGTGCTCGGGCTTTCAGTACCATTTTACCTTTGATGCGGCCGCGCCAGGGGCGGATGAGATAGTATTCGGCGATGCCAGCGCGCAAGTCATTGTGGATGAGGTGTCGCTGCAATTCATCGAAGGCGCCACGCTGGATTATGTGGCCACACTCGGCGCCGCTGCCTTCGAGATCAAAAACCCCATCGCCAAATCCAGCTGTGGCTGCGGCAACAGCTTCAGCGTTGCGCTGTAATGACGCCCTGCTCCATCGTCACCTTCAACGTCAATTCCATCGGCGCGCGGCTGCCGAATGTGTTGGCATGGGTGGATGCGACGCAGCCGGATATCCTGCTGCTGCAGGAGTTGAAATGCGTGGATGAGGCCTTTCCCCGCCTTGAATTTGAGCAGCGCGGCTACATGTGCGAAACGCATGGGCAGAAAACCTATAATGGGGTCGCCATCCTCTCTAAATTTCCGCTACGCGACGTGGTACGCGGCCTGCCCGGTGACGCGGCGGACGAACAGGCGCGCTACATTGAAGCCGTGGCGGAGGTGGGTGGGGCGCGCGTGCGCGTCGCCAGTGCCTATGTGCCCAATGGCCAGGCGCCGGATTCGGATAAATTCCTCTATAAAATGGCCTTCTACGATCGGCTGCAGGCGCATTGGCAGCAGCACCTGATGCTGCAGGAAGCGGCCATTCTGGGCGGTGATTTCAACTGCGCCCCCGCCCCGCTCGATGTGTATGATCCCAAAACGCTGGATGGCACGGTCTGTTACCACCCGGCCGAACGCGCCAAACTGCGCCGCCTGTTGCATGCTGGCCTGTATGATGCGTGGCGGCTACGCCACCCGCAGGCCCAGCAATTCAGCTGGTGGGATTACCGCGGCGATGGCTACGCGCGCGGGCACGGCTTGCGCATCGACCATCTGCTGCTGACCGCGCGCGCGGCGGATGGCTTGCGCGATTGCCAGATCGACGAGACCCCGCGTGCGCAGGAAAAACCCAGCGATCATGCGCCGGTGGTGGGTGTGTTTCAGTTCTCAGTGTGATGGAGCAATGCGGTTAGCGGTGGACCGCTAAAACCCGGTATCTTCGCGTTTGATGGGTGCAAGGTACGGCAGTTCACTGCCCGCAAGCATCGAGCCTTGCTTGGGCTCGGCTGCGGGCGCTTCCCCGGGCTGCGCAGGCAACCCAATGGGGCGGAACGGATCGGCAGAGGCTACGGGCGCAGCAGGCACCGCCTGCTGAGTGGCACCAGAGCCCGCCACCGCCAGTACCGGAGCAGCGGCCACCCCTTCCGCTGCCGCCATGAGCGGCCGCAAATACTCTAATTCCTCGCGTGCCTGTTGGCGCGACGGAGGCAACTCGTAGTTTTCGGTAGCAACTGGCAACACCTTATTGCGACCGCCATGCTTGGCATCGTAGAGCGCCACATCCGCGCGTTTTAGCAGCGTATCCGGCGTATCGGTCGGCTTCATCGTGGCATAACCAATACTGACGGTTTTATGCAGCACGCCAACTTCATGGCTGATCTTGAACACGGTAGCCTCGACTGCCCGACGCAATCGCTCGGCTGCCTCATAGGCGCGCACGGCGTCGGTCTCGGGCATGAGCACCACGAATTCTTCGCCACCATAGCGCGCCGCCAAATCGGCGGAGCGGATGGTGTTCATGATGATATCCGCCAGTTGCTTCAGCACCTCATCGCCCACATTGTGACCATAGGTGTCGTTCACGGATTTGAAATGATCCATGTCCATGATCATCACGGAAAGCGCGCGGCCCTGCTCGCCCGCCTGGCGCACCAGGTTTTTCAGGTGGGTATCCAAGTAATGGCGGTTATACAGGCGCGTCAGCCCATCGACCACCGCCATCGACACGCTTTCCTGATAGTTACTGCGCAAGGCTTCCTGATATTTTTTACGGCGAATCTGCGTTTTCACCCGCGCAAAGAACTCGTTGAAGTCGACTGGCGTCAGCAGATAATCGTTCACGCCGAGTTCAAGGCCTTTGAGCATGAGATGCTGCTCTTCCTCGTCCACCAGCATCAGGATCGGTACATGGCGTACCGCTTCCACCGCCTTGATCTGCGTGGCAAGGCGTAGCCCGTCAATATCGGCAAGCTGGGTGGAGATGATGATGAGGTCAAGGTCGCTCCCACTGCGGGCGACATCCAACGCTTGCCGGTGTTCACTGAACGATTGAATCACGTAGCCCGCGGCACTTACCCGCTCGGCAATACGGCGTGATTGCACCACATCATCGTCGATCAGCAGCAGTTTCGAGCCGCTAACATCCAGATTGATGGAAAAATCACTGGCGCTCATGCCCAGCTGCGCGCCGGATTTGTCGCGTAAACGCAGCTCATCGATCAGTGTTTTAATGCGCACCAGCGAGCGCACCCGCGCAAACAGCGCTGTGTCGTTAATGGGCTTGGTAATGAAATCATCCGCCCCGGCTTCCAGCCCCTGCACACGGTCTGATGGTTCCGAAAGTGCGGTCACCATCACCACCGGAATATGCGATACTGCGGGGTCCTGCTTCAGTTGGCGGCAAACTTCAAACCCATCGATGCCGGGCATCATCACATCGAGCAGGATCAGATCCGGCTTGCGGGCACGCGTTTGCTCGATGCATTCATAGCCATCCTTCGCGGTGATGACGTCATAATACTCGTTCGTGAGCTTGGCTTCCAGCAGCTTCACGTTAGCGGGCACATCATCAACTACTAACACTAAGCCGGTCACGCGCGCATCCTCTTACGCATATTGCGGTTCAAGAAACTGGCGAATGGTGGCCAGAAAATGGTCAATGGCAATGGGCTTGGAAAGATAGGCCTCGCAGCCCGCTTTCATGATTTTATCTTCATCATCCTTCATAGCGAAGGCCGTCACCGCGATCACGGGGATGTGGCTGATTTCGTAATCAGCCTTGATCTTTCGGGTCACGTCCAACCCCGAGATCTCTGGCAGCTGGATGTCCATGATGATCAGATCCGGCATCACGTTTCGGGTAAGCGCAATGGCCTCGATGCCCTCTTTGGTCTCGAAGGTCTGATACCCGTTTGCCTCCAGCAAATCGCGGAAGAGCTTAAGGTTCAGGTCGTTATCTTCGACGATGAGGATTTTCTTCGCCATAGCCCCGTACATGCAGTGGAAAACCACTATAGCCACTCTGGCAGCGAAATTCTACCCCTTATTTTTCCGTGGCTTAGGTCGGGCGATGAAGCCGCGTGGCGATCAGGCTTTCGACCACAGCGGGATCAAGCAGTGTGCTGGTATCGCCAAGATTTTCCAACTCGTTCTCCGCAATCTTCCGCAGGATGCGCCGCATGATCTTGCCCGAGCGCGTCTTGGGCAGGCCGGGGGTGAGATGCACATATTCCGGCACGGCAAGCCCGCCGATCTGCTGGCGCACCCATTGTTTCAGCGTGGCCACCAAGGCTTCATCGGCTACGCTGCCTTCGGTCAGCGTCACATAGGCATAAATACCCTGCCCTTTTACGTCGTGCGGGAAGCCGACCACAGCCGCCTCACTCACGCTGGGGTGAGCCACCAGCGCCGATTCGATCTCCGCCGTGCCAAGTCGGTGGCCGCTCACGTTAATGACATCATCCACCCGCCCGGTGATCCAATAATCGCCATCTGCATCGCGCCGCGCGCCGTCGGAGGTGAAGTAATAGCCCGGCACTTGGGTGAAATACGTGTCCTTGAACCGTTGGTGATCGCCCCACACGGTGCGCGCCTGGCCGGGCCAGCTATCCGCAATCACCAGCATGCCCTCGCCCGCGCCCTCGATGCGTTCACCCTGCGCGGTGAATAGTTCGGGCTTGATGCCGAAGAACGGCCGGCTGCACGAGCCGGGCTTCAGCGGGTGCGCCCCCGGCAGCGGGGTCAGCATGTGGCCGCCGGTTTCGGTCTGCCACCAGGTGTCGATCACCGGGCAGCGCCCCTCGCCCACCACATCATGATACCACAGCCACGCGGCGGGGTTGATCGGCTCGCCCACACTGGCCAGCAGCTTCAGCGAGGCGCGCGAGGTGGCCTTCACCGGGCCGTCGCCTAAGCGTTCCAGCGCGCGAATGGCGGTGGGGGCGGTGTAGAATTTGGTGACCTTGTGCGCATCCACCACCTGCCAGAAGCGCGAGGCATCCGGGTAATTCGGCACGCCTTCGAACATCAGCGTGGTCACGCCATTGGCCAGCGGCCCGTAGACGATGTAGCTGTGCCCGGTGATCCAGCCCACATCGGCCGTGCACCAGTAAATATCATCCGGCTGAAGATCGAACGCATATTTCGCGGTGGTGGCGGCATAAACCAGGTAGCCACCGGTGCTGTGCACCACGCCCTTGGGTTTGCCGGTGGAGCCGGAGGTGTAGAGAATAAACAGCGGGTCTTCGGCCTGCATCGGCTCGGCGTCATGGGTGCTTGGTTGGTGGGGCACCATGTCGTGCCAGAACACATCACGTGGGCGAGCAATTCCCTCCCCTTGAAGGGGAGGGTTAGGGTGGGGACTGGTGGATACGGCTTGTGTTCCCTCTGTCCCCCTCCCAACCTCCCCCTTCGAGGGGGAGGAGGTATCAAGCACCAGCACATGGCGCACGGGCAGGCCTTCAATGGCCGCATCCACATTGGCTTTGAGGGGAATGGTCTTGCCGCCACGGCAGCCTTCATTGGCGGTGATGACGAAATCCGAATCGCAATCGGTGATGCGCCCGCGAATCGCCTCCGGCGAGAAGCCACCGAACACCACCGAATGCACCGCGCCAATGCGCGCGCAGGCCAGCATGGCAAAGGCCGCCTCTGGCACCATGGGCAGGTAGATCGTCACCCGATCACCCTTACCCACGCCCAGCGATTGCAAGGCATGCGCCAGCTTGCACACTTCCACTTTCAGTTCGGCAAACGTAATGCGCCGTACCTGCCCCGGCGTGTCGCTCTCCCACAGAATCGCGACTTTATCTGGCGTTGCCTCCGCCCAGCGATCGACGCAACTATGGGTGATGTTCAGCTCGCCCCCATCGAACCAGCGAATGCGCACATCGCCGGTAAAATCCGTATCCTTCACGCGATTCCATGGCTTCAGCCACACGAACTGCGCGGCAAGCTCACCCCAAAACCCCTCCGGGTCAGCCAGCGAGCGCGCATAGAGCCGCTGATAGGTCGCTTCATCGGCATGGGTGGTGGCGCGGATCGCTTCTTTCACCGGAAATTGCTGGCTCATATTCATACCCGTGACTGATAGATTTGAGTTGTACGAGAAAGATGCAATCCCTAAAGCGTCATGGCGAGCGATAGTGAAGCAATCCATTCTGCGTTAATATAGACGATAGATTGCCGCGTCGCTACGCTCCTCGCAATGACGGGAATAAAATGCAACGCTACAAACTCACCGTGGAATATGACGGCACGCCTTTTTATGGCTGGCAACGGCAGGACGATGTGCCCAGCGTGCAGGCCGTGCTGGAGGATGCGTGCAGTTCCTACGTGGCCACGCCCACGGAAGTGTTCTGTGCTGGCCGCACCGATGCGGGCGTGCATGCGCGCGGTCAGGTGGTGCATGTGGATTTTCCCGAAGCGCGCAACCCCTACAGCATTCTGCGCGGCCTGAACACGTTGATGCTGCCGCACCCGGTGGTGGTGACCGCGGTGGAAGCCGTGGGGCAGGATTTCAACGCGCGCCTGAGTGCCACGCGGCGGCATTACGAGTACCGCATCATCAACCGCACGGCGCGGCTGGCGCTGGATGAGCACCGCGCCTGGTACGTGCGCAAACCGTTGGATGTGGACGCTATGAACGACGCCGCAAGGTATCTCATCGGCCATCATGATTTCACCAGCTTCCGCGACAGCAACTGCCAGGCCAAACACCCCATGCGCACGCTGGATAGCCTACTGGTGGTGCGGCATGGCGAGGACATCACCGTGACGTGCTCCAGCAAATCCTTCCTGCACCATCAGGTGCGCAACATGGTGGGCACGCTGGCGCTGGTGGGCCACGGCAAATGGCAACCAAGCGATGTGAAAGCCGCGCTGGATGCGCGCGATCGCCGCGCCGCTGGCCCCACTGCCCCGGCGCATGGGCTGTATTTTATGCGGGTGGATTATTAGCCGCGTTACGCTGCAAAATAACGTTTCAGTACGGCATGGTAAATCTTGGCCAAGCCTTCCAGCGTTTTTACCTCTACGCGTTCGTCGATCATGTGCGCGGTGCGGCCCGTGGTGCCGAATTCAATCACCGGGCAGACATCCTTGATGAAACGCGCATCGGACGTGCCACCCGTGGTGGTCAGCGCCGGGGTGTAGCCGGTGATCTCCTGCACCGCCGCGATTAGCACTTCCGGCAGGCGGGCATCCTCGGTCAGGAAGGATTCGCCCGTCACACGCACGGTTAGGTTTGCCTCACCGAACGGGGCGATCTTAGCGCGCACCCAGCGTTCAATATCCGCGCTGGTATGTTCGTTGTTGAAGCGCACATTCACCCGCGCTTCGGCGCGGGCGGGAATGACGTTGTAGGTGGGGTTGCCCACGTCGATCGAGCTGATCTCAAGGTTGCTGGGCAGAAACTGTGCGTTGCCCGCATCGATCGGCTCGGCCTTCAGCGCGTGCAGCATGTTCACCAGCCGCGTCACGGGATTATCCGCCAGATCGGGATAGGCGACGTGGCCCTGTTTGCCGTTCACCTGAATGAGGAACGATACACTCCCACGACGGCCGATCTTCCCCATCTCGCCGAGATAGGTCGGGTTGGTGGGCTCGCCGACAAGACAATGGTCGATCACCTCGCCCTGCTCCTTCAGCCAGCCCAGCATTTTGCGCGTGCCATTCACGGCCCAGCCTTCTTCGTCCTGCGTGATAAGGAAGGAGATACTTCCCTTGAAGGGAGCTTTGCCCCCTTGCGACTCTACAAACTCCCTGGCTGCCACCATCATGGCGGCGATGGCGCCTTTCATGTCTTCCGCGCCACGGCCATAGAGCTCGCCATCGCGAATTTCGGGGTGAAAGGGCGGCACGCTCCACAGGCTTAAATCACCCGGCGGCACCACATCGGTGTGGCCCGCAAAGCAGAAGTTCGGCTGGGCCGTACCATAGCGCAAATAAAGATTCTCGACCGTATCCTGCCCTTCCTCACTGAAGGTCACGCGGTGCGCCGTGAAGCCTGCAGGCACAAGGTATTGCTCGATGACATCGAACACGCCCGCGGTGGTCGGCGTCACGCTGGGGCAACGGATGAGATCCATCGCCAGTTGGACGACCTCACTAGTCACGCAACAGCTCGTTGATGGAGGTTTTGGAGCGGGTCTTCTCGTCCACCCGTTTCACGATGATGGCGGCGGCCAGATGCGGCGCATCCGGCGTTTTGCCGGGGAGCGTGCCGGGTACCACCACCGAATAAGCCGGCACGCGGCCATAGAATACCTCGCCCGTGGCGCGATCAACGATCTTGGTGGAAGCGCCAAGGAACACGCCCATGGAAATCACCGAACCTTCCTCGATGATCACGCCTTCGGCCACTTCCGAACGCGCGCCGATGAAGCAGTTATCCTCGATGATGACCGGGTTGGCCTGCAGCGGCTCCAGCACGCCGCCAATGCCCACGCCACCGCTGATATGGCAATGTTTGCCGATCTGGGCGCAGCTGCCGATGGTCACCCACGTATCCACCATGGTGCCCTCACCCACATACGCACCGATATTGATGAAGCTCGGCATCAGCACCACGGATTTATCCACGAAGCTGCCACGGCGCACAATGCTGCCCGGCACGGCACGGAAGCCCGCGGCGCGGAATTGCTCTTCGCCCCAGCCTTGGAACTTCAGCGGCACTTTGTCGAAGAAGGGCGCACCGGCCACGCCTTCCATCAGTGCGTTATCGTTC
>Ga0209278_1002007_pt1 | contig 11720 bp, 10 predicted proteins | sample JI81BgreenDNA_FD_187504 | JGI IMG/M metagenome (GOLD analysis project Ga0209278, IMG submission 187504) | Wastewater effluent complex algal communities from Wisconsin, to seasonally profile nutrient transformation and Carbon sequestration -... | ecosystem: Engineered > WWTP > Effluent > Algae... | reverse complement strand
CCCAGGGCGCCGTGCTGGCGGTGGCCATCGACGCCCAGGGCCGTGTCTTCCTGGCCGAGGAGCCGCTGCCGCCCGAGGCCGCGCGCGAGCGACTGGAGGCCGCCGCGCGCGAGGCCGTGGCGCGCGACCCCGCCACCGAGCTGCAGCTGCGCGCCGACCGCGCCGTGCCCTACGGCCGCGTCGCCGAGCTCATCGGCTGGGTGCAGGGCGCCGGGCTCAGCCGCATCGGCCTGGTGACGGACGCGCCCGCCGAGGCCGGCCTCGCACCTTCGGCAGGGGCCGCGCCCAGGTAGCGCTCCCTACAATCCTGGGGATGAACGACAAGTACGTCCCCAACGAGGTCGAAGCCGCCGCCCAGGCGCACTGGCAGGCCACCGACGCCTACCGCGTCACCGAAGACACGAGCCGGCCGAAGTTCTACGCCTGCAGCATGCTGCCCTACCCGAGCGGCAAGCTGCACATGGGCCACGTGCGCAACTACACGATCAACGACATGATGGCGCGGCAGCTGCGCATGAAGGGCATGAACGTGCTCATGCCCATGGGCTGGGACGCTTTCGGCCTGCCGGCCGAGAACGCGGCCATGAAGAACAAGGTGCCGCCGGCGCAGTGGACGTACTCCAACATCGCCCACATGAAGGGCCAGATGCAGGCCATGGGCCTGGCCATCGACTGGAGCCGCGAGGTCACCACCTGCAAGCCCGACTACTACCGCTGGAACCAGTGGCTGTTCCTGAAGATGCTCGAGAAGGGCATCGCCGAGCGGCGCACGCAGGTCGTCAACTGGGACCCGGTGGACCAGACCGTGCTCGCCAACGAGCAGGTGATCGACGGCCGCGGCTGGCGCAGCGGCGCGCTGGTCGAAAAGCGCGAGATCCCGGGGTACTACCTCAACATCACGCGTTATGCCGAGGAGCTGCTGGCGGGCGTTTCCGACCCCACCTGGCGCCACTACCTCGAGGGCTGGCCCGAGCGTGTGCGCCTGATGCAGGAGCACTGGATCGGCAAGAGCGAGGGCGTGCGTTTCGCCTTCACGCACGACATCACGGGTGAAGACGGTCAGCCCATCCAGGGCGGCCGCATGTACGTGTTCACGACGCGTGCCGACACCATCATGGGCGTCACCTTCTGCGCCGTGGCGCCCGAGCACCCGCTGGCCGCGCACGCCGCGGCCAGCAACCCGCAGCTCGCCGCCTTCATCGAGAAGTGCAAGCAGGGCGGCACCACCGAGGCCGAGCTGGCGCTGCGCGACAAGGAAGGCATGGACACCGGCCTCGTCGTCACGCACCCGCTCACGGGCCAGACCGTGCCGCTGTGGGTGGGCAACTACGTGCTCATGAGCTACGGCGACGGCGCCGTGATGGGCGTGCCCGCGCACGACGAACGCGACTTCGCCTTCGCGCAGAAGTACGGCCTGAAGATCCAGCAGGTGGTGCACGTCGACGGCGAGGTCTACGACTACCACCGCTGGCAGGAGTGGTACGGCGACAAGCAGCGCGGCGTCACCATCAACTCCGATCTCTACAGCGGCCTGTCGCACAAGGCCGCGGTCGACGCCATCGCCGCCGCGCTGGGCGAGCGTGGCCTGGGCGAGAAGAAGACCACCTGGCGCCTGCGCGACTGGGGCATCAGCCGCCAGCGCTACTGGGGCACGCCGATCCCCGTGATCCACTGCGAGGAACACGGTGCCGTGCCCGTGCCCGAGGCCGACCTGCCGGTGGTGCTGCCCGAGGACTGCATCCCCGATGGCAGCGGCAACCCGCTGAACAAACACGCCGCCTTTCACGCCGGCGTGGCCTGCCCCGTGTGCGGCAAGCCCGCGCGCCGCGAGACGGACACGATGGACACCTTCGTGGACAGCTCGTGGTACTTCATGCGCTACTGCGATCCACAGCTCGACACCGCCATGGTGGGCACCGGCACCCAGCACTGGATGCCGATGGACCAGTACATCGGCGGCATCGAACACGCCATCCTGCACCTGCTGTACGCGCGCTTCTGGACCATGGTGATGCGCGACCTGGGCCTGGTGCAGGTGAGCGAGCCGTTCAAGAAACTGCTGACGCAGGGCATGGTGCTCAACGAGGCCTACAGCCGCACCAGCGTGGAATCGGGCCGCGAGTACTTCTGGGCGCACGACCTCGACATCGTGCGCGACGAACACGCCAACGTGGTCTCGGCCACGGCCCGGCGCGACGGCCTTCCCGTGCAGTACGAGGGCTGGACGACGATGTCCAAGTCCAAGAACAACGGCGTCGACCCGCAGGCCGTGATCGACCGTTTCGGCGCCGACACGGCGCGCCTGTTCGTGATGTTCGCGAGCCCGCCCGAGCAGACCATCGAGTGGAACGACGCCGGCGTGGAAGGCGCCAACCGCTTCCTGCGCCGCGTCTGGGGCTTCGGCGCCAAGCAGCGTGCGGCCATCGCCGCGGCGGACGCGCCCGAGGCCACAGCCGAGGCCAAGGCCCTGCGCCGCGAGATCCACCTCGTGCTGCGCCAGGTGAGCTACGACTTCGAGCGCATGCAATACAACACCGTGGCCAGCGGCGCGATGAAGATGCTCAACGCGCTGGAGGCCGCGGCCACGGCCGGCGTGGGCGCCGGCGCGCTGAAGGAGGGCTTCGGCATCCTGCTGCGTGTGCTGTACCCGGCCTGCCCCCACATCACCTGGAACCTGTGGCGCGAGCTGGGCTACGCCACGGCCCACGGCGAGCTGCTGGATGCACCCTGGCCGGCCGTCGACGAGGCCGCGCTGGTGCAGGACGAGATCGAGCTCGTGCTGCAGATCGGCGGCAAGCTGCGCGGCGCGCTGCGCGTGCCGGCCAGCGCCGACCGCGCGGCCATCGAGGCCGCGGCGCTGGCCAGCGCCGAGTTCGCGAAGTTCAGCGAAGGCAAGGCGGCTAAGAAGGTGATCGTGGTGCCGGGCCGGCTGGTGAATGTGGTCGTCTGAGGCCCGCGCGCGGCGCGCGCTGCTCGCCGCCGCGGCCGCGCTGCCGCTGGCGGGCTGCGGCTTCTCGCGCCGGCGCGCGCCGCGGCTGGCCTTTGCCTCGATCGCGCTCGTGGGCTTCGGGCCGCGCAGCCCGCTGGCGGCCGAGCTCACGCGCGTGCTGCGCGAGCAGGTGCAGGTGCTGCCCGCGCCCGAGCGCGCCGAGGTCGTGCTCGAGGCGCTGGACGACGCGCGCGAGCGCAGCATCGTCGCCAGCACCGCCGCGGCCCAGGTGCGCGAGGTGCAGCTGCGTGTGCGCCTGATCTTCCTGGCGCGCACGCCCTCGGGGCGGCAGCTGATCCCGCGCGCCGAGCTCGCCACGGCGCGCGACCTCTCCACCACCGAGAGCGCCGCCCTGGCCAAGGCCTTTGAGGAGGCCGAGCTGTTCCGCGAGATGCAGTCCGACGTGGTGCAGCAGGTGCTGCGCCGGCTGGCCAGCATCACGGTCTGACGGCCACAATCGCTGCGCCATGCAGATCCGCGCCGACGCCCTCGACACCGCGCTGGGCCGCGGCCTCAAGCGCCTGTACGTGGTGCACGGCGACGAGCCGCTGCTGGCCCAGGAGGCCGCCGACGCCATCCGCGCCGCCGCGCGCGCCGCGGGTTTTGGCGAGCGCCAGGTGTTCACCGTGGCCGGCGCGCACTTCGACTGGAGCGCCGTCATCGGCGCGGCGCAGGCCATGAGCCTGTTCGCCGACAAGCAGCTCATCGAGATCCGCATGCCCAGCGGCAAGCCGGGCAAGGACGGCTCCGAGGCGCTGCAGCGTTATGTGGACCACCTCTCCGACGACGTGCTCACGCTGGTGACGCTGCCCGGGCTGGACGGCCAGAGCCTCAAGAGCGCCTGGTTCGCCGCGCTCGACGGCGCCGGCGTCAGCGTGAAGGTGGAGCCCGTGCCGCGCCACGCCCTGCCGGCCTGGCTGGCGCAGCGCCTGTCGCGCCAGCAGCAGCGCGTGGCGCAGGGCGAGGAGGGCCAGCGCACCCTGGCCTTCTTTGCCGACAGCGTGGAAGGCAACCTGCTCGCCGCGCACCAGGAGCTGCAGAAGCTGGCGCTGCTGCACGGCCCCGGCGAGCTGCGCTACGAGCAGGTGGAGGCCGCGGTGCTGAACGTGGCGCGCTACGACGTCGGCCAGCTGTCCGAGGCCGTCTGGGGCGGCCAGGCGGCGCGGGTGCTGCGCATGCTCGACGGCCTGCGCGCCGAGGGCGAGGCCGCGGTGCGCGTGCACTGGCTGCTGGCCGAAGACGTGCGCGCCCTGGCGCGCGTGACGGCCGCGCTGCGCGACGGCCGGCCCATCGGCATGGCCATGCAGGAGGCGCGGGTGTGGGGCGCGCGCCAGCGCGCGCTGGAGCGCGTGGCGCCGCTGCTGGCCGAGCACCAGGTGGCCTGGCTGCTGGACGCCGCGGCCATCGTTGACGGCGTCTGCAAGGGCCTGCCGCACCCCGACTGGCCGCACGAGGCCTGGGACGCGCTGCGCCGCTGGGTGCTGGCCATGCTGGACGCCGTGGCGCCCGCGCCCAAGGGCGGCCGGCGCGTGCGGCTGGCGCTCAGCGCCTGAGATTCACGGCGCTCAGGGCGCCACGGCGTCCTGCCCCAGCACCACGCGCTGGTACGGGAACAGCGAGGTCATGCCGCCCGTGTGCAGGAACAGCACGCGCTCGCCGGCCTTGAACTGGCCCTCGCGCGCCAGGCCGATGAGCCCCGCCATGACCTTGCCCGTGTAGACGGGGTCGAGCAGGATGGCCTCGGTGCGCGCCAGCAGCTGCACGGCCTCGACCATGCGCGCGTTGGGCACCGAGTACTTGGGCTGCCAGTAGCCGCCCACGCAGCGCACGTCGTCGGGCCGCACGGTGATGTCCAGGCCCAGCAGATCGCACACGGCCTGCGCCTCCTTCAGCACCAGCGGCTGCTGCTGCGCGGGGTCGCGGCTCACGCCGATGCCGGTGAGGGGGATGCCGATGCGGTTGCCCAGGAAACCCGCCACCAGCCCGCCGTGTGTGCCCGAGCTGCCGCTGCCCACGACCACGTGGTCGAAGCCCAGGCTGTGTTCGTACATCTGCTGCTGCAGCTCCTGCGCGCAGGCCACGTAGCCCAGGCCGCCGAGCGCGTTGCTGCCGCCGCCGGCGATGACGTAGGCCTTGCGGCCCTGCGCCGCCAGGTCGTCGGCCACGCGCTGCATGGCCGCCAGCATGTCGCTGCCGGCGGGCACCACGGTGATGTCCTCCACGCCCAGCAGGCGGAACAGGAAATGGTTGCCGCCGCCCTCGGGGTCGAAGCTGCCGGGGATGCGCTCCTCGATGACGAAGCGGCACTTCAGGCCCTCCTTCACCGCCGCGGCCAGCGTGATGCGGCAGTGGTTGCTCTGCGGCGCGCCGCAGGTCACCAGCGTGTCGCAGCCCTGGGCCAGGGCGTCGGCCACCAGGAACTCCAGCTTGCGCGTCTTGTTGCCGCCGGGGGCCAGGCCCAGCAGGTCGTCGCGCTTGATCCAGACCTCGGGGCCCTGGCCGCCGGGGCAGCTGGCGGCCAGCGCGGCGCTGAAGCGCGGCATGGGCTCGATGGGCGTGGCGCCCTCGGTGTAGCGGCGGCGGGGGAAGCGACTCAGGTCCATGGCGAAGCTCTCGGTTCAGTAGCCGCGGCGGCGGTCCACGAGGTGGGCGATGGGCGCGCCGGCGGCCAGCGCGCGCAGGTTGGCCGCCACCACGGCGGCGGCGCTGCGCTCGTCGGTGGCGGCGGCGGCGTGGGGCAGCACGGTCACGCGCGGGTGCTGCCAAAACGCGTGGCCGGCCGGCAGCGGCTCGGTGTGGAAGACGTCGAGCACGGCGTGCGCCAGCTGGCCGGCATCGAGCGCGGCCAGCAGGTCGGCGTCGACCACGTGCGCGCCGCGCGCCAGGTTCACCAGCGCCGCGCCGCGGGGCAGGGCGGCGAAGGCGCGTGCGTCGAGCAGGCCGCGGGTTTCGGGCGTCAGTGGCAGCAGGTTCACCACCACCTGCGCCGCCGCCAGCCGCGGTGCGAGCTCGCCGTCGCTGCGGCCCCAGGTCTGCACCGGGTAGCCCAGGGCGGCGATGCGCGCCGCCGCCGTGCCGCCCATCTGGCCACGGCCCAGCACCAGCACCGGCACCTCGTCGGCGCGCCGCTGCGGCAGCGGCCGCCACAGGCCCTGGCGCTGCTGCGCCTGGTAGGCGAAGAAGCCGCGGTGCAACGACAGCACGGCCCACAGCGCCGTCTCGGCCATGGCGGCGTTCATGGCCGGGTCGACCATGCGCGCCACGGGCACGTGGGCGGGCAGGGTGGTGTCGGCCAGCAGCTTGTCGACGCCGGCCCACAGGCTCTGGATCAGGCGCAGGTCCGGCAGGCGGCCCAGGCGGCCGGGCGCGGGGTTGGCCACCACGGCGGCGGTGATGCCGGCCGGTGCGGCGTCGGCCTCGGCGTCGTCGAGCCAGGTCACCCCGGGCAGCTGGCGCGCGAGCTCGGCGGCCCAGGCCTCGCGTTCGCCGGCGTCGAAGCGGCCGGTCAGCAGCGCGCGCATCACGGTCGCTCCGCGGCCTCGGCCAGGCGTTGCAGCGCCTGCGCCACCGTGGCAGCGCGCACGGCGTCGCGGTCGCCGGCGAGCTGCAGGCGCTCGGCGTGCAGCGCACCCGCGTGGCCCCAGGCCAGCCACACCGTGCCGACGGGCTTGCCAGGCACGGCGCCGCCGGGCCCGGCGATGCCGGTCACCGCCGCGGCCAGCGTGGCGCGCGAGTGCACCAGCGCGCCCACGGCCATGGCCAGCGCCACCTCTTCGCTGACGGCGCCGTGCGCGGCAATCAGCGCCGGGTCCACACCCAGCAGCTCGGCCTTGGCTTCGTTGCTGTAGGTCACGAAGCCGCGCTCGAACCAGTCGCTGGAGCCGGCGCGCGCCGTGCACGCGGCGGCGATCAGGCCGCCGGTGCAGCTTTCGGCGGTGGCGATGCGTTCGCCGCGCACGGCCAGGGCCTGGCCGAGCCGCGCCACCGCGGGGGCGAAGTTCAGGAGTTCCACAGCGCCCTCGTCAAGGTGAGGCCCGCGGCCATCAGCAGCAGCGTGCACAGCGCGGCCACGAGGTCGTCGAACAGGATGCCGAAGCCCTGGCGCTGGCCGATGGCCTCGTCCGGCCGGCGCTTGAAGCGCTGGTCGGCCCAGGCCACGGGCCCGGGCTTGGCGGCGTCGAAATAGCGGAACAGGCCGAAGGCCAGCAGCTGCACCCACCACGGCGCCGGTGTCACCAGCCACAGCACGATCCAGAAGGCCACGACCTCGTCCCACACGATGGCGCCGGGATCGGCCACGCCCAGGTGGCGCGCCGTGCGTGTGCAGGCCCACTGGCCCACGAGCAGCGCCGCGGCGATGACGGCGGCCCAGCCGGCGGTGTCGAGCCAGGGGTCCAGCGCCAGGAAGCTGGCCCAGCCCCACAGCGTGCCCACGGTGCCCGGCGCCTTGGGCGAGAGGCCGCTGCCAAAGCCGTAGGCCACCCAGTGCGCGGGGTCGCGCAGCATGAAGCGGGCGCCGCCGAGGGAAGCCATGCGCTAGGAGAAGTGGTCGAAGCCGCGCTCGGCAAAGGCCAGGGGCGCGCCGGTGGCGTCCATGAAGCGCAGGCCCGCCTCGGCCTCGATGCGGCCGATGGGCGTGACGGCCACGCCGGCGCGCGCGCCGGCCGCGCGCACGGCCTCGTCCTGGGCAGGCGGGGCGGTGAACAGCAGCTCGTAGTCGTCGCCCCCGGCCAGCACGCAGGTGTGCTGCAAAGCACGCGGGTGCATGGCCACGATCTCGCTGCGCGGGATGGCGTCCACTTCGACCGTGGCGCCCACGCCCGAGCGCGCGAGCACGTGGCCGAGGTCGCCGACCAGGCCGTCCGAGAGATCGATGGCGCTCGTGGCCACGCCACGCAGCGCCAGGCCCAGGGACACGCGCGGCTGCGGCAGCTCCATGGCGCGGCGCACGCGGTCGAAGGCGGTGCCGGTGACGTCGACCGTGCCGCGGAAGACCTCGAGCGCCAGGCGCGCATCGCCCAGCTGGCCGCTCACCCAGAGCCGGTCGCCGGCGCGCGCGCCACTGCGCAGCAGGGCCCGGCCCGGCGGCACCTGGCCCAGCACGGTGATGCTCAGCGTGAGCGGCCCGGCCGTGGTGTCGCCGCCCACGAGCGCGATGCCATACGCGTCGGCCAGCGCAAACAGCCCGCGCGCCAGGCCGGCGGCGAAGTTGTCGTCACCGCGCGGCAGCGCCAGCGCCAGCGTGAAGGCAAAGGGTTCGGCGCCGCAGGCCGCGAGGTCGCTCAGGTTGACGGCCAGGGCCTTGTGGCCCAGGCGCTCGGGTGCGATGGTGCTCAGGAAGTGGCGGCCTTCCACGAGCATGTCGGTGGAGACGGCCAGCTGCTGCCCCGGCGCCGGCGCCAGCAGCGCGCAGTCGTCGCCCACGCCCAGCGCCACGCCCGGCGCCTGACCCGGCAGACCATGCCGCCCGGCGCGCGTGAAGTGGCGCGCGATGAGTTCGAACTCGCCGGCCATGCGTGCGCTCAGCCCTTGCCCAGCGCCGCGAGCACGTTGGCCAGCTCCACCGCGCTCTTGACCTGCATCTTGTCGAACACGCGCGCGCGGTGAACCTCCACCGTGCGCACCGAGATGTCCAGCGCGTCGGCGATCAGCTTGTTGGGCCGGCCCTCCACCACCAGGCGCATGACCTCCTGCTCGCGCTCGGTGAGCTCGGCCAGGCGCGCGCGCACGCCACCGGCGCTGTCGCGCGCGGCCAGGGCCTGGCGGCTGAGCGCCAGCGCCTGCTCGATGCGGTCGACCAGCGCGTTGTTGGAGAAGGGCTTCTCGACGAAGTCGAAGGCGCCGCGCTTGACCGTGGCCACCGCCGTGGGCACGTCGCCATGGCCGGTGAGGAAGATCACCGGCAGCAGCGGCAGCAGGCCCGCGTCGGCCAGCTTGTCGAACAGGGCCAGGCCGCTGAGGCCTGGCATGCGCATGTCCAGCACCAGGCAGGCCGGCGCCGCCGGCCAGGCCGGTCGGTCGGGCTCACGCTGCTGCGCCAGCCACTCGGCAAAGGCGTCGGCGCTGGCAAAACCCTCGCTGAGCAGCCGCCGCGAGCGCAGCAGCCAGGCCAGCGCGTCGCGCACGACGTCTTCGTCGTCGACCAGGTACACCACCGGGATGCCGGCGGCGGGGCTCGAACTCACGGGCGGGTGGGTGACAGGACTTCGGGGGGCGAAGTGTCGCCGCTTTCGGCGCCGTCGGGCCTCGGGGCCGGCCCCGGGGTGGTGTCGGCCACCACCACGCGCGCCACCGGCAGCGTGAAGCGGAAGGCCGTGCCGCGCCCGCCGGGCCCGGGGCCGAAGGCCAGGGCCCCGCCGTGCTGCTCGGCCACCGTGCGGCACAGGCTCAGGCCCAGGCCCATGCCCTCGGCGCGGGTGGTGAAGAAGGGCGTGAACAGGCGCTGCGCCACCTCGGGCGGGATGCCCGGGCCCTGGTCGGCCACGGTGATCTGCACGCGGCGGCCACCCTCGGCCAGTTCGGCGGCCAGCACCAGCAGCCGCTCGCCGGCCGGTGTGTCGCCTTCCATCGCCTGGATGCCGTTGCGGCTGAGGTTGAGCAGCACCTGCTCGACCATGGTGCGGTCGCAGCGCACGGTGGGCAGGCGCGCGGCGCCGGCGGGCAGCCGCAGCTCGATGCGCGTGCCGCTCTTGCGCGCCTGCAGGCGCACCAGCGGCAGCACGGCCTCGAACAGGTCTTCGGCGCCCAGGCTCTCGTGCTGCTGCTCGCGCCGGCGCACGAAGGCGTGCACGCTCTTGATCACGCGGCCGGCGCGGTCGGCCTGCTCGGCGATGCGCGTGAGCGCCTGCTGCAGCATCGGGCGCAGCGTGGGGTCGGCCTCGGCCAGGGTGTCGTCCATGAGGTTCAGCGAGCCGCTGGCGTAGCTGGCGATGGCCGCCAGCGGCTGGTTGAGCTCGTGGCTCAGCAGCGAGGCCATCTCGCCCACGGTCGCCAGGCGGGCGCTGGCCTGCAGCCGCTCCTGCTGCTGGCGCGACAGCTCCTCGACGCTGCGCTGGGCGCTCAGGTCCACGATGGCGCTCATCCAGCCGGTCTGGTGGCCGTCGCGGTCGACCAGCGGCGCCTCGTAGACCATGACCGGGAAGCGCTCGCCGTTGCTGCGCATGAACACGGTCTCGACGCCTTCGCGCGCGTCGTTGGGGCCGCGGCCCTGGCCCTCCAGGCGCAGGCGCTGGCGGCGGCGGTACTCGGGCACGTACTCGGGCGGCCAGTAGGGCTGCACCTCGGGCGCCTCGTCGCCGGTGGCGGCTGCGTCGTCGGCCGGGCCGCGCGTGGCCGGCCACAGCAGCTGCTGCTGCGTGAGGCCCACCATGGCGCAGAAGGCCGGGTTGGCGTAGGTGATGCGGCCGCGCAGGTCGCGCGCGCGCAGGCCGGTGGGCAGCGAGTCTTCCATGGCGCGGCGCAGCGCCAGGGCCTCGGCCAGCGCGCGCTCGGCGTCGGCACGGCGACGGCCGTCGCGCGCGAGCAGGGCGGCCACGCCGAACAGCGCCAGCGACAGGCCCACCACCAGGGCGGTGGTGAGGCTGGGCACCACGCTGGGCCGGCCCCGGGTGCCATCAGCCCGCACCTGCATCGAGAAGCCCGGCAGGTCGAGCACCTGGCGCGCCACGAACACGCCTGCGCCGCGGGCCGCGCCGGCGCGCGCCAGGCGGGTGCCGTCGGGCTCCACCAGCGTGAGCTCGTGGCCGCGGAAGCTGCGCTCGTCGCCCAGCGTCTCGAGCACACGCGCCAGCGAGAAGCTGCCCAGCACCACGCCCGCACCGGCCGAGGGCGGCAGCGGCACACACAGGTCCACGACCTCGGTGCCCTGGCCGCCGGGCAGCGGCACGAAGTACGAGCGCGAGAAGCTCGGCGCGCCCGCGATGCGCGCCGCCGCGCAGGCCAGCTCGGCCTCGGTGCTGAGCGCGGCGCGCGGCATCTGCGCAAACAGGGTGGGCGGGTAGGGCGTGTCTTGCGCGCGCCGCAGCGCGAAGTCGTCGCTGCGCCATTCGACGCGCTCCAGGCCGCGGCGCTGTCGCAGCAGCGTGGCGACGGCGGTGTCGCGCACGGCCTCGTCCAGCGGGAAGCCCAGCGCCTGCAGCTCGCGCGCCTGGCGCTGGAGCTCGCGCTTGATTTCGGCAGCGGCCAGCGTGGCCACGCGCTCGGCCTCGTCCTGCGCGCGGCCGCTTTCGTAGTTGAGCGACAGCGCCACCAGCAGCGTCTGCGCCACCACCAGCAGCGCCATAAGCGCCGTCCACAGCAGCACGCGCCGGGCACGGCCGCGCTGCGCCAGCCGGGGCGCCGGCGTCGCGGGCGCGGCGGCCTGCGCGGGGGACGGTGGCGGCGGGGGCGTCATGCGCGTGGGCCGAGTATCCGCAGCCGCCAGGCAAAGCTGCTACGCAGTTTCTCGTACGGAATCGCGCGGCTTTGCCGCGGGGGGGCACTCCTAGAATGAGTTTCCAGAGGAGACAACCATGTCCAGCCCCAACGACACCAGCGCCGCCGAGCGCGCCGCGCAGTTCCGACAGGCCGCGCTCGACTACCACGAGCGCCCGACGCCGGGCAAGCTGGCCATCACCGCGACCAAGCAGATGCTCAACCAGCGCGACCTGGCGCTGGCCTACAGCCCCGGCGTGGCCGCGGCCTGCGAGGAGATCGTCGCCGACCCGCTCAACGCCTACCGCTACACCGCGCG
>Ga0209278_1002006_pt1 | contig 11721 bp, 13 predicted proteins | sample JI81BgreenDNA_FD_187504 | JGI IMG/M metagenome (GOLD analysis project Ga0209278, IMG submission 187504) | Wastewater effluent complex algal communities from Wisconsin, to seasonally profile nutrient transformation and Carbon sequestration -... | ecosystem: Engineered > WWTP > Effluent > Algae... | reverse complement strand
CCAGCGCCGGGAGTGACGAGATCGAGTTGGCCTTCAAGGGTCGACGTAGCCAGTACCACCCCGACCGATACGCCGAGTCCGATGCCGAGACCCAGGAATGGGCGACGGAGAAGATGAAGGAGGTCAATGCGGCTTACCGCATCCTGACCACGCCAGAGCTTCGTGCACAGTCCGATCAGCGATGGACTCGCCAACGTCCGAAGGCCCCGGAACCGGCAGAACCTGCAAGTCCTCCGGCGCCGGATTTCGCTTCGGCGCTGCTGAAGCCGTCGTGGACCTGGTTCCACGACAAGGTCTACGCCAAGCCGAACATCCCGCGAGCGAAGTTCGAGGGTGCCAAGGCGTCGTACGCCCCAGCTGTCGCATTCGACGATGTGCTGGTCCTCGTTGACGACACGCTGTTCGGCGGGGCGCGCGAAGGGATGCTGGTGACCAAAGACGGCTTGTACGCAAGGCAGAAGTTCGAGGATGCCCGCTACATCCGCTTTGATGGCCTTCGGAGCTTGGAGAACGGCGCCTCCAATCGGCTGATGGTCAATGGCGCCAAGTTCTTCGAAGGCGCTTTCGTTGAAGAGGCCGCGATGGACCTTCTCGCCATTCGAGTCAAATCGGCGTTGAAGGAGTCCAAAGACACCTCGGGGGAGAGCAAGGCGAGCCCTGAAGCGAATTCGGCGGACGACTTGGAGTCGCTGTATCGCCTGCATCGACGTGCATTGACGGAAATGCGGGGTCGGCTTGGGGAAAGCACCCTGGTGATCGACCTGCTCATCGACCAGCAGATGCAGAGCCTGCTCGCGTTCTCGTCGGCTTTGGCTAGTAAAGCGAAGTCGATGCCTCGGCGTGCCCAAGGGCCGGTCGAAGCGGAGGTGGCCGAAGGGATGTTGCCGCTCTTCTTGGCACTCCATTACTTCAGCCTGTCGCAGCTGCCTGACGCGTTTCGAAAGGCGCTGGGGAAGGACTTCACTGGCTTCCATGAGGTGAGTGAGGCCTATAAGGACGCCTACCTCTGGCATTTCCGTCACCTGTTCGGGCGTCCTGTTGCGGGAAAAGAGGACGACATCCTCACGATGGCGTTGGCGTTCTTCCACCGCGATGGCGAAGGCCCCGTCGACCTTCGTCTTCCGAGGCGTCAGGTGCTTGAGCACACGCTGACAGGCTTTGGTCTTCACCCTTCGGACGCCGATGGTTTGATCCAGCGCTTCCAAGACCTCGCCACCGCCTGGATACCCAAGCTCATCGCGTTTCTCGCGGATTCGGACTGATTCATCGCAATCCAACGAACGCCCGCTTTGCGGGCGTCCCTATTCGTGCGTTCAACAAGGAGTGAAAAATGCGGAACAAGTTCATCGGTGCGTACGTGGCTATCGGTCTGCTATTTGCGCTCTACGGCACGTTGTGGGGCCCTTATGCCCACAAGAGCTTCATGTACAACCTTGGTCGGTCGATTGTTTGGCCAGCGCAAATCATCCCGGGAATTGGCGAATTGCTCACGATCGTCATCGTGATTGGCGTGATCGTGCTTCTGTCGATGAGGAAGCCCTGATGAAGACACGTGCTCTCGGTGCAATGACGGCCATGGTTGCCGTCACCGCGCTGCTCGCCGGATGCGGGGGAGGGGTGCAAAGCGAGTTCGTCGCTGGATGCAGGGATGGTGGTGCTACGGAGGAAATCTGCGAGTGCATGTACGAAAAGCTCGACGCCCACTACGGATTCGACGCCATGGAGGCCATGCAGACGAGAGGCGTCATGCCTCCTGACTTCATAAATCAAGGGGCCCTTATTGCCGCGCAGTGCCGAGGCATCGATCTTCCGGACGCCATCGGCGCAGCCGCGGACGGTGAATCGCTTTCGTCGAGCCCGGTCATCAGTGGGTCGGCAGAGGCAAGTTCTGGGGTGTCGGCTTCGGATGAGTCGCTCATCGACCAGGCGATCCAGATCACGGCGAGTGCCGTTTCTGGAGAGGAGTATCGCGACGCGCGGCTGTCGGCTTCAGGCGATGTCAACGGTGACGGTCGCGAAGATGCGGCCGTCGTTTTTACCATCGAAGTTGCATCGGCTAACACCGCCACCCAGAACCTATCGGTCTTTGTTCGCCAGGACGACGGCAGCCTGCGCTTCGCAGGGTCGACCGTGGTCGGCAGTCAGGGCGGTGCGGCTGTGGGTCGAATGGCCATCGAACAAGACGCTGTGGTTCTAACGACGCTGAGCCTCGGCCCGAACGACCCGGACTGCTGTCCGTCTGTTGAGGAAAGCACGCGCTTTGAGCTGTCGGGCGGTGCGTTGAGGCAGGTGAAGTAGTTCAATCCATCGTTGCCCGCCGCTCAGCGCGGCATTCGTCCGAAAGGGCCGTCCGAAGGGGCGGCCCTTTTCATTTGGAGAGCGTGATCATGAAAAATCGAGCGATACGGCTCGTGGACACTCGATCCCTGGATCGAGAGCAATGGCTTGCGGTGCGAAATGGGGGCATCGGCAGCTCTGACGCCGCTTCGGCGGTCGGCCTGTGCCCGTATCGCAGCCCTCTGGAGCTGTGGGCGCAGAAGACTGGCTCCGTGCCGGTGAGCCCGTTGAACGATGACGTGGACTCGCCCACCTACTGGGGCACGGTCCTTGAGCCCTTGGTGGCCGATGCCTACGCCAAGGCCACCGGTCGGCGCGTGCGGCGGGTCAATGCGGTGCTCCAGCACCCCACCTTCCCCTTCATGTTGGCCAACCTCGACCGGGAAGTGGTCGGGACGGATGAGGTCCGGATCCTCGAGTGCAAGACGGCCGGCGAGCATGGCTCCCGGAAGTGGCGTGCCGGGGTGCCGGAGCATATCCAGATCCAGGTGCAGCACCAGTTGGCGGTGACGGGGCAGGGCGCGGCGGATGTCGCCGTGCTGCTGTGTGGTCAGGAGCTGCAGATCCATCGGATCGATCGGGACGACGAGGTCATCTCCCGGCTGGTGATTCTGGAAGCCCGGTTCTGGGAGCTGGTCACCTCAGGCACGCCGCCCGCGGCAGATGGCTCTGCATCGTCCGCAAAGGCGCTCCGGGAGCTGTACCGGGGCTCGGACACCGCCATCGACCTGGGAGAGCAGCAAGGCCTCCTATCGGCCTTCGAGCGCCTGCTGGCCCTCGGCGCAGAACTGGACGAGCGCGAGCGGGAAGCCGAGCGCCACCGTCAGGCCATCCAGCAGGCCATGGGTGAGGCCTCGGTCGCGGCCTTCGGCCCTCTCGGCGAAGCGCACTTCAAGCGGGCGAAGGACAGCCTCGTTCTCAACGTCAAGAAGCTCGAAGCCGATCACCCCGCGCTTGTCGCCTCCTACCGGGAGAGCAAGCCGGGTGCCCGTCGGTTCCGTCTCGTCACCACCCCCAAGGAGAACCCCCAGTGATCAAGGGTCTTGCCATCACCCCGCCCGTCATCGGGCGGATTTCCATCGGCCGCGTTGTGGAGCGCAACGGCAAGCGGCTTCCCGAGAAGGACGACCAGTTCACCCTCACCACCCAGGTACAGAACCGGGACGGCTGGGCGCTGCACCCCTTGGACGAGCAGCTCCGGAGGGCTGCGGACGGCCAGAAGCTGCGTTCGATCCCAGTGCGGATGGTCTTCAACGACCCGGACCTCAACCTGCGCGCCGACTACTCGCTGTTCGACCGCGCCAGCGGCCGGCCGCGCTGTGTGGGCAACGGCGAGACCTGCCGGAGGATGGGGGAGGGCGGCGTCGAGCGCCTGCCGTGTCCGGGGCCGGACGCCTGCGCCTTCGCTATGGGCGACTGCAAGGCCTACGCCCGGCTCAACGTCCTCGTCGGGGACGGTGATGATGATGCCCTCGGCACCTTCGTGCTGCGGACCACCTCGTTCAACACCATCCGGACGCTGGCCGCTCGGCTGCAGTACTTCAGTGCGGTCTCCGGCAACCGGCTGTCCTGCATGCCGCTGGAGCTGAAGCTGCGTGGCAAGTCAACCACGATGAGCCACCGGTCAGCGATCTTCTACGTCGACCTGGTGGTGCGTTCCGGGATGACGCTGGAAGCCGCCATCAAGGTCGCACAGGAGCGAGAGGAGGCGAGGCGGGCGGCTGGGCTGGATCAGGCCGCCTTGGACGAAGCCGCACGGCAGGGCTTCGCCAATGGTGCATTCGAGGATCTGGCGGAGGACGTGCCGGCCATCGCCGAGGAGTTCTTCCCTGCGGAGTCTCTCGGTGGCACCGAGGGGCCGATCCCTGTTCCGGCGACAGGCCTTCGCGGGCGCCTTGAGGGCCAGTTGCAGCGGCAGGTTCAGGCATGACCAATCAGTTCAGGCCCTACCGCTATGGCTTGGACGCCAAGTCGGTCGAGTGGGTCGAGGATGTGCTCTCAAACGACGAGAGCAGCACGAACGCCGAGCTGGTGGAGTACTTCCTGAAGCAAGGCCTTAGCCGACTTCAGGCGGAGTCGGTGCTGCGGCATCGGGAGGACTATCTGCTGAACCTCTATCGGACCGGAGACGGCCCGCTTCACTCAACCTGAGGATGGACGGATGCAGAAGGCGATCGGGACATTGGTGGTCTACGCCTTCGCACTCTTCGGTCTGTGGATTTACGTCAGGCGATTCCACTTCCGGAATGATTAGGCAGGAAACAAACGGGGAGCCCTCGGGCTCCCCGTTGTGATCCTCAAGCTTTTTTTCTCTTCTCAAAAGTCCGCGCTTTTTTCTGGTGTCGTTTGCGCTGATCTTTGAGGTAACTTTCAGCGAGATTCCATCTTTTTTGGCGTTCGGATTTACTCCGCCGCCTTGTTCGGCGTGGCGACGTCAGCAATGGGTAGCTTCTTTTGGCGAGCATGGTCCGGAAGAGGAAGCTCATCTACGCTTGTAGAAGGGATTCCTGCTCTCGTGGCCGCATCGCGAACGCCGCTGTCGTCAGACACAATTAGCTTTGCTCCGTGGGTCTTCGCTATTGCGACGATCTGCCTGTCGATCTTGATTCGTTGCCAAGGCTCTTCGCTCCCATCGCGTTTGTCCTTCCTTCCAAGCGCGGCGGCGTCAAACTGTGACGCTTCGTATGCGGCAGCAAGATCAAAGCTTGCGACGACTACAGATGCGCGCTTTTGAAGGGCTTCCAGCAGCGCGAGGCCCGCTTTATCAGCGCGCACTAGGTACTCGGCAATGGCAGGTGTCGGGATGATCACTTTGCCTTTCGCCTTGTCGATTCGAGAAAGAAAGTGATCGATTCGTTCTTTTCTTTCGCCGGTGCTTTCGCGGTTGAAGATAAGGAAATTGGCATCAACTCCGACTACGCGTGGCGTCGCATCCATGCTCATTAGTGCGCTCCTCTCAGGTCTCGCCAAGTAGCCAGCGCGTTGTCCTCATCACTCCAGCCGTCGTCAGGAATGGCGGCAATCTGCGCAAAAACACCGCTGGCGGGTGTCTCATCGAGGACATCAAAGCTTTCGACCACGCACCGGTTCGCTTCCGGAATCCAGCCATCTTCTGTGCGTAGCCACAGTCCGTGAACTCGAAGTCGGATCTGGCCGTTGCGAAAATGCATCAGCAGCTCTCGCGCTAGCTCTTCACTCTTGACGACTAGCTTTAGGTCGCGGGCAAAGGCATCACGCACGTGAAGGTGCATGGTGTCGTCTGCACCAACGAGTCCCGTGACGATCCCGTCGACTTCTCCGCTTTGCCTGATCGTTGCGCTGCTCACGATGATCTGTTCGTGCGCCTGAAAGAGATAAATCACCCTGTCGCCTGCATCCTTAAGCTCGGCGGAACTCAGATGATCCTCGCCAAGCATCGTCTCGATCTGGCGGAGGCTGCGTGCGGGCCTGCTGCTCGGATCAGATTTGGCCGTTTGGATTCGCTTCCAAACTTGATCCCGTCGATTGGGAGAGATCTTTGCTCTTAATCCGGTGCTTGCATCCTTGATGCCGGCAAACATCGGATCATTTTCGATGCCAAGAAGATTGGCGAAAGCGCTCATGTACTCCGAGAGGCGATCGAGTCTCAGCTGGTGCGGCCTCCTCTGGGGGAGTCGCAGCATGTAAGTCCATTTGTTGTTGGTAGTCACAGTCGGCTCTCCCTGTCGCACGGCTTGACATTTGCCGTCCGATTGTTGCATCGCAGCCTTGCGCTAGGGAAGGATGGCCCAAGAGTTTCCATCAAGAGGATGACTCCGGAGCCCCGAGTGCTGGCCGCCGCCCTTTGCTTTTCGCTGGCGCCAAATGCTGGTGCCCTGACCTTGAATGGGAGGCCGAGCTAGATCGCCCCCTGACCTGAACGTCTGGATCGAGGTCGAAAACGCTCTGGGAAATCTCACCAAATGAGACAAAATGCGGAGAATCTCGGCCCCTGCCCGAACGGACTCTCCTGGCATGAACCAAACCAACCTTTCCGCCTTCATCTGGTCGGTCGCCGACCTGCTCCGGGGCAACTACCGCCCCCACGAATACGGCAAGGTCATCCTGCCTTTCACGGTCCTCCGCCGCCTGGACTGCGTGCTGGCACCCACCAAGGCCAAGGTGCTGGCCGAGCTGGAGGCCAAGACCAAGCTCGGGGTGAACCCTGACCCCTTCTTGCTCAAGGCGGCAGGTCAGAGCTTCTACAACACGTCGGCTCTGGACTTGGCCAAGCTGCTGGGCGACCAGGACCACATCAAGCAGAACCTCTACAGCTATCTGCAGGGCTTCTCGCCGGCGGCGCGGGACATCTTCGAGCGCTATGAGTTCGCCAATCAGATCGAGCGTCTGGCCAAGGACAACCTGCTTTATCTGGTCACCGAGAAGTTCGCGAACATCGATCTCCACCCGGCGTCGGTTGACAACGCCCAGATGGGCCATGTCTTCGAGGAGCTGATCCGGCGCTTCGCCGAACTGTCCAACGAGACGGCGGGTGAGCACTTCACCCCGCGTGAAGTCATCAAGCTGATGGTCAACCTCGTCTTCATCGAGGACGACGACGTGCTGACGCCGGGCAATGCCGTGGTGCGAACCATCTACGACCCGACAGCGGGCACTGGCGGCATGCTTTCGGTGGCCGCCGAGCATCTGGCCGAGCACAACCCCGCAGCGCGGCTGACGCTGTTCGGCCAGGAACTCAACGATGAGTCATACGCCATCTGCAAGGCCGACATGCTCATCCGCGGGCAGGCCGTCGAGAACATGGTCGCTGGCAACACCCTCAGCGAAGACGGCTTCCCGAAGAAGACCTTCGACTACATGCTGGCCAACCCGCCGTTCGGCGTGGAGTGGAAGAAAGTCGAGAAGGTCGTCCGGCAGGAGCACGAGCAGAAGGGCTTCGATGGCCGCTTCGGCCCCGGCCTGCCGCGGGTGTCGGACGGCTCAATGCTGTTCCTGCTCCACCTCGTGGCCAAGATGGCGCCGGTGGTGGATGGCAAGGGCGGTAGCCGCTTCGGCATCGTGCTGAACGGCTCGCCGTTGTTCACGGGTGGCGCGGGCAGCGGCGAGAGCGAGATCCGTCGCTACTTGCTCGAGAACGATCTGGTCGAGGCGATCATCGCCCTCCCGACCGACATGTTCTACAACACCGGCATCGCCACCTATGTCTGGATCGTCTCAAACAAGAAGCCCGCCGCCCGCAAGGGCTGGGTGCAGCTGATCGACGGTTCGCACTTCTGGCAGAAGATGCGCAAGAGCCTGGGCAGCAAGCGCAAGGAGATGAGCGACGAGCACATCGCCACGGTGACCCGCCTGTTCGGCGAGTTTGCCGAGGCCGACCTCGTCACCCTTTTGGATGCTTCAGGCAAGGAAGTGGGCCGCGAGGTGGTCGCGCGGAATGCCGCCGCACCGGCCGCGCCCCAGGGCGGCAAGACCAAGCGCGTGCCGCTGGCCCGCCACTTCCGCAACGAGGCCTTCGGCTACACCACGATCACCGTCGAACGCCCGCTGCGCGATGAGACGGGCGAGGTGGTGGTGTTCGAGAAGGGCAAGCAGAAAGGCCAGCCGCAGCCCGACAGCAACCTTCGCGACACCGAGAACGTGCCGTTGAATGAGGACATCCGTGCCTACTTCGAGCGCGAGGTTCTGCTGCATGCGCCGGATGCATGGATCGACGAAGCCAAGAGCAAGGTGGGCTACGAGATTCCGTTCAACCGGCACTTCTACGTGTTCGAGCCACCGCGCTCGCTGGATGAAATTGATGCTGAGCTGAAGGGGGTGTCGGCCAACATCCTGAGGATGCTGGGGGAGTTGGCAGAATGAGACTGCACAAGTATCCCGAGTACCGCGATAGTGGCATTCGTTGGCTTGGCCTCATCCCCTCGCACTGGAGGGTGAAGAAGCTCAAGCATTTCTGTTCAGTGTTCCCGAGCAACGTAGACAAGCATGCTCGCGATGGCGAGAGTGTTATCCGTCTTTGTAACTACACAGATGTCTACTACAACGATCAGATCACAGCGGGAATGCCGTTCATGGAGGCAACGGCTACGGATGACCAGATCGCCAAGTTCTCGCTGAGAGCTGGCGACACGATCATTACGAAGGATTCAGAGTCAGCAGATGACATCGCCGTCTCTGCGTATGTGCCTGAAAACTTGCCCGGTGTGATCTGTGGCTATCACCTTTCCATGGTTCGCCCGCATGGAGAGATCTCTGGCAGCTTCGTAAAGAGACTGTTTGACTCGAGGTATGCCAAGTCTAGGTTCGCAGTTTCCGCTAATGGCCTGACTCGCGTCGGCCTTGGTCAGTACGCGCTGGACAATGTCGAATTCCCCCTCCCTCCGACGGAGGAGCAGTCCGACATTGCCGCCTTCCTCGACCGTGAGACCGCCAAGATCGATGCGCTTATTGCCGAGCAGAAGCGCCTGCTTGAGCTGCTGGCCGAGAAGCGCCAATCCGTCATCTCGAATGCGGTGACTAAGGGGCTCAATCCCGATGCGCCGATGAAGGACTCGGGCGTGGCATGGCTGGGGGAGGTGCCGGCTCATTGGAGCGTTGTACGACTGAAGTATGTCGCTGACGTTCAGACGGGAATCGCGAAGGGGAAAGATCAGACAGGCAAGGAAACGATCAGCGTCCCTTACTTGAGAGTAGCGAATGTCCAGGACGGCTTTTTGGCTCTGGAAGAGGTGGCAATGATCGACATTGAGCCCCAGCAGTTGGAGCGTTACCGACTTCAACAGGGCGACGTGTTGATGAACGAAGGAGGCGACTTCGACAAGCTGGGTCGCGGGGCCATTTGGAAAGGTGAAGTTCCCGATTGCATCCATCAGAACCATGTCTTCGCGGTGCGACCGCACGGGGTTAGCTCTGAGTGGCTGAATTGCATCACGGGATCTAGCTACGCGCAGTTCTACTTCATGGGTCGTTCCAAGCAGAGCACGAATCTCGCGTCAATTTCTTCAACGAACGTCATGGAGCTTCCGGTTGTTCTGCCTCCGAGCGACGAGCAGTTCGAAGTGCTGACATTTGTGGCTGAGGAGACGGGTAGGTTGGAGGCGCTGGCTGACGAGGCGAGGCGAGCGATCGATTTGCTTCGCGAGCGCCGAGCCGCCCTGATCGCTGCCGCCGTTACCGGCCAAATCGACGTGCGCGAGGCTGCCTAATGGCCCGCCGCTACCGCCGCCGTTCATCGCCGTTGAGTGACGTGGCCGCGTCTTCGCGCCGTGGCCCGTGGTGGAAGCCGCTGGCCGTTGGCATGTTCGTGTTCTTGCTACTCGGCGTGGCCTATCCACTTTTTGTTCTGCAGCTTATGGCGAATACCGACGCCGGATTTCTTCAGCCGGTTCTAGAGAAGATTCTGGGCCGCCGCTGGCATGGTGCGTTCCTGATCGGCACCGCCTGTCTGTTGCTCGGTGCCGGACTGTCGGCGTGGAAGTACTGGCGTCAGGAGGCCTTGAGTCACGGTCAGTTGCAGGGCGCGTCGTTCTTGTCCCGCTTGCTGGCGCGCTGGATCACCTGATGCGCGCCGAAGACGACCCGTGGATGCGGCATGTGCCGGCGCTGTTCCGCGCCTTGGCCGATCGCGATCAACGGGACGCGATGCCGCGGCCGGTCACCGGTGATTTCCACACCGCTCTCGCGACTTGGGGTGCGCTGCACTTCGCCTTCTGTTCCCTGCTGGGCTGGTCGGATGTCGGTAAGGGTCTGATCTGGTGGTATCGCGAGGGCAAGCCCGTTGACGGCTCGCCGGTGCTCGACATCATCAAGGCGATCTGGGGCGAGCGCGACCTGATCAACTACTACGCGGCGTGGGCGTGGAAGCCTGCGGACCAAGGCTGGCCGGTTCCGCAATGGGCGGACCCGATGCATGGGCCGTCCCCGACGGAGCTGGCCAAAACGTCTCGGTGGCCGGACGTGGAGTGGTGGCGCGCCTTCGTGCGCCGGGGTCTGGACCACCATCACGACCCGTTCTACGGCGGGACGGATCCGCTTCACCTGTCTATCCACACCGGGCGCGAAGACCAAGCGCCCTCGGCTGCTCCCCTGGTTCAGCTCGACCCGAAGAACCGCCGCGGCGTGCTGATCACCGAAGGTCTGGGCCACTGGCTTGCGGACCTGGACGTAATGGGCCAAGCCCTGCCGCCGGTCGGCGACCGCTCGTGGCGTATCGAAGTGTTCGACCGACGTGTGGGGTGGTTGGGCGAGTTCCGGCAAAGCCGCATCACGGGGCGCTGGTTCCTTGGCAAGCACAGTGTTCACATGGCCGGGGCGTCCCCGACCTAGCCCGCCAGCGTCCGGGTTACGCTTTATCGGTAAGTTGAAGAACGAAGGAATGGATGTCCGCGATGAGTAAAGGCCGCACGCTCAAAATCTTCCTTGTTGATGGCACGCCGAACGGCCTGTTGACGGCCGAGGTCATGAACTGGACCGGCCACGTCATCACCGGCCCGCGGACGCGGCTCCCCGAGCTGCTGCAGCGGCCCGAGATCAATCGCACGGCGGTCTACTTCCTCGTTGGGCCCGAGTCCGGCACTGGCTTGGGAACGCAGGTCTACATCGGGGAGACCGACGACGCGAAGGCGCGGTTGGTCGGCCACAACCGTCCGGAAGACAAGGGCGGCAAGGACTTCTGGGAGCGCGTCTGCGTGGTCACCAGCAAGGATGCCAACCTGACCAAGGGCCACATCAAGTACCTCGAAAGCCGGCTCATCACGAGGGCGAAGCAGGCCGGGCGGTGCGAACTCATGAACGGCACGGACCCGGAGTACGACGGATTGCCGGAGGCCGATCGCTCGGACATGGAGTTCTTCCTCGAGCAGATCCAAACCCTGCTGCCTGTGCTGGGTTTCGACTTCCTCCGCGTGACGCCGCCTCGCGTGGTGGCCACCCCCGGCACGACAGACGCCCCGGTCGTCTCGCCCATCTTCGCGGGCGATCTCCCTCGCTTCGGCATCACCGCACGCGGCCAAGAACGCGACGGCGAGTTCGTGGTCCTCAAGGGTTCGCGCACGCGAATCAAGTGGGAAGGCGTGGCGTCGGGCTACGACAAGCTCTTCAACGACCTTGTGGCGAAGGGCGTACTGGCGCCGACCGCGGATGGTCAGCACAACGAGTTCATGCAGGACTACGCGTTCTCTTCGGTGAGTGCTGCGGCCGCCGTGGTGTCTGGACGCACGGCCAATGGCCGCATGCATTGGGTTATTGAAGGCACCGAGCAGTCTTATGGCCAGTGGGCCGCTGAGCAGGTGGCCAAGGCCCAGCAGACCAGCGTTCCGGCCGGTTCGGAGCCAAGCCCGTGAGTCTCCACAAAGAAATCCACTTCGAGTCCGACCTCTGTGCGGCGATGGCCGCGCGGGGTTGGCTCTA
>Ga0209278_1002005_pt1 | contig 11721 bp, 11 predicted proteins | sample JI81BgreenDNA_FD_187504 | JGI IMG/M metagenome (GOLD analysis project Ga0209278, IMG submission 187504) | Wastewater effluent complex algal communities from Wisconsin, to seasonally profile nutrient transformation and Carbon sequestration -... | ecosystem: Engineered > WWTP > Effluent > Algae... | reverse complement strand
ACTTTTATCGTTGGAGCAGACAAGCCCTCGGAATGACAGGTTTGTTGTTGGGCTGGACAGGTTTTCTCAAAAATAAAGTGCAACAAACTGCCAAGGCAAGCCTCGATAAATACATGAAACAATCATAAAACAAAAAAACCTCCTTAATAGGGGGTTTCTTTGGTCGCTTAATAAAACAACAATTCTGTTGTATAAACTTAACGTTTGAATACACAACTTTATTGTGCAACAATATTGCAAAAAGTATTTTTAATTTGCAACAAAGTTGCAATATTTTTTTTAAGCTTCTAATGCTTGAGCAATCGGTAATACTGGATTTCTTTTGAATGTAGAAAGTACAATCATAGATTGCATGTGATTGATTTCTTCAATCTCACTTACTTTTTCGAGCATGAGTTTTTGATAAGAAGGAATATCTTTGGCAGAAATTTTTAATAAAAAGTCTGCTGCACCTGTCATGTGATGACATTCTATCACATTATCAATTTCATTAATTTTCTTTACGAATGCCTCTATGACAGCCTTTTTATGACTGACCAAAGACACTTGTACATAAGTAGTTACGCCCAAACCAGCCTTTTCGGTATCCAAAACGGCATGATAACTTTTAATCAAACCAGAATTTTCTAATTTTTTTACACGTTCGAGTGTGGGAGCAGGCGACAGCCCAATTTCTTTGGCAAGTTGAGCATTGGTAATTTTAGAGTCTAATTGTAATTTTTCTAAAATCTGGAGATCAATTTCATCCAATTTTAAATACTTTTTGTCTGACATAGCTGTGAAGGTTTGATTTGAAATTTAATACTAAAATCGTTGCAAATTTGCAAAAATAATCTTTAAAAATAAACTTTTTTGAATAAAAATAAAATAAGATTTTGTTGTCTTTGCTTGTATGTCAATTTGGCAGATAAAAACTCTTGGCATATAGATTGTTAAAACAAATACAAAAATCTTTATACTCACTTTAAATTGATTGTTTAAAAATGGGAAAAATTATTGGAATCGACTTAGGGACTACCAATTCTTGTGTAGCAGTAATGGAAGGAAGTGAAGTGGTTGTAATCCCCAATAGCGAAGGTCGCCGTACAACACCTTCAATTGTAGCATTCTTAGAAAATGGGGAACGCAAAGTAGGGGATTCTGCTAAAAGACAGGCAGTTACAAATCCTAAGAAAACGATTATGTCTATTAAGCGTTTCATGGGTAAAAAATACTCAGAAGTAAGCAACGAACTCAGACACGTTTCTTATACAGTAGAACAAGGCACAAACGATACACCTCGTGTACGTATCGGTGACAGACTTTATACTCCTCAAGAACTTTCTGCCATGATTCTTCAGAAAATGAAATCAACAGCAGAAGATTATTTGGGTACAACTGTAACAGAGGCTGTTATCACAGTTCCAGCATATTTCAACGATGCTGAACGCCAAGCAACTAAAGAAGCTGGCTTGATTGCAGGTTTAGAAGTAAAACGTATCATCAACGAGCCTACAGCAGCAGCATTGGCTTATGGATTGGACAAACGTAATAAAGATGTAACCATTGCAGTATTTGACTTGGGTGGTGGTACATTCGATATTTCTGTATTAGAATTGGGTGATGGTGTATTTGAAGTAAAATCTACTAATGGTGATGTACACTTAGGTGGTGATGACTTTGACCAAAAAATCATTGACTGGTTGGCAGAAGAATTTACAAAAGAGCATCCAACCATTGATTTACGCAGAGATCCTATGGCTCTTCAGCGTTTGAAAGAAGCTGCTGAGAAAGCAAAAATAGAACTTTCTTCATCTCCTTCAACAGACATCAATTTGCCTTATATTATGCCTATTGATGGTGTTCCTCAACACTTAGTAAAATCTCTTTCAAGAGCTAAATTTGAGCAATTGGTAGATGATTTGGTACGCAGAACATTAGAGCCTTGTAAAAAAGCTATTCAAGATGCGGGCATTTCTGTAAGTGAAATAGACGAAGTAATCTTAGTAGGTGGTTCTACACGTATCCCTAAAATTCAGGAAGAAGTAGAGAAGTTTTTTGGTAAGAAACCTTCTAAAAACGTAAACCCTGATGAAGCAGTTGCAGTAGGTGCTGCTGTACAAGGTGCAGTTTTAAATAAAGAGGTAACAGACGTATTGTTATTGGATGTTACGCCTCTTGCTTTGGGTATCGAAACCTTGGGTGGTGTGTTTACTAAACTGATTGAAGCAAACACAACCATTCCTGCTAAAAAATCAGAGACATTCTCTACGGCTGAAGACAACCAAGCATCTGTGGTAATCCATGTATTGCAAGGTGAGAGACCACTAGCAAGCCAAAACCGTACAATTGGACGTTTCCATTTGGATGGTATCATGCCTGCCCCTCGTGGTATTCCTAAAGTAGAAGTTATTTTTGATATTGATGCAAACGGTATCTTAAACGTAACTGCTAAAGACCAAGCAACAGGAAAAGAACAAAAAATCCGTATTGAAGCTTCTTCAGGTCTTTCTAAAGAAGAAATTGAGAAGATGAAAAATGAAGCTAAAGCAAACGAAGCTGCTGATAAAGAAGAAAAAGATAAAATTGAAAAAGTAAATGCTGCTGATACCATGATTTTCCAAACTGAAAAACAGTTGAAAGAATATGGAGATAAGCTTTCTGCAAGTAGCAGAACAACAATTGAAGATGCTCTTGGAGCATTGCGTCAGGCTCATAGCAACAAAGATGTAGCGGGTATTGATGTAGCTTTAGAAAAATTAAATGCTGCTTGGCAACAAGCATCTACCGAAATGTACCAAAATACAGGAGATGCAGGAGCTAACACTGATACAAATGGATCTACAAATACAAATAAAGATTCTGATGTAACAGACGCTGAATTTGAAGAAGTAAAATAATTAAATCATAACACAAAATTTTTGTAGCTACACATAATTTATGTGTAGCTACTTTTTTAATTGCTCATACAATCACATTCAAATACCTGATCTGCAAATTCTTTGAGTTGTGGCATCTCTTTTCGAGATAAAGTTCTGCCTTGTCGAGCAATCAAATATAATAACACTAAAATAACGCTACCAAAGCCTACAATATAAAATCCCCACATTTCTTGCTCTATCATCCACTGAGAAACCCCAAGCATCAGACCAATAAAAATACTGGTGCTGACTACAATGCCTAGAAAAACAATCATTGTCCAAATTGTAGAAACAGGAGCTAACAAAACCCTGACCGAAGTGCTTTTATCCTGTAAATTTTCTTCTAAATTAATTTCCATGTGTGGAGTCCATAATCTGTGGAGATGTGCTGGAAACTTTATTTGAATGTGAAAATCTGTAAGCATCCCTGTAAAATGATGAGGATTGTTTTCAGAAAGCTCCCTTCTGAATTTTTCTACAATTTCGTCTCTGCTCATAGTTGTGTTGAAGCGAAATCGAGGACGTAATTTTAAATCGTTGGTATTCATAAGCATAAGATAAAAATACCAAGCTACAATTTCAGATTTATATAAGTTAGGATAAAAATCAAAAAAAAATCTGTGTAAAGTCAGCATTTGAATAAAAGAAATGTAATTTTGCGAAAAATTTTCTAAATCATGGCTGACCTCGCTTTCGTAAAATTCTTTTCTGGAACTGCCTCTCGTTATTTGGCAGAAAAAATCGCCCACGAATATGGAAAACCTCTTGGAGAGGTATCCATTCAACGTTTTAGTGATGGAGAAATATCTCCAAGTTTCACTGAATCTGTAAGAGGGTGTCATGTATTTCTTATTCAATCTACTTTTCCACCAGCAGATAACCTGATGGAGTTATTGCTACTCATTGATGCAGCTCGCAGAGCTTCTGCTCAGTATGTAACAGTAGTAATGCCTTATTTTGGCTATGCTCGTCAAGACAGAAAAGATAAGCCCCGTGTAGCAATTGCTGCTAAATTGGTCGCAAATCTACTTTCAGCAGCAGGAGCAGATAGGCTCATCACCTGCGATTTACATGCAGGACAAATTCAGGGCTTCTTCGATTTTCCTGTGGATCATCTGGATGGACAAGCTGTTTTTGTACCTTATTTACATAGCCTCAATCTGCCTAAACTTGTATTTGCTGCTCCAGACGTTGGAGGGGTAGGTAGAGCAAGAGCTTTTGCAACTATTTTCGCAGCAGACATGGTAGTTTGCGATAAACACAGAAAAAGAGCTAATGAAATAGCTTCTATGCAAATTATAGGTGATGTAGAAGGAGCAGATGTGGTAATTGTAGATGATATTATTGATACAGGAGGAACTATTACAAAGGCTGCTCAAATTATTAAAGAAAAAGGAGCAAGAACAGTAAGAGCCATTTGTACACATCCTGTACTTTCTGGAAAAGCTTACGATAACATCGAGAATTCAGTTTTAGAAGAGTTAATTGTTTCAGATACAATTCCTTTGAGAAAAGAATCGAATAAAATCAATGCATTGAGTGTGGCAAATTTATTTGCAAAAGCCATTCGTAGTGTACACGAATACGAATCTATTAGCTCATTATTTATTGCACCCACCAGTAAATTATAAAAAAATGAAAGCCTCTTTTTTAGAGGCTTTTTTTGTGTATTTTTGAGCTATGGAACAACACTATACTTCACTTTATACAGCTTTTGATGTGTTCCCATCGGCTAAAGGGGCAGCAACACATATTCATCATTTTGCCAATACACTTCTCAAAACATATCCCAAAGGAATGTTATATGTTTTGGGAGATGAAAAACTTCCTGATTTTGAAACATGGGAAAATGGAGTGGATGTTTGGCGTTTTAAAAGTGAAAACCCTAATTTTCTAGAAAGAACAGAGCTTTATAGTGAGCAATTATTGTTTTGGCTTAGAAATCAGCCTGACTTGAAAATATGTCATTTTAGAGATATTTGGGGAGGAGTACCGATTTTGTTAAACCCTGATAAACAATACAAAACGATTTTTGAGGTAAATGCACTGCCTTCTATTGAACTGCCTTACAGATACCTTATTTCAGAGAAAATACTGAAAAGAATACAACAATTAGAGCAATTTTGTTTAGAAAATGCAGATACAATAGTTGTTCCATCTCAAATTATAGAAAAATTTTTGATACAAAAAGGTGTACAACCTTCCAAAATACAAGTAATTACAAATGGTGCTGAAATACCTGAAAACCAACCTCGCCCAGAAGATGCCCCTGAAAAATACGTGATTTATTTTGGAGCATTGCAAAGCTGGCAAGGGGTAGATACTTTGTTGAGAGCATTCAGATTGTTACAAGATCTGGATGTAAAATTGGTAATATGCTCGTCTCATAAACCTCGCCATAGCAAGGCTTATACTAAATTTGCAGAAAAAATAGGACTACAAGAGAAGATAATTTGGAAATATCAACTCTCTAAACAAGAGCTTTCTACTTGGGTTGAACATGCTTTGTGTTCTGTTGCCCCTCTGAAGGAGTGTAGTAGAAATTTAGAACAAGGTTGTTCACCACTCAAAGTTTTTGAATCAATGGCAACAGGGACTCCCGTAATTGCTTCGGATATGCCTGTAATCAGAGAGATTATCTCCCATGAAGCATTGGGTAAGCTCATCAGAGCAGATAGACCTATGGAATTGGCAAGGGCTATTCGTATTTGGCTTTCTTATCCAGAAAAGGCAAAAGAAATAGGAAAGAATGCAAAAAAACACATTGAAACATTTTTTTCGTGGGAACAGAAAAAAGAAGAACTTTTGGCACTAACAAAAAAACTCTTAGACTAGTCTAAGAGTTTTTTTGTTTGGTAGTTATCGTAAATCAACTTCTGTTACTTTTGGATATTTTTTCTTATCAAATACAAAGAAACTGTCATCAACAGCTACATCGTAAGCTATGCTATTGACGGTATACTTGAATCTGTTTTGGTTTCTCTCAAAAATTTCCCAGCTCTTGATACTTTTTGTTTTTTTATTGATAACCAAACGAATTTTGAATACTTTTTTGCTACGATCTGTAGGCTGTAAATCTATTTCTTCATAAGTTTTGCCATTTTCAACAAACTCTCTAATAAATACATATTTATAGTCCTTTTTGTATAAAGTGAAAACTTTTTCGGGTGTGATGTCATCACTTTCTGGCAAGTAATCAGAAATATTTACTTCGTTGGCATCTTTCAGGTAAGTCCATACGGTGGTACCATTGTTATAAATTTCTTGGTCAGCCAATTTTAATTTAAACTTGTTCTTTTTCATAACAAAGCTACCTTTTACTTCTTCTTTGGCTTTGTTTGCATCATTTCTCATCTCATAAATAAAGTCTGCTTGTAAGGCTTTTGCCGACTTGTATTTATTTTCTACATCCACCAGTATTTTTTTTGCCTTTTCCTCGGGAGATGTCTGTTGAGCAGTATTTTGAGCAAAAGAAGCTTGCAAACCCACGATTAAAAAACAATTTAAAAGATATTTTTTCATTTTGTGTTTTCGTTTTTAGATTTTCGGGAACAAAAGTACATATTTTTTAGACTTTTTTGAAGCAAAAAGGTTTAAAAAACTTACATCAATTCTAAAAAAAGATAAATAGCTGATAATTTTATAAATACTAAATATATTCTTAGTAATAAATTTGTATTTGGCTAAATTTTCGTAAATTTGCAAACTTAACTTAGTTTTGACGAAGTGGAAGCCAAATTTGTAAAGAGTAGTAAAGCCTTAGATCAGTGCCCAACCCCCAATAAACCCGAATATGCTTTTATTGGGCGATCGAACGTAGGGAAATCTTCCCTGATTAATATGCTTGCAAACAATAAGAATTTAGCAAAAACTTCTCAAACACCAGGCAAAACCCAATTAATTAATCACTTTGTAGTAGATGAAAAATGGTTTATTGTTGATTTGCCAGGTTATGGATTTGCCAAAGTAAGTAAAACTGATAGAGAAGCTTGGGAACAAATGATCTATGAGTATCTAAGCCAAAGAGAAAACTTACTTTGTATTTTTGTATTGGTAGATTCTCGCTTAGAACCCCAAAAAAATGATTTGGAGTTTATGCTTTGGTTAGGAGAAACTCAATTACCTTTTTCAATAGTTTTTACAAAAACAGATAAACTTTCAGCTTCACAACTGAAAAACAATGTGGAAAACTATAAAGAAGTTTTGTTAGAATATTTTGAAGTATTTCCTCGCTTTTTTATAACTTCATCAGAAAAAAAAGTAGGAAGTTCAGAAATATTAAGTTTTATCAAGGAATTGAATCAAAATTTTAAGTAATTGTAAAGTAAAAAGATTGATTTAGCAATGGAATTAAAAGAAATCGCATCTATTTCGGGAAAAGAAGGGCTTTTCCGTGTGCTTAAGCCATCTCGTACAGGAGTAATCGTAGAAACACTAGACACTCAAAAAAAGAAAATGGCAGTAGGTTCTGCTGGTAAAGTTTCTATACTAAAAGAAATATCTATTTATACAAATACCAAAGATGGTTCAGTGCCTTTACAAGAGGTTTTGACTACTATTTTTGAGAAATATCAGGATAAACTTCCTGTAGATAGCAAAGCAAGTACAGCAGATTTGATGCAGTTCCTGCAAGGCATTCTTCCTGAATTTGATGTGGATAAAGTATATCCTTCTGATGTCAAAAAACTTGTAAAATGGTATGGAATTTTGTTTAAAGAAGCTCCAGAAGTTTTGAAAAAACAAGAAGAAGTAAAAGAAGAGCCTGTAAAAGAGGAGAAAAAAGCTACAAAAGCTAAGAAAGAAACAGTTGCTGAAAAAGAAGAAGAACCTAAAACAGCAACTAAAAAAGCTACAACTAAGAAAAAAGAGGAAGTTGTTGAAGCAAAAGAAGAAGAAAAAACAACAACAAAGAAAACAACTGCTAAAAAGAAAGCAGAAGAAACAGTAGAGGCAAAAGAAGAAAAGCCTAAAAAAACTACAGCTAAAGCAAAAAAAGAAACAGAAGCTAAAGAGGTAGAAGAAAAACCTAAAAAAAGCTCTAAAAAGAAAGAATCATAGTCGTAAACGAGAGCAAGGCTCTCGTTTGTTTTTTTCTTTTTTATAGAGTCTATAAAAAAGACTTACATACAGTTAAAAATTAATAATGAGTACAAAAATTTTATTTAGCCAGTTGCCCATTTCAGGAGAAATGCAGCAGGCAATCGCCGACATGGGTTTTACAGAGGCTTCACCAATTCAAGCGGAAGCTATTCCAATAGCTTTAGAGGGTAGAGACGTGATGGGTATGGCTCAAACAGGAACGGGCAAAACAGCAGCCTTCGGGATTCCTTCGTTGGAGCAAGTAGACACAACAGACAAAAATGTTCAGGTATTGGTGCTTTGCCCAACCAGAGAACTTGCTTTGCAAGTAACAGATGAATTCGAGAAATTAAGCAAGTACAAAAAAATCAAATGTGTAACTGTTTATGGTGGTGATCCCATCGATAGACAAATCAGAGCATTGAAGTCTGGAGCTCATGTAGTGGTGGGTACACCAGGTCGTATTATAGACCACCTTGAGAGAGGTACACTAAAACTTGATAACGTAAAAGTTGCTATTTTAGATGAAGCAGACGAAATGCTTGATATGGGCTTTAGAGAAGATATTGAAGGTATTTTAGAAGAATTGCCTTTCGATAGACAAACTTTGCTTTTCTCAGCAACCATGTCGAAGCCAATCTTGGCAATTATCCAAAAGTTTCAAAATAATCCTGCTATTGTAAAAGTAGTTCGTAAAGAACTAACAGCAGAAAATATTGAACAATTGTATTACGAAATCAAAGGAAATGCAAAAGTAGAAGTAATGTGTAGATTGATAGATTTCTATAATTTACAACTGATGCTTGTTTTCTGTAATACAAAAAGAAAAGCTGATGAAGTAGTAGCCGAACTGATGGAAAGAGGCTATAAAGCTGAGGCAATTCATGGTGACTTGAACCAACGCCAAAGAGAAAAAGTAATGAAGCAGTTCAGAGAAGGAACTATCAATATTTTGGTTGCAACAGATGTGGCAGCAAGAGGTATTGACGTTTCGGATGTGGATGCTGTATTTAATTTTGATGTTCCTCTTGATCCTGAATATTATGTTCACCGTATTGGTAGAACAGGTAGAGCAGGTAAATCTGGAAAAGCCTTTACTTTTGTAGTAGGTAGAGAGTTTGTTCGTATGCGTGAAATTCAGGATTATACCAAAAAGAAAATTGAAAGAGGTGTTGTGCCTTCTATTGAGGATTTAATTGGTATGAAACAAGCTCATTTTGTAGGAAGAGTGTTGGAAGTTGCTGAAAATCAAGATTTAAGTGCTTTTCATGACTTAATGTTACAACTACGTCATTCTGGAGCAAAAGATGAAACCATTATCAAAGCTCTTATTCAGTTGCAATGGAGTAACCAAAAAACAGAATATGTGGATTTGGATATGAATGACATCATGGGTAAAGAAGATAGAGGAGATAGAAAAGATAAAGGAAGAGATAGAGATAAGAAATTTGATAGAAAAGACAAAGACCGTTCATCACGTTTTGATAGAGGAGACGAGAAAAAACCAAGAAAAGGTAGTGGTGCTAAAGGGATGGTTCGTTTGTTTGTAAATGTAGGAAAAATGGATAGAGTTCGTCCGAATGATATCGTAGGAGCATTTACAGGTGAAACTGGTATTTCTTTCAATAACATTGGTCAGATAGATATTTTAGATAAATTTTCTTTTGTAGAGATCGCAGAACAAGACGTTCAGAAAGTAATCAAAGGTATGAAAAACAATACCATCAAAGGAAAAAGTGTAAATATCGAAGTTGCCAACGGATAGTTATAAAATCCTTTTTGATATATTCAAGCCTTGAAAACTTAGTTTTTCAAGGCTTTTTTTTGAACACGAATTATATATGGAATACTTTATGGAAAAGCAAGGATATTTTGCGGATTGCTATGTTCTTACAAATAGAAGAACGAAAGAATTTATTAATTCTTTTTTAGACAGGTTTGTACCTTTAAGACATGAAAGATCTAATATTTATGAGGTACCACTATACACCAAAGAAACAAAAAATACATTTGAAACTTCAGCAGATATTATAGATTATTTAATAGAAGATAAACACGAAATATATACCATTTACTGGGCAAATAATGAAAATTCAGATATTAGAATTGCAATGTGCTTTTTTACAGATGATGACAACTTAATTGTAGGCATTTCTTGTGAAACAATGTATCCAGATACATCTATTGAAGATAAAGTCTTTAATGACCTGAAAATATTTTGTAATAGTGATAAAGGATATATTACCTATGAAGAACCTACTGTTCATAATACAAAAGAGTTTTTAGAGATACTAAAAAATATATAATTACGTAAATACATTGCGTATAGTATGTTTTATTTTGTAGCTCTTTGAGTGCCGTAGGAAAGTGATACTTCGCCCTTATCAGCCCATGCAGGATTTTATTCTGCCTTTCTGAAACTTTTTATACAAAAGAAGAAAGTAGCTCAACAAAGGTTGAGCAAGCCCAACAAAGAAAGAATGGTGTTCTTGATTTGCTGGGCAGACTGCTACTCTTTTCGCTTGTAGCCTCAGAAAATCTAAAATGAGAGAAAATATTGCACATTTTTTGTTACTTTAACACTAAAATTTAACAGATTGTGCAAGAAGTTTTCTCTCATTTGTATGCTGAATGGCGTTTTATAGCCAGAAGTCAATTTTTTAGTATTTATTGGCTTTCGTCATTGGTTGCCTGTATTTTTATTTTCCCTGTTCTTTGGAAAGAAAAACTTGCCTTTATTAAAATTTTAGGCACTTTTTTGGTGTTCTTCTTTACTTATCGTATGCTCATCATTACAGTTCCTTATACTACATGGGAAATCAATATTGATTTTTTATTTACCAAACAGAGAATTTTGTTAGGGGGAAAGGAATGGGTCAGAAACCTATATTTGAGTGTTTTTTATTTACATATTTTTTCAGCTCCTATTGTATTGCTTGCTGGTGCAACACAATTTTCTCGTACACTTATGTACGAAAAAGCTCAATGGCATAGAAATATTGGTAAAATATATGTAGGGGTAATTTTATTTATTTCTGCTCCAGCAGGTTTAGTGATGTCTTTTTATGCAAATGGAAATATTGTTTCTAAATTTAGTTTTGTATTTCTATCGAGTCTGTGGTGGTTTGTGACATTTTGGTCATACAGACTCATCAGAGAAAAAAAATTAATCCCTCATGCCAACTGGATGCTTAGGAGTTATGCACTTACCTTTTCAGCCATTACATTAAGAATTTATATGTTTGCAATTTCTAAATTTGACTTGTTGAACACTTGGACAGACATAGAGATATATGTCATGCTTTCGTTTATGAGTTGGATTCCCAATTTGCTGTTGGCAGAATTATTCATATATCAGGGCATAAGTAAAAAGCTTATGCAAAAAAAAACACAAACTTAAGTACTTAAAATGTTATTATTTTGTCTGGTTGGTAATATAATTTGAAATGTACTGCCTTTTCCTTCTTCCGAAACAACATGAATTTTACCTCCGAGACTCTCAACAATCCCCAAACTAATAGAAAGTCCTAAACCTGTACCTTTTCCAACCTCTTTATCTGTAAAAAAAGGTTCAAAAATTCTTTTTTGCTTTTCTTTAGAAATACCTATTCCATTATCTGAAATACAAATCAACACTTTATTTTCTGGTAATTTTTGTGTTTCAATGGAGATTTTCTTGAAAGCAGGTTTGGCTATTTCTACTGCATGAATAGCATTGATAATAATATTCATAAATACCTGA
>Ga0209278_1002004_pt1 | contig 11725 bp, 21 predicted proteins | sample JI81BgreenDNA_FD_187504 | JGI IMG/M metagenome (GOLD analysis project Ga0209278, IMG submission 187504) | Wastewater effluent complex algal communities from Wisconsin, to seasonally profile nutrient transformation and Carbon sequestration -... | ecosystem: Engineered > WWTP > Effluent > Algae... | reverse complement strand
TGGACGACGATGCCGATGACGATGAGGGCCGCACGGTTTCCTGATCTGCATCAGCTGAGGCCGCAGGTGGCCGAGGGGGCGCCGATGGCGCCCCGTTTTCTATCGGTTTAATAGAACACGATGTATAGGCTGTGACGCATGGCCCGCAGGCTGGGAAGCCGCGCCAATGCTTGCGATTGACGGTGCAGGCACCCCGGACAAACTGACCGCCGCCACCACCGACGCCGCCACCCCGCCGAGCTTCTGCAGCATGTCGCGCCAGGCGCCCACCTGGTCGAGTTTGCCGGCCCTCTCTGCGCGCTCTAGTTCGAGCTCGGCCACTACCTCGGCCGGGTTTCTGCCGGCCAGGTCGGCCAGGCGGAACAGGGCCAGCTGGCCCGGGTAACTGCGCCCGGTGCGCCAGTCGCTGACGAGCTGGCGCCCAACTCCCAAGCGCTGGGCAATGGCGTAGTCCGAGGGAATGGCCGACCTGGCGCGCGCCTGGTCGAGTAACTGCGCAATCTGCATGGCTGCGAAACCCCTGTTGAAACCGCCAGGTCAGTTTGCACCGAACGTCGCCCGTCGCACAACGCACGCTGAGGGGCGACAGGTACGGGGACAACGTACTACGCTACGCCCGTCCCTCGGCTGACGTTGCCGGTCGGAGCCTGCGAAACCCCCTCTAAGCCACGCGCCGGGGGACACCTTTGGAGGGGTGCAGGGCCTGCCGGTGAGGGGTTTCGCAATGCCTAAGCCGACCACCAAGACCAAGATCCCGCCGCCGCCGCCGCGGGTGTTCGCTTTCACGCCGAGCCAGGGCCACCCGGATCAACTGCGGCCGGTCCCCTTCAGCGTGGCCGCCCAAGGTGGCGCCCGCGGCCTGGTGTGCCTGATCCGGGGCCGCCCGTTCGTTGACCTGGGGTTGTGCTCTGGCGCCTTCAGCGGGTCCGCCGAGTTCGCGCCCGAGGATGCGCGCCAGCTGGCCGCGCAGCTGCTGGCCGCCGCCGAGCAAATCGAGGCCGGGGGTGCCGCATGAAACTCCGCGTCAACCTGGGCCGCGCCACCCTCGTGGGGGAGGCCATCGGCGGGGAAGTGGTGGCCACGCTCGTGGGGCATGGCACGCTGGCCGGCAAGGGCCGCGAGGCCTTGACCCCTGAAGACCTGGCGCGCGTGGATCAAGCCCTGGCCGGCGTGGTGTCCGTGGTGCTGACCCCGGCCGCGTGCCTGTCGCTGTGCCACGCCTTCGAGGGCCTGGCCACGATCGCAGAAGAACAGGCCTTCGGCCTTGACCTCGAGGCCGTGGCCAAGGTGCTGCCGGCCGAGCTGGCCGCGCAGCTGCAGCGGGTGGCGTGATGCGTGACCCCGCCGACACCAACACCGCCACCTTGCCAGATGTGCCTGAGCTGCCCGCGGCCGTGCGCCTGGCCGCCTTGAGCGTGGCCGAACGGCGAGAACGCGCCGGCTACCGCGGGCCCCGCGATGGCCCGAGCTGCAGCAGCTGCCGCAACTGCAAGGCGGGCCGCTGCGAGGCCTGGGCCATCAAGGTGCACGCCTTCGGCATCTGCGCCAGCTGGGCAGAGGTGGCCCGATGAACCGGCACTTGTGCCGCCCGCCGGCCTGGAAACGGGCCGCCGCCCTGGCCCTGGCCCTGGCCATCCCCCTGGGCCTGCTGGCCGCCCTCGTGGCCGCCTTGGTGGCCTCCCTGTCTCTGCTGGCCGCCTGAAGGTGCGCCAGGTCCGAACCGCCGCGCTGTCGCGCCACAGCGCGCCGGCCTTCGTGCTGCTGGGTGGGCTTGAGCTGATGCAGCTGCGCAAGCTGCCCCACCTGGCGCGCTCGATGTTCTTCGAGCTGCTGGCCCTGGCCGACCACAGCACGGGCCGCGTGCGCACCTCGTACGCCGTCCTGGCCGCCCTGCTGGACTGGGACGCCGCCCCTACAGCCAACACCCCCGGCAAACCCACCCTCAAGCAGCTGCGGGGCGCGCTGGCCAGCCTGGCCAGCGTGGGCCTGGTGCGGGTGGACCCCATCAAGAACGAGAAGACAAAGGCCCTGTTTTTGCGCGTATCGCCGAGGGCCGGGATAGGTGCGCCCGCGGAAAAGCAGGGCAGAGAGCAGGGCAGACCTCGAAAGCGCGATTCGCAAGCATTGGCGCGGGTTCCCGGCCCGCAGGCCCCGGAAGCAGGGCAGACAGCAGGGCAGGGGGTTCAAGAGAAATCTTTATCCCCTTACCCCTTGTTATCCACAGCCACGGGCCCCACCGCGGAAGACCTGGCGCGCATGGAAGCCGTGCGGGAACGCCTGGCCGGGCCGCGGGGGGGGAAATCGAGGGCCCCCAAGGGGGCCTGACCGTTGCCCCTGCGGGGCACGCCCCCCGCGCTGCGCGCCGGCATCGCCTAGAGCGATGCCTCCTAGCTGAGTCGTGAGGGACGAAGGCGGGCCCCAGGTGGCCCGCGAACAGCCGGCTGACTGGAGGGGAGGGGCGCCAAGTCATGCGCGCTTCGGCAACGGGAACGGCCCGCCCAGCCCGATACAGCCCCGCCAAGGGCCGAACGGCACCGCGCCGGGGTGCTGACACCACCGCCCCCCCCGGAAACGCCCGTACGGGCCCGCTACACTGCCCGCCGGGTTTCGCGGCCGGCCGGCGCTCATGGAGTGCGCCGCATGCCTTCGCCCCTTGCCCCCAAGCTGGCCGCCCTGGTGGCCATCCTCGACGGCGCCGCCGTCCTCGAACACCTGCCGCCCGAGCAGGCAAAGCGCTTTGCCACCGCGACGGCCGAGCTGCTGCGCGAGCTGGTGGCCGCCGTTGACGGCCTGGGCGAGCCCGCCCGCGCCGGCATCGCCGCCGGGCTGGAATCCGCCGGCCGCACCATGGCCACGCTCGGCCCCGGCCTGGCCGACCTCGAACGCCGCCATGACGCCATGGCCGCCGCCGTGGCCGACCTGGCCGCCCGCGTCGAGCAGCTGCGCGCCGCCGCTGCCGGTGCCGCCGCCGGCCGTACCGAGCCGCCCGCGGCCGGCTGATGGCCGGCGAGACCGTGGGCACCGCGCCGTGCCCCTACTGCCGCCAGCCGGCCGGCGTGACCATCATGCGCACGCAGCGGGTGTGCCTGACCTGCAACGCCTGCAAGCTGCAGGTTTTCGCCCGCGGGGATGACTCGGATCAACGCATCCGCGACACCCTGGGCGCCCCGGCCGCCCCGGCCGCCGCGCCAGCGCCCGCCCCGGCCGCCGCGCCGGCCCCGGCCCCGGCCGAACCGCGCCGGCCCTCGTGGGGGATCGGCTCATGGTGAAACGCATCACCGCGCCGGGTGGCTCATCCGGTGAGCTACCCCCCGCCGCCGACCTGGCGCCCGACACCGGCCCGCAGGGACTGGCCGAGCTGGCGCAGCTGGCCGCCGCCGCCGAACGGGTGGAGTCCGGCCAGGCCGCCGACGCCCCGCCGGCTGCGCCGCCGGCCGAGGCCGCGCCCCTCGACTACCGCGGCGCCTGCCGCGAAGTGGTGGAGGTGGCCGCCGCGCTGGTGCTGCCGCTCGTGGCCTGGCGCTTCGGCCCGGCCGTTGCCGACCTCTACGGGCCGCGCGAGCTGGCCAAGATCGGGGACGCCCTCGGCGCCGTGGCCGAAAAACGCGGCTGGAACCTCGATGACCTCATGGCCGGGTACGGCCCCGAGCTGGCCCTATGCGCCGCCCTGGCCGGGCCCGTGCTGCCGCTCATGGTGGCGCGCGCCAAGGCCGCGCGCCAAGCCGCCGAGGTGGCCGAGGCCGCGCCGGCCGCGCCGCGCCCGACACCGGCCCCGGCGCCCGACCTCGAACCCCCGCCGCCGCCCCCCACGCCGCACGATGGCAGCGCACGCCCGCCCGCAGATTGAGGCCTACATCGGCGCGAGTGGCAGCGGCAAGGGGGTGAGCGTCAAGCGGCGCCTTTCCGAGCTGCAGCCCTCGCGCCTGATCGTGTGGGATGCCCGCGATGAATACGCCGCGCACGCGCCGGCCGTGCGCACGCTGCCCGAGCTGGTGCGCGCCGTGGGCCAGGCTGGCGATGGGCCCGTGCGCGTGCGCTACGTGCCAGGCGCTACGGTCAACCTGCGCGAAGCCTTCGGCGTGGTCTGCCGGCTGGCCTTCGCGGCCGGCCGCCTGGTGTACGTGGCTGAGGAGCTTTCCACCGTGACAACGCCGAGCTGGGCGCCGCCGGCCTGGCGCATGTGCACCACGCAAGGCCGACACCAGCGCCTGCACTTGATCGGCGTCACGCAGCGGCCGGCGCTGATCGACAAGACGTTTCTTGCCAACGCCACGCGGGTGCGCTGCGGGGTGCTGGGCTACCGCGCCGACCGCGTGGCCATGGCGGCCGAGCTCGACGTGAGCCCGGCCGAGCTGGCCGGCTTGCAGGCCTCGCCGCAGGGGTCCGGCGCCCGCCTGGTGATGCTGGAACGTGACCGCCAGGCCGGCCGCCTCGAATGGGTGGAGCTGACGGTTTCCAGGGGTGGCGCCGTGGCTGAAAAGCGCCGCCGCGTGACCTCGGCCCCGTTACGTTAGGCACCGCCCCTGTACGTCACGAAATGGTGTGCACTGCCGCCGCCTTTTCCCCCACTCTGGAGCCCACCCCATGAACGTTTCCACCGTCAAGAACGCCCTCATCACCACCGCCATGGTGCTGGCCACGATCTACATCGTTCGCCGCGTCAAGGCAGGTGATGACCTGGTCAAGAAGGCCCTCGCCGGCTGACCTGGCGCGAGAGACAAGCCCCCACCAAGACCACCGAGAGACCCCCATGCAGCTGCAACAAATCGCCAACTTCAACGGCCTGGCCAACGGCTCCCGCGCCACCGCGGAAATCCCCAACTACGCCAACAGCCTGGGCAAGGTGCAGCTGCAGCTGTCGGGTTCGCTGACCAAGGCCACGGTGACGGAGATCGTGATGCGCATCGGTTCGCGCGCCTTCTTCGGCCCCATCTCGGCCGTGGACTTCGACAAGATCATGGCCTACCGCGGGCACCCCGCGAACGCCAATTTCCTGTCGCTGGACCTCTGCGAACGCGATATGTTCGTGCAGTGGCAACGCGAGCTCGGCGCCGTTGACCTGCCGCTGCTGGGCCGTCAATCGGTCTTCGTGGAGGTGCTGAACAACGCCGCGTCGGGGAATCCCGGCCTGGTGGGCCTGTCGGGCCTGCTGCCGCGCCAGTTCGTGGACTCGGACAAAGACGGCAAGGCCACGCGCCATGAGCAGCTGATGCACAAGCTGCTGCGCTACAGCCTGCCCAACACCGGCACGCGCTACGTGTGGCAACCCGTCTTCGGTGGCGCGCAGATCAAGCGCGTGCACTTCTTTTACACCGGCGCCGACTGGACCGCCACCGCGAACGGCAACCTGGTGAGCGTGGACGTGAAGCGCAACGGCACAAGCGTTTTCGACCGCATCCAGTGCCTGCCGAACCGCTTCCATCAGACCGAGTGCCAGAAGGTGCCGCAGTCGCGCGTGTTCACGGTGGACTTCATCGCCGACAACGACACCGGCAAGGCCCTCAACACCGCCGGCCTGCGCTCGCTGGAGTTCGAGCTCCAGTTCACCGCATCCGACAACGTGGTGGCCTACGTCGAGTGCCTCGACATCCCCGGAAACCTCTGATCGGCCGGCCATGACCACCACCACCACCACCGCCGCGCCGGCCGTGCCCGCGCCGGCCGTGGCCGCCGGTGCCGACTGGCAAGCCACGTTCGCCAACCTCATCAACCGCGCCGCGAACGCCGCCATCGACGTGCGCGTGGCGCAAGAGCTGGCACCGATGCGCCAGCCGCAGGCCACGGTGACGGCACCGGCCCCCACGTCGCCCGCGGGCCCCATGGCCGGCCTGGCGCCGCTGGTGCCGCTGCTGCTGATCGCTGGCGCGGCTTTCTTCATCGTGCGCGCCGTGCGCAAGTAGCGCCGCCGTGCTGGCCAGCATCATCCGGCGCCACGCTGAGGAGCTCGAACGCGAGCGACTCGGCGCGCGCATGGGTGGCCTCTACGCCGCGCCGGCCGCGCCGGCCGCGCCGGCCGCGCCTGCGCCGGCCCCTGCGCCGGCAACGGTCCCGGCCAGCATCCTGGCGCAAGTGCTGGCCAGCCTGGCCCCGCCTGCCGCCCCTGCGCCGGCCCCTGCGCCGGCCCCCGCGCCGTCGAGCATCTTCGCGCAGGTGCTGGCCAACATGGCCCCGCCTGCCGCACCCGCGCCGGCCCCCGCGCCGGCCCCCGCGCCGGCCCCCGCGCCGGCCCCCGCGCCGGCCCCCATGCCTGCGCCTGCAGCCGCGCCGACCATCGCCGCAGCTGACCCCTATGCCGTGCTGCGCCAGCTGCCGGAGGAGTTCGAGCTCACGACCGGCGGGAGCTCTGGCACCGACGAATCAGGGCAAAGCGCCTTCGGCATCAACGGCCTTGGCGCGCTGTCGGCCGAGTCTCTGCGCCGCCGCGCTGCGGGCCTGCCCTGGAACATCCCCATCGCGGCGCCCTGGCAGTGGTTCGAGGGCCTCAAGCCTTACGGCTTCGAGAGCAAATACAACCAGCTGGAGTTCGCCATCAACGACGAAGGGCGGCCGTACATCACGGCCGTCCTGCAGCAGCCCGGCCGGCACAAGTACGACACGATGACGGCCGTGTATGAGCTGATCGGGGGCCGCTGGCAGCTGACGAACGACCCCGCCACCATGCCCACGCGGCAGGTGTCGAGTGCGGAAGACTTCCGCGATGCTGCAGAGCAGGTGGGCACCGCCGTAGCCATCGCCGCGACCATGTACGCGGGTGCAACGGCCCTGGCCGCGAACGCCGCAGGCAGTACCGGCGTCTCGACGCTGGGCACCATCGCCCCCGGCTCTGGCGCCGTCGCGCCGCTGTCCACCGCGGGCCTGTCCGCCGTGTCGGCGCCCGTGCTGCCCGCGCTGCCGACCATCGGCCCGGCCATCGGCGCCAGTGCTGGCGCCACCGCCGGCACGCTGGCCACGCTGGGCACCATCGCCCCCGGCTCTGGCGCCGTCGCGCCGCTGTCCACCGCGGGCCTGTCCGCCGTGTCGGCGCCCGTGCTGCCCGCGCTGCCCGCGCTGGGCCCGGCCATCGGCGCATCCGCCGCGGGTGGCCTGGCGCAGTGGGCCGCGCGTGCCTTGGACCCCACGCCCGCCGTGCAGGCGCTGGTGACGCAAGGAATCCTGCGCGCCGCCAATGGGCCCGCGCCCGCCGCTGCAGCAGCTGGCGCACCGCCGGCCGCACCGCCCAAGCCTGCAGCCTTCGACCCCCTCACGCTGGCCCTGGCCGGCCTGGCCGGCCTTGCGCTGGCCTTCATCGCTTAACGCCCATGCTGCAGACCTTCAAGTTCAAGGGCCCCACGAACGTGGCCACGCAGGGAACGACCCTGCATTACCTGCAGAGCGAAACGCCCGTTGTCGATGAACGCATCGATGTGTACGCCAATGGCAGCGTGATTGCGCGCCTGGTGCCTGGTGATGAGGTGCAGCTGCCCGACCCGGTGCAGCAGTGGGAGGTGATTCCCGTGTCGCCCCTGCAAGGGGGTCTCATCACGGTCGGCATTGGCCGCCTCCGCCGCAGCACCACCCGCTATCAGCGGGACGCGGTGACGCAAAACACCATCCGCGAAATCGAGTTCAGTTCGTGGATTTCGCGCACCGCCGCGGCCGGCCTGGCGCCGTGCCTCATGCTCGAAGCCAAGACGACGTCGCTGCTGGTGCGTGGAATGGGCGTGCAGCCGCAGACCGCCGGCACGGTGCGATGGTTCCGCTTCGATGGCACGCCCTCGGCCCCGGCCGGGTCGCGCCCGATGACGAACCGCTACGCCGTGGGCATGGCCTGCGATTCCGTCCTGTCGGCCGCCGATGTGGCCAACCCGGCCGCGCCCGTGGTGGCCGGCGTGACCTTCGGTGACCAGCTCGGCGAGCGCCTCAATTCGGCCCTGGGTTCGAGCTCTCTCTATTGGGCGGGGAATAGCTTGTTCGTGCTGCGCCCGGGTGAGGGCATCGCCTGGACGCATTCGACCCTGGCCGGCCTCATGTACGCCTTCGCCGACGTGCAAGCGCTCGAGCTCGGCGCCAGCTGGGAAACCTTCTGATGGCCGCGCAGCGTGTGCCCTGGGAGCTGCTGGCCCTGCTGGCCGTGGTGGCCGTGGTGGCCATGCAGCCGCAGGCCTCGAACCCCATCGCCCTGGCCGTGACCGGCGCCGCTGCAGCCGTCCGCGGCATCCGCAACAACAACCCCGGCAACATCCGCCGCGGGGAGCAGTGGCAGGGCATGGCCGCGCAGCAGACAGACCCGGAGTTCGTGCGCTTCGTGTCCATGGAAATGGGCGTACGCGCCCTGGTGCGCGTGCTGCGCACCTACTACCGCACCCACGGCCTGCGCACCGTGCGCGGCATCGTCAACCGCTACGCGCCGCCCAACGAGAACAACACCGGGGCTTACATCGCCGCCGTAGCCGCTGCGCTGCGCGTGGACCCGGACGCGCCGATTGACTTCGGCGACGATGACGCCTTGTTCGCGCTGGTGCGCGCCATCATCCGGCACGAGGTTGGCGCCGCTGCTGCGCTGCTGGTGTCGGATGACACCGTGCGCGCCGGCATCCGAGCTGCGGGGCCGTGATGCGGCTCAACCTCGCGCGCCTGCCGGCGCCGCAGCAGCTGGCCAGCCTGGCACTCATCGTCGGCGCCGTGGGCCTGTTCATCTGGGCCGCCTCGCGCCGCGTGCCTGCCGGGTCCACGCTGCCGGCCGAGCTGGCCGCCGGCGCCACCAACGCCGCCGGCCAGGTGGCCGGGGGCCTGGTGCTGGGCACGGGTGACGCCGTGGGCCTGCCGCGCACCGCCCCCGACCGCTGCGCCGCCGACCTGGCCGCCGGCCGGCTCTGGGATGCCTCTTTCTCGTGCCCTGCGGGCACCTTCATTGGCTCTTTCTTCGGAGACTGACACATGGCCACGAAACGCAAGCGCGCCACGCGCAAGACCACCGCCCGCAAGACGTCGCGCCGCACGCCGCCGCGCAAGGCCAATGGCCAGTTCAAGAAGCGCTGAGGGCCGCGCCGTGCACGTTCCCTGGGATGCCATCGTTGCGGCCGCGTCCGTCGCTGGGCCCGTGCTGCTGTACGTGGCGCAGCTGGATCGCCGCCTGGCGCGCATCGAAGGCCAGCTGGCCGCCAGTGCACGCCGGAAGGCTGACGACGAGTGAACGCGCAGCGCCTGGCCCGCGACGTGGCCGTGGCCGTGCTGGTGACGCTGGCCGCCGCGGCCATCGTCGCCCGCGTGCCCGCGCTGCGCCGCCTGATCGACCCCGGCGCCTGCGGCTGCAGGTAGCGCCGGCACCACACTAGGGTAAGTCCTTAATTGGGCTGCAAACCCTAGTTCAGATTCCAGCTGAGATACCCCCCAGCGGGAATGCCAGAAAAGGGCTTCAAAAGCCATTCGAGGGGGTTTACCGCCTGGCGCGAGCCATCGGCGGATTGTTCTTTCACAAACTGCCAACACCCGGCGAGATACTTCGCGGGGAATATCCTCGAGCAATAGCCGAAACTGATCCGGCCCGCTCATTTCCGGCATGCGGTGCATTTTCCGTTTCTCCGTGAGGTGCGGTTTACGGAACGCAGCGCGCGGCCTTAACGTGCAGATTCACGAGGCTGGCCAGGGGTGCCAGCCAGGCCGCCGCACGGCGCCGCCGGCGGGCCTGAGACAGTGCACGATGTATATTATGTTAAGTTCAAAAAACAAGCCGCCGATCCGGCACAGCGGCCCCACCGCGAGCCCCCGCACCCCGGCCTTCACGTCCGCTCGACATCCCTGCAAGAAGGCGATCACCGGCCCGGGCCGCGGGCCGGCAGTGGGTGGTACACGTCGGCCAGGTCGCCGCTGACCAGCTGCGTGGTGAACGCGCCGACGCGCTCCCATCGGCCTTCGTCGCCTGCCTGCGGGCCGACTCGGCGGGCATGGCGGTGCCTCCCGGCGCCGCGGGCCACAATCCGCCCATGCTGCCCACGCTGCCCATCGCCCCGTACACCCCGCCCGAGGACAACGAGACGCTGGAGGCAGCGCTCGCGCGCAATGTGCGCGACGCGCTGCAGGAAGACCTCGGCCGCGGCGACTGGACCGCCCTGCTCGTGCCCGCCGCGCGCCGCGTGCGGGCGCGTGTCGTGGCCAAGGAAGCGGCCGTGCTGTGCGGCCAGGCGTGGTTCTCGCACTGCCTGTGGGCGCTGGACCCGATGGCCCAGCTCACCTGGCCCGTGGCCGAAGGCGCGGCGATCGCGGAGGGCAGCCTGGTGTGCGAGATCGAGGCCGACGCCCGCGCCCTGCTGAGCGCCGAACGTTCGGCGCTGAACTTCCTGCAGCTGCTGTCGGCCACCGCCACCACAACACGTCGTTATGTGGAAGCCATCGCCGGCGCCAGCCGCAACCCGCGCGGCTGCGCCGTGCTCGACACGCGCAAGACGCTGCCCGGCCTGCGCCAGGCCCAGAAGTACGCCGTGCGCGTGGGCGGCGGCCAGAACCAGCGCCTGGCGCTGTGGCACGGCATCCTCATCAAGGAAAACCACATCGCCGCGGCGGGCGGCATCGCCGCGGCGCTGCGCGCAGCGGCCGCGCTGGGCAGCGCCGTGCCGGTGCAGGTGGAGGTGGAGTCGCTCGACGAACTGCGCGAGGCCCTGGCCGCCGGCGCCACCAGCGTGCTGCTCGACGACTTCACGCTGGGCCAGATGCGCGAGGCCGTGGCGCTGACGGCCGGGCGTGCGCAGCTGGAGGTGTCGGGCGGCGTCGACCTCGGGCAGATCGGCGCCATCGCGGCCACGGGCGTGGACCGCATCTCGGTGGGCAAGCTCACCAAGGACGTGCAGGCGGTCGACCTGTCGCTGCGCGTGCTCGGCTGAGCACGGCCCGGCTCAGCCCGCGTACTGCGCCGCCGCGCGCTCCAGCCGCGCTTTCACGGCCTGCACCAGCGAGGGCGGGCTCACCACCCTGACCTGCTCGCCCTGGCGCAGCACGTCCATCACCAGCTCGGTGGCGTCCACGTAGGGCAGGCGCAGCTCGTAGCCGCCGCCCTCCAGCCAGCGGCCCTGCTGCTGCGGGTGCCACTCCTCGCGGCTGGCCCAGCGCGCCGCGGTGGCGTCGAAGTGCAGCGTGGCCCACTGGCGGCGGCCCCCGGCGTAGATGCCGTAACCGCTGTCCATCTGCGCCTGCACCTCGGCCAGCGGCAGCTCTTTCGCGGCGGCGTCCAGCGGCTCGGCGGCCTCGATGGCGTCGAGCGCAAAGCGGCGCAGCGCTTCGCTGCGGTGGCACCAGGCGTCCAGGTACCAGGTGTTGCGGTAGTGCACCAGGCGCTGCGGCGACACGTCGCGCTCGCCCAGCTCGCCGCGGCTGCGCGAGAGGTAGCGCAGGTGCAGCCGCCGCCGCTGCAGCAGCGCCGCGGCCACGCGCTCGAAGAAGCGGCTGGGTACCGGCCGCCGCCAGGCCGTGACGACGCGGATGCGCTGCGACAGCGCCGCGGCGGCGTCTGAACCCTCGCCGTGGCCCAGCAGCGCGCGGATGCGGTCCAGCAGCGGCTGCAGGTGGCGGCTGAGCAGGCCGTCGCCGTCGAGCCCGGCCAGCAGCTGCTGCGCCGTGAGCAGCGAGTACAGCTCGGCCTCGCTGAACCACAGGCCCGGCAGCTCGTGGCGGCCGCCGGCCTGCACGTCGGCGCCGAAGCGGTAGCCGTTGGCCTCGCGGTCGTACTCGATGGGCGCGCCCATGCGGCTGCGCA
>Ga0209278_1002000_pt1 | contig 11738 bp, 12 predicted proteins | sample JI81BgreenDNA_FD_187504 | JGI IMG/M metagenome (GOLD analysis project Ga0209278, IMG submission 187504) | Wastewater effluent complex algal communities from Wisconsin, to seasonally profile nutrient transformation and Carbon sequestration -... | ecosystem: Engineered > WWTP > Effluent > Algae... | reverse complement strand
CGCGCCATGCCGGCGGCGCCGCCCTGGCCCTCGAACTGCAGCGTGCAGCCCTCGCCGGGGCGCACGTCGTGCAGGCGCACGCGGCCGTTGAAGCGGGCGCGCACGGGGCCCAGCTTCACGGCCACGGTGGCCGTCATCTCGTGCTCGCCGGCCAGGGCCATGGCCTCGCAGCCGGGGATGCACAGGCGCAGCACCTCGGGGTCGTTGAGCGCCGCCCACACCTGCGGGCGCGGCGCGGCCACGAGCACGTCGCCGTTCAGTTCCATCGTGCCGTCTCCGGGCCGGGGCGCGCGCGGGGGCGGCTGGTGCGGTCGTCTCGGGTTTCCACGGGTGCTCTTGTTAACCAGTCGGTCAACAATTTTGGTGTTCGTTGACCCGCCGGTAAATAGCGTGAGCCTTGAGAAAAACCCTGAGCGTGGCCTTCGCGCCGATGGCCAGGGCCTCCCCGACGCGGAGAGCCCGGCCCCGGCGCGCCGCCGCCTGGGCGTGGCCGAGCGCGAGCGGCAGATCCTCGACGGCGCGGTGAGCTTCTTCGCGCAGAACGGCTTCGCGGGGCAGCTGCGCGACCTGGCCCGCCGCATCGGCGTCACGCACGCGCTGCTGTACCACTACTTCCCCACCAAGCAGGCGCTGATCGACCGCGTCTACGAAGAGCTGTTCGAGAGCCGCTGGAAACCCGAGTGGGACACGCTGCTCGACGACGCCGCCCTCGGCGTCGAGGACAAGCTCACGCGCTTCTACGACGACTACGTCAACCAGACGCTGTCTCGCGAGTTCACGCGCATCTTCGTGTTCTCGGGCCTGGAAGACCACTCCATCACCGACCGCTTCTTCGCGATGCTGCGCGCGCGGCTGTTCCCGCGGCTGGTGCGCGAGACGCGCCGCCACCGCGGCAACAGCGGCCGTGGCAAGCCCACGCGGCGCGAGCTCGAGCTGCTGGCCGGCCTGCACGGCGGTTTCTTCTACATCGCCATGCGGCGCTGGATCTACGGCCAGGCCGTCACCAGCGAGGCCGCCACCGAGCGCTACGACGCCGCGCTGGTGCGCGACCGCGTGCGCGGCTACCTGGCCGCGAGCATCGAGCTGTTCGGCGACGAACGTCCGCCCGCGGCGCGGCGGCGCCGCTGAGCCGCAGCCTCACCCCGTCCTCTTCCGCGTTCCCCCACCCACCCAAGGCCCGAGCACAGGGCCACCACCGGAGACAGCATGAACCGCACGCACTTCGTCAAGACCGTCGGCCTGGGCCTGCTGGCCGCGGCCGGCCTGGCCACCGCCACGCTGGCGCAGGCCCAGCAGACCGTCAACGTCAACATCGGCTCCAGCCACCCGGTGACCAACATCTGGGTGCACGCCATGAAGAACGTGTTCCAGCCCGAGGTTGACCGCCTGCTGCAGGCCGGCGGCGGCAAGTTCGTGGTGCGCTGGCGCGAGAACTACGGTGGCACGCTCTACAAGTTCACCGACACGCGCGCCGCGGTGCGCGACGGCATCGTCGACGTGGGCATGGTCGGCACGGTGTGGGAGAACTCCGCCATGCCGCTGCAGAACGTCACGTACTTCACGCCGTTCGCCACCACCAACCACGAGATGCTGATCGAGATCTTCGACAAGCTCAACACCACGCTGCCCGCGCTGCGCGACAGCTGGGCGGCGCAGAACATGGTGCCGCTGTCGAGCCTGATCACCGACAGCTACGACCTCTACACGAACTTCCCCATCCCCAACTTCGCGGCGCTGCAGAACAAGAAGATCAACGCGCCCGGCACCTCGGCCAACTGGCTGCGCCAGACCGGCGCCACGCCCGTGGACGGCGCGCTCACCACCTACTACACCAACATCCAGACCGGCGTGACGCAGGGCGCGCTGTCGTTCGCCAGCGGCATCGGCCCGGCGCGCGTGTACGAGGTGGCCAAGCACCTGACCAACGTCGACATCGGCAGCATGTACTTCGGCAGCGTGGCCGTGAACAAGCGCTTCTTCGACGCGCTGCCCAAGGAGGTGCAGGACGCCTTCATCGCCGCGGGCAAGGCCACGTCCAAGGCACACGGCGCGCACGTCACGCGCACCGCCGCCACCGCCATGGAGACCATGAAGGCCGCTGGCCTGCAGGTGGCCGACCTGCCCGCCGCCGACAAGCAGCGCTGGGTGCAGAGCCTGCCCGACCTGGCGGGCCCCTGGCTGCAGACCACGGGCGAGCCCGGCAAGGCCGTGCTGCGCGCCTACTTCGACGAGTTGCGCGCCCGCGGCGTGAAGCCGCTGCGCGACTGGGACAAGGCCGCGCGCTGAGCCGCCGCGCATGGCTGCCGACGTCGACCCGCTGGCCGAGGGCGGCCCCGCTGCCCCGGCGCACCCGCTGCGCCGCGTGGCCGAGGTGTTGTCCGCGATCGGCACGCTGTGGATCTTCGCGATGATGCTGCTGGTGGTGGCCGACGTCGTGGGGCGCAACTTCCTCGACGCGCCCATCACGGGCGTGGCCGAGTTCGCGTCGCGCTCGGTGGCCTCCATCGTGTTCCTCACGCTCGCCGCCGCCATCTGCGGCGGGCGCATGACACGCAGCGACTTCGTGCCGCGCCTGCTGGGGGCGCGCGCGCCCGGCCTGGTGAAGGCGCTCGACGTGGGCAACGCGCTGCTGGGCACGCTGCTGTTCGCGTCGCTGGCGGTGATCGGATGGCCCGAGCTGGTGCAGAGCTGGCAGGGCAGCGAGTACTTCGGCGTGCAGGGCGTGGCCACCATGGCGGCGTGGCCGTTCCGCGCGCTGCTGGTGGGTGGCGCGGCGGTGGCCGCGCTCGCCTACCTGCTGTGCGTGCCGGCGCTGCTGCGCACGGGCCCGCAGGCTGCCCTGGGTGCCGGCCATGAGTGAGCTGCAGATCGGCGGCCTGCTCATCGGCGCGCTCGTGGCGCTGGTGCTGCTGGGCGTGCACATCGCCATCGCGCTGATGGCGGTGGCCTTTGGCGGCATCTGGCTCATCCGGCAGGACGCCGAGATGGCCATGCGCCTGTTCTACATGGCCTCGTACAACGGCGTGGCCGACTACATCTTCGCCACCATCCCGCTCTTCGTGCTGATGGGCCTGCTCGTCAGCGTGGGCGGCGTGGGCAAGGACACCTTCGACGTGGCCGAGGCGCTGCTGCGGCGTGTGCGTGGCGGCCTGGGCGTGGCCACGGTGGCGGCCAACACGGTGTTCGCGGCGGTCACCGGCGTGTCCATCGCCTCGGCGGCGGTGTTCACGCGCGTCGCCGTGCCCGAGATGGTGCGCCATGGCTACCGCACCACCTTCGCCACGGGCACCGTGGCCGGCAGCTCGGTGCTGGGCATGATGATCCCGCCCAGCCTGCTGATGATCATCTACGGCGTGCTCGCCGAGCAGTCCATCGGCAAGCTGTTCATCGCCGGCGTCATCCCGGGCTTCCTGCTGGCGCTGGCGTTCGTGGCGCTGATCGTGATGATGGCCACCTTCACACCGGGCCGGGTGTTCGACCTGGCGCGCGTGGCCGAGCTGCAGCGCACACGCGCCGAGGCGCCGCGCCTGGCGGTGGCGGCCATGGCCGGCAAGCTGGTGCCCATCGTGCTGCTGGTGGCGCTGGTGCTGGGCGGGCTGTACACGGGCTTCTTCACGCCCACCGAGGCCGGCGGCATCGGCGCCTTCGGGGCGCTGCTCGTGGCGGCGGCGCGGCGGCGGCTGGGTGCGGGCAACCTCTGGAAGGTGCTGCACGAGACGGGCAGCGTTTCGGTGGGCATCCTGGTGCTGCTGGTGGCGGCCAGCTTCTACAGCCGCATGCTCAGCGTGGCCGGCGTGCCCATGGCCATCGCCGACCTGGTGCGCGACGCCGGGCTCGGGCCCTACGGCTTTCTGCTGCTGTACGTGGCCATCGTGCTGTTCCTGGGCATGATCCTCGACAGCAGTTCGATCCTGCTGATCATGACGCCCATCGCCGCGCCGATTGCCACGCAGCTGGGCTTCGACCTCATCCACTTCGGCGTGATCACGGTGCTGGCGGTGGAGATCGGGCTGCTCTCGCCGCCGTTCGGCATCTCCATCTTCACCGTCAAGTCCACGCTCAACGACCCGCGGGTGTCGGTGGAGTCCATCTTCGCCGGCGCCATGCCCTTCGTGGGCGTGATGCTGCTGGTGCTGCTGGTGGTGGCGCTGTTCCCGGTGCTGTCGCTGGCCCTGGTGCGCTGAACACGGCCCGGGCCCACAATGGGCCGCATGCGGCTTGTGCGTGCGGTGGCTTCCGGGGCGGCGGTGATGGCCACGGCCGGCTGCGTGGTGGTGCCGCAGTGGCATCAGGTGTACGACCCGCAGTGCGGCGTGGCCATGCGGCAGATCACGCTCGAGATGGCGGTGCTGCCCGGCTTCCACCAGTGCCAGGGCGACGGCTGCGTGGCGCTGATGGTCACGGCTGGCGTGGTGACGGTGGCCTCGGCCGTGGTGTCGGGCAGCGTGGCGCTGGTTGGCAACGTGCTCACCTGGGCTGAGCGCCAGGCCGGCTGCCCCAAGCCGCCGGGCTCGCCGTTGCCGGCGCCGCGTTGAGGCAGCGCAGGTCGAAACGCCTCAGCCCTTCAGCAACACGATCAACGCCCCGGCCCCGCCCTGCGGCGCGCTGGCCTGGGTGAAGGCCAGCACCTCGGCGCTCTGCCCCAGCCACCGCTGCGCCTTGCCCTTGAGCACGGGTTGTTTGCCCGGCGAGCCATGGCCCTTGCCGTGCACCACGCGCAGGCAGCGCCAGCCGCGCTGTCGGCTTTCGCGCAGGAACAGGGCCAGCGCGTCCCGCGCTTCGTCGCGGCGCAGGCCGTGCAGGTCGAGCTCACCCTGGATGGCCCAGTGGCCACGGCGCAGGCGGTTCACGACGTCGGTGCCCACGCCCTCGCGGCGGAAGCTCAGGCCGTCGTCGGTGAGCAGCAGGCTCTCGATGTCGACCTCGTCGGACATGGCCTCCAGCAGCGCCATGCGCTCGTCGGCCTCGCGCTGGCGCGGCAGCGGCTCGGGGCGCTCGCCCTCCAGCACGGCGATGGCCAGGCCGTGCGGTGCCAGCGGCGTCACGGGGCCCACGGATTCGGCGAACAGCCTCCGCGCCCGCTCGGCCGCGCGCTGCGCCGCCAGGGCCGCGGCGGCGGCCTCGCGCTGCTGGCGCTGGCGCTCGGCCAGGGCGTCGCGCAGGCGCGCCAGGTCGGCGAAGGAGCGTGCGCGGGCGCTCACAGCGCCCTCCGCAGGCTCTGCCGAGGAGGGCGAGCCCCCTCGGGGGGTGGCGAGCGCCAGCGAGCCTGGGGGCTCACATCAGCCCCCGCTCGGCGAGCGAGACGGTGTGGCCGCGGCCCACCACGATGTGGTCGAGCACGCGCACGTCCACCAGCTTGAGCGCGCTGGCCAGGGTCTGCGTCAGGTACTCGTCGGCGCGCGAGGGCTCGGCCACGCCGCTGGGGTGGTTGTGCGCCAGCACCACGGCGGCGGCGTTGTGGCGCAGCGCCAGGCGCACCACCTCGCGCGGGTAGACGCTGGTCTGCGTGAGCGTGCCGCTGAACAGGATGTCGAAGCGCAGCAGCCGGTGCTGGGCGTCGAGGAACATCACGCCGAAGTGCTCCTGGCCGTGGCCGTCCAGCTGCAGGGCGAGGAAGTCCTTCACGCGCTGCGGGCTGTCGAACACCGGGCGCTCGCGCAGCGGCTGCGCCACGGCGCGGCGTGCGATCTCGGCCACCGCCAGCAGCTCGGCCTGCTTGGCCGGGCCCAGGCCGCGCACCTCGGCCAGGGCCGAGCGGGCCTCGGGCTGCAGCAGGCCGGCAAAGCCGTCGCAGCGATCGATGACGGTCTGCGCCATGTCCAGCACCCCGTGGCCGGCCGTGCCGGTGCGCAGCAACAGGGCCAGCAGCTCGGCGTCGGCCAGCGCGGCGGGGCCACGGGCCAGCAGCTTCTCGCGCGGGCGCTGGTCGGTGGGCAGGTGCTTCATGGGGGGCGACTTAGAATCGCGGATCAGTCTATGCGAGGGGCGCTGACCCCTGAGCCCACCCCGATAGGCCACCCCAGGCCCCGTGCCGGGGGCCACCCGAACCGGGGCCACCCGACGGACCACCCAGCCCCTGCCGTGCCCAACACCGAGCCCCCGCGCGTCGCCCCCGGATCCTTCCTGACGCTGCACTACCGCCTCGCCGGCCCCGACGGCCGCGCCGTGGTGGACACCTTCGCCGACAAGCCGGCCACGCTGTCGCTGGGCACGGGCCAGCTGGCGCCGGCCATCGAGCAGCACCTGCTCGGCCTGGAAGAAGGCGCCGAGGCGCGCTTCGAGCTGCCCGCCGGCGCCGCCTTTGGCGAGCGCAACCCCGAACTGCTGCAGCGCGTGAAGCTGGCGCTGCTGCACGAGCTGGGCGAGCGCGACACCGAGTACGCCGTGGGCGACGTGGTGGAGTTCCCCACGCCCGACGGCCAGGGCAGCTACGCCGGCGTGGTGCGCGAGGTGGGCGAGGGCTGGCTGCTGTTCGACTTCAACCACCCGCTGGCCGGCCAGGCCGTGCGGTTCGACGTCAAGCTGCTGGGGGTTCTGTGAGCAAGGTCCAAGACACGAGCCTGACCGAGATCCTGCTGGCCGAACCGCGTGGCTTCTGCGCCGGCGTGGACCGTGCCATCGAGATCGTCGAGCGCGCCCTGCAGAAGTACGGCGCGCCCATCTACGTGCGCCACGAGATCGTGCACAACACCTACGTGGTGGACGACCTGCGCGCCAAGGGCGCCATCTTCATCGAGGACCTGGCCGACGTGCCGCCCGGCGCCACGCTGGTGTTCAGTGCCCACGGCGTGCCCAAGGCCGTGCGTGCCGAGGCCGCGCGCCGCGGCTTCCAGGTGTTCGACGCCACCTGCCCGCTGGTGACCAAGGTGCACGTGGAGGTCGCCAAGCTGGCCAAGGAAGGCTACGAGTTCATCATGATCGGCCACAAGGGGCACCCCGAGGTCGAGGGCACGATGGGCCAGCTGAACGACGGCATCTACCTCGTGGAAGAGGCGGCCGACGTCGCCAGGGTGCAGCCGCGCAAGGACAAGCTCGCCGTGGTGACGCAGACCACGCTCAGCGTGGACGACGCGGCCGAGATCCTGGCCGAGGTGAAGCGCGTTTTCCCGCACGTGCGCGAGCCCAAGCAGCAGGACATCTGCTACGCCACGCAGAACCGGCAGGATGCGGTGAAGGTGATGGCGCCGGCGGTGGACGTGGTCATCGTCGTGGGCAGCCCCACCAGCAGCAACAGCAACCGGCTGCGCGAGCTGGCCGAGCGCCTGGGCACCGAGGCCCACATGATCGAGGGCGCGCAGGCGCTGCAGCCCGAGTGGTTCGAGGGCCGCCAGCGCGTGGGCCTGACCGCCGGCGCCTCGGCGCCCGACGTGCTGGTGCAGGCCGTGATCACCCGCCTGCGCGAGCTGGGTGCCACCAGCGTGCGCCGCATGGACGGCGTGGTCGAGAACGTGCGCTTCCCGCTGCCGAGGGGCCTGGGCGACCGCAGCATGGCCGAGGCCGGCGTGGCGCTGCCTGCCGAGCCTTCCGGGTCCTCCCGATCCTGACCGCCGCCGCCTTCGCACCCGCATCCCTGAAGACGACGGCGCCCATCCCAGGCGCCGTCGCCGCATCCGGAACCGAAACCAGGACATCGCCATGCTCGACATCAGCTTCCTCCGCCGCGACCTCGACGCCGCCGTCGCGCAGCTGCAGCGCCGCAAGAACCCGCAGCCCTACCTCGACGTCGAGCGCTTCCGCGCGCTCGAGGCCGAGCGCAAGCAGATCCAGACCGCCACCGAACAGCACCAGGCGCGCCGCAACGCCCTGAGCAAGCAGATCGGCCAGATGAAGGGCCGCGGCGAGGACACCGCGGAGCTGATGGCCGAAGTGAGCGGCATTGGCGACGCCATGAAGGCCGGCGCCGAGCGCCTGGAGCAGGTGCAGGCCGAGCTGCAGCAGATGCTGCTGGGCGTGCCCAACCTGCCCGACGCCAGCGTGCCCGACGGCGCCGACGAAACCGGCAACGTGGAGCAGCGCCGCTGGGGCACGCCGCCCACGTTCGACTTCACGCCGCGCGACCACGTGGACCTCGGCGCGCCCCTGGGCCTGGACTTCGAGACCGGCGCGCAGCTCGCCGGCTCGCGCTTCGGCTTCCTGCGCGGCCCGGTGGCTCGCTTGCACCGCGCGCTGGCCCAGCTGATGCTGGACCTGCACACCCAGCGCCACGGCTACACCGAGTGCTACACGCCCTACATGGTCAACGCCACGGCCATGCGCGGCACGGGTCAGCTGCCCAAGTTCGAGCAGGACCTGTTCCACGTCACCTCGGGCGACGGCGACGCGGCCGGCGCCAAGTGGTACCTGATACCTACCTCGGAGGTGACGCTCACCAACACCGTGGCCGAGCGCATCCTGGCGCCCGAGGAGCTGCCCATCCGCCTGACCGCGCACACGCCGTGTTTCCGCTCGGAAGCCGGCTCGGCCGGGCGCGACACGCGGGGCATGATCCGCCAGCACCAGTTCGACAAGGTCGAGATGGTGCAGGTCACCATGCCCGAGCACAGCTTCGCGGCGCTGGACGAGATGGTGGGCCACGCCGAGGCCGTGCTGCAGGCGCTGGAGCTGCCCTACCGCGTGGTGCTGCTGTGCGCCGGCGACATGGGCTTCGGCGCGGTGAAGACCTTCGACCTCGAGGTCTGGCTGCCGGCGCAGAACACCTACCGCGAGATCAGCTCGTGCAGCAGCATGGGCGCGTTCCAGGCCCGCCGCATGCAGGCGCGCTACAAAAACGCCGCGGGCAAGCCCGAACTCGTGCACACGCTCAACGGCAGCGGCCTGGCCGTGGGCCGCGCGCTGGTGGCCGTGCTCGAGAACCACCAGCAGGCCGACGGCAGCGTGCGCGTGCCGGCGGCGCTGCGGCCTTACCTCGGCGGGGCGGAATTCCTGCGCGCCTGAACGCGCCAGGGCCTGGGCGGAGTCGGCATAGAATGCGGGGCTTCGCTCAGCGCGAGACCACGTTTACCTGGAGAGGTGGCAGAGTGGTCGAATGCACCGGATTCGAAATCCGGCGTACGGGTCCTCCCGTACCGAGGGTTCGAATCCCTCCCTCTCCGCCAGCCCTGCGTGCCCCGCGGCGCGCGCCAGCCCCGCCCCCCACCATGCACCTGCTCACCGCTGCCTTCACGGCCGCCCTGGCCCTGTTTCCGCTCATCGCCACGGCCCAGGCCGCCGCGCCCGCCGGCTCCGGCCTGCGCCCGCTGCTCGGCGCTTCGGTCACGGCCGGCGGCGACACGCTGGTCACCGTGCGCTACACCGACGGCAGCAGCCAGAAGATCAGCAGCGGCGGCCTGCTGCACCTGTTTGCCGGCGCCGAGCTCGACATGGGCGCCTACGTCGTGCAGGCCACGCTGGGCTACCACGTCAACGACACCAACGCGAGCAACGGCTCGGTGAAGTTCGCGCGTTACCCGGCCGAGCTGCTGGGCCTGTACAAGGCGGGCGACGACTGGCGCTTCGGCGCCGGCCTGCGCCAGGCGCTGAACGCGCGTGTCACCAGCAGCGGCGCGGCGCGGGCCTCCATCGGCGGCGCCGACTTCGACAGCGAGCTGGGCTTCGTGTTCCAGGCCGAGCGCCTGTTCGGCGCCGGCAGCGTGTTTGGCCGCGTGGTCAGCGAGAAGTACTCGGTGGGCCGCGAGAAGATCGACGGCAACCACATCGGCCTCGGCGTCGCCTACCGCTTCTGACACCCCCGCCGCCAGCGCACGGCGGCGTGTGTGATCAGGCCGTGGCCACCGGGAGGTTGGCCACCGAGCGCAGGTAGGGGTCGGTCTGCCACTGCGGCGTGCCCGCCAGCCGCAGCACGGGAAACTCGCCCAGCAGCACCTTCAGCGCCGTGGGCGCCACCTGGTGCACCAGCGGTGCGCCCAGGCAACGGTGGATGCCGTCGCCGAAGCCGATCTGGTCCGCCGTGTCGCGGCGGATGTCGAAACGGTCGGGGTCGGGCCAGCGCGCGGGGTCGCGGTTGGCCGATCCGATGACGGCCGTCACGGCGTCGCCGCGGCGGATCTTCACGCCCCCCATCGTCACGTCGCGCGTGGCAAAGCGGTCCACCAGCTGCGCCGGCGCGTCGTAGCGCAGCATCTCCCACGCGGCGTTGAGCGCCAGGCCGGGGTCGGCGCGCAGCGCGGCCAGCTGCTCGGGGTTCTGCAGCAGGCGCAGCAGGCCCGTGGCCAGCAGGTAGGTGGTGGACGCGTAGCCCGCGATGGCCAGGTTCAGCGAGCTCGTGGCCACCTCGTTGCGCCTCAGGCCCTCTGGGCCCACGCTGTCCATCATGCCCTTGAACAGGCCGCTGTGTGGGCAGGCCGGCCCACCCTGCGCCTGCGCCAGGAAGTAGGCCTGCAGCGCAAAGGTGCAGGTGAGCGCGCCCATGCGCGCGCCCATGGGCGCGGCGACGTCGTGGCCGGCGATGTAGCCGTCCACCCAGCCCGACAGCGCCGGCGTGGCCTGCGGCATGCCCATCACCTGGAACAGCACCTGCGCCGGCAGCGGCCGCGCGAAGGCCTGCACGAACTCGAAGCGCGCGCTGCCGCGCGTGGCGTCCAGCAGCTGGCGCGCCTGCAGCTCCACGGCCGGCTCGATGCCCGCGATGGCGGGGCCGAACAGGCCGTCGAGCAGCGGCCGCACGACGGTGTGGCGTGGCGGGTCCATCATGAAGACACCCGGGCCCAGGTTGGCCAGCGCGTCCAGCGGCGGGCCGGGCAGGCTGTCCTGCAGCGGGTTGGCCTTGGTGAAACCTTCGGTGTCGAGCAGCACCTCGCGCACGTCGGCGTCGCGGAACACCCACCAGCTGCCGTAGGGCTGCACCTTGAGCACAGGCGTGAGCTCGCGCGCCTGGGCGTAGAACGGGTAGGGATCCTTCGAGTACGCGGCGGCGTGCGGGTCGAACGGCGTCATGGCTGGGCCTCGGGGGTGGGCGCGGGGCGGGGTGGGGCCGGCGGCAGCGCCGCCAGCAGCGCGTCGCGCAGGGCGGGCGACAGCACCAGGTGCGGCAGGTCCTCGTCGGCGCAGCACCAGTGGTCGAAGGGCGTGGGCGCGTCGGGCGGGATGGGCTGGTCGGGCGGCCAGGCCATGTCGAGCGCGCTCACGGTGGGGATGGACAGGTTCAGCGGCAGCGCCAGCTGCGGCTGCAGCCCCGTGGCCGCGAGCAGCGCCCAGGCCTGCGCGAGGTAGGTGTTGGTGCTGCCGGGCAGGCCGTCCAGGGGCAGGGGCTCGACCGCCGCGGGCAGCGCGGGAAGTTCTGTCAGCGTGCCTGCCGCGGCGTCGCCCGCGCCGCCCAGCGCGTGCAGCGCGCCGCTGAAGCCGGCGCCGTCGTCCCACTGCAGCTGCAGCGCGCCGGGCGGGGCGCTCCGCCGGCCTTCGCCGCGGCCACAGGCCAGGGCCAGCTTGCGCGGCCGGGTGGGGTAGCCACCGACGGCGGCCAGGCGTTCGAGCCAGGCCGTGCGCAGCGGGCTCGGCCCGGCTTGCCAGGTGCCGGCCTCCTGCCGCAGCGCGTGGCTCATGAACTGCTGGTTGGCCACGCTGTCGATCTGCGCTGCGGCCTCGCTGGCGCCGGCCAGCCGGCCTTTGTAGGCGTGCACGAACCACTGCACCGACAGCGGCGTGTAGGCGCCCTGGTGCGGCGTGTCGAGCGTGAAGAACAGCTCCACGTGGTGCGGCTGGCCCTGGGCGTCCAGCGTGGCCAGCGCCTGGCGCGCCACGAG
>Ga0209278_1001999_pt1 | contig 11740 bp, 10 predicted proteins | sample JI81BgreenDNA_FD_187504 | JGI IMG/M metagenome (GOLD analysis project Ga0209278, IMG submission 187504) | Wastewater effluent complex algal communities from Wisconsin, to seasonally profile nutrient transformation and Carbon sequestration -... | ecosystem: Engineered > WWTP > Effluent > Algae... | reverse complement strand
GCCCAAGGACTTGGCCTACCAGACGGCCGCCGCTGCGCTGCCGCCCGGCACCTACCGCATCACGCGCTGGTTCTCGTACGCCATCTTGACCAAGGAAACGATCGCGCGCGCCGACGTGCCGCCCGAGTCGCCACTTGCCCAGCCCATGGAGGTGAATGCGGGCGAGGTGCTGCACCTGGGGGGCTGGATCTTCAGCGAAACGGGGCGCAGAGATGCGCTTGGGTTCGTTCTCCTGCACCGCGTCCAGCCACGCAGGTTCAGCGAGACCATCCTGCGCAGCGACTTCGGCGTGCGGTATCCGAATCTGGCGGTGCTGCCGTTTCGGTGCATCAACTGCGCACCCAGCGCGAGCATGTCGAACACTCCACCGTCCGCCGCTCAGCCCACCCCTTAGCCAGCACCCTGGCGAGCGCTCGGCACGCCCCCGGCTGCGCCCGTCCGGCCGCGCGCGGCGCAGAAGCATGCTGGACCGTGAGCATCGCGGGGCGGAGCGATGAAGGTGTTCGACCACTGGGGCAGCAAACTGCTTTGTGCGGAGTTCCTGCCACCGGGGCGCCACGACGCCGACGAGTCGTGACTGACGCCTTCGTGCGCTTGGTCGATGCCACCCCCAGCGGCTGAAGACCGGCGCTCCACGGCGCGCCCGCCGCCGCACCCTCGGACCGATCCGAGGCTGACACCCCCGCGGCCCTGCCGTGCAATGCGCGACACCCTTCCGCTTCCGGAGCCCCGTCGCCATGAGCACCACCACCGACAGCGTCTCGCGCAACGATGCCGCCGCGGCGGCCTCGGCCGCCGCCTCGTCATCGTCGGCCAGCCCCGCGGCCAGCGCGCGCGAGGCCATCGCCGCCGCCACCGATGCACGCACCGGCGCGCTCGACGCCTCGCGCCTGGGCGGCTGGGTCGCCGACGCCGCGCGCCAGGACTTCGCCACCGGCGAGGCCGCCTACGAGGCCATCGAGAACGAGCTCGTGGCCCAGGGCCGGCTCGGCGACCTCGCGGCCTTCAACGACGCCGTGGCCGATGCCGCATCGAACGCCGTGCCGGGCCCGGCGGGCCTGTCGGGCGCCGGCCAGGGCCTGCTGCAGGCCGGCACGCAGACGCTCATCGACAACCCCCTACTCAGCAAGCGCTGGGAGTCCACCACCAGCGCCTGGACGGGCCAGGGCGGCTTCACCAGCGGCCTGCGCGACCTGCTCACGCAGCACGGCATCGACTTCAACACCGTGCCCAACGCCGTGCCCACCGGCTCGCTGGGGCCGAACGCCGGCCAGCCCTCGGCCGTGGCCAACAACACCAACGGCGCACTCGCGCGCGACGCCATTGCCGACACCTGGCGGGCCGCCGGCTACCGGGCCGACATCGAGCAGCCGGCCAACGGCGGCGCGCGCCGAGTCGACGTGGTGGTGACGGTGCCCAACGCCGACCCGCGCCTGGCCGAGCGGGTCGACATCGAGAGCAAGGTCGGCCGCACCGGCCTGGACAGCGACGTGCGCCGCCAGGTGGCGCTGGACGCCGAGGCCCTGGCCGACAACCGCGCGCTGCGCGGAGCCGGCACCCTGCTCGAGAACGTGGGCCGCGTGGCCCGCCCGGTGGGCCTGGTGATGGACGTCATCGAGGTCGGCCAGGCCTTCCGCGCCGACGGCCACCAGGTGGGCGCGCACACCGCGCGCGCCGCGGCCGGCGTGGCCGGGGGCGCGGCTGGGGGCTGGGGCGGTGCGATGGCCGGTGCCGCCATCGGCACGGCGCTGCTGCCGGGCGTGGGCACCGTGATCGGCGGCATCATCGGGGGCATCGGCGGTGCACTGGCCGGCGACGCCGCGGGCCGCGGCCTCTTCGACACCGTGCGCAGCTGGTTCTGAGGCCACCACCGGCAGGTGGCGGCCGGCCCGCGCCCCACCTGACGCCCGAAGTGATGGCCCTGTTCAAGCGCCTGTCGTCCCTGCTGAAGCCCGAGCCCGAGCCCGGCGCGCTGGCGCTGCGGCTGCGCAGCTACCCGCCGCTGGGCCGCCCGCACCCGGGCTACGGCCAGGGCCTCAGCGAGGCGCAGGCGCTGGCCAACCTGGCCCACGTGCAGGCGGTGTGCGGGCAGCGCCTGGCCCTGGTGGGCACGCTGCTGCAGCAAGAGGCGGGCGTGGACCTGCCGGCCGCGCTGGCGGCCCCCGCGGCCCAGGCTCCGGCGCTGGCCGCGGCGCTGCAGCGCTGGGCCGGCAGCGCCTGGCCGGCGCTGCAGCCGCGCAGCGCGCCGCCGCGGCCGCTGCAGCACTGGCTGCACAGCACGGGCCGCGGCGACGACATCGTCTACAGCCTGCTGGCCGATCTCGCCCTGGCGCTGGGCGAACTCATCCGCCGCGGCAACCCGGCCTGGCACTGGGGCCTCGACCTGGACCCGCGGAACCTCGCCGACGACATGCCCAGCGCGCGCCGCGTGGTGCTGCTGGCCGACGCCGGCCCGGCCCTGCCGCACCCGGTGGTGCTGGACGTGGAAGACGTGGTCGTGGCGCGCTTCCAGCGCCCGCAGGACGCCGGCCAGCGCCTGCTCAACCCCTTCTCGCAGCTGCTGGAGCAAGGCCTGCAGGGCCACGCGTTGCGGCACTGGCGCAGCGCCGTCCCGCCGGGCGAACACCCCGACACACGCTGAGCCGCGGCCCGGGCCGCCCCCCTCGGATCGATCCTCAGCTGCGCCGCGGCGCGCGCGCGCCTAAGGTGGACACCCTCCCCACCCAGGCCGCAAGGACCCCCGATGAGCACCACCGCCATCCAGGCCGGCAGCAGCACCCGCGGCGCGGGCACGCTGGCCTCCAGCAGCGACAGCATCACCGTGCGCCGTGGCGACACGCTCTCGGCCATCGCCGAGCGCCACGGTGTCAGCCTGCAGGCGCTGCTCGAGGCCAACCCCCAGATCCGCAACCCCGACCGCATCTTCGTCGGCGACCGCATCGAGCTGCCCGCGGCCGAGCGCAGCGTCACGGTGCAGCGCGGCGACACGCTGGCCGGCATCGCGGCGCGCTTCGGTGTGGCGCTCGATGCGCTGATCGCCGCCAACCCGCAGCTGCGCGACCCCGACCTCATCTTCCCGGGCGAACTGCTGCGCCTGCCATCGGCAGCAGCGCCCGCCGCCCCGGCCGGCGCGCCGGCACCGCGGCCGGATGCCGCCGGCCGCATCGCGCCCGGCCGCCTGCCCGACACCGCCGGCCTCACCGAAGGCCAGCGTTTCGAGCTCTACGCCGCGCAGGTGCAGCAGCACGGCGACGCCGCCGTGCAGGCCGACCTGGCCGCGGGCCGCCGCGTCATCCTGGCGCTGCGCAACGACACCGACACGCGCATCAACACCGGCCGCGGGGCCTACGACGACCGCATGGTCGTGCTCTGGCGCGACGCCAGCGGCCAGGGCCACGCGGTGGAACTGCGCGCCAACACCGAGCCCTCGGGCCAGTACGAGCCCGGTGGCCCCTACACCCGCCGCGCCATCGGCGGCGACTACAACGGCGACGGCCGCGGCGACCAGGGCCGCCTGGCCGACGGCACCTACGCCTTCACACGCGGCAGCTTCCTCGGCGCGCGGGCGCTGCTGGCGGGCAACGACCAGGTCACCGAGCGCGACACCAACCACAACGGCCGCTTCGACGACGGCGTGCGCACCGCGCGCGGCAGCTACGGCATGCACATCCACATCGGCGGGCAGGGCAACACCGGCTCCGCCGGCTGCCTGACGCTGCCGCCGGCCGAACACGCGCGCCTGTTCGAGGCCCTGGGCAGCCAGAACACCGTGCGCGCCGTGGTGCTGAACACGGCGCGGCTGGAGGCACCGGCCGCGGCGGCCGAACCGGCGCCGGCACCCGCGGCCACCACCACCGGCTCGCGCACGCTCACCGAAGCCGACTGGCAGCGCGCTGCGCAGACCCTGGGCGTGGACGTGGCCACCATCAAGGCCGTGGCCGAGGTGGAGGCCTCGCGCAGCGGCTTCCTGGCCGACGGCCGGCCCAAGATCCTGTTCGAGGCGCACCAGTTCTCCGAACGCACCGGCGGCCGCTTCGACCGCAGCCACCCCGGGATCTCCAGCCCGCGCTGGAACCGCGATCTCTACGTGGGCGGCGCCGGCGAACACACGCGCCTGGCCGAGGCCCTGGCGCTGGACCCCACGGCGGCGCTGGAGTCGGCGTCCTGGGGCCGCTTCCAGATCATGGGCTTCAACCACGAGGCGGCGGGCTTCGCGAACGTCGAAGACTTCGTGGCGGACATGCGCCAGGGCGAGGGCCGGCAGCTCGATGCCTTCGTGAACTTCATCCGCGCCGACGCCACCATGCACCGCGCGCTGCAGGCCCACGACTGGGCCGGTTTTGCCGAGCGCTACAACGGCGAGCGCTACGCCGAGAACCAGTACGACACCCGCCTGGCCGAGGCCTACCGGAGACACGCGCACTGAACGCCCGCCCGCCCCCCGCCGCGCCGCGCCCACCCCGTGCCGGGTGGGCGCGGCGTGCGCTCGTGGGTGCGGCGGTGCTGGCGGGCCTGTGGGCGCCGCTGCCGGCGGCCGCCGACACGCGCCTCTACGACCCGCCCCTGCAGCTGCAGGCCGCGCCCGATGCCGAGGCCGGCCGCCGCGCGCTGCTGGCCGCATTGCCCGCCGGCGCCGTGCCGCGCCTGGGCCCACTGGCCTTGCCGTTTGGCGCGCACGAGCGGGGTTGGCTCGTGGCCTTCCGCGCCGAGGCGCCGCTGCCCGGCGATGCGCTCTGGTACGCCACACCCGAGCCCGCCGAGCCTGGCCGCTGGCGGCTGCTGCGCCTGCGCGACCCGCAGCCTGCCGACGCCGACATCGACAGCACGCCCACCGCCGCCGCAGCCCTGGGCCCCGAAGGCGCGCGCGACATCGTCGTGCTGGATCGGCTCGCGCGCGCGGCGCCGGCCGGGGGTGCGTCGGCGCGCATCGGCACCGTCTACCGCCGCCGCGGTGGCGGTGCCGAGGCCGTGCCCGCGCTGGCGCCGCTGCTCGACGGCGTGGCCGACCTCGACAGCGCCCGCGAGCGCCTGGCCGCCCACCACGCCACGCTGCTGCCGCCGCTGCGCGGTGCCGTGGCCGAGGCCTTTGCCAGCCTGCCGCTGCGCTGGCTGCCGCTCACGCGGCTGGAGCGCGCCGAGCGCCTGCAGCCCGGCCATCCACTGCACGGTGTGCTCGATGTGCGCAACGGCTACCTCGAGACCCGCGCCGATGCCGGTGAGCCCGGCTACACCGCGGCGCTGTTCCGCCACGCCGATGGCGGCGTCGTGCTGGCCTTGCAGCAAGGTTTCGCCAGCACGCAGCGCACGCACCTGCTGCGCCGTGCCGCGGGCGAGGCGGGCTGGGTGGATGTCTCGGCCGCCGTGCTGCCGGGCTGGCGCGTCGACGCGCCCTACCGGCTGCCGCGCGTGGGCCGCCGCATCACGCTCGCAGGCGCGCCGGGCACGGCCTGGGCCTGGGACGGCCGCCGCTTCGTGGCGGCCGCGGCCGCGCGCTGAGCCACCCTGGGTTTCACCCCAGCCTGGGATCGATCACAGCTTACGCCGCCACGGCCCCGGCGCTGCAATGGCGCCATCGTTTCCCACCGGCCCGCAGTGCCAGGGGCGATGACCAAGGCGGCGCATCCGCGACGCCATGTGACCCGACAACCCCACAGGAGGTATCCATCATGGGCAGCGCTCTGAACAACATCTTCGGCGGCGGCAACATCCTCGGCCTGCTGACCAGCGTGGCGTCGATGTTCTTCCCGCCCCTGGCCATCGCCACCAGCCTGTCGAACCTGCTCACGCAGGCGCTCGGCCAGGCCATGACGCAGGCCATCAACACGCTGGTGCAGCAGTCCGGCATGCCCAAGTTCCTGGGCGACATGATCAAGAACATGGTCGGCGAGGTGCTGGGCAACCTCATGAAGCCCAGCTCGCCCGATGTCGACCAGGCCGTGGGCGGCAACCAGGGCGTGCAGGACTGGATGGGCAAGTTCGTCGAGGACATCAGCAACCAGATCGTCGAGTCGGCGCGCAAGTTCATGGAGGCCAACAGCGCCAAGGAAGGCAAGGGCAAGAAGGCCAGCGCCGGCAGCTGGCTCGAGGCCATCGCCATGGCCATGGGCGAGATCGCGGGCGACAAGGCCGCCAAGATGGTGGAGCTGAGCCAGAAGATGGCCGACCTCAACGCCGACGGCAAGGGCATCAGCAAGGACGACACCAAGGCGCAGCAGGAGAACGCGCGCGCCTTCTCCGAGACGCAGTCCAAGTTCCAGGCCGCGTCGCAGGAGTTCAGCATCCTGCAGAACACCTTCGCCAACGCCATCAAGTCCATCGGTGAAGGCCTCACCGCCATGGGCCGCAAGGGCTGACCGGGCGACCGGGTCCAGTTCAGGGCGGGGGGCTTCGGGCTCCCCGCCCTTTGCCGTTTTGGCCTTTCTCGCGCATCACCACCGCCGCCACGCCCTCACGAGGATCGACGATGTTCCGCCTTCACCGCTGCTCCTGGCCCACGGCCGCGCTGCTGCTGGCCCTGCAGGCCCCGCCGCTGGCCGCGCAGATGCTGCACATCCCGCAGTACACCGGCACGCCGCTGCTCATCACCGGTGGCGTGCTCAACCAGCAGGTGCTGCAGAACGCCGAGCGCCAGAGCCAGGCCACGGGCGCGGTGCGCGAGGTCACCGTCGTGCCCCTGGCGGGCCCGCCGCAGGCGCCGCGCCTGCTGGCCCAGGCCTACCCCGCTGCGCGACGCGACGAGGCCGAGCGCCTGTTCAGCGATCTGCTGCAGCGCTACCGAACGATCGAGCAGCGCTTCGACATCCCGCACCGCGACCTCGCCGGCGCGCTGGCCGCCTTCATCGCGGGCAACCACATGGCCTTCCACGGCGCGCCCTTTCCCGACGCGCACTTCAAGCCCCTGGTGGCGCAGATGCGCCGGCTGCTGGCGGCGCAGCCGGGCCTGGCGCGCGCACCCGCGGCCGAGCGCCAGCAGGCCTGGGAGCAGCTGGCCATCCTGGGCATGTTCATGGCCGGCGCGCAGATCGCGCAGCAGCGTGAGCCCGACGCGCAGCAGGCGGCGCGCCTGCGCGAGGCCGGGGGCGCCAACCTGCGGCGGCTGCTGGCCGTGGCGCCCGATCAGGTGCTCATCGGGCCCGGCGGGCTGGCGTTCGGGCGGCGCTGATCAGGGCGTCCACGCGCGCACGCCGCAACCGAGGGTGCGCGCCTGGCCCTGGCGGTTGTTCACCGAGAAGCGGCCGGCCAGCCCGGGCGCGGCCGGCAGCGGGTTGAGTTCCGTCGCGTTGGCCGGTGCGTGCCAGAACTCGCAGCTTCCGCTGCACGAGCCGCCCACGCACAGCGTTCCGGTGTCGATCGGAAACCCGATGCGTGCGCCGTCGGGTGACCACACGCCATAGCTGCTGATGTTGGTGCGCGTGTAGCGCACGGTGTTGCTGCCATCCAGGTTGCTGAGCCAGAGGTCCGTGCCCTCGACGTCGCCGCTGCCGCTGAAGGCCCGCAGCCCCAGCAGCAGCCGGGTGCCGCCGGGTTGGGTGGCCAGGTCCATCACCGAGCGGCCGAGCAGGTTGACGCGGCCCGTCGCACTGCGGCTGGTGCCCGGCGCGCCCACGCTGATGTCGCCGCTGGCGGCCAGCACCACGGCGCGCCCATCACCGAGCCAGGCCACCGCCGCGGTGTCGGCGGGGTAGACCTCGAGCACATCGCCACTGGCCAGGTCGATGGCGCCGTAGAGCCGGCTGCTGCCCGGGCTGTCCTGGTACCGCACCAGCACGCGTGACGCGGTGCTGGGTGAAGGCTGCACCGCCGTCAGGTAGCCCAGGTAGAGACGGCTGAACAGCACGGCGCCGTCGCTGCTGCGCTTGATGCTGATGCGGGTCTCGCCGTTGCGGCTGTCGTAGGCATAGATGCCATAGCGCGAGCCGTCGGGTGCCGGCTGGGCCGCAGGGTCGGCGTCCACCAGCCGCGGCGGCTGGCCGGTGAGCGAGGCCAGCTGCGTGCCGTCGAGCAGGTCGAGCGCAAAGTTGTTGTGCCACAGCACGCCTGAGAGCGGAGTGCCACCGCCGCCGCCGCCGCCCGGCGGCGGCTCGGTGCTGCCTCCTCCGCCCCCTCCGCCACATCCCACGGCGAGCAGCGCCGCCGTGCACAGCGCCAGCCAGGGCCGCCAGGCCTTGTGCCCCGCGCACGCCTTCATGCCAGCACCCCCACCGTGGCCGGTACCTCCACGCTGCGCGCCACCACCATGCGCACCAGCTCCAGCGCATTGCGCGCGCGCATCTTCTCCATCAGGCACTTGCGGTGGAACTCCACCGTCTTGCCCGACAGGCCGGTCTCGAAGGCGATCTGCTTGCTCAGCTTGCCGGCCACGATGCCGTCGAGCACCTGCCGCTGGCGGGGGGAGAGTGACGCCAGCCGGCGCTCGAACTCCAGCCTCGCCTCGCTGCCCGGTGCCGGGCCCTGGTAGGGTGTGGCCACCGCCGCGCCATCGGCCGCGGGCTCGGGAAACAGCGCCGCCACCTGGCGCCGCGCCTGGGCCGACTCGGCGGCGGCAAAGGCACGCTCCAGGGCCTGCTCCAGCGCCTCGTCGTCGAAGGGCTTCTCGAGCAGCGTGATGGCGCCCTTCTGCATGGCGGCCACGGCCAGGGGCACGTCGCCGTGGCCGGTCATGTAGACCACGGGCAGCGGCACGCTGGCGCCGCCGGCCGCCGCGCCCTCGGCCAGCGGGCCGCGCAGCGCCAGGCCCTGCTCGCCCAGGCGGTCGTGCAGGTCCAGGCCCGAGAGGCCCGGCATGCGCACGTCGAGCAGCAGGCAGGCGCGTTCGAGCTGCGCCGGCGCGTCGTCGCGCAGCTGCGCCAGGGTGGCCAGCGCCTCGTGGGCGTCGCCGAAGTCGCGCACCTCGTAGCCGGCGCCCACCAGCCACCAGCGCGCGCTGGCGCGGAACTCGGCGTTGTCGTCCACCAGGAACACGGTGCGCGGCGGGCGCGGCGTGGCGCTGGCCGCCAGCGTGGCGGTGTGCACGCCGTCAGCGGCCTGGGGCAGGGTGTTCATCAGCATCACGGGGTCCTTTCCAAGGGGTCAGGGCGCGCCGGCGGGCCGTGCGCACGGGGGTTCTTCTCGTTCGGCCTGCTGCTCGCTGGCGCGCCGGTGGCAGGCCTGGGCCTGCTGCAGCGCCTGGGCTGCGGCCTCGCTGCGGGCCTGCGCCCGGCGCAGGGCCTGCGCGGCGTGGCCCAGGGCGCGGTCGGCGTCGTGCAGGGCCTCCTCGTCGTCGATGAGGGCGTACTCGGCGCGTTCGAGCTGCTCGGCCACGGCCTCGCGCCGGGCCTCGGCCCAGCGCGCCACGCGCGGCAGGCCGGGGTGCTCGCCCAGGGCCTGCAGCAGCCGCAACTGGGCGGCGCGTTCGCCATCCACACGCGCCTGCCCGGCGCGCACGGCCGCCAGCGCCCGGGCCTGGGCCTCGCGCTCGCGCCGCAGCTGCGCCTCGGCCTGCTGCTGGCGCAGCTGGCGCAGGCGCAGCAGCAGCGCGGCCTGCTCGCGCTGCGCGCGGGCGTCGGAAGGGTTCATGCCACCACCTCCTGCAGCTGGGCCACGGCCTCGGCCAGCGGCGTGTGTTCGTCGGCGCGCTGGCGCAGCAGCTGCTCGATGGCGCCCTGGCGCTCGATGGCCTGGTCGGCCAGCGGGTCGCTGCCGGGCTTGTACTCGCCCACCTGCAGCAGGAAGCGGATCTCGGCGTGCCGCGCCATCAGCGCCCGCAGGTGCTGCGCCGCGGCCTGGTGCGCGGGTGCGGCCACGCGCGTGAACACGCGGCTGGCGCTGGCCAGCACGTCGATGGCCGGGTAGTGGCCGGCGGCGCCCAGCGCCCGGCTCAGCACGATGTGGCCGTCGAGGATGGAGCGCACCTCCTCGGCGATGGGGTCGCCGCCGTCCTCGTCTTCGGCCAGCACGGTGTAGAAGGCGGTGATGGAGCCGTGGGCGTCGTTGCCCGCGCGCTCGAACAGGCGCGGCAGCGCCGCAAACACACTCGGCGGGTAGCCGCGCCGCACGGCGGGCTCGCCGCTGGACAGGCCCAGCTCGCGCAGCGCGCGGGCGCAGCGTGTCACGCTGTCCATCATCAGCAGCACCTGCGCGCCCTGGGCGCGGAAGCCCTCGGCGATGGCGGTGGCGGCCTCGGCCGCGCGCAGCCGCTCCAGCGCCGGGCGGTCGGAGGTGGCCACCACGAGCACCGAGCGCGCCAGGCCCTCGGGGCCGAGGCTGTCCTCGATGAACTCGCGCACCTCGCGGCCGCGCTCGCCCACCAGCGCGATCACGTTGACCTCGGCCGCCGCACCCCGCGCCAGCATGGCCAGCAGCGTGCTCTTGCCGCCACCGGCCATGGCGAACACACCCACGCGCTGGCCGCGACCCACGGTGAGCGTGGTGTCGATGGCGCGCACGCCGGTGGCCAGGGCCTGGTGCACGGGCTGGCGCGCCAGCGGGTTGGGGCTGCCGGCGCGCAGCGGCTGGCGCACCAGGCCGGCGGGCAGGGGGCGGCCGTCCAGCGGCTCGCCGAAGGCGTCGAGCACACGGCCCAGCAGGCCGGGGCCGCAGGGCACGGTGGCCACGTCGTCCAGCGGCTCGACCTCCGCGCCCACGGCCAGGCCGTCGAGCTCGCCCAGCGGCGCCAGCAGCGCGTGCTCGCGGTCGAGGCCGATGACCTCGGCGCGCAGCGCAGGGCGCTCGGGCTGCAGGGGGTCGATCACGCGGCACTGCTGGCCGATGCGCACCTGCAGGCCGCTGGCGCGCAGCACCGTACCCACGGCCTGCACGACACGGCCGCGGTGGGCCAGCGGCTGCAGGCCGGCCAGCGTGGCGGCCAGCGAAGCGGGGCGCGCCGGGGGCGGCAAGGCCGCGGGCCGGGCGGGGGGCCAGGGCGGGGCGAGTGGCATGCGGCGTGTGGGGCGTGGTGCGTGGTGCGTGAGGCGCGATGGGCGTGCAGCGCGCGTGCTCAGGCGCCTGCGAGTGCCGCCGCGGACGGTGGCGCTGGCGGGTCGGGATCGGCCGGCTGCCAGGCCGTGGGCGGCAGGTTCGCGAGGGCCGCCTGCACACGCTGCAGCTGCGTCTCCAGCCCGGCCAGCACGCGGGCGCCGGGGGTTTCGATCACCACGTCGAGCGGCGCCAGCGATGCATCGGCCTGGCAGTGCACGCGGGCGGCGCTGTCACCCAGCGCGCGGCGCACGCTCTCGATCAGGGCCGGGTGCAGGCGCAGCACGCAGGCCTCGGCCATGGCGGCGCCCGGCTGCGGCGCCAGCACCTGCTGCAGGGCCTGCTGCACCAAAGCCGGGGTCACGGCCTCGGCGCCCAGCGTGCCCAGCACACGGCGCACCACCAGCAGCGCCAGCGGCACGAGCGCGGCCTGCAGCTGCTGCTGTTGCTGCTGCACGCCGTGCTCGATGGCGCGCAGCGCCTGGGCCAGGGCCGTGGCCGCTTCGGCACGCGCCTCGGCCTGGCCCTGGGCCCGGCCGGCGGCCAGGCCCTGTGCACGCGCCTGCTGCTCGGCCTGGGCGATGCGCGTGGCCTCGCCGGCGTGCAGGCCCTGGAGCGAACGCGCGAGTTGAAGGGCGTCGTCCAGTGCCTGCACCTGCGCCGCCGGCACCAGGCAGCGCCGCGTGGCCAGCGTGAGGCCCGGCGCCGCGTGCACGGCCAGCCACACGGGTGGCGCGGCGGCGGCCGGGCCCTCGGCGCCCCCAGCGCCGGGCGGCGGATCCACCGG
>Ga0209278_1001998_pt1 | contig 11749 bp, 7 predicted proteins | sample JI81BgreenDNA_FD_187504 | JGI IMG/M metagenome (GOLD analysis project Ga0209278, IMG submission 187504) | Wastewater effluent complex algal communities from Wisconsin, to seasonally profile nutrient transformation and Carbon sequestration -... | ecosystem: Engineered > WWTP > Effluent > Algae... | reverse complement strand
GGCGACGGCGTAGGCTGCGGCACCGTGCCGCTATCCAAACTATCCGCGTTTTCATCGGGTAGCCGCCCTTCGAGAAAAATTAGTGGTACTGCACTTGGCATTGTTCCGACTCCTTGCGACGCTACTCAAAAACTACTAAATAAACTTAAAGTCAGATGCAGTAATGACGGTGCTGAGCGCTCCCGGCACTGTAGGAATAGAATTCAACACTGCCAAATCGAAAGCTGGGAGACTGTCATCTGCCACATTCGGGTCGAAGCCGAGAACGTACTTGTTAAAAGTATTGTTCAGGTACACGAAGAAAGCTCCCGTTTTGCTCGAACCGTTTTGATTCTTCAACACTGCATTTATTGCTTGAGCGTTGTCAAATTTAGATTCAAACAAAATGACTGATTGCTTGCTAATGTCGTCGCCGCTAGACCCGATATTCCTGACGATAAAACTGGTGAAATCGAGAGTAGTTCCTGAGTTGGTTAAACCTGCGAAATTTGACGACCTGAACAAAAATCTGTCGGTCTCGCTGCCGTTAGCGTTAAAGTCAGCAATCACGTCCACGCCTTCGCTGGGAGTTTCATAGTAGAAGAAATCATTGCCAGCATCGCCCGTGAGCAAGTCAGAACCGTTGCCACCGCCCAAAATGTCATTGCCTTCACCGCCCGAAAGCGAGTCGTTGTCATCGCCACCCAATACCAAGTCATTGCCGAAGGCGCCGCTGAGACAGTCGCTGCCTGCACCGCCGTCGAGAGTGTCGTCGCCCGCTTGGCCGTCGAGGGAGTCGCTGCCGGCCTCGCCCAACACGTAGTCATTGCCGGAACCTCCTAGTCCCGTGTCGTTGCCTTCTCCACCCAAAATCGTGTCATCGTTGTCGCCGCCCAAGATGGAATCGTTATTGATACCGCCGTCGAGCAAGTTTCTGCCCAATCCACCGTCTAGGATGTCGTCGCCGGCACCGCCGTCAAGGGAGTCGTCGCCAATGCCACCAAGTAAGGTGTCAATCCCGGCGCCACCAAGTATCGAGTCCTCGCCGGATTCTCCCAATATCGAGTCATTGCCTGTTCCGCCGTCAATGGTGTCGTTGTTGTCACCGCCGCCTAGGATGTCATTGTCATTGCCGCCGAACATCAGGTCGTTGCCCAGTCCGCCGATCAGCGAGTCTATGCCGTCTTGGCCGTCAACGGTGTCGTTGCCGAGTCCGCCGTCAACGGTGTCGTTGCCGATCGCACCCACCAGCGAGTCGTTGCCTGCTTCACCGAATAGGAGGTCGTTGCCGCCACTGCCGTCCATGATGTCGTTGCCCTCGCCCCCAGCGAGGGTATCGTCGCCGGGCCCGCCGACGATGAAGTCGCTGAGGTTGCTGCCTGTAAAGCTGCTGGCCGGGAGTGCGCTGCGATCGACAATATTATCTACCACCGTGATGCTGAAGGATGCCGGCCCGATAGTTGCAGACCCATCGGAGGCTGTAAACGTGAAACTGTCGCTGCCACCTTCTGCCAGCAAGTTGTATTTGACGATGTTGTTGTTGATATCGTCTTGGCTGAATTTGCCGCCGACGTTGAGAAACGTGCTACCCCTTTGGACAAAACCTCTGGTAGCATCGGGGGCTTTAGTAATCGTGTAAACGATTTCCAAGGGGCTGTTGTCGGGATCTGTGATTAACAAATCGGCGGCAGTGATTGTCTGGATAGGATTACTTTTGGCAACCACTACACCGTCGTTAATTATTAGCTGGGGCGGGCTACTGACGTTGATGGTTACTACCGCCTTACTTGTGCCGCCGCTGCCGTCTGAGATCGAGTAGCTGAAGCTGTCAGTACCCGAAAAGCCGGGATTCGGGGTGTATTTGAATACGCCGCCGCCCACGGGAACCAGGCTCCCTTTGCTTGCTGGAGCAAAAGTCGTGACAGTCAGAGCGCTTTGTTCCTGGTCAGTGTCGTTCAACAGAACGTTGAAACTGAGTTCTTGACCCGCAACCGTAGTGAAGTTATCGTTAACTGCTCTTGGAGGTTGGTTAAAGATGGGCGGCGGACTTCCTGTCGGCGTCGGACTTCCTGTCGGCGTCGGCAAATTCGGCGTCGGGAACGTCGGCAGCGGCTCGTCCGGTGTCGGCGGTGTCGGCGGTGTCGGACTTCCTGTCGGCGTCGGACTTCCTGTCGGCGTCGGACTTCCTGTCGGCGTCGGACTTCCTGTCGGCGTCGGACTTCCTGTCGGTGTCGGACTGTCTGTCGGCGTCGGTAGGGGAAGTGGAGTTGCGCTGCCGGGAACTGTGGGGGCAATTACAAATGAGCTTCGCCCTAGGGTTCTGCTGTCTACTCCCGGCAATACTGCTAAAAAGTCGCCGCTGACGCCGTTGCGAATAATCGTACTGCCGGCTTTGGTCTCGGTGCTTTGGAAGATTACCAAATCTTCAAACTTGAGGTCGCCGGTTAACCCGATTAAATCTTCGCCTTGGCGAAAGTCTGTGAAAATGTCGGCATCGGCGATATCGGGGCCGCCTGTGGTGAGAAATGCCGCGTTAGTGCCGTCGCTGCTGCCGCTGGGGGAACTGAAGGCGCCGATGACGAAGACATCTCTGCCTTCGCCTCCTGCCACTACGTCTTTGCCTGCTTCGCCCCAAAGAACATCATTGCCAGCACCGCCGTCCACGATGTCGTCGCCGTCGCCGCCGAATACGATGTCATCGCCGTCGCCGGAAAAAAATGTATCCCCGCCGGCGTTTCCGTATAGCCAGTCGCCTCCTTCGTTGCCAAATACCAAGTCTTCGCCGTCGCCACCGAAGAGCGAGTCATTGCCTTGGTCGCCCCAGAGGATGTCGTCGCCTCGATCGCCCAAAAAGCTATCGTCGCCAGAACCGCCACGCAAGCTGTCGCTGCCTTTGCCGCCGTAAGCCGTGTCTCTGCCTTCGCCTCCGATTACCGTGTCGTTGGCGTCATTGCCATAAAGCAGGTCAGGGTTATTTCCCCCATCGAGGGAGTCGTTATCTTTGCCTCCGTACAGGGTATCGAGTCCTGAACCGCCATCAAGAACGTCGTTGCCCTCATTGCCGAACAGCACGTCGTCATCGTCGTTGCCAAATAGTAAATCGTCGCCTCCGACTCCTTGCAAGGTGTCGTTGCCTTGCAGCCCGGAAATCACGTCGGGGCCGGGACTGCCAGCTAAGGAGTCGTTGGTTTCGGTGCCGCGGACTACGCCGCCGATGATTCCGGGCGAGGTACCTTGGCCTCCGCCCCCTGTGTCGTCTATGTCGCCAATTGTGTCGTCCCCGGAGGGAGGTGTTGGAGGTGTTGGAGTCGGAGTCGGAGTTGGTGTTGGCGTCTCTGGTTCTGGCGTCTCTGGTTCTGGCGTCTCTGGTGTTGGCGTCTCTGGTTCTGGTTCTGGTGTTGGTGTGGGAGGTGGTATAATTACTAATGGCACTGCAGTTGGCATTATTTTGGCTCCTTTAAACGACGATCCCGATTTACTTTAAGAACTGATTAGTATCAGTTTGTTGCCACCAATCTGGCTTAAAATTGATTAATAACCCCATCATTTCTAACATACTAAATCAAAACTGCCACGGCTATAGATATTTTTTAAGCGGGGCATCTTTTGATATCAAAATATTAATGATTGCACGTTTTGATGCCTAGGTTGGGTATACTTTAACATCGCGCCATTTCGATAGAACCTAGAAGTCGCGCTTGGAGTCAGCCCAGTGTATTTATCCAGAATCCGAAAAAATAAAAATCTTCGCCGTCATAATTTTTTCTTCCCGAATGTCGAATGCTGAATACAGATTTGCCTTTTGCCTGCAGAAGTGAATGCCTCATGCTGACTGCTGACAAGAAACAGAGCTGTTAATTAGGGGCAGAAGCGGCCCGGTTTGTTCTTGTCCACTGACGGATAGTTCGCTGTGGCACAGGTAAAGCAGGGAACAGCGACTTAACAAATCTAGCAGAATTCGCCGCAGTCGCTGTTGGTCGGCCGCCGTTTCCTCTTCGGTTTCCCAGGGATGCCCCAGTTGCGATCGCAAAAATAAGGGAGCACCAAACAATGTCGCCGCACCACCACTCAGCCACAGGGGCGAGCCGGCATCCAGCCAAAAGTGCCATTTGTGGGCGCGGCGGCTGCTGCGGTACTGGAAGATGTTGGCGAGGGTGACGGCTCTGGCTGCTGGGCCTTCTGGACGCACTGGAAAGGGGTTGGCGGTGACGGTTCCTTGGCGCAACAACTGGATGAACCGGGCGATCGTTTCTGAGTCGCCGCCGTTTGTTGGTTCTACGCGCTGCATTCGCCCGTTGATTTCCCAGTAGTGGGTGGCGGTTTCCATTAACTCGCGCAGGGCTGCTAGCCGATCGTAGGGCAGGTATCTGTCGTTCATGAGAAATTTCTGGATGGCTCGATCGAGTAGGGCAATTGGACTCGGCAACAGCCGCTCCTGCTGTTGCGATCGCTGTTGTTCGATCCACTCGACAATGTGATCGTAGGCCCTGGCTGCTCGGTGTCCCACTCTGTCCCACCGGGGAAAGGCTGTAATGGGCAGCAATTGAGGTCGATCGATATCTGGACAAAAACAGTGATCGGCGATTAAACCTGCTCTCACTTGGTCGATCGATTTTTGATTGTGAATTTGAGATTTTAGATTGAACGTCGAGTTGGAATCTTCTGTTTCCAATGAACGGTGTTTCTGGCTGCCCAACACTACCAGCATTTCGGCTGCGCCGTCTCGATCGACTAAACGGCCGAGTCCCGGATAAACTAAGGCTAACAAAGTGAGTAAAGCTCGAATCTCTGGGGTAGTCGAGAGGGGACGCTGATCGTTGAGAGATACGGCGGCGATACCATCTCGCGCGAGAATTTCCGTTAAACTGTAACGGGCGATCGCATCCATCCCAGGGGCAATTACGGCGATTTCCTGCGGTTCCACGGCTTGTGACTTCACCGCATCCACGATGATTTCGGCAGTTTCTCGCAGCAGTTGAGCCCGGGAAGTAGTTTGGAGCGATCGAACTTTACCGGGCAAACTGAAGCCTAAAGGATAAAAACCCTCCGTATTAACTGCTAAACTTACCGCTAACTCTCCAATCTCTGCGGCTAAACCCGCTTTTGCGTCCAAATTTTCCACACTTTGACAGCGGCTTTCGAGTTGGGCTAGGTATTCCGTGTCCGCCCCCAAGCCCAAACGCACTCCTCCGTCTGGATTGTAGGAGAACGCCCCCGCCGCACCTTGGTCGAGCATTCGATCGAACAAATGGCGACTTATCGCCGGATAATCGTCAACATCGTCTGCGATCACAGCTTGGTATCTAGAGGCCAAATGCTGCTGGTAACTGACATCCGGCAACAAATAGCGCCAGTAGAGTTCGCAAACAATCCCGTAAGTCAGGAGCCCCCGCGTCAAGCACCACTCCCGCCACCTTTCCAGCAACTCTCCCATGCTAGTCCACAGGTTGGTCGAGCCGCCCTCACCAGCAAATCCCTGTTCCAGAATGCTGGGAATCTCTTCTCTCGGCGTACCGCTGACAGCAGCAAGTTGTAATAAGTCTAGTGTTCGACGCACCATTCGATTTGGGCTGACCCCTGTTTTTTGCAAAATGCCTTCGTCTAGTTCGCGACGCCAGAGTCTCGCGGCAAGTTCCAGTTCTGTTTCAGGTTGCAGCCGTAGGGGAAATTGAGCCCTCAAATCCAGCGACTGAACTAGCAGGGGCCAAAATAACAATACCTCCTGCTCAAAAAAACCGAAGGGTGTTGTGGAGTGAAAGGTATATTTTCCTTCGGTAGCGACGGCGATGCGATCGGCTAATTCTAGCCGATTGTCTCCGTTAGCTGCTAAGACTAAAATTGCTGGCGCAGTTTGTCCAGCCCGCCTCCGCCCGGAACTCGATCGCCCTGAAACTGTTGCAGGCAGAGGCTTGACAGTTTTGCTCCAAATGCAGAACTGCTCGACTAAACGAGTGGTTTTGCCACTGCGGGCAGATCCGACAATCCAAATTGAATCTTCGGTGGCAGTTCTCAATTTATGTAAATTTGTTACCATACCGTGAATACTTTAATCACTAATGTCTACAGCCAACTAACCAGCTTTAGCTATGAATACTTCTCCGTGGAACAGGATTGTAAAATATCTCTACAGCCTTCACCAATGGTATCGAGAAACGCCTGAGAGAGCTCTAGAACAAGCCTACGATGCTGCGTTAGCAATTAAGGCGATCGAAGACGAGCATTTTGGCGGTCAAGGAATCTCTGAGCGATCGGGAGATTACGGACAAAGCACCCTGTCTTACTTTAAATCCGAACTGCAAAAATACCTCAAGGTCATCCAAACCCGAATGGTTGAGTTTAATGCTAGCCGTTCTTTTTTGGAACTGCCGGAGCGAGTGGGGGCTAAACCCAAAACGGGGGACAGCGCTGATTATCACCAGCACGGATTACATCTCAACAAGAAAGATAGAGAATCCCTTATATTTGAGAAGCTAGAGTTTATTGATGGAGTTATCGACAAGTATATTAATAATAGTAGATCGACGGCAATTGTTCCGGTTGTCAGTTCAGTAAATTTGTCGGCAAAATCTACAAATAGCAGCTCTCCACCCGATCCAAAAAATAAAGGTTCAGCTAATTCTGTTCAAATTCACGATGGTGAGGTTGACACTAACTATGAAGAAGTAAATTTATTACCGCGATCGCTTTTGGGGACTTTGAATCGCATCACTAAAGATTTAGACCCTGGAGCTGAAAAAGAAGTAGTCAAGAATTTTCGCAATTCCAAAGTAAAAACAATTATTTCTCTCAGATTTATTTTGCTTTTGATTTTAGTTCCGCTGTTGACGAATCAAATTTCCAAAAACTTTCTAGTCGGCCCGATAGTTGACCATTTTAGAGGTCAAGAAAATGCTCCCGTTTTCATAAATGTTAACCTGGAAGAAGAAGCATTTCAAGAACTGGAGAGATTTGAGCAGCACCTCAATTTTCAAAGGTTAATAGGCACTGCTCCCTCGCTTTCTTTAGAGGAAACGGAAAAGATGATTGCCGCGAAAGCAGTTGAAATAGCGGAGGAATACCGCGCTGAAAGTGGTGGAGCCATTAAAAATATTTTTGCCGATTTGATTTCCTGCATGGCTTTTGCCGCGATTATCGTCACTAACAAGAAAGAGATTGAGATTTTAAAGTCTTTTATGGACGATGTGATTTACGGCCTCAGCGACAGTGCGAAAGCTTTCGTAATTATTTTGTTTACAGATGTGTTTGTGGGATTCCACTCGCCTCACGGTTGGGAAGTAATTCTCGAAGGTTTATCGAGGCATTTGGGACTACCAGAAAATAGGCAGTTCATATTTTTGTTCATTGCGACGTTTCCAGTTATCTTGGATACGGTATTTAAGTATTGGATATTCCGTTATTTAAACCGGAGTTCGCCTTCTGCTGTTGCTACTTACAAGAATATGAACGAGTAATCAGGGGCGAAGGAAGTTCGGCAACGGATTATGTAGCGGATGTAACGGATGTAACGGATGTCAGTCCGAGGGATGTCAGGAAGAAGGAAGTTCGGCAACGAGCAATGTACGGGATGTAGCGGATGTAACGGATGTCATGAAGAAGGAAGTTCGGCAACGAGCAATGTACGGGATGTAACGGATGTAACGGATGTAACGGATGTCAGGAAGAAGGCAGAAGGAAGTTCGGCAACGAATTTTGTAACGGATATAACGGATGTCAGGAAGAAGGCAGAAGGAAGAAGGAGAAAAAGATGTAATAATAGCAAGGGTTTTAGGCATGAATAACGTCCTCAGTAGGGCCTCGACTGCACAGAGACTGGCTTACCCATAGCGCATAAAAGCATTTATTTTTTGCGTCAGGAGTGGTTTAATTAAGTTGATCTACTTAAGCTGTTAGGACTCTAAATTTTATTGTTGGGGGGGTTCTCGCGCGCACCCCACAAGAACTTTATAAAACTTGACAGTCATCAAGGCTAGGCTCAGGAACTGTAAAATTTAGATGCGCCTAGGCCGATCGAAAAAAAATACGATCGCCCGCAGAATCTCTCGAAAGAAATCAAAAGGGCGATCGCATTCCCAAAACTCATTACCCATTACCAATGACCTAATTCCAACGCTTCTTGCGCTGTCGCTGGCTGGCCACCGCCTCCACCAGCCCCAGGCCGAGAAAATTACTCAGCAGCGACGCATTCCCGTAACTTAGGAAAGGCAGGGGAATCCCCGTAACCGGCGCCAAGCCAATGTTCATCCCAATATTTACGAATACCTGAAAAATCAACATTGACAGTACGCCGATCGCCAGCAAAGAACCAAAATTATCGTTAGCAGTTTGAGCGATCGTCACCAACCTGAAACAAATTACCCAAAAGACAAACAGCACGCAAATGCAGCCAATAAACCCCAATTCTTCGCCAATGGCTGAAAAGATAAAGTCTGTATGCTGTTCGGGAATAAAGTTAAGCTGAGTTTGCGTTCCCTGAAACAAACCCCTGCCTTTCAGTTCCCCGGCCCCAATAGCAATCCGAGATTGAATCAAGTGATATCCGCTACCTAAAGGGTCTTTCTCCGGGTTTAAAAACCCTGTCAGACGCATTTTTTGATAATCCTTGAGTACATTCCAAAAAAGCTGTCCGACTTGTCCAGAAACAACGTTCACCAACACAGCACCGAAAGTCCCCAACCAGGGCCAAGGCAGGGTTCGCCAAGCGATAATACCTGCAACAACTACCCAGGCTACCCAAATCGGTGTATACAGGTTATTGAGGAGAACTGAGATGAGAGGAGAGAATAGCAATATTAGCCAGCCGGGATTGACATTTCCCCAGTAAAACATCCCCATTGTGATCGCGCCGAAGACTAAGGAAGTACCTAAATTTGGTTCGGCAAAGATCAATCCCCAAGGTACAGCCATAATCGCCAGCATCCTCAACATATGACCCACCGTGGGGACAGTCTTGTCGTGCAGGAGAGCTGCTAAAGTGATAATCATGCCTACTTTGGCAAATTCTGACGGTTGCAGGTAAAAGCCGCCGATGTTGATCCACCGCTGGGCACCGAGCCCTGTAGTACCGATAAACCGCACTGCGATCAGGGACAAATTGATTAATATGTAAATCGGCCATTTCCACTCAATCAGTGTTTGGTAACGGCCGCGGGAAATGATGATGGCGAGGATCAAACCCACTGCCCCAGTTACCCAGTGCCGCCACCAGTCGATCATCCCCTGGTTGATTTCGACGCTGCGGATCATGACTCCCCCGAAGATGGTGAGGGCGATGCAAGCGCCAAACAGCCAAGGGTCTGCTTCTTCCCAGGGTTTGAAGATTGATTTCCAGCGGTTTCTGACTTGTATTCTCTGCAACATGAGGATTTTAGATTTTAGATTTTAGATTTTAGATTATCGAGCCGATTTTCGGAAGTTGTGGATATATTTTGGATTCACAGCCTGCACCTTACTTGAGAAGCCTCGGTGTGAGTACCTCAGATTATTCGGGGAGTTGTAGGGATGTTCCGGGAACGGAAGAAGGAACGCTTGCGCCGGGTATCTGGGTATTCTATTTTTTTCTGTGCGGTTACTTAGTTTATTTTGCGATCGCACGTGGTCAGAAACCGGGTTTTTGTCGAGAAGACGCACTGCAACTCGCAGAAACCGCTAAAAACCCGGTTTCTTGGGTTTTGATTCGTAAGCCCTAGAATCGTCAGGCCGGTTCGTAAAGGTACTCGAAGCCGTTCCCATCTGGATCTCTGCCGTAAAAGGATGCAGTACCGTCGCGGTGTTCGTGGATGTGGGTGACGGAAACACCATCGGCTTTGAGTTGTTCGTAGGCGGATTCCATTTCGGTGCGATCGTCAAATACAAACCCAAAATGCGGCCCTGCTTGGTCGTAACTCGGACTCAACAGCGCCAATCCGTCCTCTCCTGCTTTCAAATAAGCCCAGTCTGCATCTTTCCAGACTAACTCCATACCCAAGTTGCGGTAGAATTCAGCAGACTTCTCTATGTCTTGCACGCAGACGGCTACGTGTCCCAATCGTTTTAGTTTCATATCTACAAAGTTTATGGTTGTTCTTTCGTTTATTGTATCTATTTTCTGATTTATTTCTGAATTAATTAGGTATTTTTTCAGTTTTTTGGGTCGCAGCTAACTGTACTTTTTCTACTTGTTTGCTGGCGTCCATTTCGCTGAACAGTTGAAGGGCGCGGTCAAAATTTTCTTGAGTTTTCTCGATGTTACCAAGTTTTTGTTCTGTTAGTGCTAGTTGATAGCAAGCTTCGGCTCGGTCTAATTTAGCGCTGGCTCGATCGAGTATTTCGATTGCTTCTGCATGGTGCTGCAGGGCTTGGTCAAATTCTCCCGGTTCTCGGTACAGCGCTGCTATACCGCTGAGAGATTTGGCTTTGATGGTAGTGTACTGGTTTTGGTCGGCCTGGGCGATCGCCCTTCCGAATTATTAGAAAGGGATCTCGCTCTTTTTTAACCGCAGATGGACGCAGATTAACGCAGATGCAGGAAGGGATCTCGGTCTTGTGATTCATAAAGCTTAAAAAATAGGAGTTAATTTTTAACTTCCTGAAAAATCTTATAGTGTTCGCAAATTATTTCAATAAAAATATCCCCTTCCAACCGAAAATGACTCAAAGCAGATAAATCTAAATTAGCCGGAAAATTGAAAGGATAGGACAGGGAAGATAAGAAAGTTTCAGCATTTTTTTCAAGCTTTCTGAGTTCGACTTCTCCTACCCAAAAACAGTAATTTTCATCATCGGAATTGAGGGGACGAGAAATCACTAGGTGAAGAATGCGATCGAACTCGATCGCTACATCTCCCACTTCGGGCCCAAAGGTGAAGTCTAAACGCAAGCCAAGATTTTGAGGGCGGAGTGAAACTCCTACTAAATCGGCACTTTTTAAGTCTTCTAAAAAGGTTTTGAGGTTGAGTGCGAGATCGGTTGTCATAGAATCACTTTTTCTCCGGTATTATGTGTCTTAGCCCCTGGTTCAAATTTTATTTGATTTCCATCTCTATTGTATCTACGACGGTAAGTTTTGCCCTCCGTCCCGCGTATATGAGGCCCTGTACGGACTATTTCACCATTTGGTCTAATATGAATGATACTGCCGTCTGGATGTTCAAAGGTTTGATAGCCACCTTTTGTGCTGGTTTGAAATTGGAAGCCGTAACTCTCCAGTATGGCGATCGCTTCTGATAAGGTTTGTCCTGTCAAATCTGGAAGTTTTTGTGCGGCTGGATTCATTGGTTGTGAATGGGAAAGATTTTGAGCGATCGCCATTTTGATTATAAAACGGGCGATCGCCATGATTGATGAATGATGAGCGAGATCCTTTCTGAATCAGGATGAGAAAGGGCGATCGATCTTCCCAATTTCTTCTTAAAAAATTACTGGTTGTGAGACTTAACATAAAATGGCAAAATCTGCCATAATAAGATAACGAGTTAAATGAGGTAAGTAATACCAGTGACAAGCATGAATATTTCTCTGCCTGACTCAATGCGAACTTATATAGAAGAACAGGTAGCCCAAGGGTGTTATAGTACAGCTAGCGAGTATTTTCGTGAGTTAATTCGCCAAGACCAAAAACGCAAAGCTTCAGAACGTTTGGAAGCGATGTTATTAGAGGGTTTGGAATCGGGAAATCCTACCGCGATGACGGAGGAAAATTGGATGGAGATTCGTCAAGCTGTGCGATCGCGTATTTCCCAGCAGCGGGGGTTGCAGGGAGAAAAATGACCTCGATCCAAAAACGTCCGCAAGT
>Ga0209278_1001997_pt1 | contig 11754 bp, 7 predicted proteins | sample JI81BgreenDNA_FD_187504 | JGI IMG/M metagenome (GOLD analysis project Ga0209278, IMG submission 187504) | Wastewater effluent complex algal communities from Wisconsin, to seasonally profile nutrient transformation and Carbon sequestration -... | ecosystem: Engineered > WWTP > Effluent > Algae... | reverse complement strand
GGCGGCTGGCCATCACCAAGGGCACGGCGCCCGGCAAGGTGGTGCTGGAAGCGCCCCAGGCAGCCTCTGCCCCGGCAGCGGCACCCGCGGCCTCGGCGGCGGGCCGCACGGCCGAGCCGCCGCGCAAGGGCTGGTTCAGCGGCCTGCCGGCACCCAGCGGGCGCTCGCTGAACGAGGCGCGCAAGTTCAACGCCCCCGACCAGGGCATCGTGATCAAGCCGGCCGCACCGGCCAGCGCCGCGCGCTGACGCAGCGCCCGGCGCAGCGATCAGCCCGCTGCGCCGTCGCCCGCCGGCGCGCGCAACGCGTCACCCAGCCCGCTGAAGCGCCGCGTGCGCCGCGCCAGCGCTGGCGCCAGCAGCGCCAGGCGCGGGCCGGCCAGCGTGAGGCGCCGGCGCGCGCGTGTGAGGCCGGTGTACACCCATTCGCGCGTCAGCACCGGTGTGTCCTCGCCGGGCATCACCAGGGCCACGTGGCCGAACTCCGAGCCCTGGCTCTTGTGCACGGTCATGGCCCAGGCCGTCTCCACCGCGGCCAGCCGCGCCGCGGCCACCGAGCGCAGCGTGGCGCCGTCGAGGAACCACACCCGCAGCGCGCCACCACCCGGTGGGCTGAGCGCCACGCCGACATCGCCGTTGAACACACCGAGCTGGGCCTCGTTGCGCGTGACCATCACCGGCCGGCCCTCGAACCAGCCGTCAGCGCCGGGGCGCAAGCCCAGCCGGTCGGTGATGAGCGCGTTGAGCGTGACCACGCCCAGCGGCCCCTCGCGCAGCGCCGCGAGCACCCGGAAGCCGTCGAGCGTGCGCAGCACGGCCGTGGCCCAGGCCTCGAAGCCGGCCTCGGCCGCTGGGCGCTGGCGCAGCAGCGCCACGAAGGGGCCGTGGCCCTCGTCGCCCGCGGCCAGCGCCAGCAGCGGCGCGGCGCTGGGCAGCGGCAGGCGGTGCAGGGCCTCGTGGCCGGCCTCGAGCAGCGCACGCGCGGCCTCGGTGTCGCCGCGGTTGGTGGCGGCGGCGAGCTCGGCGATGGGGCCGTCGAAGCGGTGGCCGGCGGTCAACGTCACGGTCTGCGGCGCCAGCGGCGAATCGGCAGCGCACAGCTCGGCCATCACGGCGCCGGCCTCGACGGAGGCCAGCTGGTCGCGGTCGCCCAGCAGCACCAGGCGCGCGTGGGCGGGCAGCGCCTCCAGCAGCGCCGTGAGCATCTCGGCGTGCACCATGGAGGCCTCGTCGACGAGCAGCAGGTCCACCGCCAGCGGGTGGCCTGGTCCGTGCACGAAGCGCCGCGTGCCGGGGCGGCTGCCCAGCGTGGCGTGCAGCGTGCGCGCGGGCTGCGCCGCCAGCGCCGCGGCCACCGTGGCGCGGGCCTGGGTGATGGCCGCGGGCACGGTCGCTTCGCTGGGAGCATCACTCGGCTGCAGCGCGGCCTCGATGGACTGGCGCAGCCGCGCCGCGGCCTTGCCTGTGGGCGCGGCCAGGGCCATGCGCAGCGGCTCGGCGCCCTGCCGCGCCTGCAGCAGCACCAGCACCCGCGCGGCCGTCCAGGTCTTGCCGGTGCCGGGGCCGCCGGTGATGACGGCGATGCGGCCACGCCAGGCCGCCACGGCGGCGCGGCGCTGGGCGTCGTCGGCGGGTGCGGTGCCGGGGCGCGGCGGGAACAGGGCGTCGAGCAGCGGGGCGAGCGTGGGCTCGTCAGCGGCCTCCTCGGTGGCCGGTAGCGCCACGCGCAGGCGCTCGCGCAGCCGCGCGGCGGCGCGGCGCTCGTCGTGCCAGTGGCGGCGCAGCGCCAGCGCGCCGTGCTGCAGCACCAGCGGCGCGGCGGTGTCGCCGGCGGGCTCGATGGCAACGAGGCTGCAGCCGGTCCAGGCGGCGAGCGCCGCGGCGGCGTCGGAGGGCAGCTCGCGTGCCCAGGGCTGGGCCTCCAGGCCGGCTTCGGCCAGCGCGGCGCGTGCGCCCTCGGCCAGGGGCAGGCGCGTATGGCCGCGCAGCTCCAGCGCCACCAGCAGCCGCGCCGCCGCCAGCAGGCTGGGCGGTACGCTGCTGTCCAGGCGCGCCAGCAGGCCGGCCAAGGCTTCGGCCAGCGGCGGCGCGGCGGTGCGAAGCTCGGGCCTCATGGCGCCAGCGCCCCCGTGGCGCCACTGAACATCGCGTCCAGGCCCTCGATCAGCGCCCGCGGCGGCGCCAGGTGCCAGGCCCCCGCGCCCGGCGCCGCCACGCCGCGCAGGAACAGGAAGGTCGCGCCATGCAGGTGGCGCGCCGGCTCGTAGCGCGTGCCCAGGCGCTGGCGCAGCAGGCGGTGCAGCGCCAGCAGGTACAGCGCGCCCTGCACGTCGTAGCGGTGGTGCAGCACGGCCTCGGCCAGCGCCTCGGGCGTGTAGGCCGCGTCGTCGTCGCCCAGCGCGTTGCTCTTGTGGTCGAGCACGCCGAAGCGGCCGTCGGGCGCCTCGAACACGAGGTCGGCAAAACCCATCAGCAGGCCGCGCAGGCGGCGCGGCGGCAGCGCCGGGCGATCGTGGCCCTGGAGGATGTGCTCACGGCACAGCGCGTCCACGCGCGCGGCGTCCAGGCCCTCGGTGGGCAGCCAGAACTCCAGCTCGGGCCAGCTGCGTGGCAGCACGGCCAGTGGCGCGCCCAGAGCGGGCACGGGCGTGTCGCAGACCTGGGCCAGCCAGTCGACTACGTCATCGGCGTTCACGTCGGGAGCCTGGCGCGCCAGGCGCTGGCGCAGGGCCTCGGCCAGGGCCGGCTCGCGCGCCAGCGCAAAGCGCTCGCCGGCCAGCCACTCGAGCTGCTCGTGCAGCAGCTGGCCCGGGCCGGTGCCGCGTGGGAAGCGGTGCCAAGGCGCGGCGCGTGGCGGCGCGGCCGGCGTGCTGGGCAGCGCGTCGGCGGTGGCGAGGCCGGGCGCCTCGTCCTCGCGCCAGCCGCGCGCGGGCGCGGCATCGGCCAGGCCGCGCACGAAGCCCGAGTAGCTGCCCACGGCCCAGGCGGCGGCCGGCTGCGTGGGCAGCGGGCGTGGCGGGCGCAGCGCGCGCGCGGGCTGCGGGTCGGCCCAGGCGAGCGCGGGCGCGGGCTCGCCGGCGTCCGCACCCGGCCACAGCGGCACGAGGCGTGTGTGCGGCAGGCTCAGGGCCCAGTCCTCGATGGCGGCGACCACGTCCGTGTCGTCGAGCACGGCCTCGCCGCTCACCAGCCAGCCCAGCGGGCTCTGGTGCCAGGCGTGGGCCTTGTCGTTGCTGCGCGCACGCGCCGCGGCCACACCCAGCCAGAGGCCGTGGCGCGCGCGTGTGAGCGCCACGTACAGCAGGCGCAGCGCCTCACGCGCCTGCTCGGCCTCGTCGGCGGCGCGCATGGGGGCGTCGGGGCTGAACACCACCGCGCGGCGCCCGTCCTGCGCCGTGGTGGCATCGGCCGGCTGCACCACGAAGGCCGGCGCGCGGTGCGACGACACCAGCGACGCAAACGGCACACACACCAGCCGGTACTCCAGGCCCTTGCTCTTGTGCACGGTGACGATGGGCACAAGGTCGGCGTCGCTCTCCAGGCGCAGCAGCTGCTCGTCGGGCGCACCATCGCCCTCGCCCGCGCTGGCGATCTCGCCGGCCAGCCAGTGCAGCAGCGCGGCCTCGCCGGGTTGCTGCTCGGCGGCGGCCTGCAGCAGCTCGGCCAGGTGCAGGGTGTTGGTGAGCGCGCGTTCGCCGCCAGGCCGCGCCCAGCGGTCGCGTGCCACCAGGGTGTGCAGGGCCTGGCGCAGCGCGGCCAGCACACCCTGCTGGCGCCAGGTGGCGCGCAGCGCGAGCAGCTGCTCCACGGCCTGCTCGAAGCGGGCGTCGTCGTCGGCCAGGGCGCGCAGCTCGGCCAGCGGCAGGCCCACCCAGGCGCTGGCCAGCGCGGCGCGCACGGCGCGGTCGTCGGACGGCTCGGCCACGGCGCGCAGCAGGCGCAGCAGGTCGGCGGCCTCGGGCTCGGCAAACACCGAGTCCTTCTCGGACAGGTACACCGAGCGCACGCCACGCAGGCCCAGCGCGGCGCGCACGGCGTCGGCCTCGGCCTTCCCGCGCACGAGCACGGCGATGTCGCGCGGGCGCAGGCGGCGTTCGGGCTCGCGCTCGTCACGCGGGTCGATGAAGCGCGCCTGCTCGTCGTTCAGCCAGGCCACGATCTGGCCGGCACAGGCCGCGGCCAGGCGCTCGCGGGCCTCGGTGCCAGAGCGCACGCCGCGGTCGAGCGCGATCGTCAGCGCGGGCAGAGGCTCTTGGCCGGGTTCGATGCGGTCGGCCCGGCCCTTGGCATCCACACAATCGAAGGGCAGGCGCGGCCGGCCCTGCGCGTCGGCACCGAAGCGGAACGCGCCCTCGGGCGCGCGCTCGCGCTCGGCGCGCTCGAACACGGCGTTGACGGCCTCCACCAGCTCGGGCGTGGAGCGGAAGTTGGTGCCCAGGCCGTGCACGCGCGCGCCCGCGGCCGTGCGGGCGCGCAGGAAACCATGGATGTCGGCGCCGCGGAAGCGGTAGATCGACTGCTTGGGGTCGCCGATGAGCAGCAGCGTGCGCGCGGGGTCGTCGTGGCCGAAGCCCCAGAGGCGCTCGAACAGGGCCATCTGCACGGGCGAGCTGTCCTGGCACTCGTCGACCAGCGCCGCGGGGTAGCGCGCCAGCACCTGCGCACGCAGCCGCGCGGCGGCGTCGCCGCGCTGGGCGGGGTCCAGCGCGTCGGCCAGGCGGCGCTGCAGGTCGGCAAAGCCGGCGAGCGAGGCGCGGACCTTGAGCGCCAGCAGGCGTGCGGCGACCTGGGCGTGGGCGATGGCGTTGAGGGCTGCGCCCAGGGGCGGCTCCGCATCGAGCGCGTCCACCAGTTTTGCGTAGTCACTCAACTCGCGCGGCAGCTCTGCGCTGGCTTCACCCTTGATGCAGGCGCGCAGTTCCTCCGGGCGCAGGCGCGTCTGGCCGACACCGAGGTCGAAGCGTTCCTGCAGCGGATCGCTGGCCCACGCGTGCAGCTTGGCCATCCAGCCGTCCACCCAGTCGGCGCGGATGCGCTTGCCGTCGAAGATGGAGCGGCCCTTGGCCACCCGCGGCTCGAACCAGGCTTGCAGGCGGTCGATCCGCTCCGGCCATCCCGTCTTCAGGGCCTGCAGCATCGTGAGACGGCGGTGCACAAATCCGTCGAGTGGCTCGGCCGTCCCGGCCACGCGCACATCGCCCACCTTCAGCAGCGGACCCAGCGTGCGCTCCAGCGCGCCCACGTCCTTCCACTGCGCCAGCACGGTGGCCAGGGCCTCGCCCTGCAGCGGGTAGACCTCGCTGCGCCACCAGTCGTGCAGGGCCTGGCGGCGCAGCTCGGACTCGTCGGCCAACAGCTCCTCGTCGAAGCGGCTGCCGCTGTCGAAGGCGTGCTCGCGCAGCACACGCTGGCACCAGGCGTCGATGGTGTGCACGGCAGCCTCGTCCATGGCGTCGGCGGCGCGCAGCAGCAGCCGCGCCGCGGCCTCGCGCTCGGCCGCAGCCGGGCGCGCGTCGCGCAGCGCCTGCACCACGGGGTCGGCCACCGGCGCGTCGCCCGCGCGGAAGGCCGCCGCGGCCTGGGCCAGGCGCTCGCGGATGCGCTCCACCAGCTCGCGCGTGGCGGCCTGGGTGAAGCTCATGACGAGGATTTCGCGCGGGTGCAGCGGGCGATCGCGCCCATCCCCGAGCACGAGGCGCAGCACCAGTGCGGCCAGCGTCCAGGTCTTGCCCGTGCCGGCGCTGGCCTCGATGACGTGGCTGCCAGCGAGTGGCAGCGTGAGCAGGTTCAGGCGCTCAGCCATCGCTGGCCTCGTCGTCGTCGGCCACGGCGTCCGGCAGCGGCTCGATGCGCAGCTGCGCCAGCCAGGCGGCATAGGGCTCGTAAAGGGCGCGCGTGGCGGGTTCGAAGCGCGGGTCGGCTGCAAGGTCGGCGTAGCTCGGGAACAGGCGCGCGAGGTGCGGCTCCTGGTCGTCGCCGCGGCGCTGGAGGCTGCTGTCGAAGGTGTCGCGCGGGTCGCGATCGGCCAGCAGCGCCAGGCCGGTGCCCAGGGCCGTGGGCCAGGGGCCGTGCTCGCTGGTGCCTTCGAGCCACGCCGCGGTCAGCGCCGCGAGCCGCTCAAGCGACTCGCCCTCGGGCACGGGCGCCGCGTGCACGATGCGGTCGGTGCCCAGCACGCACAGGCCACAGGGCCGGCCGCTGGCGCCGAGGGCCAGCTGCTCGAGCCAGGGGGCGACGAGCTTGTCGGCGCGCGGTTGCGGCTGCTTCTTGCCGCTGCTCACGCGGCTTGCGCTCACGCGCAGCAGCTGGGCCTGGCCGTTGGCGTCCGCGCGCCAGGGCAGCAGGCCGGCCTCCAGGCGCAGCGGATCCGGCTCACCCGGCAGCGCCAAGGCCACGCTGACGGCAGCGCGCTCGGCAGGCTCGCCGTGCGCCGCCTGCCACGCCGCCCAGGCCGCCAGCACGGGCGCCATCTCGGCGCGCAGGCCCTCGGCCACGGCCTGGCCCGGGCCGCCCCAGGGCAGGCGGCCCTCGCGCCGCAGCCGCGCCACGCTGCGCGTCAGCTGCGCGGCGGCGATGGCGGGGTCGTCGGCCCGCGCGCGCAGGATCTGATCGCGCCACTGCCAGGCCTGCAGGCCGCCCGTGTCGAAGGGCTCGTCGTCCTCGAGCGTGTCGTCGGCCAGGCGCAGGTCGGCGCGCAGGCGCTGGCGGAAGAAGGCGGCCACGGGGCTGCGAACGAACTCCACCAACGCCTTCAGCGGCAGCACGGCCGGCCGCGAGCGCACCACCGCCAGCGCCGCCGTTGCTGACGGCTCCGCCACCGGCGCCACACCCTCGTGCAGCCCGCGCCACTCGTGCGCGTAGGTGAACAGCCGTTCGTCGCCGCCCTGCTCCAGGTAGGCGCGGCTGAAGGGCTGCAGCGGGTGTGAGCGCGTCGCGGCCTCGAGCGCCGGTTCGCCCCACAAGGCCACGACATGGTCGCGCAGCTGCTGCACCAGCACCGAGGGCGGCTGCGGCTGGTTGTCGCGGGCGCGGTGCGCGCTCCAGCTCACGTGCAGGCGGTCGCGCGCGGCCAGCAGCGCGTCGAGCATCAGCTGGCGATCGTCGTCGCGGCGCGAGCGGTCGCCGGGGCGGGCGAGTTCGGGGTCGGCCAGCAGGTCGAAGTCGCTTCGCGAGCCCGGGCGCGGGTAGTCGCCGTCGTTCATGCCGAGCAGGCAGACGCAGCGGAACGGGATGGCACGCAGCGGCAGCAGCGTGCAGAAGGTGACGCCGCCGGCGCGAAAGCGGCCGCCGCCGGCTTCGTCCACGCCCGCGAGCCAGGCCTCGCGCACCAGCTCCAGGCCCACGGGTTCGGCAAAACCCGCGGCCTCGCAGGTGGCCACCCAGGTTTGCAGCGACTCGTCGAGCAGCGCCAGCAGGCTCTTCTCGCGGTCGTCGCTGGCGCTGAACATCGCCGTCAGCACACCACGCAGCACCGGCAGCCAGGCCGTGGGCGAACGCGGCTCGGCGGCCTCGGCCCACCAGGCGTCGAGGCGGGCCAGGGCCTCGGCCAGCGTGCCGGCCAGCGCCGCATCCACGCCCGCGACCTCGGGCCAGGGGTCCAGCCCACCCGGCGGCTCGGCCTCGGCCGGCAGCACGCCCGTGGCGTAGCCCAGCAGCAGGCGGTCGAGCGCAAAGCGCCAGGTGCCCACGGCGCCCGCGGCCTGCAGGCCGAGCGCGGCGCGCTGCGCCTCGTGCAGGCCCCAGCGCACGCCGGCGCCGGCCATCCAGGCGGCCAGTTGCGCCACGGCGGCGTCGTCCAGCCCCCAGCGTGTGGCCACGGCGGGCGTGGCCAGCCAGTCGCGCAGCTCGCTGTGCGTCCAGCGCCGCTCGCGCACCTGCAGCAGCGCCTCCAGCGTGCGCAGCAGCGGGTGGCGGCCGCGCTCGCGGCGGTCGGCCAGGCCCCAGGGGATGTGGCGCGGCTGGCCCGGCGCGAAGCGGCCGAAGACGGCCGCGATGGCGGGCGCGAAGGTTTCGATGTCGGGGACCATCACGACCACGTCGCGCGGCTCGAACTCGCCATGCGCGAAGGCCTCGAGCAGCTGGTCGTGCAGGATCTCCACCTCGCGCAGCGCGCCGTGCGCCTGGTGGAAGACGAGGCTGCGGTCGCCCTTGGGCCAGGGCAGCGGCTGGTCGGCAGGCGGCGGCGTGGCGAGGTCGCGCAGGCGCGCCTGCAGCTGCTGGAGGGCATTGCGCGCCGGGGTCTCGTCGAACAGCTCGGTGCGCACCAGGCCCAGCTGCTCCGCGCGCTCGCGGCCGCTGTCCCAGGCCGCCAGCTGGCGCAGGAAGTCGCGGCCCTGGCGGCCCCAGGCCTGCAGCAGCGGGTGGGCACCGGGGTCGTCGGGCGGCAGCTGGGCCCAGGGGTGGCCGCTGGGGTCGGGCACGGCCAGCAGCACGGGGATGTGGCGCGAGAGTTCGCCCAGGGCCTCCAGCAGCGTGTGCGGCAGGTGCGTGGTGCCGAACAGCAGCAGCCGGCTGGGCAGGCCCGGCGGCGGTGAGGCGTCGGGCCGCGCCCGCAGCGCGGCGATGAAGCGGCGGTGCAGCGCCGGGCGCGAGGCGGCCACGGGCGGGCCGGCGTCGGCGCGGCCGGCCAGCTCGGCCAACAGCGCGCGCCACAGCGCGGGCTGCCAGGCCTGGCCCGGCGGCAGCGGCGCGGCGCCGCGTTCACCGGCCTGCAGGCGCAGCTGGTCGCGGCCGGCGGCCCAGTCGTCCAGCCAGTCGGGCCGGTAGACCTGGTACTGGTCGATCAGGTCGGCCAGGCGGCGCGCCAGCTCCAGCCGGCGCAGCGGCGAGTCGTCCACGCCCAGGAAGGCGGCCAGCGGCGCGAACGCCTGGCCGAAAGTCGGCTCGCGCGCCAGCTCGGGCAGGCGGCGCATCAGCCACCAGGTGAGCGGGCCCTTGTCCAGCGGCGAGGCCGCCGGCACCGCGGCCGCGCCCAGCACGGCGCGCCAGGCGCGCCAGCTGAACTGCGCCGGCAGCTCGATGCGGAAACCCGCCGCCACGCCCAGCCGCTCGGCCATCGTGGCCTTGAGCCACTCGGCCATGCCCGAGCTGGGCACGAGCAGCGTCTCTTCGTCAAGCGGGCCCAGCGGGTGGCGGGCCAGCCAGTCCAGCGCCACCGCGGCCAGGTCTTCGATGCGGTTGCCGTGCAGGACGACGAAGCCGGGGCGGGGTTGCAGGGTGTCGGGCATGCGGGAGGCGAGGGCTCGCCGGAGCATGCCACGGCGGCAGCCGCCGGGCGCCGCTCAGGCGTGGGCGCTCGCCACCTGGAGCATCAGCACGCGGCGGCCACAGGGGCCGGTGTGGTGCTCCGAGAAGGTCTCGCGCGCGCACTCCAGGCAGGCGCCGCAAGCGGTGCCCACGCGCAGGCTGTCCTGCAGCTCGTCGAAGCTGGCGCAGCCGGCCGCGGCTTCACGGGCGATGTCGCGGTCACTGACGCGGTGGCACACACAGACGATCATGGTGCGCATATCGTAATGCGAACCATTCTTGTTTGCAAGACCGCAGGACCTGCGTGGGCAGCCGGCTCCCACGGTGCGCAGCCCACAATGACCACCCTTCCAACCGCACACGGAGCCACCCGATGAAGGGCGACCCTCAAGTCATCACGCACCTCAACGCCCAGCTCAAGCTCGAGCTCACGGCCATCAACCAGTACTTCCTGCACGCGCGCATGCTCAAGAACTGGGGCTTCGAGAAGATGGCCAAGCACGAGTACGAAGAGTCGATCGGCGAGATGAAACACGCCGACCGCCTGGTGGAGCGCGTGCTCACGCTCGAAGGCCTGCCCAACCTGCAGGACCTGGGCAAGCTGCTCATCGGCGAAAGCGCCGTCGAGACGATGCACTGCGACCTCAAGGTGGAGCTGCAGTCGCAGGTGCACCTCAAGGAGGCCATCGCGCACTGCGAGGCCGTGCGCGACTACGTGAGCCGCGAGCTGTTCGAGGACATCCTCTCCGACACAGAAGAGCACATCGAGTACCTCGAGACGCAGATCGAACTCGTGGCCAAGGTGGGCGAGCCCAACTACCTGCAGTCGCAGATGGGCTGAGCGGCGCGCGCCGCTCAGGCGGTGCGCCGGCCCAGCCAGCGCTGCAGCCAGCCGCCACGCGCCGGCGCCTCGGGCGGGCGCGGTGCGCCCAGGGCCACGAGCCGGTCTTCCAGCGCGCGCAGGCCCATGCGCCGCGCGGCCTGCACGGGCGTGCAGGCATCGAACTCCGAGCCCAGCGTGGGCGAGGCGCCGTGTTCCAGCAGGCGCAGCGCGATGACGCCCTGGCCCGCCAAGATGGCGGCCACCAGCGGCGTGGACAGGAATTCGGGGTGCGCGTAGTCCACGTCGATGCCGGCGGCGAGGTGGTGCTCCACCAGCGCCATGTCGCCGTCGACCGCGGCCTTGAAGAACTCCTTCCAGTCGCCGCCCGACATGGCTTCAGGCGCCGCTGCGCTTGAGCGCCGTGACCTCGATCTCGATGCGCATGCGGGGGTCGAGCAGCTGCGCGCAGATCATGGTGGCGGCGGGGCGCACCTCGCCGAACACCTGGCGCAGCACGGGCCAGCAGGGCTCGAAGTCAGCGCCGTCGGGCAGGATGTAGTGCACGCGCACGACGTCGGCCATCGTCGCGCCGGCCTCGTGCAGCGCCGCCGCGATGTTGGCCAGGCACTGGCGCGCCTGCTCGGCCACGTCGGGCGAGATCTGCATGGTGGCGTAGTCGAAGCCCGTGGTGCCCGAGACGAAGACCCAGTCGCCCTGCACCACGGCGCGCGAGTAGCCGATCTGCGCCTCGAAGGGCGAGCCGGAGCTGATGAGGCGGCGCTCCAAGGCGCGCGCCCCGTCAGGCCACCACGAGGCGCGGTGCGCCGGCCTCGATGCGGCCCACCACCGCGGCGGCGCCAAAGCCGTGCTGGCGGAAGCTGGCGAGCACCGCGTCCACCGCCGCGGGCGTGCAGCTCACGAGCAGGCCGCCGCTGGTCTGCGGGTCGGTGAGCAGGGCGCGGTCCTCGGCGGCCAGGCTGGCCGACACGTCCACGTCGTGGCCGTAGCCGGCCCAGTTGCGGCCGGAGGCGCCGGTGACGAAACCCTGCCCCGCCAGCGCGCGCACGCCGTCGAGCAGCGGCACGGCGGCCCAGTCGATGCGCACGGTGCACTTGGCACCGCGCGCCAGCTCCAGCGCGTGCCCCGCGAGGCCGAAGCCGGTGACGTCGGTGAGCGCGTGCACGCCGTCGATGGCGGCGAGGTCCGGGCCCGGCGTGTTGAGCTTGGTGGTATTGGCGATCATCTGCGCATAGCCGGCCTCGCCGAGCTCGCCCTTCTTGAGCGCCGCGCTCATCACGCCCACGCCCAGCGGCTTGCCCAGCACGAGCACATCACCCGCGCGCGCATCGGCGTTGCGCTTCACGCGCTTGGGGTGCACCAGGCCCAGCGCCACGAGGCCGTAGATGGCCTCGACGCTGTCGATGGTGTGGCCGCCGGCAATGGGGATGCCGGCCGTGCGGCACACGCTCGCGCCGCCCTCGAGCACGCGGCCGATGGTGGCCGTGCTCAGCACGTTGATGGGCATGCCCACCAGCGCGAGCGCGAGGATGGGCTTGCCGCCCATGGCGTAGACGTCGGAGATGGCGTTGGTGGCGGCGATGCGGCCGAAGTCGAAGGGGTCGTCGACGATGGGCATGAAGAAGTCCGTCGTCGCGATCAGCGCCTGCTCGTCGTTGAGCTGGTAGA
>Ga0209278_1001996_pt1 | contig 11755 bp, 7 predicted proteins | sample JI81BgreenDNA_FD_187504 | JGI IMG/M metagenome (GOLD analysis project Ga0209278, IMG submission 187504) | Wastewater effluent complex algal communities from Wisconsin, to seasonally profile nutrient transformation and Carbon sequestration -... | ecosystem: Engineered > WWTP > Effluent > Algae... | reverse complement strand
GAGTCCAACTCCATCGCCGGGGACATTGCCGACACAGGTTCCGAGTCCGAGTCCGAGTCCAAGTCCGACTCCGACTGCGGGCGGGACAACTCCGAGTCCGATCCCTTCCATAGTCCCGACTCCAACTGCGGCGCCCCCAACTCCTCCGCCTTTGGGCGGGGGGCCGACTCCGCCGAGTTTTACATCTCCGACTCCTAACCAGCCGCCGATCGTGGAAGCGGGCAAGACGGTGACTGGTTTGCAGAATTTGCCTCTTTCTCTGAGCATTTCGGCGCCCAGCGACCCGGAGGGCCAGCCGCTGTCGATCGCGGTAGTCGGACTTCCCAATCCTACTTTTGGTCAGGTAATTACGGGTACGAACCCAGTCACCGTGAACCAAAAGTTAACCGTTCAGGATTTACTTGGGCTGACATTTCAACCGGGAACAAACGCGATCGGGCAAGCCGGTTCTTTCAGCTACAGCGTAGCTGACGACCAAGGTGGCACCGCAGCAGCGTCAGTGGCAATTAACATCAATTCTTTCGATACCTCCGTAACTGTTCCAACTATTCTGTCGCCGATTGCTGTCGATGACGGCATCGTCTTTACCAATACGAATAATTTGCTGCCCACTTTCATCGACGTACTGGCGAACGATTCCAGTCCGCAAAAAGGGACACTCAGCATTATCAATGTCAGCACACCACAACTGGGCGTAGCTGTAAATCTTGTCTCTCAAGTGCAATTCATCCCCGGCAACGTAGCGGGTACAACTGCTTTCACCTACAGCGTCAGCGACGGATTCGGGACAGTTCCGGGCGTAGGTACTGTCACCGTTCAAATCTTGCCGGCTGATAGCGGGCCTAACAATTTAGTGGGGGGTTCTTTGCCGGACAATTTGGACGGTTTGTCGGGCAGCGATACTATTGATGGTCAAGGCGGCAACGATACGATTAACGGCGGTTTGGATAACGACGTGCTCGTAGGCGGCCTCGGCGCAGATACCATGACAGGGGGCGGCGGCAGCAATCAATTCCGCTATACCAGCCCTGCACAAGGTGGGCCGGCTTTTGATGCGTCTTCTTCGGCGGCGATCGAGGCTGCGATCGCAGCGGGCGGATACGATGTGATTACTGATTTTAGCGGTCTCGGTGTGCCGATCGCCGATCAGTTTAATTTTGCCCCCGGATTTGCCAATCTCAGCGGTAACACCCAAGTTCTGCTGAATGTGCAGACAACGGTTTCTGCAAATATTCTGGGAGGAACTGCTTTCTTGTTTGCCTACGATTCCGGCGGCAATACTTACATCATTTATGACGGCAATGGCAATAACCTCACCGGCAGCGATTCTCGCATTTTGGCGAAGTTAAATGGTGTAACTGGGGTTTCTGCTCTTTCGGAATTTGACTTGACGTTTATCTAGGAAGATAAGAGGTTTTAAACCGCAGATTAACGCAGATTAACGCCGATTTCCTTGGCAGTTTATCTGCGTTAATTTTTGTTCAACGGCGGTGAAAAATCAAATCCGATTATCTTCAGAAAAAAGTCCCAACAAAGGGCCGAGAATAGCGCCGAAAACAAAGCCGCCAGCGTGGGCCCAGTAGGCAACTCCCCCGGATTCCATGCCGACACTTGCCGGGGCATTCAAGGAAGCCAAGCCGCTCAATGCTTGCTGTGCAAACCAAAATCCTAGAAAGAAGAAAGCTGGGACTCTGACAGTGGTAATAAAGATTCCCAAGGGCAGCAGTGTCAGGACTTTGGCTTGGGGATATCTGAGAATGTAAGCTCCCATCACGCCTGCGATCGCGCCGCTAGCACCTAGGGACGGAATGGCAGATGCGGAGGAAAAAAACCACTGAGTTAGTGATGCTAAAACGCCGCAAGTAAGGTAAAATATTATAAATTTGACGTGTCCTAAACGCTCTTCTACGTTGTTGCCAAAAATCCACAAAAATAACATATTTCCGGCAATGTGGAGAAAGCCTGCGTGCAGGAATTGGGAGCTAATTAGTGTCGTCCATTCGGGAAATGGCGAAACTGGCAGAGCAACCCGACACATATTGCTTAACTGGCAAGGAATTACGGCCCAAGAGTAGAAAAATTCGGTTAATTGTCGATCGCCCAAACTGAGTTCGTACAAAAATACTAATATGTTTGCGGCAATCAGCCCGTAGGTGACGTAGGGAATGATAGTAATTGGATTTTCATCGCGTAAGGGAACCACAGCCTTTTTTTCCTCATCAAAATATTGGCAACACACTAGCGCATTTATAGCCCATGTGTCTCCTGTCTAAAGGAAGAGGGGACAAGCCAATCGATTTTAGATTTTAGATTTTAGATTTTGGATTTAAAGAATTGAAGATTTAAAGAATTGAAGAAAGCGACCTCATATCATTTCCGGTCGAGGGAACGCGATTGTTGTAGGGGCGGGTTCACCAACAATACCTGCCAATAATTGACAATCTCAAAAACCCGCCCCGACCGGGATACTAGGGTTATACCACTTCTCCAAAATCATGCAACAGTTATGAGTAAGGTGCGTCGCTGTAAGATAGTCGCTTTTTTTGATAATTTAAGGGTAGCGACGCACCCTACAGCTACTGTTGCATGATTTTTTATAATTAGTATTAATCCATCGGACATGATATTACGGAGGTATCCGGGGGCTGCTTATCGGATACTATATTTTTTATTTGTACACGGATGAATCCGGGGGCTTGTACCGCCCCCGGATGCAACAAGCTTCCTTCAAACCCCCCGTGTCCCGGTGAAATAATAATAAAACCCATTGAATAAAACCCTCCACCTTGCAGTTAGTTGAATATCTGCTTTTTAGTGTTGGGTTTTATTTTACCGCAAAGGCGTATATTGTAGGATTGCAGAGGAAGTTTGTAGTTGCGATATTGGTACTGGTTTTCACATCTCAACCAAACTACAAACTTATTTATCCCCTTGCTGATTACATTTTTACAGCAGGGCTAGTCGAAGGTTTAGGCGACTTGATTTCCTGGGAAACTGCACGGGCGCGGAAGAGTTTAGCAACGACTTGTTCACACTTAGACAAATCCGATTCTATTTCTGTAAAAATGGCCGTTGATACAGGATCTGTGAACTTCACCCGCAAGTTGTTGATATCGACAACACCGGTTTGCAAATCACCGAGAGTGCTCCGCATTAAGAACGTTTCATCGCTTCCTTGCATCGAAGCTTTTAATTTAGCGTACTTGTCAGCAATTTGGGCAGGAATTGAGGGTTTTTCACCAAAATCGTTGAGGCGACTTTCGAGAGCGATGATGTGGTGCTGTTTGTTTTTAATCATTTCTCTCAAGAGCGATCGCAAATCGCTGTCTTGGGTTTTTTCCGCATAATGTTCAAAGGCTTCGCAAGCATAGCGTTCCCCTGCGAGGGCGGTATTCAAACCTTTAACAATGTCGCCTTGTGTAGAACCTCCCCAACCATTAGCTAATTTCCACCATTCTGCATTTGTATCAGTTTCTTCTGGCAAACCGACTGCTTTTCCGCCGTAACCGAGGCGAGCCATAATGGCGGTAGTAAATATTGCTAAATCTCCCGGTTGGCGGGAAGTGATCAAGTTGCCGTCAACTACTAAAGCTTCGTTAATGTAGTTAGCTCCGGCATTGATCATGTCTGTTTTAATTGCCAAGAAACCAGTCGCATTTTTGCCTTTCAGCAAGTCGGCTTCAATCAAAACTTGCGGGCCGTGGCAAACAGCAGCGACGATTTTTCCTTGCTCAAATGCTTCTCGTACAAACCTGACTGTGTTGGGATTAGTCCGCATTGTATCTGGAGCCATGCCGCCGGGAATTATCACTGCATCGAATTCTGCGGGCACTGCTTCAGTGGTAGTTCCGTCAGCTTGCTGAGCAACTTTTCCTTGTTTCCCTGCATACTTTTCGTTTGTCCGCGAACCGAGGACAACTACATCAAAATTTGCTTGTTTTAAGGCGTTGTAAGGAACTAGGAATTCGGAATCTTCAACTCCATTTTCAATGAGTATGGCAACTCGTTTTGTGTTGCTACCGTTATGGGTTGTCATAATCAAATTTCCTCAGACTATCTTTGTTCTAAGCATAAATGATTTATGATGTTGTTAGCGTCTTGCTAAAGTGATAAATTAGTTAGTTTTAAAAGATGTCAGCGTGAGCCTTGAGAGGTATTTTACAGGAATTGTCTCAATGCACATAAGAGGCTCCGTTAATATCGATCGTAGTCCCGGTAGCGTGCGTAGCCAAACCGGATGCTAAAAACGCGATAACATTGGCAACATCTTGAGGAGGAGCGATTTTGCCGATCGGGATATCGCGAATAATATCAGCTTCACCGAACTCCTGAATAAACTGATTAGACATTTCTGTACTAACAAATCCCGGTGCAACTGTAAAAGCCAAAATATTATCAGCCGCAAACCCTCTAGCAATACTGCGAGTTAAAGCAACAATAGCACCTTTAGAAGCGGCGTAGTGCAGATAATTCGGGTCATCGCCGCGAAAAGCAGCGCGACTTGCTATATTAATAATTGTACCGACCCTGCGAGTTTTAAAATAAATAATTGCTTCCCGGCACAAATCGGCAACGGCAATTAAATTCACTTGTAGAGTTTGCTGCCAAGCTGAAGACCAAATATCGAACTCGTCCTCTATACCCGCTGACTGCATAATCCCCGCATTATTAACTAAAATATCAATATGGCCCCGCCATTTTAAAGCATCTCGCCACAAAGTCGAGGCCGCGTTTTCCACCATCAAATCTGCTGCCAATAAATAACAGCGATCGCGCGCAACACTTGCTGCCACCGCTTCAGCTTCTTCCTGACTGCGAAAGTAATGCAAAATCACCTCGGCCCCAGCATTAACCAGAGTCCGCACCGTCACTGCACCAATCCCTTTCGAGCCACCAGTTACTAAAATTACCTTTCCGGTTAAATCAATCATTTATGTCTCTCTTTTCTCTTTCTCTGTGACCAAGAATTTCTTGATGGTACCCGCCACGTGATTTATCCGTGGAATCAATCCAAAATCTAAAATCTAAAATCCTCAAGCCCCCGCATTTATCTCGCGCAAGTCAATCTAAAATCTAAAATCTAAAATCTAAAATCGATTGACCTCTGCGCCCTCTGCGGTTAATAAAAAAATAAATCCCCTTCACACACGAAATATAATTGCTCTATGATACAGCACATACCATCTAATGTGTATGCCATTTCCTCATGCTGATGGATATCTGCAATAGACCTCTCCAAAAACTTCCAAATCCTTTCCCCTGTTGGTTTCTATTAGAAATATAGCCACTGCTTACAGCACTATAGCTTCTTTGTCATTAAACTCGATAACTACAGTGGATTAGGCAGCAAAGGTCGAATGATCTCCATAATTCGATCGGAATTAAAATTATTGATATAATCAGTTAGTGTTTGGGACAAACTTGCTTTTGATTCGGGAATTTGTACGATTAATTCGTTCATAACTTCGGTATCGAGATAGTAAGCTGCTTGATACATTTGTTCTAACCACTGAGGGGACATCACGGATATATCTTCTACAGACAGCGTTTCAACTAATTGTTTTTGTGGAGTTGGTTCTACCAATTCGTAGATATATTGCACTCCCAAATATTTAGCGATTTTGTCAAAAAGTTCTCTCTGCTCAAATGGCTTGCTTATAAAGTCGTTACAGCCAGCCATGAGAACTTTCTCTCGATCTTCTTCAAAAACACTCGCAGTTAAAGCAATAATGACAGTTTCTTGGCTCTCAGGGCGTTCTCTAATATATTTAGTAGCTGTGTAGCCATCGACGATCGGCATTCGCAGATCCATCAGAATTAGGTGTGGCCGCCAACTCTGCCACAGTGAGAGTGCCTCCACTCCCTGTTTGGCTTCTCTCACCTCAAAACCAACCGAGGTAAGGATCTCGACTAACAAGCGGCGATTTTCTTCTAAATCTTCAACAATAAGAATGCGGTAACTCGGTTGTCCAGGAGCTAAACTAATTACTTTTTGATTAATTGATTCTGGGGGTAAGGATTCTGCTTGAGGTAACTGTACGCCAATCTCAAAGGAAAAAGTGCTACCTCGGTTCAAAATGCTTTTAACCCGAATCTGACCGCCCATAAGTTTGACGAGTTTTTGACTAATGGCTAAACCTAGCCCCGTGCCTTGACTCAAATTATTTCCAGCTTGGGCTTGCACAAAAACCTTAAATAATTTCTCAATTTCTGTGGGCGCAATTCCGACACCTGTATCCTCAACTTCAAAACATAGGTGACAGGATGTTTTGTCTATTTGTGTTGTTCTTACCCGTAGGGTGATGCTTCCTTGATTGGTAAACTTAATCGCATTACCAAGCAGATTGACCAAGACTTGATAGAGTTTTTTCTCGTCACTATGCACAAATTGAGGAATGTCGGGTTCTCGATCGACAATTAGCTGCACTTCTTTAGATTGGACTTTAACTTGGAACATTTCTTCAATAGAAGTCAGCAAACTTGTCAAATCAAACTCAGAAGGATTGAGGGTCATCCGTCCGCTTTCTATTTTGGATAAATCTAAAATATCGTTAATCAAGTCCAATAAATGTCTACCGCTACGATTGACAATCTGTAAACGTTCTTGGAGAGAAGGAGTCAGATTTCTCTCATAGCTCATCAATTGCGTGAATCCCAAAATTGAGTTGAGGGGGGTGCGGAGTTCGTGGCTCATATTAGCAAGGAAGACAGTCTTGGCTTGGTTTGCTTCATTTGCCTGCTGAAATTCCAACTCAGCTTGTTTGCGATCGCCAATGTCAATTAAATATCCCAAGATTTCTACTGGTGTACCTGAATTATCTCGAATTAGCCTAAGCTGACCCAGCATCCAGCAATAAACCCCATCGGAGCGACGCAAACGGTATTCGTGGAAGTAAAAATCATTAACGAATAGATTTGCTAAGCCATGAAGCACTGGTTCTACATCATCTGGGTGTAAGTGATTCACCCAAAATTTAGAATCTTCTAAAAACTCGCGGCTTTCGTAGCCCAATATATCTTTGATATTTTCGCTGATGAACGTTGCGCTATAATCGCCAGCAGGTTTACTGCTAAAAATGACAACTGGGCTGTAGTTTAGAAGAAAGTTGAGGCGATTTGTGGTAGCTTGCAAGGCTTGTTCAGCCAGTTTTAGCTCTGTTGCATCCTCCTGAACAGCAACATATACAGTTCCGTATTCAGGATGCTCAAACCTGGATGTATGAACTCTGCACCAAAAGAGAGTTCCATCTTTCTTTCTATTCTGGACTTCATATTTCGCTTCCCCGGTCTGTTCAATTTGAGTGACGATATCTAGAACTGTTACATCTGGTGTAAAATTTGTATCGACATAATTCAAAATACCAAGGGGTTGACCTGCTAGTTCGCCCTCTGGGTAGCCAAACATAGCGTCAAAGGTAGGATTGGTGTAGACGATCGTGAGGTCTGAGGCTTTGATTAGACACACTCCTCCTGCCATGTTATTCAGGATAACGCTTTGAATTTCTAGCGTTTTTTGAGCTTCTTTTCGAGCGGTAATTTCTTGGATTTGAGAAATAAAATGCAGTGGCTTTTTTTGTCCATCTTGTACTAGCGAACCATTAAGAATAATCCAAATAATATGTCCTTGTTTATGGAAATACCGTTTTTCTAGTTGGTAAGTTGAAATTATTCCAGCTAATAGTTGATGTGCATAACTAAGATCCCGGTCTAAATCGTCAGGATGGGTGATGTCTTGGAAAGTTAACGCTAACAACTCTTCTGAGGAGTAGCCAAGAATCTGACATAAGGCAGGATTGACTTTAATCCAGTGCCCATCAAGTGAAACGATCGCCATCCCGATAGAGGCATCTTCAAACGCATGGCGAAACTGCTCTTCACTGTTTCGTAAAGCCATCTCAATTTTTTGGCGATCGCTAATATCGCGCATAATAACAGTAAATACCGTTTCGTCTCTCATTTCGAGCTTAGAAATAGAGGCTTCAGCCGCAAACTGCGTTCCATCTCGACGACGACCCAAAATCTCGCTTCGTTCTCCCATCCTTCGCGCTCTGCTAGAAGACTGTGCAAATTGTTTGATATGCTGCGGATGTGCATCTCTAAACTGTTCTGGCAGCAGTAAATTCAGTGGCTCCCCTAAAATATCCTCCATTTTATAGCCAAACATCTTTTCTGCCCCATGATTAAACAGGGTAATGCGTTGAGTGCGATCGACTGAAATAATTGCATCATTGGCGATTTCTAGAATTCCTGCAAAACGAGCCTGCGATTTTTGTAAAGCATCTGTTCGTTTAGCCACAAGAGTTTCTAAAGTTTCGTTAAGTTTTTTAATTTCTTTTTCGGCTTGTTGGCGCTGGTAATCTATCTGGTTCAAAAAGCGAGCCGTCCCCAAAATGAGAATTGAGAACGTGACAACCATAATAGTTGAACGCAATGTATAGCCAAAATTAGCGTTATACCAGCCTAAATTTTGTCCCTGAAGAGTGAACCAGTTCAGTGTCACTGGAAAGATCATCGCCCAAGGCAGCAACCACCGAACCATTACTCCGCCAACTAGGGGACTGGTTACTACTTGCATTAATCCTTCCTTGGGGCGGAGCCATAAAATTCCTCCATAGAGGATGAAAAAGGTGGCGATCGTGTTTAGGGATTGAGTCGTCGTAATTGTGACCAACCGTTCAAGAATATCGACATTGAATAGGTGTGCAAATAAAGCTAGTAGAGAAATTAAAGCTGCAACACTACTAAAAATCTGAGCCAACCAAGTAATTCGTTGGGATTTTTGCCCTAACAGTAGCAGTGCTACTCCCATCAGCACAAAATTTAGGGCGGTATTTATTCCCATTCTTCCCGGATAAGGAGTCGCTGAAGACACGAAATCTCGGAAAAGCCACTCATCAATACCCAGCTTCCAACCAAAAATATACTGGCTCAGCGTCAGCATACCGACGATCATTATCAATCCGGCCATCCCTTGAGCGATGCGATCGTGCAGTCTGGTTTTTTGGTACTGCAACAATCTCAAAGAAACTCCAGCCAGCAAAAAGCAAATTGCCGTGTTTGCTTTCATGGTCGAAGTCATACCGGGAAAACCGGTTTTGAGTAGGGAGATGTCAAATTGCCAACCCAACAGCACGAGACACCCGATCGCAATGACGAGTAGACTTGCCATTTGAGAACTCCGCTTGTTCATAAATCGGCTGCTTGGCTTGAAACAATGTTCTTCTAATGTTACGCGAAGCGAAGAAGGGCTACCACGGGGGGACTGCCCCTAGCTGAATAATTCATATTTTTTATGGTTGCGCCCCCTTGCCAGCCCAATATCTCCGGGTTCGCAGGATTTCTTTGTGGGTAAAATGACTCTTTTAACCGAATAATTAAACTATACTATTTGTGCATATGTTTATATTCCTCTAGCAGGAAACTAGGGAAATCAGTATGATTGTCGATAGAACTAGCGATAGAATTAGCGATCTAGCTACAAACTACCGAGGCAATATTTTAATTGTTGACGATCTGCCTGATAACCTGCGTCTGCTCAGGGATACTTTGAGGGCAGAGGGTTATAAAGTTCGCAGTGCTATAACAGGGGCAATGGCGCTCAGAGCCGCCCAATCGCCATCGACGGAGTTAATCTTACTAGACATTAAATTGCCTGATATTGATGGTTATGAAGTTTGCCGACAATTAAAATCTGACGAGCGCACTGCAGAGATTCCAATAATTTTTTTGAGTGCGCTCAATGAAACTTTTAATAAGGTGCAAGGGCTGGCTGCGGGAGGGGTAGATTATATTGCTAAGCCATTTCAAGTCGAAGAAGTATTAGCTCGTGTCGAAACCCACCTAACTATTGGAAGGCTGCAACAAAAACTCCAAAAGCAGAATTTACGTCTCTTGATAGAAATTGAAGAACGGCAACGTCTCGAAGAGTCTCTCTTTGCCGAAAAGGAATTGGCTCAAGTGACACTGCAATCCATTGGCGATGCGGTCATTACTACTGATGCCCAAGGTAATGTGAGATATTTCAATCCTATAGCTGAGCGGCTGACAGGCTGGAGGGCTGATGAGGTTCAAGGAGTTCCTTTCTCTACAGTCTTCCTAATTGTCGATCAAGTGACGCGAGAGACAGTAGAGAATCCTATAAACAAGGCTCTATTAGAAGAGCGAATTGTGACCTTAGCTAACAATACTATTCTGATTTCCCAGGATGGAACCGAGTATCCCATTGCTGACTCGGCAGCACCGATTCGAGACCGCAAAGGTCAAATTATCGGGGCAGTCATGGTCTTTCATGATGTTACGGAATCGCGCTATCTCACCCATAAACTCTCTTGGGAAGCCAATCACGATGCCCTGACGGGGTTAATCAACCGTCGAAGATTTGAGCAGCACCTAGTTGATGCGATCGCCTCTGTTAAACATAGCAATCACCAGCACGCTCTCTGTTATTTAGATTTAGATCAATTCAAAGTCGTTAACGATACCGTAGGTCATATTGCTGGCGATGAGCTACTGCGCCAAATCACCGCGCTTATTCAACAGGGAGTCCGTGCTCATGATATGCTGGCTCGCTTGGGAGGTGATGAATTTGGTATTTTGCTCACTCAATGTTCGCTCTCTCAAGCAACTCAAATTGCGGAAAACCTCAAAAACCTAGTGCATCAGTTTCGGTTTATTTGGAATGGCAAAACCTTTATCATCGGAGTCAGCATTGGAGTTGTTGCTATTGACCAAACCAGCCAAAATTTGATGGAGCTTCTGGGAGCGGCTGATGCAGCTTGTTATGCCGCCAAAGCCAGAGGCCGCAACTGTGTTCATATTTATAGTCTAGATGATAGCGAGCTAATTAAACAACGTGGTGAGAGACAGTTGATTTCCAAAATTACCCACGCGCTGGAAACAAATCGTTTTTGTCTCTACTACCAAAAAATTGTCTCTATTACTTCTAAACCATTAGTTGAGCATTATGAGATTTTGATTAGAATGCTGGACGAAAATGGACAAATAGTATCTCCAGCTCAGTTTATTCCCGCCGCCGAGCGTTACGGATTGATAACTGAGATCGATTGTTGGGTAATCGAAACTTTTTTCTCTAATTATCACCAATTGCCGGAGAAAGATGTTGTTAGTCAAGGCTTGTATACGATCAATCTCTCTGGCGCTAGCATTAGTAACAATCAGTTTATGAGGTTTTTAATAGAACAATTTTCTCGCTACAAAATCCCCCCAGAGACCATTGGTTTTGAAATCACGGAAACGGCAGCGATCGCAAACTTTGAGCAAGCCCGATATTTCATGGGCGAACTCAAAAAAATTGGCTGTTGCTTTGCTTTAGATGATTTTGGCAGTGGGTTGAGTTCGTTTGCGTATCTGATAAATTTACCAGTTGATTATCTAAAAATAGATGGTGCTTTTGTCAAGAATATTAGTCATAATGTGATTTCTCAAGCGCTCGTTGAAGGGTTTAATCGTATTGCCCATGCGATGGATCTTGAAACTATAGCTGAGTTTGTCGAAGACGAGACTATCTTAGAAAAATTGCGAGAGATTGGAGTAGATTATGCTCAGGGTTATGGGATCGCCCGCCCCGTCCCTATTAATTTTAATCGCTAGCCATCGCACGCTTGCCAGCGAACCCATTGCCTCACGCCTGCGTCCTGTCTGGAGGCCTCCAAGAGTCGATCGCCCGCTGCTACAAGGCTAGCTCAATTTGCTGTGTCAGATTTAGATCGAATGTGCTGTAATTGTAAAGGATTGA
>Ga0209278_1001995_pt1 | contig 11760 bp, 9 predicted proteins | sample JI81BgreenDNA_FD_187504 | JGI IMG/M metagenome (GOLD analysis project Ga0209278, IMG submission 187504) | Wastewater effluent complex algal communities from Wisconsin, to seasonally profile nutrient transformation and Carbon sequestration -... | ecosystem: Engineered > WWTP > Effluent > Algae... | reverse complement strand
CGACCGCCACATCTCCGGGCACCCCACAGGCAGCCTCCCCTGCACCAAAACCCGCTCCCACTGCTACAGCGCCAGCAAGCCCAGCTCCAGCCTCACCTGCACCAAAAGCCGCCGCGCCTAAGCCTGACTCTTGGAGGGAAGCCGTTAACACAGCTCAGAAGGCAGCAATTTCGGCCCAGACGGCTCAGTCTCAAAATGAGTGGATCGCAGTAGCAAGCCAGTGGCAACAAGCGGTTAAGCTCATGAGAGCCGTACCGTCAACCAGCCCTAACTATCAAAAGGCTCAGCAAAAAGCGGCAGAATATCAGGCTAACCTGATTGTTGCCAACCGCAGGGCAGCAGCAGCGCCTTAAGAGTTTTGAGTTTTGAGTTGAATACTCGATGTGCTAAAAGTCAAAAGTCAAAAGCCAAAAGTAAAAAAACTTGTTTTTACTGAAAGCTTTCTTACTTTTGACTTTTTTCAATTTTATTAAAATTTCATTTAACTTTACCTATTGCTCTGACGGCGTGACAACCCCGTCAGCCTGGTTGCTAAGGATCGCGAATTAAATAACTTACAATTTTAATTGTTATTGTGGGATGGGCTCTTAGGCCCATCCCACTTTCAAGAGTGGAAGTTATTTAATTCTCATTCCTAAACACAGAGCTTAGTTTAAATTTGTTCTTCCCCTTGATTAAAACGCTGAATTCCTTGATTTTTATCTACGCGCACAATAGCATCTTTGGGAATATTGAGGATGCCTGTAAATGAATTTTGGCTTACTTTGAAAGCTTCTTCCTTATTTTTGTAGTCGGCAAGTTCGCGCTGTAAATTGTCAATTGTCTCTTGAAACCGAGCGGCTTGTCTGAGCATTTCTTGTTCTGAAAAGTCCAGCAATTGAATCAGATTAGCCACCTGATATTCAAGTAATTGGGTTTCGGCAATATTGTTATTAGTAACAAAAAAATTAGAAATTCCTGAATAGTCAAAAACACTTTTTTTTTCGGGCATAGATAATGCGGTTTTGACACTAAGTGCCAAATCTTTAAACATTTCAGCCGTGCTTTGGGGAATTTTAACTTTGAGGAACATCACTACCGCAAACACACTTCCTGACGGCAGAAGTCCCCCAAATGCCAAGACAGACTTGACGTGGTAGGGGATAATTAAAGAATTTTGCTCAGGAATAAAGGGGCTGCCTTTTGCCTCTGATACGTGAAAAATATTTAATACTGCGGGTTCTAATTGCAGGAACCTTTCTCGCTCTATTCCGAGGAATGTAGGAATGTCTAAACCAAACTGCCGGATTATTTCCGAAATCGCCGGCATTTGAGCCACTAATTTTGTGCTAACTAATGGAATAGCTGTATTGTCTGCTGCGGTGTGCCGAGAATTCCACTGCGGTTCTGTGCCTGCGGCTGCTAGCAGAGTCCAACATTTCATGTCGGCGGCGGGGGAATTGCCCTTCATCAAGCGGCGCGCGGATTGTTGCAATGAGTCTTCTAACTCCCCGTAGGGATGAGTTTTGAACAAACGCACTAAAGCACAGGTATTTTCTCCAGTTTGCGAATCGCAAAAATGTCGGTAAATATAGTTAACAATCTTCTGGCTGCTGGCTTCCATACTAGCAGTATTTCTACCGAACTGGCGCAGGACTAAGCTGCATTTCGCCATGTCTTGCGGGGTAAATAAGGTAATATCGTACATTAAAAAATGCTCTCCAAGAGCTCAAACACTGTATTTCATTTATCGTTAAGGCCGCTAAGCCATCCGGAATCCTACTGAGAGTTTTGAACAACGTGTTATATCAAATCCGGTAGCATCGGAATTATTCCTCTCTGTATTCTCTCCCTCTGCGTTCTGGAGCGCCCTCTGCGGTTAAATCATTCCGATACAACCGGAAACGATATTAGTTAAAATATGTAGAAAATTTGCCCGCCAAATGCAGCGGTTGTATGCCAGGATACAGAAATTAAGATTTAAAAAAAATCTATCCCCTAGGGTAGGCCACAAGGACAGAAAAGCCGATGTATAATTTATGGAATAAATTTTGACGATGACTCGCCCATAGAAATTAAAAAAACAAGGTTTTTCAGCGGATATGCCTCGCGTTGTATTGGGCATTTTCGTAGATAAAAGTCGGTTTCTGGGTCAGCCATATTCACAGAAATCCTAGAAACTCAAGCTGCAATTTTTGTGGGGGGCGATCGCACGCCGATCAATCAAAAATTGGTACAATTTCGTCAGTCTTGGACGCAAAAACCGGGTTTGCTTACAGAGAAAAAACCCGGTTTCTTGGGTATTGGTAAGTAGATGCTGTGTTCAAAACTTTTAACCACGCCAAACAACTCTACTCAGCAGGTGGAGACTTTGCTTCCAGGGCATCTTTAGCAGACAATCCCTGATCTTGAACGCCAAAATACCACAAACTAGCAGCAGCTTCGGCACGAGTCACTGATTTCTTCGGCTGAAACAAAGTAGTAAAACCAAAAACCCGGCGAATATTCGCCAAATCTCCATTGTTAAAATCAGCTAAAACTGCCCGCGACGCCTGGGAATCAATCTTAGAAGCATCTTGAAAACCCCACTTTTCTTTCACTCCTTCAATGTTAGCTGTCGGCAAAACTTGACGACTATCTAAAGGCACTTTCCAGAGAATCATTGTTTCGCGAGTTAAAGGTGCATCCGGGCGAAATTTCACATCTTTAGTTTCTCCAGAAAGCGAACTCGGAATTACACCGGCTTCTGCTAAACCTTGAATTGCTGAAAAATCCGGGTCTGTTTTGGGTACGTCAGGAAAAGCCGGTTCGCTAGAGTCTACTGCTAATCTAATTTGTTTGGCTTGACGGCTAGCATAAATCTGATTGTTAGCTGCTACTAACCAGCGGGCGTATTCGCGGCGAGTGACAATTTTGTTGGGTTTGGGTAAACTGCTGGCAGTTTCTAAATTAGCGCTTTCTGTAGTTCGCACTTTTAGCACTTCCAACTGACTTAAATCTGCCACAAACTGCCGCAACTGTTGAGGAATTTGGGTGTCTAGTTGGCTAACTTGTGCTGATTTTGGCGATGCAGATGGTGTTGGAGTAGTTCCCTCTGAATTAGAGGGAGTTGGTGAAGCGGATGGAGATGCGCTAGACTCGGAATTATTAGGTTGGGGACTGGCGGCAATTTCTGGGCTTTCTTTGCTGTAGTCGATCGCAAATTCTGTAGAACCCCCTACTTTTTGAGTAGGAGAAAGCGACACTGTTACCCGTAAATTATCTCGCGTTGCTACCAAAGAACCTTGTCCCTCGGCGGTGGGGCGGCTGACTATTTCCCAGTTGCGACGCCCAAACTCTGTAGAGTAAAAGTTCCCAACCGAATTAACCGGATCTGTGCTTTCCCAGCGCAGCCGCACATTTTTTTGCGACGGATCGGTTTGCCCAGTAACTTCGATTAACTCAGCGTTAGGATAGAGTGGAATCTCTGTCGGGAAATCGGGAGGAAGTTTGGCGGTAGAGTTTGTCTCAATTGCTGTCGCTGGTGGCGGGGAAGAGAAAACCACTGGATTTTGTTTTAATTTCGGATCGGCGGCTAAAGATTCTTCAAGTGCCTTGCTGTTGGGGCTGTTTGCACAACCTGTGACAGCAGCCAGCAGACACACAGCCAGCCAAGTATTTACAGCAGCGAGTATATTAGTTTTATTGGTTTTAGTGATTTTAGAGCGTCCTTGAGAGTTGCCTCGCCGTTGAGTAAATATAATATTCAGCATAAATCCCCCCTTTGCGGATATATTTCTAGGCTAGCGCAGATCGATCGGGCAAATATATTTATTACCCAAATGAAATTTCTGTATTTACTTCTAGTTACTGCTACATTACTTTCATACCCTGTCAAGTTTGCCCGTCCTGCTGCATCTCAACCAGCCCCGCTGCGGACAGCCATTCAGATGCCAGAGTGGCAGCCATTTTGCTCAGCGATGGGTCAGTTTGCGATCGATATGCCGGCAAATCCCAAAATTAATTATGAAATTTTTTCAAATCAAATTATTGCTCATACATACCGATCGAACTTTAAAAACAAAGAAACTTATTTGCTTCAATACTTTGACCTAGATTTTCGCCTGACTAACAATAATATCAATAATATCAGAATAACTTTAAATAGTGCAGTTGATTTTTTCGTCGTAGGGGCGAATGCTAAAGTCTTGCAAGTGCGGGATATTTCCCTCGGAGGCTATCCGGGAAAAGAGTTTGAGTTTCAGCCACTTTCCCCTACTGAACCTGTAGGTGTAGGTCAAGTTTTTTTGGTAGAAACGCGCGTTTATGGGCTGGTAGCCACTACCTCAGAACCCGAAAATGCTCAAAAATTTCTCGACTCTTTTCGTTTATTTTGAAGCAGGAAGTTGGGTAATGGGTAGTGTACGATATTTAACGGATTTAACGGAGAAATGTTGAAGGAATAAGTCACAGATTCCAGGAAAGAGAGAAAAACGAGTGGGGAGCGGTTATCTAATTTATTAATAAAACTTATGCTTGGCAACTGGGTGTTCAGGAAAATCTTGACTTGGGCAACAAAAAAGATTCCCATCAACCGCGTTTTTGAGGAAGAATGTAGTCAGAACTAAATTACGCTTGATTTCACGTAATACCTTATTGTATTTTTTGTACTCTATCTAACGACATAGATAAATTTTACACCCGTGGAGCGATGTAGATACTTGCTCAAGTTTATATATTTGATATAAGGATTTTTAAATTGCAGAAAGCACAAACCAGAAAGCACAAACAAAGATGCTGTCTTGCTCCATCTCGCTCCCATCTGGCTCAACTAAGTCAGCCTCATAGAAAGCTTACCCGGAGGGTATTAACCTATTATGAACAAATTAACACCAATTCTCCTCAGCGGCATCCTATTATTTGGAGGTGCTGCTTGCAGCGACGTGGCTAAAACGAGCGCTGATGCTCCTAATTCGGCCACAGGAAATACCACTAGCCCGCCCCCAGCCGAGACAGTTCAAAAAACTCAGGGTGACGCCACTAGCCAGATTCGCCAAAACCAAGCAAATTCTGATATTAGGGCCAGAGAACAGCGCAACAATGTGACGGGAGGCGATGCCATAAGAGCCGATGGCGACCTGCAAAGTGAAGTGCGGTCCAAGTTAGAAGTAAACATCACTAAAGGTCAGCTAACTGTGGAGGCCAAAGACGGGCTTGTCACCGTAGGTGGCACAGTTCCCAATCAAACTGATCTAGCTAAAATTGAGCCGCTAGCTAAAGAGATTAAGGGTGTCAAAGATGTGAATGTTACGGCTGTTGTCGCCCCCGCTGCACCCGCATCGCCTAGCAGCAATCAATAAATGAGCCGGAAGAAGTCCGAGGGAAAGATGTAGTTATCTAGTAGGAGAGAAGTCTGAGGGAAGAGGGTAAAGTTTGGCATTGTAAGATTGCTTGCGGAGCAGATTACAATGCTTAGGTGACTATCTAGGGAGAGCTGGGTTTTAAAGTGAAAGAGTTTAAATTGAATTTTAAATTCACCCATTCAAAACTCACGCAATACCTGCAACTTCCCCTTCCCAATTTCCGATTTCCCATCCCGGAAAAAGAGTGGGAAACCAACCTGAAGATAGAGTGGGAAGTTATTCCCAGCGACCGATGAAAATTGTTGGGAAAAAATGACTAAATGTGATTGATGGCAGAGCATAAATTCTGTGGTTGTGTAAAAGTAGTATATTTTTCAGGAGAAAAAAAATGGCTTTAGGTCAACACAAGCGAGCTGTAGGAGCATTTTCTAATTACCGAGATACGGAACTAGCCCTGATGGAGCTGCAAAGTACCGGGTTTCCGATGAATAAAGTTTCGGTAGTTGCGGAAAAGCTAGATAACAGCGAAATTGCGGGCGCTAGCGCTGGTAAGAGTACCGACGAGAAAGTCGGTGGTGGCGCCAAAGCAGGGGCGACAGCGGGAGTCGTGACGGGCGGTTTGATTGGGTTACTCGGAAGCATTGGAGCGCTAGCGATTCCGGGAGTTGGCCCGGTGATGGCGGGGGGTGCGATCGCAACTCTGCTGGCAGATACTGTAGTCGGAGGCGCGATTGGGGCTGCAGCAGGCGGTTTGGTCGGCGGTTTGGTCGGTTTGGGAGTTCCCGAAGATAAAGCTAAAGCTTATAACGATCGCGTCTCGCGCGGAGAATATTTGGTATTCGTAGAAGGTACAGATGCCGAACTTGCCACAGCCGAAGGAATTATGAGCGTGCGGGGCATTCAGGATTGGGGCATTTACGATGTGCCAGCAGACACCGGCCGCAGAGCTTCTGGTCGCCAGAAGCGCGCCGTGGGAGTATTTTCAAGCCGCCACGAGACGGAACACGCACTGGGAGAACTGAGAACTGCCGGTTTCGACATGAATCGGGTTTCGGTCATCGCTAAGGATGCTGACTCCAAGGGCGACATCGCAGGCATTGACGTGCACGACAGCACGGACAACAAGGCCGATGAAGGGGCCACAAAAGGCGCCCTCACCGGTGGCACTTTGGGCGGTTTGACAGGCTTGTTGGTAGGTCTGGGCCTAGTGGCAATTCCGGGCATCGGGCCGATTATGCTGGCAGGAGCCTCAGCTACGGCGATCGCCACTACACTTGCCGGTACAGCTTTGGGTGCGGCAGCAGGGGGCTTGATCGGAGCTTTAGTCGGTATGGGAATTCCCGAAGAGGAAGCTAAAGTATACAACGATCGCGTGGCCAGAGGAGATTACTTGGTACTGGTTGACGGCAGCGAAGCAGAAGTCGCTAAAGCCGAAAGCATTCTGAGCCGCGGAGGTATTCAACATTGGAACACCTACGACTATAATCCCAGCGTCGATAGTGCTCGCGCTGATTACGGCGCACCGGGCACTCCAGGGGTTGATACTACGCCTGGTATTTACGATCCCAATCAGGGCGTTACGGGCAACCGTCGGATTTAATCATTCAGACTTTGTTTGGGTATGGTTTCTACTTTCTGCAGGGTAGTCGCACTCGCGCACTCGGATTGTAGAAAGCGATCCAAGCAACAGTGGCGAGCTAGCGGTTTTACGCTTCGTCGGTAAAATTATCTCAAAAGTCGGCTTTTTCTCTGAAAGCTGGCTTTTGTTTTGTTCTGGAAAGTTAAAAAAGCTCCCTGTCAAAAGTTTAATTTGGATTAGGGGCTCAATCCGTGAGCTGGGCTTTGCGCCGGAGGAGCGATGGGCTCCCTTAATTTTTATAGCCTAAATCAGCAGCAGTTTTTTACTCTGTAACACTCACTACAGCTCGATTGCAAACCCTGCAGTATTATCAAATTTGATGACATAAATTACAGCAGATATTGCCCAGTTAGTCAAAGAGCGACTATCTTTAATTATGGGGTGGCTAATTTCACCAACTTATACAGGTGAAGTACCCAGTCCCGCGCGCCCAGAAATGCCTGCGGTGGTCGGCAAATATTAGAATAGTAATAATTGTCGGAGGCTTCGGGCAAGACTTAGGCTGGTCATTAGTTAGCTGTAGCAGCAGAATTGCCGTTGGCAATACCTGCTACAGGAATACAGTTTTTCTGGGAATGCCTCACCGAAACATTTGAGAAGCCCAGAAACAGCTTTTATGTCCGGGAGCGCGTCAGGTGTCGGGTGTTCTGTAAATTAGAACCGCAAGCGCTCATGGATCGAGTAAACATTAACAGCAAGCACAGCAGCGCGGGAGCACAATGGCTCGCGGCTAATTTTTTCGCGAAATCTCAGGCTCAGCGCAGCGTATTGTTTGCTTTGCCTGCTGCTCGCTCAGCACTCCGAGGGAAACAGCCTTCCTGTTGGATTTCACGCTGCGCGCAGCACAGTGGGGGGAGGTGAAACTAGCTGAGCTGACCGAGCTCTGCTTTCAGGGGCGATCGAAGATAGAAGGCACTTATGTAGAAGGCATTTGGGGTTGAAGCTCCGATATCTTGTTTCTTGATTGCACTAACTAATAAATTCGATCGCCAGTACCAGCAATTTTTCCGGTCAGAATGCGGCGCGGATGCCGCCAGCAATACCCCAAATATTCGATCTATCTTTACAAGATCGATCGACAACTTCTCGGTATTTTGGTAATTAGTTAGCAGGTAATATTAGTGGTTAGCAGTTAGTATAAATAAAACTAACAATTAACAACTAACATCAACGGCTAAATAATTACTAGCCAAATAATACTTACAGGACTTACAGGCGGCGAGAAACGCGGTTTTTTCATAACTTCCGCGCTAGCCAACCTCAGATTATACCAGAACCCGGTTTATTTTCGTAAATTATAACTATGAGAGCAGGGTGATGGTAGGAATCAAGCAGTTTTGACAATTGTTAATGTGGCAGTATTAGTTTAAAAAACTGACTGGCAAACACGATAGTACAAACTTTCACACAACATAGAACATCGAGAAATTAAGGAAACTCACTCAATTTTTTTATGAATTTCACTGAACTTTTAAGTGCCGATGAACTTTTAATTAGACATAGAAACGGGGAACGAGATTTTCGAGGAGCTAACCTCATTGCAGCTCATTTGAGTGAAGCTAATCTCAGTCGAACAAATTTGAGCAACGCTAATTTGAAAGGTGCCAACTTAATTAGAAGCAAACTGATTGGAGCTAATTTAAACGCCGCCGACTTGAGCGGAGCTAATTTGTCTAAGGCGAAATTAATTGAAGCCAACCTGGGAAGTTCTAGTTTCACTGGAACTGTGGCGATCTCCGCAGATTTTAGCGGCGCCAATCTCAGCGGAGCAATATTGTCTCAGGCTGACTTGAGCAAAGCGGTTATGACGGGAGCGAGTTTAGTAGGAGCTTGTTTGCTAAGCGGCTCAAAACTAACTGAGGCTAATTTGAGCGGGGCGACGCTGAGCCGAGCAATTATGAGCGGGGTTGACTTAAGCAGAGCAAATTTGACGAGAGCCATTCTCAGCGAGGTAGACTTGACCGGGGCGAACCTGAGCGGAGCAACTTTAACTCGGGCTTATCTCAATCGCGGAAATCTCAGCGGCGTCAATTTGGTTGGGGCTTGTTTGAGCGAAGCAAGTCTGCGGGAGGCTTCTATTAGCGCTGCTAATTTGAGCGGTGCTGACTTGAGCGGTGCTGATTTGCAATCGGCCAATCTAAATGGCTCTAATTTGAGCGGGGCTGACTTGCAGGGAGCTAATTTAAGTAAAGCTAATTTAAATGGTTTGATTCTGCACAATGCTGATTTGAGGGCTGCGAATTTGAACAAAGCTTCTTTACGGGGAGCTAACTTGAGCGGTGCGAATTTGGCAGGTGCTAGCTTGCTGGAAGCGGATTTGCGGGGGGCGAATTTGAGTCACGCCAATTTGTCGGGGGCGGGTTTACTGCTGAGTTCTCTGACAGGGGCGAATTTGACAGGAACTAATTTGTCCGAGGCTAATTTGATTGGGGCAAGCTTGAATGTTGATAATTTGAATGAAGCAGCTTTGGGCGGGGCGATTTTGCCGAATGGAGCTACTCACAGCCGTGATTGATCAGTTGATTAACCATAATTAATTAGGTCAATCTCAACAAAACCGAACACCGAGAAACCCGATTTTTGTATGGGCGGTGCCCAGAGTGCCGGCCCTTCCGGGTTTCTCGCCTCTCCATCGCCCGGAGCTGATTAAGGCGGTTGAGCTTTAACCCCATTCTACGGAAAGCCGATTTTGGCCGGAAATGCACGAAACATCGATCGCCCCGATCGAACTCCAATCGAACTCAACTTGCACTCGGTCAGGGCCCAAGCGCCCCAAAAAATCCGGTATCCTCGCGCTCATCGCTATTGGGGAAATATTTTGGGAATTTACTTGCAAAATTTATGGACACCGTGCTATGGTTAAAAGGTTTGAGACTTAAAAAATCAATAGAGGTAAAACCCCGCAGAATGAAACAATTGGGAACCCATCTGGTCGCTGATGCTTGGCAGTCTCCTGGAGACCTGCTCAACGATCCTGAACGTATCCGCCGCGCTATTCTCGATGCGATCGAAGCCGGAGGAGCTACTCTCATCGATTTGTGCGTACACCAGTTTAGTCCTCACGGAGTGACAGCTACTGCTACTTTGGCAGAGTCCCATATAGCAATCCATACTTGGCCTGAACACGGTTATTTTGCTGCAGACTTATTTTTCTGCGGAGCCGGCGACCCTCACCGAGCCATGAAGGTGCTACAGACAGCTTTGGAAGCTAAACAGGTAAAACTCACTGAGTTCACGCGCGGTTTCGAGCCCGGGGTGGGAATCGTAGGTTCTGCTTGTGAAGAGCAGTATGCCCCTCGTTCAGTAGAAACGATTGCCGCCAGAGGATGATGGCCAATTAGCGTAACTTTGAACATTTTATGCTAGGTTTTGTTTAAAATCCCACGGCTTGAGCCGTGGGATTCTTGTTGGAATTTACTTTTTCATTAATAAAGGGCGGACAACTAAATAACCTGCACCGAAAGCTGCAATCACAATCAGAAAAATCGCGATCGCCAACCACAATCCACTTAAGTCTGAGGTTTTTTTGAGTTGCGATCGCACACGGTAAGGAGTTTCCGGCACCTCTGTAAATAATTTTTCGGGAAGTGGCTGCGGCATCGAGGCGGCTGTTGGCTCCGGTTCCGGTAGTGGGAAGGGGAAAGCCACTGTCTGAGGTGGTTGAGGTATGGCAGAGTTAGTCTGCGAGGTTACAGGTGGTGGGGGCGGAGGTTCAACGCTGAAATTGAATTTGACTGACGGCATTTGAGGCATCCCTGTCTGGGTAATACTCTGAGCCGAGTTGACTACTTGCTGTAACTGTTGGGATACTTGAACTACTGTTTCTACTTCTCGCCGCAGTTGTTGATTTTGTTGGACTAATTGCTGATTGTGGGTTTTGAGGGAGTCCACCATCGCTTGGGCTGCTTGCAGCTCTGCCGTGACTTCTCGATAGAGGGAAATTGGTACTGATGGAGAGTAACTATTTGAGTTTTCAGGGGAAGTATTGTCAGATAAGGTAGTATTTTGCATAATTGTAGATGGCGAGGGTGAACTTGTTTTAGTTTAGCCTGAGAGTATTTGCAATTAGATCGATCGCAACACAATTCGTCAAGATATTTGTTACAGATATTGAACGTAAAATTAATTTAATGTTACAAGTTTTTAGTCGATCGCTATGAACAACCACGCACCGGAACAAACTATGTCGCAAAAGTCAAGCACCGAGGAAATGAAATACGGCGAACGCCAGATTTTGGAAGGGGAGTTAATTACTTTTCCGAATCCGCGAGTCGGGCGGCGCTACTCGATTAACATTACGTTGCCGGAGTTTACTTGCAAGTGTCCGTTTTCTGGCTATCCCGATTTTGCGACAATTCACGTTACTTACGTGCCAGACGAGCGGGTGGTAGAGTTAAAGGCTCTGAAACTGTACGTTAACAGTTATCGCGATCGCTACATTTCTCACGAAGAATCGATCAATCAAATTTTAGACGATTTTGTGGCGGCTTGCGCGCCGCTGGAAGCGACGATTAAGGGCGATTTTTCGCCGCGGGGGAACGTCCACACCGTGATTGAGGTGTCGCATCAGAAGTAGGTGCAGTCCCTGTGAGTGTCCGCCCGCTTGAACTGCTTTAGCGGGTAGGTATCTCATCGGAGAGAGATTCTAATGACATAAATTGTTTGACATTTAATAGACCTCTTGCAAAATAATTTTATGATATAATGAAAAGTTTTGCTGAAAGTTGATTGAATCCCAACTCTTAACTTATTTTCACTCTTGTCTTGTTATCAACAAAATAAAATGCTATAAAGTGCTGT
>Ga0209278_1001991_pt1 | contig 11768 bp, 10 predicted proteins | sample JI81BgreenDNA_FD_187504 | JGI IMG/M metagenome (GOLD analysis project Ga0209278, IMG submission 187504) | Wastewater effluent complex algal communities from Wisconsin, to seasonally profile nutrient transformation and Carbon sequestration -... | ecosystem: Engineered > WWTP > Effluent > Algae... | reverse complement strand
AATTCGCTGAGCCGTCTGGCGCGGCGCGCGGGCGAGACGGTGAGTGCCGATCCCTATTCGGTGGATCGTCCGGAAGGGGGAAACTGACATGGAAGCGTTGATCGCCATTTCCATCGGCACGCTGACGGCCTGCGGCATCTATCTGATGCTGCGGCAGCGGACCTTTCCGGTCATCATCGGGCTGACGCTGCTGTCCTATGCGGTGAACGTGTTCATCTTTGCTGCCGGGCGGCTGGTGCCGGGATTGCCGGCCATCATCGCCAAGGATGCGGCGGGCTATACCGACCCGCTGCCGCAGGCGCTGGTTCTGACCGCCATCGTGATTTCCTTCGGGATGACCGCCGTCATCGTGCTGATGGCGCTTGGGTCATGGCTGGAGGCGGGCCATGACAAGGTGGACATGGACGAGGAAGAGGAGACGCGCGCATGATGTCGCATTGGATCATCGCGCCGGTCGTCCTGCCTGCGGTGCTGGCACCGCTGATCATTCTGGCGATGCGGCGGGACCTGCTGCTGCAGCGCGTCTTCGGGCTGGGCGGGACGCTGGCCATGCTGGGGATTGCCGGGGCGCTGCTGGTGGCGGCGAGCGGGAATGCGCCCGAGGTCTATCGTCTGGGCAACTGGCCCGCGCCATTCGGCATCATGCTGGTGCTGGACCGGCTGTCGGCGATGATGCTGATGCTGACGGCGGTGCTGGCGCTGGCGGTGCAGCTTTATGTGATCTCGACCGACTGGGACGCGCGGGGGCGGCATTTCCATGCGCTGTTCCTGTTCCAGATGATGGGGATCAACGGCGCCTTCCTGACGGGGGATGCGTTCAACCTGTTCGTCTTCTTCGAGGTGCTGCTGATCGCGTCCTATGGCCTGATGATCCATGGCGCGGGGAAGGACAGGCTGCGGGCGGGGGTGCAATACATCGCCTTCAACCTGGTCGCCTCGACGCTGTTCCTGTTCGCGCTGGCCACGATCTATGCGGTGACCGGGACGCTGAACATGGCGGATATCGCGGTGAAGGTGGCGGCGCTGCCGGAGGGGGATCAGGGTCTGATCCGGGTGGCGGCGGTGCTGATGCTGTCGGTCTTTGCCATCAAGGGCGCGCTGGTGCCGTTGCAGTTCTGGCTGCCGGGAACCTATGCCAATGCGCCGGGTCCGGTGGCGGCGCTGTTTGCCATCATGACCAAGGTGGGGGCCTATGCCATCCTGCGGACCAGCACGCTGATCTTTCCGCCGGAGACGGCGGCGACGGGGAGCATGGTGGGCGACATCATGCTGCCTGCCGCGCTGGTGACGCTGGCCATCGGGTCGATCGGCATCCTTGGCGCGACCACCCTGCCCCGGCTGGCGGCCTTTGCGGGGATCGCCTCGATGGGGACGATCTTCACCGCCTTTGCGGCCTTCACGCCCGAAGCGACAGGGGCGGCGCTTTACTACATGATCCACTCCACGCTGGCGACGGCGGCCATCTTCCTGATCGCGGATATGGTGAGCGACCGTCGCGGCAATGCCACCCTGACGGCGCAGCCGCGCATCGCGCAGCAGGGGCTGCTGGCGGCGCTGTTCTTTGCCAATGCCATCGCCTTGGCCGGGATGCCGCCGCTGTCGGGCTTCATCGGGAAGCTGATGGTGATGGATGCGCTGCGGGAGCAGGCGGCACTGATCTGGAGCGTGATCCTTGGGTCGTCCTTCCTGATGGTGCTGGGTTTCGCGCGGGCGGGTTCGGTGCTGTTCTGGAAATCGCACGCGACCGGAGAGGCGCATGAGGCGCCGCATCAGGGCGAGCCGCTGGCCTTCGTCGCGGTGGGCGGGTTGCTGGCGGCGCTGGTCGCGCTGACGGTGTTCGCGGGACCGGTGAAGGACTGGCTGGACGGCACCGCCGCCGCGCTGCATGCCCCCGCCCCCTATATCGCGGCCAATGACCTGCAGGGGGTGAACTGACATGCTGCGCCGTCTTTTCCCGCATCCCTACCTGTCGCTGTTCCTTGTGGTGACGTGGTTCCTGCTGGTGAACCAGTGGAAGCTTGGCAGCCTTGTCATGGCGGTCTTCCTTGCCACGGTGATCCCGCTTCTGACCGCGCCCTACTGGCAGCATCGGCCCAAGCTGAACAGCATGCCCGCGCTGCTGTCCTATGTGGTGCTGGTGGTCTGGGACGTGATCGTGGCCAATGTGCAGGTGGCGAAGATCGTCCTCTTCATGCCGCGCGACCGCATCCAGTCGGCATGGATCCGCGTGCCGGTGGAGTTGAAATCGCCCGAGGCCATCGCCCTGCTGGCCGGGACCATCACCATGACCCCCGGCACGGTGAGCGCCGACATGTCCGCCTGCGGGCGCGTGCTGCTGATCCATTCGCTGCATGCCCCCGACCCCGACGCCATCCGCGACGACATCAAGTCGCGCTACGAATCCCGGCTGAAGAGGATCTTCGAATGATCACCTATGCCCTTGGCTTTGCCCTTGTCTGCTTTGGACTGGGCCTGATCCTGAACCTTTGGCGGCTGGCCATCGGCCCGACCGTGGCCGACCGCGTGCTGGCACTGGACACGATGGTGATCAACGTGATCGGGATCATCGTGCTGTATGGCATCCAGACCGGCCTTGGCATCAATTTCGAGGCGGCGATGCTGTTTGCCATGACCGGGTTCGTGGGGACCGTGGCCTTCTGCAAATACCTGCTGCGCGGGAGCGTGATCGAATGACCGGGGCCTTGGACATCATCCTTTCCATCCTGCTGGTGGTGGGCGGCCTCTTCGCCCTGACCGGGAGCTATGGCCTGATCCGCCTGAAGGACCGGATGCAGCGCCTGCACGCGCCCACCAAGGCCTCGACCGTGGGGCTGGGCACCGCGCTTTTGGTGTCCATGTTCCACGGGCTGATGATTGGCACCGGGTTTTCGTGGCAGGAGGTGCTGGTGATGATCTTCATCTTCGTCACCGCCCCCATCACCGCGAATTACCTGTCGAAGGTGCATCTGCATTCGCGCCATTACGACGGCCAGACGCCGCAAACAGGCGTGAGCCGGGACTGGGCGACCTTCGACCAAGCGCCGGAAGACGCCGAGCCGCAGCTTCCCAGCCGCGATTCCTGACCGAAAGGTCAAATTTCTGCCGGCAGGTGCGGTCGCGCCCTTGCGCGGGGGCGCGGCCCCGTGCATCTTCCCTGCGTCCGAAGGGAGGACCGCGTGACCACTCTTGCCCCCAGCCAGACCCAGCTTCCGCAATTGGCCCATCCGAGGAATGAGGGGATGCCCCTCGATCTGGATTGGGTCGCCGCCGTGCAGGCCAATACCTCGGCCATCGAGCGCCGCGCCGCCACCTTGGGCGGGCGACGGTCGGTGAAGAAGGAATATCAGGCGGCATGGCTTTTGAAGGCCGTGAGCCTGATCGACCTGACCACGCTGTCGGGCGACGATACATGGGGGCGGGTGGAGCGTCTTTGCGCCAAGGCGCGGCGACCGGTGAACCCGTGGATGCTGGAAAAGCTGGGGATGGAGGGGCTGACGGTCGGGGCCGTCTGCGTCTATCACGACATGGTGGAAACGGCGGTGCGGGCGCTGGAGGGGACGAACATCCCGGTGGCTGCGGTGTCCACGGGGTTCCCGGCGGGGCTGTCGCCCTTTCCGCTGCGGATCGCGGAAATCCGCGAGAGCGTCGCCGCCGGGGCGCGCGAGATCGACATCGTGATTTCGCGCCGCCACGTGCTGACGGGGAATTGGCAGGCGCTGTACGACGAGATGCGCGAGATGCGCGAGGCCTGCGGGCCCGCGCATGTGAAGGCGATCCTTGCGACGGGGGAACTTGCCACGCTGCGCAACGTGGCGCGGGCGAGCCTTGTCTGCATGATGGCGGGGGCGGATTTCATCAAGACCTCGACGGGGAAGGAAACGGTCAATGCGACGCTGCCCGTGTCGCTGACGATGATCCGGGCGATCCGTGATTATCAGGACCGGACTGGGGTGAAGGTTGGCTACAAGCCTGCGGGGGGGATCGCCAAGGCGAAGGATGCCCTGCTGTATCTTGCGCTGATGAAGGACGAGTTGGGGCATCCATGGCTGCAGCCGGACCTGTTCCGCTTTGGCGCATCGTCCCTGCTGGGCGATATCGAGCGGCAGCTTGAGCATTACCTGACCGGCCATTATTCGGCCGCCAACCGCCATGCGATGGGATAGGACCATGACGATCAAGGAACTTTTCGACCGCATGGACTATGGCCCGGCCCCCGAGGGGAATGCCGAGGTCAAGGCATGGCTGGCGCGGCACGGGCAGCGGTTCGGGCATTTCATCGACGGGGCCTTCACGCCTGCGGGCGAGGGGTTTGCGACGCGGAACCCGGCGACGGGGGCCGAGCTTGCCGTGGTGACGCAGGGCAGTGCCGCCGATGTCGACCGGGCGGTGGCGGCGGCGCGGCGGGCGCAGGGGAAATGGGCGCGGCTGCCGGGGCATGCGCGGGCGCGGTATCTTTATGCGCTGGCGCGGCTGGTGCAGAAACATGCGCGGCTGCTTGCGGTGCTGGAGACGATGGACAATGGCAAGCCCATCCGGGAAAGCCGCGACATCGACCTGCCGCTGGTGGCGCGGCATTTCTATTACCATGCGGGTCTGGCGCAACTGATGGAGTCGGAACTGCCGGGGCATGTGGCCCATGGCGTCTGCGGTGCGGTGATCCCGTGGAACTTCCCGCTTCTGATGCTGGCATGGAAGGTGGCGCCGGCGCTGGCGGCGGGGAATACGGTGGTGCTGAAGCCCGCGGAATACACGCCGCTGACGGCGCTGCTCTTTGCCGAGATCACGCGCGAGGCGGGGCTGCCCAAGGGCGTGCTGAACATCGTGACCGGCGATGGCGAGACGGGGGCCGCGCTGGTGACGCATCCGGGGGTGGACAAGATCGCCTTCACCGGATCGACCGCCGTGGGCAAGGCGATCCGCCGGGCGACGGCAGGCACGGGCAAGGCGCTGACGCTGGAGCTGGGGGGGAAGTCGCCCTACATCGTCTTTGACGATGCCGATGTGGACAGCGCCGTCGAGGGGCTGGTCGATGCGATCTGGTTCAATCAGGGGCAGGTCTGCTGTGCCGGGTCGCGGCTGCTGGTGCAGGAGGGGATCGCGCCCCGTTTCCATGACAAGCTGAAGCGGCGGATGGACGGGCTGCGGATCGGCGATCCGTTGGACAAGTGCATCGATGTGGGGGCGGTGGTCGATCCGGTGCAATTGGCCACGATCACGCAGATGGTCGACGGGTCGGAGGGCGAGATCTATCGCGCCGCCACGCCCCTGCCCGCGCAGGGCTGCTATTACCCGCCGACGCTGATCACGGGGCTGTCCTCGGCCTCGCGGCTGATGCAGGAAGAGATTTTCGGGCCGGTGCTGGTGTCGATGACCTTCCGCACGCCGGGCGAGGCGGTGGAACTGGCGAACAACACGCGCTATGGCCTTGCGGCCAGTGTCTGGACCGAGAACGTGAACCTTGCGCTGGATATCGCGCCGAAGATCCGGGCGGGGGTGGTCTGGGTGAATGCGACCAACCTCTTCGATGCGGCGGCGGGATTCGGCGGGGTGCGGGAAAGCGGGTTCGGGCGCGAAGGCGGGTGGGAGGGGCTGCTGGCCTATCTGAAGCCCGACGGGCGCGCGCGGGCCTTGAAGCCTGTCGCGGCGGTGCCGGAACCGGCAAGTTATGAGGTGCCCGGGCTGGACCGGACGGCGAAGCTGTTCGTGGGTGGCAAGCAGGCGCGGCCGGATGGCGGCTATTCCCGTGCGGTGTTTTCGCCCACGGGCGGGCTTCTGGGCCATGTGGGCCTTGGCAACCGCAAGGACATCCGCAACGCGGTGGAGGCGGCCCATGCCGCCAAGGGCTGGGGCAAGGCCACCGGGCATAACCGGGCGCAGATCCTGTATTACATCGCCGAGAACCTGTCGGCGCGGGCGGCGGAATTCGCCGGTCGCCTGAAGGAGATGACGGGCAAGGACGGGCGGGCCGAGGTGGAGGCCAGCGTCGCGCGGCTTTTCACCTATGCCGCATGGTCGGACAAGTATGACGGGCAGGCGAAATCGGTGCCGATCCGGGGCATCGCGCTGGCCATGAACGAACCCGTGGGGGTGATCGGCGCAATCTGTGCGGATGAGGCACCGCTGCTGGGCCTGATCTCGGCCATGGCGCCGGCCATCGCGATGGGCAATAGCTGCGTGCTGGTCCCGTCCGAGCCTTTCCCGCTGGCGGCGACGGACCTGTATCAGGTGCTGGAGACGTCGGATCTGCCCGCAGGCGTGGTCAACATCGTCACGGGCAGCCATGCGGAACTGGCCAAGCCTCTGGCCGGGCATATGGATGTGGATGCGCTTTGGTCGTTCTCTTCGTCCGACCTGTCGGCGATGATCGAGGCGGAGAGCGTGACGAACCTGAAACGGACATGGGTCAATGGCGGCGCGGCGCGCGACTGGTTCGGGCCGGAGGGCGAAGGACGGGCCTTCCTGCGGCAGGCGACAGCCATCAAGACGGTCTGGGTGCCTTACGGCGAGTGAGGAAAAATCCTCTGCGATGATTTTTCAGCGGCGGGATTTCTCAAGAAATCCCGCCGAATTTTCGCAGAAAATTCGTTTTGGGAAAATTCTTCGTACGAAGAATTTTCGGGCCTTTCAGGCCCGTCCGGCAGCGGCCGAGAGGGTCAGCGGGTCGATGCCCATGCTGCGCAGGGCTGCCGTCCATTTCCCGGCATCATCGCCGGAGAAGACGAGCTCCGCCGTCGGCTCCGCGATGAGCCATCCATTGGCGCCGATCTCGTTCTCTAACTGGCCCGGACCCCAGCCGGAATAGCCCAAGGCGAGAAGGGCGCAGGATGGCCCCTCGCCCCGTGCCAGCGCTTCGAGGATGTCGAGCGTGGCCGTCATGCCATAGCCGCCATCGATCCGCATGGTGGCCGAACTGCCCGCATAATCTGCCGAATGCAGCACGAAGCCGCGCCCGCGTTCCACCGGGCCGCCCGTATGGATGCGGATGTCGCGGCCCTGCGGGGCGCGGGGAATGGAGAGTTGATCGAGGAGCGAGGCGAAGGTGAGGTCCTCGGTCGGGCGGTTGATGATCAGGCCCATCGCCCCCTCGGCGGAATGGGCGCAGATGAGGATCACGGTCTTTTCGAAGCGCGGATCGCCCATCCCGGGCATGGCCACCAGAAGCTTGCCGTCGAGTTCCAAAGCCGCCATCGCGCCACCCTCCTGCATGCGGCCCTGTGCAGGCCTGCCGTCAAGATGGGGCTGTTGCGGCGCTGCCTCAAGCCCGTTCGTCGTAACATGGCTTCTCTGGAACGTGATTTCCCATGCCGGGCGCAGTTCCTATCTTGGTGCCATGCGCCAGATTGCCCTGCCCACTGCCCTTTGCCTTGCCCTCTCCGGCCCTGCCCTGTCCTTCTCGCAGGAGGAGGTGATGGCGGGCAGCATCCGCACGGGCTGGCAGGAGGCGCGGGGGGCGCATATGGCGGCGCTGCATCTGTCGCTTGCGCCGGGGTGGAAGACCTATTGGCGCAGTCCGGGCGATGCGGGCATCCCGCCCGTCTTCGACTGGAGCGGCAGCGAGAATGTCGGTGCGGTGCATCTGCATTGGCCGCGCCCGCATGTGTTCGAATTCAACGGCTATACGACCGTGGGATATGCGGGCGAATTCGTCCTGCCGATGGAGGTGATCCCTGCCGATCCGGGCCGCCCCGTGCGCCTGAAGGGCGTGGTGGAGCTGGGGGTCTGTGACGATATCTGCATTCCGGCGAGCTTTGCCTTTGACACCACCCTGTCGGGGGCCGGTCAGTCCGATCCGATGATCCATGCGGCGCTGGCGGATCGTCCGTTGCCTGCGGATCAGGCCGGGTTGGCGGGGATCGGCTGCAGCCTTGACCCCATCGCCGACGGGTTGCGGATCACGGCGACCATGGCGCTGCCCCGGACGGGCGCGCAGGAGACCGTGGTCTTCGAGACGGCGACGCAGGGGATCTGGGTGTCCTCGGCCAAGGCCGTGCGCGATGGCCGGACGCTGACCGCCGTGGCGGAGATGGTGCCGCCGCAGGGCGCGCCCTTCGCGCTGGACCGGTCGGGCGTGACGGTCACCGTGATCTCGGAGGAGCGGGCCGTGGAAATCCGGGGCTGCCCCGCGCCCTGAGGTCAGGCGCGGCGGCGGCCGATCAGCCGGACGAGCAGGGTAAGGGCGCCTGCGACCATCAGCACCAACAGGAAAGCCGTGCCGAAGGCGGGCGCCCCGGCGAGGGCGGGCCAGAGCGCGGTGAGCCATCCGGGCAGGGCCGCCGTGGCGATGACGGGAACCAGCAAGAGCAGGACGATTGCGACAAGTCCCGCCGAGGCCAGCGCGAGGGCGCGGCGCAGGCGCTGCGCCCTCGCGCCCCGGCGGCCGATCGCGCGGCCAAGCGCACGGCGCAGGGCGCGGAAGCGCAGGCCGGCATCGGCCTGCACCACCGTGAGGGCAGGGACGACCAGCAGGACGAGGAACATCCCGAAGCCAAGGCCGAAGACCAGCGTCACCACCGTGGGCTTGAGGAATTCCGCCTGACTGGAGCGTTCGAAGAGCAGGGGCGCGAGGCCAAGCACCGTGGTCAGGGTGGTGAGCAGCACGGGGCGGAGCCTGTCGGCCACGGCATCGACGACGGCGGGGATCAGACCGCGTTTCTTCGCGTATTCGTCGATGGTGGAGACGAGGACGATGCTGTCGTTCACGATGATGCCCGACATGCCGATGATGCCGACGATGGAGAACATCGACAGCGGCACGTCCCAGACCCAATGGCCGAAGATCGCACCGACCAGACCGAAGGGGATGACGGACATCACCACGGCGGGGCGCGACCAGCTTGCGAAGATCCAGGCCAAGCAGAGGTAGATGCCGATCAGGGCCAGAACGATGGAGATGGAGGCACCGCCGAGGAATTCGCGTTCCTGTTCCGCCTGTCCGGAATAGCGGGCCATGACGCCGAAATCCTGTTCGATCCCCGGCACGATGTCGGCGCGCAGCGCGGCCTGAATCTCGCTGGCGCGGGCGGGGTCATCCTCGGCCAGATCGCCCGAGACGGTGACGACGCGCAGGCCGTTCTCGCGGATGACGGAGGAGAAGCCCGCGACGCGGTCTACGGTCACGATATCGGCAAGGGGGACATAGACCGCGCCATCGGCGCCGCTGGCGCGCATCTGGATACGGTCTAGGAAATCGGCGGTGAGTTCGCCGGGGGGAAGTTCCACCCGGATCGCGGCGGAGCGGGGGCCATCGGGATAGGTCGCGGCCTCGATCCCGCCCAGCATGGAACGCAGGTCGCGGGCCAGAGTGTCGATGGAGAAGCCCAGCGCCTGACCCGTGGGGGTGAGGCTGAGGATCAGTTCCTCCTTGTCATAGGCGAGGGTATCTTCAAGGCCCGAGACTTCGGGGAAGGGGGCGAGGCGGGCCTTGAGCGCCTCGGCGGCGGCCTTGAGAGTGGTGGCCTCGGCCCCGTAGAGATCGACCGAGATGGCGGAGCCACCGGGGCCGAAACGGCCGCCGCGGAAGCTGAGTTCCTCCAGCAGGGGGTGGCGGCGGACCTCGGCCTCAACGGCGGCGATGAAAGCGTTGCTGGAATAGGGGCGCAGGTCGGGGTTGACGATTTCCACCGAGATGCCGCCCAGAAGATCGGCATCCTTGGTGGCGGCGCTGGCCAGACCGCGACCGGAGCCGCCGCCCACCTCGGCCATGACGAATTCGACGGGGTTCAGGCCGTGTTCGGCCTGATAGGCCGTGCCCACGGCTTCGACGGCGCGCTGGAGTTCGGCCATCATTTCCATCGTATCGGCCCGCGTGGCCCCCGGCAGCATGGAGAAGTTGCCGGTGAGCGAGGATTGTTCGGGGGCGTTGAAGAAGCGGAACTGCACGTCGCCGCGCAGGAAAAGCGCGGCCTGCGTGGCAAGGGCGAGGACCGCCGCCGCGAGGACGGGGTAGCGGGCGGCGACAACGGCGCGCATCAGGGGTTTCATCGCCCGTTCCTTGAAACGGTCGAGCAGGCGGTTGGTGAAGCGGCTGGGGGCGTCATACCACTTTTCCTTCACCGAATCGGCCAAGGCATGGGCCATGTGATTGGGCAGGATCAGGAAGCATTCGATCAGCGAGGCGAGCAGCACCGCCATGACGGTGAAGGGAATGTCCTGAATCAGGTCGCCGAAGCGGCCCCCGATGGCGGCCAGCGCAAGGAAGGCGATGACGGTGGTTATGGTGGAGGCGAGGACCGGCCCCGCCATGCGCACCGCCGCGCGTTCGGCGGCCTGCACCGGGCTTTCGCCAAGGTGGCGGACGCGGAAATCGGCATGTTCGCCCACGACGATGGAATCATCGACGATCACGCCAAGGACGAGGATCAGCGCGAAGAGCGAGATCATGTTCAGCGTCAGGCCGCCCATCCACATCACGGCGATGGCCGCCAAGGTGGCCACGGGGATGCCCACCGCGACCCAGAGCGCGATGCGCCCGTTGAGGAAGAGGAAGAGCATCAGCACCACGAGGACGAGGCCGGTGAGCGCGTTGTCGAGCATGAGCGAGAGGCGGTCGGTGATCTGTTCGGCGCGGGTGCGGACGAGGTCGACCGTCACGCCTTCGGGCAGGGCGGGGCGCATCGCCGTGGCCACGTCGGCCACGCGGGCCTGCATGTCGATCGCATCACCTTCGGGGCCGCGTTCGACGCGGATCGCCATGGCGGGGTTCGGCCCGACGAAGGCCGCGCGTCCCCGATCCGCGCCTTCGACGCGGATCGTCGCCACGTCACGGATGCGCAGCACCGTGCCATCCGCTGCGACGCGCAGGGCGATGTCGCCGATCTCTTCGGCCTGACGACGTTCCTCGCCCGTGCGGACACGGGCGGCCCCCGTGGCCACCTCGCCCGCCGGGGAGGTGACAACCGCCGCCGCGATGGCATCGGAGATCTGCGCCAGCGTCACGTCATGGCGCATGAGGGCGACTGTCGGTACCTCGACCACGGTTTCGGGCGCGGCAAGGCCGGTGATGGTGGTGCGTGTGACGCCCGCGGCGAAGAGGCGGGCGGTGAATTCATCGGCGAGGCGGGCGAGTTGATCCACGCCGACGGGGCCGGTGATGACGACATCGGTCACCTGATCGCGCCACGCGCTGCGGCGGACCTCGGGTTCCTCGGCCTCGGCGGGGAGGGTGGTGACGGCCTCGACCGCCGCGGCCACGTCCTGCGCGGCGCGGTCGATGTCGATGCCGGGTTCGAATTCGATCTCGATGCTGGCGCGCCCCTCGACCGAGCGGGAGGCGGTGGCGGCGACGCCCTCCACCGCCATGAGCGCGGGTTCGAGGACCTGCACGATGGCGCGGTCCACATCCTCGGCCCCGGCGCCGGACCATGTGACGGTGACGTCGACCTCGGCCAGCACCACATCGGGGAAATACTGCGCGCGGATGTTCATGGCGGCGGCGACGCCCGCCACCAGCATCAGCACCATCAGGAGGTTCGCCACCGTGCGGTGGCGCACGAAATAGGACAGGATGCCGCCTGCCTGCATCGGATCAGCCCCCCATCCGGGCTTCGATGCGGGCCACGACCTCGGCGGGGACGCGATCCTGCTGCAATTGTTCGAGGATGCGGGCCTTCGCCTCCTCCGGCATGCGGGAGTTGCCTTCGACGGCGGCGACGAGGGCGGCGCGGCGTTCGGCGGTGAGTTCCAGCACCTCGGGCGCGGCGCTGGCCTGTTCCTGCTGGCCGGGGCGGACGGGGCGGACCTTGATCCCCGCACCAAGGAGGGGGGAGCGT
>Ga0209278_1001990_pt1 | contig 11774 bp, 11 predicted proteins | sample JI81BgreenDNA_FD_187504 | JGI IMG/M metagenome (GOLD analysis project Ga0209278, IMG submission 187504) | Wastewater effluent complex algal communities from Wisconsin, to seasonally profile nutrient transformation and Carbon sequestration -... | ecosystem: Engineered > WWTP > Effluent > Algae... | reverse complement strand
CACCTGCTCGACCGGATCGACACGCTCGACATTCTCGACTGCAATGGCGGCGACCATGGCCAGCATTTCGCGACCAATTTCAATCCGGAGATCAACATCCGCGAAGTGACCGCGCCGTCGCGCCACTGGGCCGATGGCCAGTGGGTCGAAGGCCCCGCGCTCAGCCACAAGCAGGTTTTCGATTTCGAGGGCGTCGGCGAGAAGAACATGTACCTCATGTACCATGAGGAGCTGGAATCGCTTGCCAAGCACTATCCCGAGATCAAGCGCATCCGCTTCTGGATGACCTTCGGCGATGCGTATCTCAAGCATCTGGAAGTGCTGCAGAATGTCGGCATGACCCGGATCGACCCGGTGATGTACGAAGGCCGCGAGATCATCCCGCTGCAGTTCCTGAAGGCGGTCCTGCCCGAACCCGCCTCGCTCGGCGAGACGACCAGGGGCAAGACCAATATCGGCGACATCGCCACCGGCGTGAAGGACGGCCAGGAAAAGACCGTCTATGTCTACAACATCTGCGACCACGAGGACGCATATGCCGAAACCGGCAACCAGGCGGTGAGCTACACCACTGGCGTCCCGGCGATGATCGGCGCGGCGATGATCCTGACCGGCGCGTGGAAGGGAGAAGGCGTGTTCAACATCGAACAGTTCGATCCCGATCCGTTCATGGACATGCTCAACCAGCACGGCCTGCCCTGGCAGGTCAAGGAGCTGGACGCGCCGCTGGCGTTCTGATGCAACCAAAAGCCCTCTCTCCTGCGAGGGAGAGGGTTGGAAGAGGGGCTGCGCAGTCAACTGCGATGACCTGGGTCGGTGAGCGGGTATTCCCCTCTCCCCGACCCTTTCCCGTTAAGGGCAGAGGGAGTGATTTAATGGAAACCAAGGCCGGTGATCCCGGTGCCTTTCGGCATTTCGACCTGAACCGCGTTCCCTCGCCCGCCTTTGTCGTGGACGAGGCTGCGGTGCGCCGCAACCTGGCGGTGCTCGCCGATGTCCGCGACCGTGCAGGCATCAAGATGCTCGCCGCGCTAAAGGCATTCTCGTTCTGGCAGCTCGGTGATGTGGTCAGCGACTATCTCGACGGCACCTGCTCGTCGGGCCTGTGGGAAGCGCGGCTGGCGTCGCATCACTATCATGGCGAGATCGCGACCTATTGCGCCGGATACAAGGCCGAAGACCTGCGCGAAATCCTGACGCTGTCGGATCATGTCATCTTCAACAGCCCCGGCCAGATTGCACGATTCGCCCCGCTCATCGCCGAAGCACGCGATGCGGGCCAGAGCTTCGACATCGGCCTGCGCATCAACCCGGCCCTGCCGCTGGGCGAGACGGCGAAATATGACCCCAGCCAGCCGCACAGCCGGCTGGGTCATCCGATCGACCAACTGCGACCAGAACATCTGGAGGGCGTATCCGGCATCCATTTCCATTCGCTTTGCGAGCAGGATCTGGTGCCGCTGCAGCAGATCTGGGCCAAGCTAGAACCGTTACTCGAACCCTATTTCAACCAGTTGAAATGGCTGAACTTTGGTGGTGGCCACCATATCACGCGCGCCGATTATCAGCGCGACGCGCTGGTCGAGTTCCTGATCGCGGTCAAGGCGCGCACGGGGTGTGAAATCTATCTCGAGCCCGGCGAGGCAGTGGCGCTCGATGCCGGCATCCTGGTCGGCGAACTGCTCGATGTGTTCGACAATGGCATGAAGGTTGGCATCACTGACATCTCGGCTACCTGCCACATGCCCGATGTGATTGAGGCACCCTATCGCCCCGCGATGCTCGACGAACGGCCTGACGCAGAACCGATACGTCTCGGCGGGCCTTCGTGCCTGGCTGGCGACATCATCGGCGACTATGGCCTGCCCGTTCCGCTCGAGCCGGGCCAGCGCTTCGCCTTTCTCGATCAGGCGCACTACTCGATGGTAAAAACCAACACTTTCAATGGCGTACCGCTGCCTTCGATCTGGCTTTGGAACAGCGACGATGACAGCCTGAAAGAGATTGCGTCGTTCGGATATGAGACATTCCGCGACCGTCTCGGTTAGGAATTCGGTAGCAATTTTTCCCTTTACACGCGGGGCTGTGGACCCTATTTCGGCGTTCCGCTGCCCCAGGGGGACTTCCAATAACCGCAAGGCAGCCTTGTTGTTTGACTGTTTTTTTGGGGGTCCCTTGAGTTGCACGAATATCTTGATGCGCTGGAGCTGATTCAGGCTCTGAACCCGGCACAGCCGGTTACGCTGAACCGTCCGCAAGCGGCCCACCGCGCGGCGAAGTTCTTTGTTGATCGCTTTCCTGGCAAGTCGCTGTACGCGGTCAAGGCGAATCCTTCGCCTGATCTGCTGCGCGTGCTGTGGAATGCGGGGATCACGCATTATGACGTCGCCTCGATAGCCGAGGTGCGGCTGGTCGCAGGTACGCTGCCCGATGCGACCTTGTGCTTCATGCACCCGGTCAAGACACCCGAAGCCATTGCCGAGGCCTATCACATCCATGGCGTGCGCGTGTTCTCGCTCGATAGCCGCGAAGAACTCGACAAGATCGTCGCCGCCACTGGCGCGCCCGATGATCTGACGCTGTGCGTGCGCCTGCGCGTCTCGTCCGAACATTCGGAGCTGAGCCTCGCGTCCAAGTTCGGCACCGAGCTGACCGATGCCCGCGACCTGCTGATGGCTACCCGTCAGGCAGCCGACAGCCTGGGCATCTGCTTCCATGTCGGCAGCCAGGCGATGAGCCCGCATGCCTATGTGCAGGCGCTCGACCGTGTTCGCGCGGCGATCGTCGATGCGTCGGTCACCGTGGACGTCATCGATGTCGGCGGCGGCTTCCCTTCGGCCTATCCGGGCATGCAGCCCCCGCCGCTCGAAGACTATTTCGCGATCATCGAGCGCACTTTCGAAAGCCTGCCGATCAGCTATTCGGCGGAACTCTGGTGCGAGCCTGGCCGCGCTTTGTGCGCCGAATATAATTCGATCATCGTGCGCGTTGATCGTCGCCGCGGCGAGGAGCTGTACATCAACGATGGTGCCTATGGCGCGCTGTTCGATGCCGCGCATATCGGCTGGCGCTTCCCGGTCCGCTATCTGGGCAACCAGCGCAGCAGCACGACCGAGGATTTCAGCTTTTTCGGCCCGACCTGCGACGATATCGACTATATGGCCGGTCCCTTCCCGCTGCCTGCGGACATCAAGGCCGGCGATTATATCGAGATCGGCATGATCGGCGCATATGGTGCCGCGATGCGCACCGGCTTCAACGGCTTCGGCGTGAGCGAGCATTATACCGTCGCCGACGAGCCGATGCAGTCGATGTACACCGGCGAGGCCCGCCCGCACTGGCGCGCGGACAATGTGGTCAGCATCAACCGCTGATCCGTGTAATCGGTTGCGATTGACAATCTATCAGGGCTGACGCAGTTTCCTCCCCCGAAAGCAGGGGAGGAAACTGCGAATGTCTGCCAATGTTCTGACGCCAGCCGCAGTGCTGGTGCTCTGGTCGCTTGTCATGCTGTTCTGGCTGGCGGGATCGCGTCTGCCGCAGGCGAAAAAGATGGGCGTCGATATCTCGAAGGCGGTTGGCGGGCGCGGCAGTGACCTCGACCCGGCGATGCCGCCGCAGGTCGCCTGGAAATCGCACAATTATGCGCATCTGATGGAACAGCCGACCATCTTTTACGCAACCATCGCGATCGTGGCCTTGGCCGGTGCCGGTGGTGACACCATCAACGTGGCGCTCGCCTGGGGCTATGCGCTGATCCGCATCGTCCACAGCATCTGGCAGGCCACCGTCAACAAGGTGCAGATCCGCTTCCTGCTGTTCCTGGCTTCCACCCTGTGTCTCATCGTGCTCGCCATCCGCGCACTTCTCGCCACGCTGTAACGGAGACAGCATCATGATTCAGTCCATCTTGCAGCCCGTCGTCATCCTCCTTGCCTGGACCATGGTCATCTGGCTGTGGATGTACGTCACCCGTATCCCGGCGATGCAGCAGGCGAAGATCGATGTCGCCAATCTGAAGGGCGGCACCGGCAAGGATCTTGACGCGGTTCTGCCTGCCAGCGTCCAATGGAAAGCGCATAATTACAATCATCTGCTCGACGAACCGATGATCTTTTATGCAGTGTGCATCGTGCTGGCCATTATCGGGCATGGCGAAGGCATGAATGTGATGGTGGCATGGCTCTATGTTGCGCTGCGCATTGCCCACAGCCTGGTGCAGGTAACGGTCAACCGGGTCGCGATCCGCTTTCTGCTGTTCGCCTCGTCCAGCCTGTGCCTGATGGTGCTGATCTTCCACGCCGCCATCCCGATCTTCGACCTGCATCTGCATGGCTGATGGCCGCTGCGTCCGCGCTGCCGTGGTACAGGCAGCGCCTGTACCATTGGCAGTCACCGCCGGAATCGCGGCCCTGCCGGGGTTGATCGAACCGGCGCTGGACCAGGGCGCTCAAATCATCGCGTTTGGCGAGACATTTCTGGGCGGCTACCCGCTCTGGCTCGACGAGGCACCCGGCGCGGCGCTGTGGGACCATCCCGGAACGCGCGCGCTGCATGCCGTGCTGATCGACGAAGCTATCCGGATCGGCGATCCCCGGCTTTCGCCCGTGCAGGAACTGGTCGATCGGTCGCGCATACTAATCAGCATCGGCGCGCATGAGCGAGTCCGTTCGAGCCTGTACAACTGCCAGTTGCTGCTGCGACCCGGTCAGCCGCCGCTGATCCATCGCAAGCTGGTCCCCACCCATGGCGAGCGTCTGATCTGGGCACGGGGCGATGGTTCGACGCTGCGCGTGCACGACGATGACGTCATCGGCCCATTGGGCAGCCTGATCTGCTGGGAGCACTGGATGCCGCTCGCCCGGGCCGCGATGCACAACCAGGGGGAAACCGTCCACATCGCCGCCTGGCCCACCGTGCGCGAGACCTATGCCATGGCGTCGCGCCACTATGCCTTCGAGGGGCGCTGTTTCGTTCTGGCTGCGGGTACAATCCAGTCCCGCGACGATATGCTGCTGGGGCTGGATCAATGCCGGATGGCGCCGGAAGCGCGATCGGCCGCGCAGGGATTGATCGAGGCGATGCCCGAAGGCCAGCTCCAGTTTGGCGGCAGCATGATCATCGCCCCCGATGCCACCATATTGGCCGAGGCGGGCAGCGCGTCGGAAACACTGGTCGCCGATCTCGACCTTGACCAGATCGGCCAGGGACTGACGGCGCTCGATACCGATGGCCATTATGCCCGGCCCGATGTGTTCGAGCTTCGGGTCGATACGCGACCGCAAACCGGCGTAACCTGGGGCGATCAGTCCTGACGAATGAACAGGCTGGCGAGCTCGACATGCGTCGACCAGCGGAACTGACCGACGGGCCACAGGGTGTCGAGCACGAACCCCGCGTCGCACAGGATGCGCGCATCGCGGGCGAAGGTAGCCGGATTGCAGCTGACATAGCAAAGGCGTTTCAGGCTCGAGCCGGCAATCGCCACCACCTGCTCCTCCGCTCCGGCGCGCGGCGGATCGAGCACCAGCCCGTCGAACCGGTCGAGCATGTCGCGCTGCACCGGATTGCGGAACAGGTCGCGATGTTCGATGAACACCGGCAGCTGGCGCGCATCGGCGGCGGTCTTGAGCGCCAGGATGGCATCGCGCGCCGCCTCTGCGGCATAGATACGGCGTCCGGGCGCGCCGAGCTGCAGCGCAAAGCTGCCTAGCCCCGCAAACAGGTCGGCAATCATCCGGCAGCCATCGAGCGCCTCGCGCGCCGCAGCGGCCAGCGCCGCCTCGCCATCGCGCGTTGCCTGCAGGAAGCTTGCATGCGGAAAGCGCACCGGAACCTCACTGAAGCTGACCGTCGCGGGAACAGGCTCATATTGGGTTTCCGGACCAAAGCCCTGATCGATCGACAGCCGTGCGAGCGCATGGGCCTTGGCGAATTCGGCCAGCAGCTCGTGGCTGGCCAGCGACGAGGGCGCAAGGCCGGTGATCAGCACATCGACGCCCTGGTCGATCTCTGCCAGCTCGACTTGCCCTGAAACTCTGGATTCGGGCCATTTTGCGATCAGCCTGCGCACCGCCATCATGACGTCATGCAGTCTTGGCGTCACGATCTCGCAGGCACGGATATCGACCAGCTGGTGGCTGCCCTGCCCGGCAAAACCCAGGGTGACCTGCCCGCCCTTCCGCACGAAGCGCAGCGACGCGCGCCGGCGGCTGCGCGGGGGTGAAAGGTGCACGGCGCGCACATCGCGCGCGACAATGCCCTTGGCGGCCAGCGGACCGGTGACCCGATCGCGGACGAATTCGCCCAGCGCGCTCTCGTCCAGATGCTGCAGCTGGCATCCACCGCACGGCCCGAAATGCGGGCATGGCGGCGTGGCGTGATGTGGCCCTGGCAGGATGGTGCCATCGGCCGCGATCGTGTCTCCCGGAGCGGCCCCGGCGACATGACGGCCCGATGTGGTGACACCATCGCCCCGCGCCGCGATCCGGACGATCAGTTCATCGCTCAAGACAGGCCTCCATCGCATGCGGAAGCGCGCCCGCCAGTTGCAGCGCGGCGAAAGCAGGCCCGACAAGACGCGCCGCGTGGTCATGCAGCCATACCGCCTCGGTCATGGCGTCGAATGGCTTGCCATGCCCAGCGAGCCGCGCGGCCATGCACCCTGCGAGCACATCGCCGGTCCCCGCGACGGACAGCCACGAGCAGCGCCGGTCGGCCAGCACGGCGCGGCCATCAGGCGCCGCCATGACGCTGTCCGCCCCCTTGTAGAGCACGAATGCGCCGAGTTCGGCGGCAAGTTGCTGTGCCAGAATGACCTTGTTGCCTGAGACAAGGCTGAGGCCCGCTGCCAGCACCTCGAACTCGCCGTGATGCGGGGTCAGCAGCACCGGCTTGGTCCGCTGCTGCAATGCCTCGCGCTGGCTGGGGAGCAGGTGCAGGGCATCGGCATCGATCACCAGCGGATGGTCGCTGGCAAGGGCAGCGGCGAGCAGCGCGGCCGAACCGGAGGCCCGCCCCAGGCCAGGCCCGACCACGACCGCGCCGATCCGTGCATCGGCCAGCGCCTGCTCCACCGATGCGGCATCGTCCGCGCGCTGCCACACGATATCTGCGGGGAGCAGCGGCGGCGCCTCGCCCGACCCGATCAGCTTGACATAGCCTGCGCCGGCACCCTGCGCGGCATGGGCGGCAAGCAGCGCCGCCCCCGGCATATCGCCGACCAGCACCGTCACCAGTCCGCGCCGGTATTTGTGCGAGGTCGAACCGGGGGGTGCAATCCGCGGCCTAGCGATCCTTCTGACCGGAATGGCACTGGTGTCGACGCCAATCTCGATCAGGCTCAACGCACCGCAATCGCTCGCCACCGGTTCCAACAGATGCGCATATTTGAACGCGCCCAGCGCCAGCACATGGTCAAAGTGCAGCGGCCCATTCAGCCACACCCCACGATCGGCATCCGCGCCGCTGGGCAGATCAACGGCAAAGCTGCGCTGAGCCGCGTTGACCAGGGCAGCAAAGCGCTCCCACAGCGCCGCATCGAGCGGCCGCGTCAGCCCGCTGCCGAACAAACAGTCCACCAGCTGGGCAGTCGGTTGCGCGTCAACCAGATCGATCACCTCGCCATGATAAAGCGCCCGTGCGTTGCGCGCGGCCTCGGTACGCGGTGCGCCAAGCGCGGCAACCGTTACAGACACGCCTTTTGCTCGCAAAACCTCTGCGATTACATAGCCATCGCCGCCATTATTGCCGGGGCCACACAACACGAGAGTCGGCGCTGTGCCGCCGATGCGCCAGATCATCCGAGCTGCGCCCTCGCCCGCGCGCTGCATCAGCGCATCGACCGAGACGCCGCTGTCAAACACTGCCTGTTCAGCCGCCACCATCTCGGCGACCGTCAGCACGGCTGAAGCCCCGTCAACCACCGCCCGCGCCGGGCCGGATCGTCGCCGGAATGCGGTAACGATCATCGCCGACCGAAAGCTGGATGCGGCCATCGGCCAGCGGCGTCACCACCGCCTCTTCGGCACCATCGGCCGATACCAGCCCGCGCCCGTCGGTCACAATCTCGAACCGGCGAAAGCCGCCATCGGGATGGCGCATCACCAGCTCGCGCCGGTCGCCGTTCTGGACGCGTTCGACATCGCATTTGTCGGTAAACTCGGTCTCGCCGGCGAGCGCACAAGAGACGCGGCTGTCATCGCCTGTCACCAGCGGATCGGCCGCAGGCTCGCCCGAACAGCCGGACAGCAGTGCCAGACCTGCAACCAGGATCAGGCGGTCAGATGTCCGCATAGACATGCTTTTCCGCCTGAGCGCCAGGATGCGTCACCGCGCCCTTGCTCGCAGGGCCGACATTCTGCGCATAACGCCACAAGGCACCCGACTGGTAATCATTGGTGCGCGGCTGCCAGGCCTTGCGACGCTCGGCCAGCACGGCGTCATCGACATGCAGATCGATGGTGCCGATTTCGGCATCGATCTCGATGATATCGCCATCCTCGACCAGCGCGATCGGGCCACAGTCCGCAGCCTCCGGACCGACATGGCCGATGCAGAAGCCGCGTGTCGCTCCCGAGAAGCGACCATCGGTGATCAGCGCCACGCTCTCGCCCATGCCCTGGCCATAGAGCGCCGCCGTGGTCGAAAGCATCTCGCGCATGCCGGGGCCGCCCTTGGGGCCTTCATAGCGGATCACGATGACCGATCCCTCGCGTATCTGCCGCGCCTCGACCGCCGCGAAACAGTCTTCCTCGCAATCGAACACCTGGGCGGGGCCACGGAACTTCAGCTTGCTCATCCCCGCGACCTTGACGATCGCTCCATCGGGCGCAAGCGAACCCTTGAGGCCGACGACACCCCCGGTCGGAGTAATCGGCGTCTTTACGTCGTAGATCACCTTCTGGTCCGGATTCCAGGTGACCTGATCGATATTCTCGCCCAGCGTCTTGCCACTCACCGTCATGCATTCGCCGTGCAACAGGCCGTTTTCCAGCAGTGTCTTCATCAGCATATAGACGCCGCCCGCCTCGTACATGTCGCGCGCGACATAGCGTCCACCGGGCTGGAGATCGGCAATATAGGGCGTCGTCTTGAAGATCTCGGCAACGTCGAACAGATCGAACGAGATACCCGCCTCGCTCGCCATCGCGGGAAGATGCAGGCCGGCGTTAGTCGATCCGCCGGTCGCGGCGACAACACGTGCAGCATTTTCAAAGGCTTCGCGGGTACAGATGTCACGCGGCCTGATGTTCTTGGCGAGCAGCTCCATCACCTGCTGGCCCGCCGCAACCGCGATTTCGGCGCGGTTGGCATAGGGGGCGGGCATCATGTTGCTGTTGGGCAGCGACAGGCCGATCGCCTCGCCGACGCACGCCATCGTGTTCGCGGTATACTGGCCGCCGCATGCGCCGTGACCGGGACAGGCCACCTTTTCCAGGGCGATCAGGTCCTTGAGCGGACAATTGCCCGCCGCGTGCTGGCCGACCGCCTCGAACACGTCCTTCACCGTGACGTCACGGCCATCATAATGGCCGGGCAGGATCGAACCGCCATAGACGAAGATCGACGGCACGTTGAGCCGCAGCATCGCCATCATCATGCCGGGCAGCGACTTGTCGCATCCGGCAAAGCCGACCAGCGCGTCATAGCAATGGCCGCGCACCGACAGCTCGACCGAGTCCGCGATCACCTCGCGGCTGACCAGCGAGCTCTTCATGCCCTGATGGCCCATCGCAATGCCATCGGTGACGGTGATGGTGTTGAACCGGCGCGGCATGCCACCCGCTGCATTCACGCCCTCGCGGCAAGCGTCGGCCTGCGCATCGAGCGTGGTATTGCAGGGCGCGCTGTCATTGCCGGCGCTGGCCACCGCGACGAAGGGCCGGGCAATCTCTTCCTCGGTCAGGCCCATGGCATAATAATAGCTACGGTGCGGCGCGCGCTCCGGACCCACCGAAACGTGGCGGCTGGGCAGTTTCGACTTGTCGAACGAATATGTCATGTCAGGGCCTTTCTGTCGCCGCGCTCTTTCCAAAAACGCGCGCGTTACGCAAGGCTATTGCGGCAAGCCAGCACCACCGGCGCCAATATCTCCGCCATCCGGGCAGCGCCTTGCGCGTGCGCAACATGGTCCTGCCGCATCTCGATGCCCAGATACGGCCGCTCCGGCCCTTCCGCATGGCGGTTCATCGTCGCGTTGAGCAGCGTGCCCGAATACGGCAGCTGATCGCCGACATTGAGCCCTGCAGCCTGCAAGGCCGGGATGGCGATGCGCGCGGCGCGATCGTCGCGATTGTACAGGATGCCGATATCCCAGGGGCGCGGCTCGTCGGGCCGGCTGGCCAGACGCGGCGTAAAGCTGTGCAGCGACAGGATGAACGGCTGGTCCATGGCTGCCAGAACGCGCGTTACGGCGTCATGATAACGCCGGTAATAGGCTGCAAGCCGCGCCTCTGCATCGACGCCATGATTGCCGGGAATGGGAATATCATCGCTCGAAAGCGGGATCAGGCCCGGCGCATCCTCTTCTCGGTTGAAATCGATCACGAGCCGCGACACTCCCGCCAGCACCGCGCCGCAGCCGATTTGCTCGCACAGCCGCCGCGTGACCTCTGCGACCCCGATATCGATCGCGACATGCTGCCTCATAACCTCTGGCGCGACGCCCAGATCGACGCCTTCGGGCACATGGTTGCTGGCATGATCGGCGACAATCACAATCGATTCGCCGGGTGCACCTGGAACTGGCGCAACAATTTCATAGGGTTGAAAGCCATTCATCGCAGCGATCCTGACATGGTCCACCAGCCCGGTTGTTCAGCGGCGATCACCGCCTCGGCGGCCCTGCACGCTTGCATGGACTCGAACAGGCCAAAGCAGGTTGCGCCGCTGCCCGACATCCGGGACAGCTTGACGCCGGGAATGTCAGCCAGCCGGTCGAGCACCGCGCCGATCTGCGGCACCAAGCCGCGCGCCGATGCCTCCAGATCGTTGCGGCCATCGCGGACGATGGCGTCAAGAATGGAACTGTCCAGCGCACCGCGATCGACCCGATCCCAACCCTTGAACACGGGCGCCGTGCCCAGCGGGATGCCCGGATTGACCAGCAGGATCGCGGTGCCGCTGATGCCCGGAAGGTCCAGCGGCTCCAGCGCCTCCCCCCTTCCCTCGACGCGCAAAGTGCGGCTGACGACACAGGCGGGAATATCCGAACCCAAGTTCTCGGCCATGGCACAGAGCGCGCTATCGGGCAGTTGGCAGTCCCACAGCCGGTTGAGCAGGCGTAATGCGGCGGCCGCATCGGCAGAGCCTCCGCCGATTCCCGAAGCGACCGGCAGATTCTTGGTGAGGTAAAGGTCTGCGCCAGGCCGCGCGCGCGCGCCATCCACGTTCCCAAACGACGTCGGAGGGCGAACCGAACTTGCTAGGCATGCAGCCGCCCGCAGCACCAGGTTTTCCGGCCCGCTGTCCAGCCCGGCGGCAAACGGCCCGTCTATGCTGAGCGTCAACGCACCATCACTGCGCAGCCGCGCGCGCAACGTGTCGCCGGTATCGACGAAAACGAACAGACTCTCGAGATCGTGATAGCCATCCTCGCGCCGCCGCCGGACGTGCAGCGCGAGGTTGACCTTGGCATGAGCGGTTTCGGTCAGCACCAGTGAGGGTTCCCGCAAAAAGCCCCTCTCCCGCCGGGAGAGGGTTTGGACCGCTTACATATTGGGATAGTTGGGGCCGCCGCCGCCTTCGGGCACCACCCAGTTGATGTTCTGGCT
>Ga0209278_1001988_pt1 | contig 11799 bp, 8 predicted proteins | sample JI81BgreenDNA_FD_187504 | JGI IMG/M metagenome (GOLD analysis project Ga0209278, IMG submission 187504) | Wastewater effluent complex algal communities from Wisconsin, to seasonally profile nutrient transformation and Carbon sequestration -... | ecosystem: Engineered > WWTP > Effluent > Algae... | reverse complement strand
ACACCCGACGTGAAGATCAGCATTCCCCTGACGGACGGGGCGATCCATCGGGGCTAGATTGCGGAGAAGGCCCGATCGGCCTCCGGGAGGCGACCATGTCGACCAGCGGCCACGTGTGCGGATCCGGGCCGATGGGCACGGGCGAACGCGCATGACGCGGCCACCGTCAAGCACGTTCTTCCAGCCCCTTCGTTGGGAGTTCTGGGTGTTCAGCCTCATCGTCGCCTCGGGCGTGGTCCAAGCCTTTGCCGCGATGACGGGTGACGAGGGACCGGCGCTCGGTCGCTTCGCCGGCAACCTGCTCCTTTGGGCCCTCCCGGTGCTGCCGGCCATCGCGTGCCTGCGGTGGTTCGACGTGCCGGAACAAACCAGTTGGGTCGGCCTCGGCCTCGCCCTGCTCTGGGGGACCTTCGGCCTTTTCGGCATCGGTACGCTGCTCGGGTCGCTACCGACCGCCCTGCGAATCCCTGTCGATCTGGGACTGGCCTGCGCCGGGGTCGGACTCCTTGTTCGCCTCTCGCCGGCGCGATTCACCACGCTGCTGTCGGTCGTGGCCACGGCCATCGCCGTGGGTCTGGGGGAGCCGTGGTCGACGGTGATGGCCTCCTACGCGAGGGAATCGGTCCTCGCTCCCGGACTGAACGCGGCCGAGGTGGATCTCGGCCAGATCGCGCGACAGATGCTGAGTGGCGGGCCTTGGATCGCCGCAATCTCGGCAGGCATGGCCGTAGCAGGCGTGGCGGAGGCCCTGCGGTCCGGCGAAGGCCGGGCGCGTCGCTACGGTGGGGCGGGGGCGGCCATCGCACTGGCCGCCGGACTCCGATTCCTGCCCATGGTCTCCATCCTGCCGACGGTCTTTTTCGGCATCCCTGCTCTTGTGGCGTTGCTGGCGCTTCGGGGCGTCGCCCTTCGGGAACCCGCCACGCACCTGATGGAGCGGGCCCAACGCTTCGTCCCCGAGCCCGAACTGATCTCAACCGAAGAGCGCCACAGCTTGGCGACGCTCGAGGCGCGCCTCGCGGCACGCCGACGGGCGGCCCAGCGCGGAGGGGCGCCGTTGGCGCGCGCCCTGCTGGCGCTCCAGCGGGCGCAACTCGCCTTCCTGGCGTCCTGTGACCCCACGCGAGGTCGGGGGGCGTGGTCGAGGCGCGCGGAGGAGGCGGTGCGCGATGCCCGCTGGGTGTATCGCGCCGTCCAAGGCCTGGCCTAGCGATGGCGCAACCCGTGGACGAGAACGGAGCCGTTGTCACATCAGCATCTTGCTGACGCAGGCCGAGGCAACCCGCCGATGGACGCGGTCCGACAAAGCGTCGACGCTCAGGGCTATTAGGCAGTTCGGCCCTCCCGGTCGATTCGCTTCGAATTCCGTCGATCGATTTCCACGATGTCCCCGGCTGAACAGAGGATCCAAGCCCGCCTCTCACCGGCTTTGTCGTGACGGCCGCCATGGACGGTGGCCGTCACGACGACATCGCTGGCCAACCATCGAGCCGCACTCCGCAAGCGATGGCGCGCTGCGTCTCGCAGGCGCGGGACCACGGACACACCCGCTCCACCATGCCCCGAGGAGTCCCACCGATGTCGCCGTCGAACGCCTTTCGCCCCCGTCTCCATGGCTTGGTCGTGATGGCCGGGCTGGTCACCGCCGGCCTGTCGGCATCGGCGCACGCCACGGCGAACACCACCGGCACACCCGAGCTGCCCGTTGGATTCTCGACCGCGAAGATGGATCGCAGCGTCGACCCGCGTCAGGACTTTTATCGCTTCGCCGCCGGCCGATGGCTGGACCAGGCCAAGATCCCGGCCAGCGATGCAGATCTCGGCGGGTTCTCGATGCTGGGGCATCGTCTCGACGCCCGCTTGCTCGCGCTGATCCAACAGGCGGCTGCGGGCGGCGAAGCTGCCAAGGGCACGGCGCGCCAGCAGGTCGGGGACTACTTCCGCGCCGCGATGGACGATGCGCGACGTGACGCCCTTGGCCTTGAGCCGCTTAAAGCGGACCTCAACGCGCTCGCCGAGGCGAAAGCCACGCCGGCCGACCTAGGTCGACTCGCGGGCCGGCTCGTCGACGGCTACAGCTTGTCGCCCCTCGTCAACGCGATCGCCATGCCGGACGCCAAGGACAGCAGCACTTATCGACTGGTGCTGCTCCCGGGCTCGCAGCTCCTCGAGCAGGACGAGTACGCCCTGCCGGAACACCAGGGGCTTCGCGATCGATACCGCGCCTACATCGGGGCGATGTTCCGCGCCGTCGGCGACACGCCCGAGGCCGCGGCAGCCCACGCCGACCGCATCCTCGCGATCGAGTCGCGCAATGCCGCCGCGATGATGTCGCTGATGGACATGCGCGATCCGGCGAAGACCTACAACGTCATGACGTTCGACGAAGCGCAGGCGCTTGTTCCGGCGCTGGACCTCCGTGTCTTCCTGTCAACCGTGGGCATAGAGGCCCCCGAGCGCGTTCAGGTCCTCGACGTGAACGCCCTCAAGGCCCTCCAAGGTCTGCTGACCGACGTGCCGGCCGACGACATCAAGCTGCTGTTGCGCTGGTTCATCGTGGCCAGCCGCGCTTCCGAGCTCGGGCAACCCTATCGAGGCCTCGAGTCCGAGTTCTCGCGGGAGCGGCGGGGCCTCGCCACGGCGCCGGAGGCCGAGCGCATCGTGACCCAGCAGATCGCGATGCAGCTCTACCACCCGCTCTCGCAGCTGTATGTGGAAGCGCACTTCCCGGAATCCACCCGGCGCGAGATCACCGAGATGGTCGGGCACATCAAGGAGGAGTTCGCTTCCCGGCTTCGTGCCAACGCGTGGCTCGACGACGCCACGCGCACTGCGGCGCTCGAGAAACTGGCCAAGATCGATATCCAGGTGGGCTACCCCGCCACGTGGGTCGATTTCACCCCGCTCGACATCCGCCCGGATGACCACTTCGGCAATGTGCAGCGCGCCACGCGCTTCGCCTACCGGCGCGAGATGTCGCGCGTCGGCCAGTCGGTACTGTCCGATCGCTTCGCCGTGGCCGGGAAGACGACGCCGATCGCCGTCAACTCGGCCTACAACTTCACGACCAACACGATCGACATCACCGCCGCCATCCTCCAACCGCCGTTCTTCACGGTCGGCGGCGATCCGGCCGCCAACTACTGTTCGATCGGCGGCGTCATCGGGCACGAAATCACCCACGGCTTCGACAGCCTCGGCCGCCAGTACGACGCACAGGGCAACCTCCGGAACTGGTGGACCGCGCAGGCCGACGCGCAGTTCAAGCAGCGCACCGACGTGCTGGTCGACCAGTACAGCCAATACGAAATTCTTCCGGGCCTGATGCACAACGGCGCGATGACAGTCACCGAGAACACCGCCGACCTCGGGGGAATCACGCTGGCCCACGCCGCGCTGCAGCGCCATCTCGCTCGCCATCCGGACGCCAAGGCGGCGGTCGACGGCCTGAGTGCCGACCAGCGCTGCTTTGTCGCGTGGACGCAGACCTGGGCCTACAAGGGCCGCCCGGAACGCCTGCGCTATCTGGTCTCGGTGGACGTCCATGCCATCGCCTCCGTCCGCGCCGTCGCGCCCCTGCTGCATCTGGATGCGTTCCACGAGGCATTCGCGACGCGCCCGGGCGATGCGATGTGGCGTGCCCCGGAAAAGCGCGTGGTGATCTGGTGATTAGCCCGCTGCGGCAGGGCCTCGTTCTCCTTCTGGCGTTGGCCGGTGTGGGCGTGGCTCGGGCCGACGAGCCGGTCGATCCGGAAATCGAGCGGGCGCGAACCGAGCCCGCCGTGGTGGAGGTCCGCGGTGACACCGTGTACTACACCGGCAACATGTCGGCGGCCAGCCGCCGGGCCTTCGACACCGCCGTGGCGAGCGTCGAACCGGGCCAAGTGACGCGGATGGTCATCTATTCCGGCGGCGGCGACACGGTGGAGGGGCGGCACATCGGGCGATGGGTGCACCGCATGGGCCTCGTTGTCGAAGTGGACGTGATCTGCTTCTCGTCCTGCGCCGACTACGTGTTCCCTGCCGGGCGCGCACGCGTCATTCGCCAGGACGCGTTCGTGGGCTGGCACGGCAACGAGCGGCAGTTCCAGATCATCGCCGACCGCCGCGGGATCACGCTGGCCGAACACATGAGGACCCTGGTCCCTCCCGGTGCGCCGGCGGCCGACGTGGACAAGTTCGTCACCGAATTCCTCGCCAGCGTCGCCGTCACGGGCAAGGACGAGGCGACGTTCTATGCGGAACTCGGCCTCGATGACGCCTTCGCCGTGTGTGGCGTCGGGGATGAGGTGGAGGAGCGCTTCGGATTCACCGGAAAGAAGGGCTGGGGCTTCTCCATTGAAGAGATGGTGGGCTTCGGCATGCGGAACACGGTTTACCTCGGCAGCGGCCGCTACGAACGTGAATCGACGCGTTTCCGCCGCTACCTCGCACAGATCAGCGCCGCCGATTGCCGCGCCTTGATGCCATGACTCCCCGAAACCACGACAGGACACTTGCACGATGACCTCGAACACCCCAGCGGCAGGCGGCACCTTCTGGTTCGAGGACCGTGGGCGTGACTTTGCCTTCTACAACGGCGTTCCCGTACTCCTTTCGGGAAAGCAGTGGCTGTTCGTGGTGGCCATGGTCGCGGTGGGCTTCCTTGCGCTTGCGCTCCCCATCGACTGGCCCGGCGGTGAATGGCTTGGCCCGTTCATTCCGGCGGTCCTGATGCCACTGATTCCCATGGTCGCGCTGGCCTATGTCGCTCCGGGGCACTGGCGGGCGATCTTCGGGAAAGTCGGCTTCCGCGAGTTGCGGCTGATGGTCGGTTTCGCCCTGCTCAACATCATCGTCAGCCTGATCGTCGGTGTGATCGTGAAAACGATGACCGAGGTCACGCCGAACAACGCCGCCGCAGGCTTGGGCGAATTGGACCCGATGGGCCAAGCCGCCTTCTTCGCCAAGACGCTGCCGCAGTTGTTCGGCGAGGAGGTCATCACCCTCCTGCCCTTCCTCGCCATCCTGTACGTGTGCACCCACAGGTTCGGCATGGGCCGGAAGGCAGCCATCATCGTCGCCTGGCTAGTCTCGGCGCTGGTCTTCGGGCTGCTGCACCTTCCGACCTATGAGTGGAACGTCATCCAGTGTGTCGTCGTGATCGGCACCGCGCGGTTGGTCCTGAGCCTGCCGTGGATCATGACCAAGAACATCTGGGTCTCGACGGGTGCGCACATCCTCAACGACTGGATGCTCTTCGGCGCCGTCATGGCCGGAACCGCTATGGTTCCTGCGACCTGAGGCAACCACCCTTCCTGCCTTCGTTGATCCCCCCATGAATCCGTCCCGGTCCAGCGCGCTTCTGGTTGCCCTGTTCGCCTTAGCAACAATCGCCCCGCCGCTCCAGGCCTTCGATGGCGGCGCCGAGCTTCGCCGTTTCCAAGACGAGACGAGGCGACGGATCGAAGCGGACCGGATGGCCTCCAACGCCGTCGCCGACGTGCCCGCGACCGCACCGGAAGCAACTCGGTCAGCGGGCGACGTGCAAACGACCGTCCTCGGATTTGAAGTGCATGGCGTCACGCGCTTCACGAACGACGAGGTGGCCGGCGTTCTCGACGACTTTGTGGGACGCTCGCTCGGCACGGTCGACCTGCACGCGGCGGCGGACGCACTCATGCGTCACTACCGCAGCGCGGGTTACGTGCTAGCCAAGGTCTACGTGCCGCCGCAGGCGTTCACCGAGATCGTGCGGCTCGATGTGGAAGAGGGCCGCCTCGAGACCGGGGGTATTGAACTGGTGGATCGGGCGGATCGCGTGGACGAGGGCGCCGTGACGGGTCTTCTCGACCGGTATCTGTACACCGATCGCCCGCTCGAGCGTCGCGACCTCGAGCGCGTCCTGCTCCTTGCCGATGATCTGCCCGGCGTCCGCGCGGGCAGCATCCTCTATCCCGGCACCGAGGTCGGCACGGCCCGCCTTCGGGTGCTCGCGAGTGACGAACCCACCCTGGCCGGCAATGTCGACCTCGACAATTTCGGCTATCGCCCGCTGGGCCGAGAGCGACTGGGGACAACGCTCTATCTGAACAGCCCTGGCGGCGTGGGCGATCAGGTCGTCGCGCGGCTCGTCACGTCTGGGGGATCGTCCAACTACGCTTACGTCATGTATCTCCGCCCTGTCGGCCGGTCCGGCGCGCGGATGGGCGGCAGCGTGGATCACTTCTCCTACGACGGCGAGGCACTTTTCGATGGCGGAGATATCGATGGCGAGGCCCGCGATGCGCGACTGTTCGTGACCTATCCGTTGGTCCGATCCCGCCATTCGAACCTCACGCTCCGCACCGATTGGTCGCACTACCGGATCATCGATCGCAGTCACGCGTCCACCGCACCGACCCGGTCCTTGCCCGTACCGTCCGTCCGTGCCGAGCGGCGACTACGCGTCCTGCAGTTTTCCCTGAGCGGCGACGACAACCATGATGCCTTGCCCAATGGCACGACCCTTTTTGACGTGAACGTGGTCACCGGGGACTTGGACATCGCTGGCGACGCGGGCTATGCGAGGGCAGACGCCCTTGGGGCCAACACACGCGGTCGCTTCAGCCGCGCGAGCTATCGGCTCCAGCGCCTTCAGCACCTTTCCGGACCGTGGTCGATCTATGCCTCGTTGTACGGTCAGTTCGCGTCGCGAAATCTGGATGCATCCCAGCGGTTTTACCTCGGGGGCGCCACGTCCCAACCCGGCTATCCGATTGGCGAAACCAGCGGAGACAGCGGAATGGAAACCCATGTCGAACTGCGGCGGGATCTTTCGTTGCCATCGGGCGACTCGTTGCAAATCGGCGCGTTCTACAGCCACGGCGAGGTCGAGCATTTCAAGTCGCCATGGCAGCGGATCGACAACACGACCTCGCTCGGGAGCGTCGGGCTGCAATTGACCTACACGTCGAAGCATCGCTGGTTGATCCGCGGACTGATCGGTCGCCAGACCGGAGGGCGCTCGCCGATCGAACAGTTCATCGATCTCAACAGCGATGGGAAGGACGAGGACTATCGGATGTGGTTTCAAGCCATCCGCTACTTCGAGCTGGGAGGTTCCCGATGATTCGGCGGATTCTTGTGGGCGCCGCGATTCTGTCTTCTCCAGCGTCTTGGGCCGGAAATTGCGGAGTCGGCAACGGGCTTGGCGTCGGCAACAACCATTGCGGGCATGTCACCCCGACAACCCATCATGCGGGGACGAGGCCGGTGACCGACACCACGTCGCCAACGCCGGTCGGTGGCCTGGTGCCCGATGTCCAGACGACGGTGCTCGTTTCTGTCGGCACGTCACCGGGTGCGATCGCGACGTCTTTCAACCCCACGCAGCCGGCCATAGCGATCCCGCCGGGATCCACCGTGCAGGTGGCCCCCGATATCGTGGCGAGTCAGGCGCCCCAGGTCGTCACCAGCGTGCATGTACCGCAGCCGCTGGCAACGACCGGCACCACGCTCACCGTTCCGACCAACCCTGTCGTCGTTGTTGCCTCCCATGATCGGCGGCCGGTCTCGTCCTACAACCCGCCTCGACCGGTGGTTGGCCAAGTCACGACGGTCCAGGTGTCGCCGTCCACCATCACGACGGCGCCCCAGTCCTCGACTATCCAAGGCAGCGTCACCGCACCGGTCTCGGTACCGACACTGAGTCCGCCAACGCCCCAAGCGCCCACCGCAATCCCGGTGGCCACACCGCAGCCCCAAGCGCCAGTCGCGGTGGCGACCCCAGTGCTGACCCCGCCGCTGCCGCAGACGCCCGTCGCCACCCCAGTGGCTACGCCGCAACCCCCAGGGCCGGCCGCGGTCGCCACGCCGCACCCTCAAACGCCAGTGGCCGTCGCGACCCCGGTGCTGACTCCACCGCTGCCCCAGGCTCCGGTGCCGATGCCAATCGCCACGCCGCAGCCTCAAGCGCCGATCACGGTCGCGACACCCGTTGTCGCTCCTTCACTGCCCCAAGCCCCGGTGCCCACGCCGGTCGCCACGCCGCAGCCGCAGGCGCCAGTGGCCGTCGCGACCCCGGTGCTCACTCCACCGCTGCCCCAGGCTCCGGTGCCGACGCCGGTCGCCACGCCGCAGCCTCAAGCGCCGATCGCGGTCGCCACGCCGGTGCTGACTCCACCGCTGCCCCAAGCCCCGGTGCCCAAGCCGGTCGCCACGCCGCAACCCCAAGCGCCGGTCGCTGTCGCCACACCCGTTCTCACTCCGCCACTGCCCCAAGCCCCGGTCGCTACCCCGGTGGCTACACCGCAGCCTCAAACGCCGGTCGCGGTCGCCACGCCCGTTCTCACGCCGCCGCTCCCGCAGGCCCCAATCGCCACGCCGGTCGCTACGCCGCAGCCCCAAACGCCAGTGGCCGTCGCGACCCCGGTGCTCACTCCACCGCTGCCCCAGGCTCCGGTGCCGACGCCGGTCGCCACGCCGCAGCCTCAAGCGCCGATCGCGGTCGCCACGCCGGTGCTGACTCCACCGCTGCCCCAAGCCCCGGTGCCCACGCCGGTCGCCACGCCGCAACCCCAAGCGCCGATCGCGGTCGCCACGCCGGTGCTGACTCCACCGCTGCCGCAGGCTCCGGTGCCGACGCCGGTCGCTACGCCGCAGCCCCAGGCGCCGGTCGCGGTCGCCACGCCGGTGCTGACTCCGCCGCTGCCGCAGGGCCCAATTGCAACGCCGGTGGCCACGCCGCAGCCCCAAGCGCCGGTCGCGGTCGCCACACCCGTTCTCACTCCGCCACTGCCGCAGGCCCCGGTCGCCACCCCGGTGGCTACGCCGCAACCCCAAGCGCCGGTCGCTGTCGCCACACCCGTTCTCACTCCGCCACTGCCGCAGGCCCCGGTCGCCACCCCGGTGGCTACGCCGCAGCCTCAAGCGCCGGTCGCGGTCGCCACGCCGGTGCTGACTCCACCACTGCCGCAGGCCCCGGTCGCCACCCCGGTGGCTACGCCGCAGCCCCGGCCGCCGACCGTCGCAACGCCGCTGCTCGAGCCGCCGCGACCGACGCAAAACCCCGTGGTTGTCCTCGGGCAACCCCAAGCGCCGGTGGTCACCTTCAATCCCGCAATGCCGCCGGTCTCCGCGCCAACGACGGGACACACGCACGTCCTCATCGTGCACTCGCCGCCCTCGACGCGGCCGGTCACTTCAGGTCGACATGTCGGGGCATCGGCGGCTTACTCCTTGGAATTCATCGAGCCCGGCCTTCAGAGCCGCACGGTCGAGGTGTATCGCACCCATGACGCTGCGGAGGAGGTTTACAAAGACACCATTCCGTTGGACGAGGGTGGCTTCCAGATCATCATCGTCGGAACGAGGAATCCGGACTACGTTGACTGAGGGAAAACTGCCCAATCGGCGCGATTCGGAAAGCCGTCGAGAGCGCCGAGCCGCTCTCCGAAATGCGATCGCCTCTCCGAAACCGCCATGGATAAAGGGATCCCGCTGCCGATCGTCGTCGATCCGACGCGTCACTGGCAGTGAAGATTGAACAAAAGCACCCGGGCCCGACGCCGGCAATACACGTGGCCCTGATCTCCGTCGCTTCGTTGAAGGAGCGACCCCACCGATTCATTGTCTCGAGCGGCCGCGTTCGCATGACGCAGGTCGCGACTCGCTGGGGTGGTAAGCGAAGACATAGCTGCCGCCCGCGATGCGATCGATGAACGCCCGAACGAAGCGGCTGTGCACGGCCGGACAACCCCAGCTCCGGCCCAGTCGACCGAGCTGACCGATCGTTTCCTCCGAGACGTAGGGGGCGCCGTGGATGACAATGGCTCGCTCGCGAGCGAGATGGTTCACGCCGGGATCGAGGCCGTCGAGGCGAAGCGAATACCCGTTGCGGCCGTAGTACGTGTCCGCCGTCTTGAACAGTCCGAGGCTGCTTTGCCGACTCCCGGGAACGTTCGAGAAAGATCGCGCGTGGTTTTCGCCAGTCCCACTACCGTGGGCGACATGTTCATGGAACAGAAGCCTTCCATCGGCCAGTGCAACCGTCCACAGTCGCCGCTCGGTCGATGGTCGCCCGTAATCGATCAGCGTGAGCGTGGCATCGCGATGCCATCGCGGCTCCGGCACGCAGGACAGTGCAGCACGAGCCGCCTCGACCATTGCCGGATCCAATCCCTCCGCCCGCATCGGCGGCAGGGTCACGGCGCATGCGGGAAGGGCCGCGCAGGCGAATACCGCACAGAGGAACGAGGCGATACGACGGCGCCGCGACCGTCCGGCCCCTTGGGGCTGTGCGGGGGCACCAGCGGCCGGCATGGGGGAGCGAGGCATGGTCGGTGGGCGACGGCCGGCGTCTAGGCCTTCCGGTCGAAACGACGGGCGGCCCGGCGAACCAGCATGAAGGTCGCTACGGGCAGGATCAGCACGACAACGATCGCCACCGCCACGGCGAGGCCATTGGGCAGTCCGGCGCCGAAGCCGATGGCGAAGGCCAGGCACTCCACGGCAGCGAACGGACTCAGCGTATCGGCGGATTCGGTCGGCCCTGCCACTCGCGACACCACCTGAATCACCAGCACGAACACCAACAACGCGGCGGCAAACGCCAGCGAATGGCTTTTCATCATGACCTCTGGATTGGGGCGGTTGAGACGAGGCGAAATTCCTTTCGATTTTGCGCCGCTCGGTGGTGGGCAAATCAATCAGCGAAACGACTACGTCGGACCGACCTCGACCGTAAGCCGATGCTCGGTGTCGCGCATGGGGATGGCCTGCGCGGGGCCGCCCGGTTGGCGAAGGCGGTCGATTGGACGGGCACGATCGATTCCCGTGGCGATCGACGACGCACGGCCGCCGATGACGGGCCGCCGGGCAACACCCTGTGGCATCGTTCGCGACGGGCAAGCCTGCCCCGCCCTTTCGAACGGAGATGCAACGCATGCGCTGGTGCTTGGCAATCCTCGTCGCCCTGATGGCTTCGGGCGCGATGGCGCAGGACGACGTGTCGACGGACACGCCCACGGCAATCACCCTCGAAACCCTGCCTTCGCGGCTTCTGGCCGACGGGGCGTTCGCCGAAGTGGCGGCGGCCGAGGCGCGCGCCACGGATTCGTGGTCGCGGGCCGATGCGGCGATAGATTCGCTGACCGCCGAGGTGGAGGCACTGACCCGGCGAACGGGACCTCGGGCCATCGAAGCGCTGCCGCTGTCGGCTCTCGTCAGCTTCGATCGCCAATGGCGATTCGTCGCTCGCCGCGTGGAAGTCGTCGATCGCGAGATCCAGGACCAGCTCGCGCCACTGGCCAAGGACGCGCAAATGCTGAAGGCGAAGCGCGAGGCTTGGGCGGCCACCCTGCCCTCCGCCGGCATCACCGCGAGCTCCGACCTTGGCACACGCGTGGCCGCGCTGCAGACGACCCTCAGGGACGCCGAGCGCGCGCTCGCCAACCCGTTGTCCGAAGGGCTCGACCTCGCTGAGCGAGCGGCACGGCTCGGCGGGGCGGTGGAGCGCGGCCAGGCCAGCCTCGCACGCGAATTCCGCCGACGCGATCGTGGCCTCGCTGCCCTCGATTCGCCGCCCCTGTGGCGCCAGGACACCTGGACGTCGCCACCGGCGCCCGTCGAGGGAGGGCGTGGCAACATCGAACTCGCCTTCCTCGCGCGCTATGAATCGGTCGCGCATCCGGCACGGAATGCGGTCCTGATCCTGATCATCCTCGCGCTGCCGCTCCTCTTATGGGGCTTTCGGCGAGCGAGGCAGGCCATCACGCCCGCTGGCGCCTCCGCCCTGCCGCTCGACGTGCTGTCCCGCCCGTGGTCGACATGGATGCTGAT
>Ga0209278_1001987_pt1 | contig 11803 bp, 12 predicted proteins | sample JI81BgreenDNA_FD_187504 | JGI IMG/M metagenome (GOLD analysis project Ga0209278, IMG submission 187504) | Wastewater effluent complex algal communities from Wisconsin, to seasonally profile nutrient transformation and Carbon sequestration -... | ecosystem: Engineered > WWTP > Effluent > Algae... | reverse complement strand
GGTCAGCTTGAAGCCGACGACTTCGGGGATCAGCATCGAGACCGGCTGGCCGAGCATCGCAGCTTCCGCCTCGATCCCGCCGACGCCCCAGCCGAGCACGCCTAGGCCGTTGATCATCGTGGTGTGGCTGTCGGTGCCGACACAGGTGTCGGGATAGGCCACGGTTGCACCCGAAGCATCGGTGCTGGTCCACACCGCCTGCGCGATGTTCTCAAGGTTCACCTGGTGGCAGATGCCGGTGCCCGGAGGAACCGCCTTGAAATTGTCGAGGCTCTTGGAACCCCATTTCAGGAAGTCGTAACGCTCGCCATTGCGATAATATTCGATCTCGACGTTCTGCTCGAACGCCTTGGGATGGCCGAATTCGTCCACCATCACCGAGTGGTCGATGACCAGGTGAACGGGCACCAGCGGGTTGATCTTGCTGGTATCGCCGCCCAGCTTGGCGATCGCATCGCGCATCGCGGCGAGATCGACGACGCAGGGCACGCCGGTGAAATCCTGCAGCAGCACGCGCGCGGGACGATACTGGATTTCCGCATCGGACGAGGGGTTCTTCTGCCAGTCGACGATCGCCTGGGCATCGGCGACCGAGACGGTGAAGCCGCCATCCTCGAAGCGCAGCATGTTCTCCAGCAGCACCTTCATGCTGAACGGCAGCCGCGAGATATCGCCCAGCTTTTCCGCCGCCTTGGCGAGCGAATAATAAGCGATGGACTTGCCGCCCACCTCCATGGTCGCACGGGTGCCGAGCGTGTCCTGTCCAACAGCGGTCATGTGGAGTCCCTTCCAGTTCTGTGTGTCCCAAGGCACCAGAGCGGTGCCCCGCCTATTGCGGTTCGTCACCGACGGGCCGGATGGGGACGCGCGCGACCATTTTTGTGCGCGGAACCGGCGGGCCGATGCATCAACCGATAAGTCGGCCAAGCCCTTAGCGCAAGGTTCTGCGGGGGGGAAGGGGGGAGTGGGGGCATCGGCGGTTGAATAACCCAGCTCGTTGGGTTATCAATCCAGTCCATGGTCGTCGTCCACCGAGAAGCCGGGATGCGGTTTGTCATCTATGTCGATGACCATGATCCGCCGCATGTCCATGTGATCGGCCAGGGTGGCGAGATGAAGGTCTTTCTGTTCGGGCCCCAAGGGCGCCCGGTTATGGACTACAGCATCGCTATGAAGACCAATGACCGCAGGCGCGCGATGGACATTATCGAACGCCACAGCGCCGACTTTCATCAGCGCTGGCAAGAGATACACGGGAGTGAATGACGTGACCGCCGATACCCACTGGTCCGATGCGCAAGCCCCCGTCGCAAGGGAGCGTGGAAAGGCGAAACTGACCGCCGAGCCGCGCGCGGTCGCGGCGCGCTACGACGCCGAAACGGACCGCATCATCGTCGATCTGGCCAACGGCGCGACCTTTGCCTTCCCGCCTGCGCTGGTCGAATTCCTGCAGGATGCTACGCCCGAGCAGCTCGCCGAGGTGGAAGTGCAGGGCGCAGGCTTCGGGCTGCACTGGGAGACGCTGGACGTCGACTATACCGTGCCCGGCCTGATGAACGGTGTGTTCGGCACCGCACGATGGATAGCAGCGCGGGCGGGGCAGGCGAGGTCGCGGGCCAAGGCGGAGGCCTCGCGGGAGAATGGGAAGAAGGGTGGGAGACCGAGAAGGGTGGGGTAGAGTGATTTAGTCCAGTGCTACTGAAATCCTAGTTCATTTGGTTGCCGCATTCATTGTTCCGGTGGTGACCTTGCGATCTATGGTTAACCTAAATTTGTTCCGGCGAGGGGCGCGCTGCTTGCATCAGTTGCCACTTCACAAAGTTATAACCTTTGCATATGTAGCAAGGATACTTTAACATTTCGTCATATTTCATTTTTGTTACCGTACGCCATGGAATATGATTTACAGCTTCACAGGTCTTGCACGGCACATCAATCAGCACATTTTCAAAGTTTACCTCAGTGCCACTGATTTGTACCTTCCATGTTTCATTGCATTGTGGGTTAATACAATAAACATATTGACCGTCCTTCAAGAGTTTAGCTCGACGCTTATTGGTCTCTCCGCAGGTACACACAAACGAAACGTTACCCCCGTCCGGAATACCTGAGAAGGTCATCGTGCCCATTTCAAGTCGCGCGAGCTCCACAAGGACCTCTTCGACTTTGGACACTATTTCCCCTTTATTACCGTATTCCGGGATTTTATCATCCTTGCTCTCTGGGAGACGGATGTGAAGGGCAAGTTTGGCTAGGGCATTCCACAGCTTGACGATTTTTCTGGAATCAAACCCAATTTCGGTTCCAACTTCGACATATTCCTGGTCGTCAGGTTTCGTGTCTGAGTTCGCAGGGCCTTTGCTGATGCTTAATGTCATTGTCTGAGTTAGACATGGATCGACTTCAGCGATTAGAGTATTAATTACCCCTCCGGGTTGCCACTTCTTTATTTGTTCGTGAGAAATATACTCGTGGCGTTGTCGAAGACGATCATATACCACTCTCTCAATTGCGAGACGCGCTTCCAGAGCAGCATATGTGACGCCAGCTTCGGTATCCTGATCTAAAAGTGATTTGATGCGATCAATTGTTGGCTGAAGCTTTATCATCAAGAGACTGTATCGTATCTCAATGCTTCTGTCACCCCGTCATTCCAGTAGTCAAGCGGCCGAGAGCACAGAGTTCAAACGATGCAAATTTATGGTAGGGGCATCAGTCTCACCCAGTCCCCCCTACCGTCAGCCCGCCGACCAGCAGCGTCGGCTGGCCCACGCCCGCAGGCACGCCCTGGCCCGCCTTGCCGCACATGCCGACGCCTTCATCCAGCGCGAAGTCGTTGCCGATGCCGGTGACCTTGGTCAGGACCGTGGGCCCGTCGCCGATCAGCGTTGCGCCCTTGATCGGGGCGCCGAGCTTGCCGTTTTCGACGCGATAGGCCTCGGTGCAGGAGAAGACGAACTTGCCCGATACGATGTCCACCTGGCCGCCGCCGAAGCTCTTGGCGTAGATGCCGTTTTTCACGCGGCTCAGCAGTTCTGCCGGGTCGTCGTTGCCTGCGCGCATGAAGGTGTTGGTCATGCGGGGCATCGGCGCGTGCGCATAGGACTGGCGGCGGCCGTTGCCGGTGGGCGCGACGCCCATCAGCCGGGCGTTGAGCCGGTCCTGCATATAGCCGCGCAAAATGCCGTTTTCGATCAGCACATTTTCCTGGGTCGGGGTGCCTTCATCGTCGATGCTGAGCGATCCGCGCCGGTCCTGGATCGAGCCATCGTCGACCACGGTCACGCCATCGGCGGCGACACGCTGACCGATGCGGCCCGAAAAGGCGCTGGTGCCCTTGCGGTTGAAATCGCCCTCCAGGCCATGCCCGATCGCCTCGTGCAGGATGATGCCGGGCCAGCCGGGGCCGAGCAGCACGGTCATCTCGCCCGCCGGTGCGGCGACGCTTTCCAGATTGGTCAGCGCCTGGGCCAGCGCCTCGTCGATCGCGCGGTTCCAGGCCGCGTCCTCGAACATTGTATCGTACAGATAGCGCCCGCCCATGCCGAAGCTGCCGACCTCGCGCCGCTCACCACTCTGCGCGACGATCGAGACGTTGAGCCGGACCAGCGGGCGGACATCGGTGGCGACAAAGCCATCGGCGCGGACGACCTCGATCACCGACCAGCTGCCGACCAGGCTCGCGGTCACCTGCGCGACGCGCGGATCGCGCGCGCGCGCGGCGGCGTCGATTTTTTCCAGCAATGCGATCTTCGCCTCGAACGGAATGCTCTCGAGCGGGTTGCCGTCGGTATAGAGGTGGCGGTTGTTCTGGCGCGGCGGCGGCGCGGCTGCGCCCTTGGCCGGGTCGAGCAGCTTCAGCGTCTCGGCGGCGCGACGGATGCCGCTGGCGCTGACATCATTGGCATGGGCAAAGCCGGTCATCTCGCCCGAAACGCCGCGCAGGCCGAAACCGGAGTCGGTCGAGTAATCGGCGGTTTTCAGGCGCCCGTCATCGAACACGAAGCTCTCGCTGGCGGCATATTGCAGGTACAGCTCGCCATCATCACAGGCCTTCAGCGCATCGCGGGTAATCGCCTGCGCGGTATCGGGGTCGAGCGCATCGGGGCGGTAAAGGAACGAACGGGGGTCTGCGGTGGCGATCTGTTTCATGCCTGACATATGCGGCATGGCACGGGATAATCCAAGAGCATGGGCTATTTCCCCTGCTCGTCATTCCCGCCAACGCGGGAACCCCGCTTTGCGACTGCGCGGGGGTGACGAAAATGGCAGGCGTGGAGTGCGTCTAGCCCGCCAAACGCTCCAATGCCGGCTCCCGGCCGATCAGCGGCAGCAGTTCGCCCATGTCGGGCCCATGGTCCATGCCGGTGAGCGCACGGCGCAGCGGCAGGAACAGCGCCTTGCCCTTGCGGCCGGTGCTGGCCTTGAGCGCTTCGGTCCAGTCCTTCCACACGCTGGGGCCGAATTCCAGCGCCTCCAGCATTGCACGCGCCTGCGTGACGAAATCGGCATCCTCAGGCTCGGGCGCGGGGGCGTCGACCGGCCCTGCGATGATCCGCCAGTAATCGCCGACCTCGCCCAGATGCGCGATATTGGGGCGGATGGCGTGCCACGCGGCCTCGTTGACTTCGGCGGGCAGCTGATCGGCGACCAGCGCGTGGTCGGCGGTGTGGACCAGCTGGCGGTTGATCCGCTCGAGATCCTCCTCGGCAAAGCGGGCGGGCGCGCGGCCGAACCGGGCGAAATCGAAGGTTTCGAGCAAGGCGGCACGGTCATGCAGCGGCTCGACCGGATCGGATGTACCGAGCCGCGCCAGCAACGCGACGATCGCCTGGGGCAGGATGTGCTTGTCGCGCAGCTCGTTCACCCCCAGCGAGCCCAGCCGCTTCGACAGCTTGCCTTCCGCGCCGGTCAGCAGCGCCTCATGCGCGAAGGCGGGCGGGGTGCTGCCCAACGCCGTGAACATCTGCAGCTGCACGGCGGTGTTCGAGACATGATCCTCGCCGCGCACGACATGGGTGATGGCCATGTCAACGTCATCAATGGCGGACGGGAGCATGTACAGCCAGCTGCCATCGGCGCGGCGGATGACCGGGTCCGACAGGCTGGCGGCGTCGAATTTCTGCTGGCCCCGGATCAGGTCGTTCCAGGCGATGGGCTCGTCATGATCGAGCTTGAAGCGCCAGTGGGGGCGCAGCCCTTGCGCTTCCAGATCGGCGCGTTCGGCATCGGTCAGGTTGAGCGCGGCGCGGTCATAGACCGGCGGCAGGCCGCGCCCCAGCGCGATCTTGCGCTTGAGGTCGAGCTCCTGGGCGGTCTCGTAACAGGCATAGACACGGCCCGCCGCGCGCAGCTTGTCGAACGCCGCCTCGTACAGCGCGCCGCGCTCGGACTGGCGATACTCGGCATCGGGATTCAGCCCCAGCCAGGCGAGGTCGGCGCGGATTCCCTCGACATAGTCCTCGCGGCTGCGCTCGGCATCGGTATCGTCGATGCGCAGGATGAACTTGCCGCCGGTCTTCTTCGCCCACATCCAGTTGTGCAGCGCGGTGCGGATATTGCCGATATGCAGATGCCCGGTGGGGGACGGGGCGAAACGGGTGGTGGTCATTGAAACAGGATTTCCAGATTTTCTGATCGTGCGGCGCGGACAAGCGCCTTGTCACGAGTCATGAGAGGTGCACCGATGCGCTGCGCAAGCTCAATATATGCGGCATCGTACGCTGTCAGCCCATGGCGTTCGGCAAAGTCGACGGTTCGTCCCCATGCATGGATGCTGGTGCCATCGTCAATCTTGATGCGAAATTCGGATAGCCCTGAAAGCGCTTCAGCCAGCCCATCGGCGTCCAGCCGTTTGCGCCGTATTGCCATGTGCCCGAGATTGAGAACCTCCAGCCGCCAGTGTTGAGGTACAACGGCGCGACCTTCGACAAGTACCGGCATCAGGCTGGCCAAAAGAGCTTCAGCCTCGTCCGCAATAATCAATGGCCCGACCACGCTGGCATCGACGACACACAGGTTCAACGCTGGCCCTCGTTCTTCCAGGCAATCATTTCCTCGATAGTTGCCGTTCGGCCTTCCGCGCGTGCCTTTTCGCGCAGCACGCGCAGTTTCTCCCAAGCCGCGCGACCGCGTTCTTCCACGACGTCCTGATCTGTGATCGGAACGAGACGTGCTGCAGCCTTGCCATGGCGCGTGATAATGATTTCATCGCCTTGTTCAGCCGCAGCGATGAATTCGGAAACCTTGTCTTTGAAGGTTGCAACAGGAACGTGGCGCATGGATGATCCTTCCGGCCAGAATTATAGCCGAAAATCGCGTGGACGTCTACGCCGTCCGGAACCGGTTGGTGATCGGGTACCGCCGGTCACGGCCGAAATTGCGGATGCCAAGCTTCACCCCCGGCGGCGCCTGACGGCGCTTGTATTCGGCCAGGTACAGCAGCCGTTCGATCCGCGTGACGGTCGCCGCATCGAAGCCGCGCGCGACGATCTCGGCAACGCTCAGCTCATCCTCGACCAGGCCGTGCAATATGGGGTCGAGAATTTCGTAGGGCGGCAGGCTGTCGTCATCGCGCTGGTCGGGGCGCAGTTCCGCGCTGGGCGGCTTGGTGATGACGCTTTCGGGCATCACCGGGCCGTCGGGCCCCAGGCCCAGCGGCGGCTTGTGGGCGTTGCGCCAGCGCGAAAGCTCGAACACCGTCAGCTTGTACGCATCTTTCAGCACATTATAGCCGCCCGCCATGTCGCCATAGATGGTGGCATAGCCGACGCTCATCTCGCTCTTGTTGCCGGTGGTGAGCAGCATCGGGCCGAACTTGTTGCTCAGCCCCATCAGCGTCACCGCGCGGATGCGCGACTGGATGTTTTCCTCGGCAAGATCGGGCGCACGTCCTTCAAAGCTGGGCGCCAGCATCGCATCGAACGCCTCGACCGCAGGCGCGATCGGAATGCTGTCGAGCCGGCAGCCCAGCATCCGGGCACATTCTGCAGCATCGTCGAGGCTGGACTGGCTGGTATAGCGGCTGGGCAGCATCACGCACCACACCCGCTCGGGCCCCAGCGCATCGACCGCGACCGCAGCCGACAGCGCGCTGTCGATCCCGCCCGACAGACCCAGCACCACGCCGGGAAAGCCGTTGCTGTTCACATAGTCGCGCAGCCCCACGATCATGGCGTGATAGACGTCCTGCGGGAACGGATCGAGCGCATGGATCTCGCCCGGCGCGCAATGCCATCCGGCTTCGCTCTTCGTCCATTCGGTGCGCACCGTCGCCGCCTCCCAGTCGGGCAGCTGATGGCTCAGCGATCCATCGGCGTCGACCACGAACGACGCGCCATCGAACACCAGCTCGTCCTGCCCGCCGATGCGGTTGAGGAACACCAGCGGCAGGCCGGTCTCTGCGACGCGCGCGCGCGCCACATTGTGCAGGCGGCGGTCGTCCTTCTCGATCTCGTAAGGGCTGCCATGCGGTGCGATCAGCAGCTCGGCGCCCATCGCTTTCAGATGCCCGCACACGGTCGGGTACCAGATGTCCTCGCACAGCGGCAGACCCAGCATCACGCCCCGGAACGGCACCGGCGATTGCAGCGGCGCAGAGGCGAACAGCCGCTTTTCGTCGAACGTGCCGTAATTGGGCAGCTCGTGCTTCAGCCGCACCGCGGCGATCTTGCCGCCGTCGAGCAGGGCGATGCCATTATAGAGCGCGCCCTCGCGCTGGAACACGCTGCCCACCAGCATCGCCGGGCCGCCATCGGCGGTGGCGGCGGCGAGCCGTTCGAGCTGCTCTGTGGCGCGGGCGATCAGCGCGGGCTTCTGCACCAGGTCTTCGGGCGGATAGCCGATCAGCTGCAGTTCGGGAAAGACGATGAGATCGCAATCTGCAGCCTCGGCGCGTGCCTCGAGCATCGCGTCGGCATTGCGCCCAAGATCGCCAATGGTCTGCCCGCACTGGACAAGCGTGATGATAAGCCGGTCGGTCATCGCTGCGGGATAGGGGCTGGCCGGTTGGGCAGCAACAGCTTTTGACGCCGCAAATGACGCCTGCCCGAATTTCATCAAAGTTTCATCTTCCGGTTTGCAGGTCATCTGGCTAAGGCAGGCGCGATCGATCAGGGCAACGGGGAAGCCACATGAAAATCCTGTCTGGCAACAGCAACCTGCCGCTGGCGCGCTCCATTGCCGCCTATCTGGAAATGCCGCTGACCGATGCCAGCGTCCGCCGCTTTGCCGACGAGGAAATCTTCGTCGAAATCCATGAGAATGTGCGCGGCGAAGATGTGTTCGTGATCCAGTCGACCGGCTATCCGGCGAACGACAATCTGATGGAGCTGCTGATCTGCATCGATGCGCTGAAGCGGGCATCGGCACGGCGCATCACCGCGGTCATCCCCTATTTCGGCTATGCCCGCCAGGACCGCAAACCCGGGCCGCGCACGCCGATTTCGGCCAAGCTGGTCGCCAACCTCATCACCGTCGCCGGCGCCGACCGCGTGCTGTCGGTCGATCTTCACGCCGGGCAGATCCAGGGCTTTTTCGATATCCCGACCGATAACCTCTATGCCGCGCCGGTCATGGCGGCGGACATTCAGGCGCGCTTTGGCGAACACAAGCTGATGGTCGTATCGCCCGACGTCGGCGGCGTGGTGCGCGCGCGCGCGCTCGCCAAACGGCTCGACAACGCGCCGCTGGCTATCGTCGACAAGCGTCGTGAACGCCCCGGCGAATCGGAAGTGATGAACATCATCGGCAATGTCGAAGGGCGCTTCTGCATCCTGATCGACGATATCGTCGATTCGGGCGGCACGCTGTGCAACGCCGCGCAGGCGCTCAAGGATGCAGGCGCGGTCGATGTGGTCAGCTATGTCACGCACGGCGTGCTGTCGGGCGGCGCGGTGGCGCGGGTGAACAACAGTTCGCTGAAGGAACTGGTCATCACCGATTCGATTCAGGCCACCGAAGCCGTGGCGCAATCGGGCCGTATCCGCAGCCTGCCGATGGCAGCGCTGATCGGCGAGGCGATCCGCCGCATCGCCGATGAAAGCTCGGTCTCCAGCCTGTTCGACTGAGCCCATGACGGCTCGCCTGCCCGTGCTGCCGCTGCACATGGTGCTGGCGGCGGCGCTTGGCGGTTGTGCATCCTCCGAACCTGCCGGGCTTGCCGTCTATCAGTCCAGGCCCGGCATTACCGAGGTCCTTTCCGGGCCGATCGAGGCTGCGCCGGGCCATCATCTCGTGATCGGCGATCTGAACATTCCCGGCAATGCTCCGATCCCGCGCCATTACCATCATGGCGAGGAATTCCTCACTATCCTGGGCGGCAGCACGGTGATCGCGCGCGAAGGCATGGGCGAGCAGGAACTGCTCCCCGGCCAGGCGATCCGCATCGCACCGGGCACGGTGCATTGGGGCCGGGCCGGACCCGAAGGTCTGCGCGCGGTCTCCAGCTGGGTGGTGCCCGATGGCAAGCCGCTGCGCGTGCCGGTGCCGGATCAGGCGGGAGCTGCGCGTTGACCGCCTTTCTGGATCGCTATCTCGCGCGATTGGGTCTTTCGCAGCCGCCCTCGGTCGATCTCGCCGGGCTGGATGCGCTGCTCTGGGCGCAGCGGCTGGCAATCCCCTATGATGCGCTCGACGCCCGGCTGGGCCGCGGGGTCGCTATCGATCCCGGTGTGGTGGCCGACAAGCTGCTCTCCGGAACGCGCGGTGGTTACTGCTTCGAGCTTAACCCGCTGTTTGCGCGCGGGCTTGTCGAGCTTGGCTTTCGCGTCGATCCGCTGCTGGCGCGCGTCTGGTTTCGCCAGCAGCCGGACGACCCGGTGCCGCCGCGCACGCATATCGTGCTGGCGGTGTGGCTGGATGGGGAGCGCTGGCTCGCCGATGCGGGCTTTGGCGGCGGGCATGTCCCCGCGATGCTGATTGCCGATGGCGCGGAGGCGGCGGGCAATGACGGCGCTGTCCACCGGCTGCGCCGTGATGGTGCGTTCGGCTGGATGCTCGAACGGCATTTCGGCGGCGACATCCGTCCACAGTACAGCTTCACCGATGAACTCGCCCAGCCGTCGGATATCGCCATGTCCAACCATTGGACCGCGACCTCGCCCGAATCGCGCTTCATCCGCAACGTTCTGGTCAGCCAGGTGACGCGCGACGGGCTCAAGTCGATCACCAATGATCAGTTCAGCGTCCAGCAGGGGGCAGATACGCTGCGGATGCAGATTACCGGCAATGGTCCTCTGCGCGCGCTGCTGGCGGAACAGTTCGGCGTTCTGCTGTCCGACGACGAGGTGGCGGCGCTCGGCCTGTTCTGAAGCCATCGCCTCTGGCCAAGCGTGCCGACAGTCCCTAGCTACTGAGCCATGATACACAGCAAGGATATCGAGCTCGCCCAGCGGCTCGCCGAAGCCGCAGGCGAAGCGATCCGCCCCTTTTATCGCGCCGATTTCACTACCGACCGCAAGGCCGATGCCTCGCCAGTGACCGAGGCCGACCGCGCGGCCGAAGCTGCGATGCGCGCGATCCTGGATGCCGAAGCGCCGCGCGATGGCGTGATCGGCGAGGAATATGGCGAGAAGCCCGGGACGACGGGACGGGTGTGGGTGCTCGATCCGATCGACGGCACCACCAGCTTCATCGCCGGGCGGCCGATCTTCGGCACCCTGATTGCGCTGATCGCCGACGAATGGCCGGTGCTGGGCGTGATCGACCAGCCGATCGGACGCGAGCGCTGGGTCGGCGCGACCGGGCGCGGCACGACGTTCAACGGCAAGCCGGTCAAGGCGCGGCTCTGCCCCGATATCGGCGATGCGGTGCTCGCCACCACCAGCCCGCATCTGTTCAGCGACCATGATGCGATGCATTTCATGGCGCTCGCCAAGCAATGCGATACCCGGCGCCTGATCTGGGGCGGGGATTGCTACAATTACGCGCTGGTCGCGCAAGGGTCGGTCGATCTGGTGTGCGAGAGCGGGCTGAAACTGCACGATTTTGCAGCGCTTGTTCCCGTGGTCGAAGGCGCAGGCGGGCATATGTGCGATTGGAATGGCGATCCGCTGCACAAGGGCAGCGACGGCCGCGTCGTCGCGATGGGCGATCCGGCGCGGCTGGAGGATGTGCTGGAAGCGCTGGCACAGCACGATCACTGAGAAACATCCCCCGCCCCGCCGTGTCCAGTCGGCAGGGCAGGGGAATATCGGCGCTCCAACAGGGGGTGGAGCGCCGACCCTTACTGACCGGTGCTTGCGACCCGCTTCGCACTTGTCATCCGGGTATTGTCGTCGATCAGCTTGATCGCCTCGGCCGTGGCCTTGGCTTCGGTCAGCTTGCCCTCGGCAATCTCGTCGGCAATCGTCAGCAACCGGCCGCTGATGATCGTTCCGGCCTGTGCTTCTTCCTGGATGGCAATGCCGCCCTTGGTCGCGGCGACCTTGTCCCATTCGGCGCGAACGGCCGCCCAATAGCCCTTGGTCGCTGCCCAGTAATCGTCCGCCGCCTTGACGTTATAACCGTCGAACCGGGTATAGGTGTTCAGCACATATTCCTGCACGATCGGCTGCAGCGTGCCGTCCTTCAGACCCATCTTGATATTGTCCTGCCAGTGGACCCAGCCATCGGGCGAGGTCTGGTGGCGGTTGATCGCATAATAGCGGTCATAGACGGGGTTGCGCACCGCATCGCGCCGGGCGAGCGGACGCCAGGTCCAGTTGGACCGCCAGCGGCGCAGGCCGCCCTGCTGCTCGAACTGGCCCCAACCGGCATAACGCGGGCTGTCGTCGACCTGCCAGACGGTCTGCGACCAGCGGCC
>Ga0209278_1001986_pt1 | contig 11809 bp, 6 predicted proteins | sample JI81BgreenDNA_FD_187504 | JGI IMG/M metagenome (GOLD analysis project Ga0209278, IMG submission 187504) | Wastewater effluent complex algal communities from Wisconsin, to seasonally profile nutrient transformation and Carbon sequestration -... | ecosystem: Engineered > WWTP > Effluent > Algae... | reverse complement strand
CGCCGCGGCGTCGGCCACGAGAAGGTGATGACGCGCCTGGAGTTCGACGCCCAGGCCGAGACCATGCTGCAGCGCCAGGGCCTCACGGGCGACAGCGTGCCGGCGCCCGGCGTGGCCGTGCCGCTGCGCAGCACCGCCAACCTCTCCACCGGCGGCACGGCCACCGACGTGACCGACACCATCCACCCCGACAACCGCGAGATGGCCGTGCGCGCCGTCACCGCCATCGGGCTCGACGTGGGCGGCGTGGACTTCCTGTGCCGCGACATCGCCGAGTCGTACAAGGACGCGGCCAACGCCGGCGCGGGCATCTGCGAGGTGAATGCCGCGCCGGGCTTCCGCATGCACGTGGCGCCCAGCGAGGGCACGCCGCGCGACGTGGCCGGCCCGGTGATCGACATGCTGTTCCCGCCGGGCGCGGCCAGCCGCGTGCCCATCGCCGCGCTCACCGGCACCAACGGCAAGACGACCACCGCGCGCATGCTCGCGCACATCACCAAGATGGCCGGCTACACGCCGGGCCTCACCACCACGGACGGCGTCTACATCGACGGCAACCGCACCGTGGAAGGCGACATGACCGGCCCCGTGGCCACGCGCATGGTGCTGGCCGACCCCAAGATCGACTTCGCCGTGCTCGAGGTGGCGCGCGGCGGCCTGCTGCGCGCGGGCCTGGGCGTGCCCTTCGTCGACGTGGGCGCGGTGCTCAACGTGAAGAGCGACCACCTCGGCATGAAGGGCATCGACACGCTGGAGCAGCTGGCCGAGGTCAAGCGCATCCTCGTGGAGGTGGCGCGCGACTGCGCGGTGCTCAACGCCGACGACGACAACGTCATCCGCATGTCGGCCCACACCGACGCCAAGCACCTCTGCTACGTCACCGTGAACCCGCAGCACGCCGTGGTGCGCGAGCACATCCGCGCCGGTGGCCGCGCCTGCGCGCTGGAGGCGGGTGTCAACGGCCAGATGATCACGCTGTACGACAAGGGCCGCCACATCCCGCTGATGTGGACGCACCTGATCCCGGCCACGCTGGAGGGCCGAGCCACGCACAACGTGCAGAACGCGATGTTCGCGGCGGCCATGGCGTTCAGCCTGGGCCTCAAGCTCGATGCCATCCGCCAGGGCCTGCGCACCTTCGACAGCACCTTCTTCCAGGCGCCGGGCCGCATGAACGTGTGGGACGAGCACCCGTTCAAGGTCATCTTCGACTACGGCCACAACGCGCACGCCGTGGGCATGCTGGCCGAGCTGGCCGGCAAGCTCGAGGTGCGCGGCCGCCGCCTCGTGGTGGTGGCCGGCCCGGGCGACCGGCGCGACGAGGACATCCGCGACATCGCGCGTGCCGTGGCCGGCCGCTTCGACCACTACATCTGCCGCCGCGACGACGGCCTGCGCGGCCGCGAGCCCGATGAGGTGCCGAAGATGATCGCCGCCGTGCTGCGCGAGCAGGGCGTGCGCGAGGACCAGATCACGCTGATCCCCGACGAGCAGGAAGCCATCGATGCCGCGCTGCGCATGGGCCGCGAGGGCGACCTGCTGCTGATCTTTGCCGACGCGCTCACGCGCAGCTGGAAGCAGGTGATCAAGTTCAAGCCCGAGGGCGCGCTGGCGCGGCAGCCCAAGGCGCCCGAGCCCGCCGCGCCGGCCCCGGCGTACGAGGTGGCCGACGACGGCGAGGCGGCCGCGCCCGCCGCCACCGGCGACGACACCGCCCTGGCCGCCGCCGGTTTCGTGCGCGACGAGCGCGGCCTGCGTTTCGTGGGCGAGGCCGCCGATTGAGCACCGGCCTGGCCGAGCCGCGCCACGCCTTCGACGAGTCGCGCCGGCTGCTCGGCGCCAACCGCTGGTACGCGGGCACCGCGGTGGCGCTGGTTCCGCTGGGGCCGGCCGCGGCCGACGGTGCGGCCCAGGGTCGCTGGATCGCGCAGGTGGTGGCCACCTGCGCCGCGCTGGGCTGGCCCGAGCCCGACCCGCACGTGCACCAGCACGCGCAGGGCGTGATCCTGGTCTTCGCGGCACCGGCCGGGGCGCTGTTCACGGCCACGGAGATCAACGAGTGGGCCTGGGAGCGCGCCGCCGCCGCGCACCCGGCGCACGCCGCCGCGGGCTTCGACCTCGCGCAGCCCGATCTCGACGACGCGCGCGAGCATTTCCGCGCCCGCGCCGCGGCCGAGCGCTCGCGGCCGCTGGAGCGCCTGTCGGAGGCTGCCGCCGCGCACGGCGTGCCGCTGCTGGCCGACGACGACAGCGTCTCGCTCGGCGAGGGCCGCCACAGCCGCACCTGGCCCCGTGCCGCGCTGCCGCTGCCGCTGGACGTGCCCTGGGCCGAGCTGCGCGCCTGCCCCAAGCTGCTGGTCACCGGCAGCAACGGCAAGACCACCACCACGCGGCTGCTGGCCGCCATCGCGCAGGCCGCGGGCTTCGTGCCCGGGCTCAGCAGCACCGAGGGTGTGATGGTGGGCGGCGTGCGCGTGGAAACCGGCGACTGGGCCGGCCCTGCCGGCGCGCGCGCCGTGCTGCGCCACCCGGCCGTGACGGCCGCGGTGCTGGAGACTGCCCGCGGTGGCCTGCTGCGCCGTGGCCTGGCGGTGGCGCAGGCCGACGTGGCCGTGGTCACCAACGTCAGTGCCGACCACCTGGGCGAGGGCGGCATCGACACCGTGCACGACATCGCCTTCGTCAAGCTCGTCGTGGCGCATGCGCTGACGCGGCTCGCGGGCCAGCGACCGGGCACGCTGGTGCTCAACGGTGCCTGCGACCCGCTGCTGCGCGTGGCGGCGCACCTGAAGCACTCGTCGCACGCCAGCTGGGCGCTGTTCGCGCCCGACCACGACACGCCGCTGCTGGCCACGCTGCGCCGCCACGGCGGCAGCACCTGTGGCGCCCGCGACGGCCGCCTCGTGCTGAGCCTGCAGGGCACCGAGCACGACCTCGGCGCCATCACCGACATGCCGCTGGCCCTGGGCGGCGCCGCCGCCTACAACGTGGAGAACCTGGCCGCCGCCGCGCTGGCCGCGGCCACGCTGGGCTGGCCGCTCGAAGAGGTGCGCGAGGTGCTCGCGCGCTTCGGCGCCAGCCCCGACGACAACCCCGGCCGCCTGGAGCGCCACGCCTGGCGCGGCGCCACCGTGCTGGTGGACTACGCCCACAACCCCGACGGCCTGGCCCAGCTGCTGGCCGTGGCGCAGGCGCTGCGCGCGCAGGCGGGGGGCGGCGGCGCGCTGCGCCTGCTGCTGGGCCAGGCCGGCAACCGCGACGACGCCGCGCTGGCCGACCTGGCGCGCGTGGCCGCCGACGCCCGGCCCGACCAGGTGCTGATCAAGGAGCTGACGGCCATGTTGCGCGGCCGGCCGCCGGGCGAGGTGCCCGAGCGCCTGCGCCAGGGCCTGCTGGCCGCGGGGCTGCCCTCGCAACACCTGGCGCTGGCCGGCGACGAGGGCGCCGCCGCCGCCGCCCTGCTGCAGGCCGCACAGACGGGCGACGTGCTGGTGATGCCGCTGCACACGCCGGCCGTGCGCGACGCCGTGGTCACCCGCCTGCGCGGCGGCGGCTGATCAGCCTTCGGCCGCCACCGCCACGCGGTTGCGGCCGGCGTGCTTGGCCTGGTACAGCGCCGCGTCGGCGCGGCCCAGCGCCTGCGCCAGCGCCTCGCCGGGCTGCAGCTGCGCCACGCCCAGCGAGGCCGTGAGCGGCAGCGCCAGGCCACCGGGCAGGGGCACGGGCGTGGCGGCGAGGCCCGCGCGCAGCTTCTCGGCCACGGCGCGTGCCGCGGCGGTGTCGGTGCCCGGCAGGCACAGGCAGAACTCCTCGCCGCCCCAGCGCACCAGCGTGTCGCCGCGGCGCAGCAGGGCCTGCAGCCGCTGCGCCACGTGGCGCAGCGCGGCGTCGCCGACCTCGTGGCCGTGCTCGTCGTTGACGCGCTTGAAGTGGTCCACGTCCAGCATCAGCACCGCGGCGGGGGCATCGTCGGGGGTGACACGCGCCAGGCCGGGCTCGATGAGCGCCAGCGCCGCGCGGTTGGGCAGGCCGGTCAGGACGTCGCGGTGCGCGGCCTCGGCCAGCGCGCGGTTGCGCACGGCGCGGCTGAGCACGGCCGAGAACAGCTGCGCCAGCGCCTCGAACAGGCCCACGCCCACGAGCTCGAAGTAGCGCGGCACGTTGGCGTACAGCACGAGCAGGCCGCGCTGCTCGTCGGCCGTGCTGGCCAGCGGCAGGGCGAGCACGCTCTTCACGCCGTGTTCGCGCGCGGCGTAGCGCCAGGGGCCGTAGAGCGACGTGGTCGACACGTTGAACGGCTCCAGCCGTCGGCCCGCCAGCGTGCGGAAGGCCGGGCCGATGGCGGTGAGCGTGTTGCGGCGGATGACGAGCCCGCGCGCGTAGGCCGATGCCGAGCCAGCCACGGCCTGCGGCGCCAGCGTGTCGGCGTCGGGGCGGCCGAACCAGGTCCAGGCCAGCACGATGTGCGGCGCCAGCGCGGTGAGCGTGCGGCAGTGGCGCTCGACGAGCGCCTGCGCGTCGTCCTCGCCCGCCACCAGCGAGGCGGCGCTGCGCACCACGGCCTCGGCCACGCGGGCCTGCTCGGCGCGCGCGTCGAAGCCCCGGCGCTCGGCGGCACGGCTGAAGAGGGTGGGGACAAAGAAAAAACCCATGGGCCTTGGCTCGTCCATGGGTTATCGGTGCGCGGCCGCGGCGCTTGAACGCGCCGCGGCAAGGCGTCGCGGCCTCAGGTGCCCACGCGCTGGCCGTTGTTCTTGGTGATCACGACCGTGGCCGAGCGCGGGCGCTGGCCGGCGCCGTAGCCCACGTTGCTGGGCCAGCGGCTCGTGTACTTGCTCGGGTCGGCCAGGTCGGCGGCGGCCGTGCCGTCGCCCGGGTGCTGCACGTTGATGAACAGCGTCTTGCCGTCCGGCGTCTCGCACAGGCCCGTGACCTCGCAGTCGAAGGGGCCCACGTAGAAGCGCTTGAGCGTGGTCGCCGTGGGCTTCTTGCCCATGCGCGTGGTCACGTTCACGCCGCCGGGGTAGCTCAGGGTCTTGGCCTCGCCGTCGCCCACCGTGCCCGGCACGCTGGCCAGCAGCATGCAGTTGGTGACGTCGACATAGGCGCCGTCGTCGGTCTGGATCCAGCACAGGCCGGTGCTGCGCGTGAAGGCCAGGCCGTCGGGGCTGGAGAAGTCGTTGTCGTTGGTCAGGCCCGAGAGGTTGATGTAGTTGGGGTCGGCCGAGGCCTCGGCGCCGAACAGGTACACGTCCCAGCTGAAGGCGGTGGCGTCGGGGCCGTCGGACTTGAAGCGCACGATGTGGCCGTTGACGTTGCCGCTCTGCGTCGTCGTGCCGCCGCGCACGTCGACGTAGGCGCGCGGGTTGGCGGCGTCCACGCGCGTCTGCGAGCCCGTGGGCGCGGCGCGGCGGCTGCTGTTGTTGGTCATGGTGATGTAGACCTCACCCGTGGTCGGGTGCACGTCCACCCACTCCGGCCGGTCCATCTTGGTGGCGCCCACGGCATCGGCGGCGATGCGCGTGTGGATGTACATCTCCGCCTGGTCGGTGAAGCCGAACGGCGCCGCGGCGATGGCCGGGTTGGTGATCGTCAGCTCGATCCACTCGCCGCTGCCGTCGTCGTTGAACTTCGCCACGTACAGCTTGCCGGCGTCGAGGTACTTGTCGCCGATGGCCATGCGGTCGCTGGCGTTGGCGTCGGCCGGGTTCCAGGTGGCGGTGGACACCCACTTGTAGACGTACTCGTTCTGCGAGTCGCAGCCCATGTACACGGCCAGCGGCTTGCCGGCCTGCGGCAGGCCGAAGGCGCCGTTCTCGTGCGCCAGGCGGCCCAGGCCCGTGCGCTTCTTGACCACGCTGGTGGCGTTGTACGGGTCGATCTCGACCATGTAGCCCTGCGTGAACCACTCGTGCCGGTAGTCGTCGCTGCCGTCGGCGCTGGTGCCGAGCACGCTGGTGTTGAAGCGGGCGTACTTGTCGTCGCTGCCGGCGGTCTCCCAGCCGTAGCGGCTGCTGGCGGCGGCGGTGGCGGTGACGTTGCGGCCGTAGCGCGCGAAGCTGGCGTTGAGCTTGGCGCTGCGCAGGGCCTGGTCACCGGCGTTGCGCGCGTAGTAGCCGCTCCAGTTCTCCTCGGTGGTCAGCAGCGTGCCCCAGGGCGTCTTGCCGTTGCCGCAGTTGTTGAGCGTGCCGCGTGTCTTGGTGCCGTCGGGCGAGAACTTGGTGACGAACAGCGCGTTGCCACGCGCCGGGCCCGAGAGCTCGATTTCCGTGGCGCCCGTGATGCGCCGGTTGAACGGCGAGTTCTGCACCGCCTGGAAGTTGCCGGCGGCGTCCTTGGCGACTTCGTTGATGCTCACGCCGTGGCAGTCGATCTCGATCTGCGCCTCCGAGGCCGGGCGCGGGCGCGCGCTCGGGCCGTTGGCGTGCAGCACCACGGGGGTGATGTACTCGTGGTTCATGGCCAGCAGGGCGCGGCTGGAGCTGGTGTCGTCGCGCTGGCCGGCGGCGTTGAGGCCGAAGTACTGGATGCCGTCGTGGCAGTCGCCCACGCGCTGGGCGTAGTTGGTGTCGGTGCCGTCGTTCTTGTAGGCCGGCACGCCGGCGGCCATGGGGTCGCCACAGGCCAGGATCACGCGCGCCGTGTAGCCGGCGGGCACGGTGTTGGTGTCGGCGAGCGTCCGCGCCACGGCCGTGAAGCCCAGCAGCGTCTCGGCGGGCGCCACGGGCGGGGCGGGCGGGCTCACGGCCACGTCGTCGTCGCCGCCGCCGCAGCCGGCCAGCGACACCGCGGCCACGGGCGCGAACATCGCGGCCATCGCACCGCCCAGGCCGCCCTTGAGCAGCCCGCGGCGGTTGAGGCCACGGTCCAGCACCTCGCCGAAGTGGGCGTTGGCGCTGCTGTTGTTGGCAAGGTCGTCGGGATCGACGAACTCGGCGGGGGTGCGGGTGTCCTGGCTCATGGGGGCTCTCTGGCGGTTGCTGGAAACCCCCGCATGCTTGGAGCCCACCGTGAAAGCCGCGTGACAGCCCACCCGCGCCGGCCGGCGCGCAGGGGCTGTCATCGGCGCGTCACGCCACGCGCTACCGCCAGCGCAGCGCGCTCAGGTCGTTGGCCAGGATGGGCATGTCCTTCCACAGGCCCTGCAGCCGCGCATCGGCCACGGTGATCCAGGTCGGCTGGTAGAGGTAGGCGTGCACCGCGTCTTCCGCCACCAGGCGCTGCGCCTGGCCCAGCAGCTCGGCGCGCTGCTTCGCGTCGGCCGTGGCGTTGATGCGGCCCCACAGCTCGTTGAAGGCCGGCGAGCTGTAGTTCCAGTAGTAGCCCGGCCGCGCGAAGTTGCCGAAGTCCAGCGGCTCCACGTGCGCGATCAGCGTCAGGTCGTAGGCCTTCTGGCCGTACACGCCCGACAGCCACTGCGCCCACTCGATGTTCTCCAGCTTCGCGGTGATGCCCACCTTGGCCAGCTGCGCGGCCACGATCTCGCCGCCGGCGCGCGCGTAGGGCGTGGGCGGCAGCTTGATCGTCAGCTGCAGCGGCAGGGCCACGCCGGCTTCGCGCAGCAGGGCCTGCGCGCCGGTGGGGTCGAAGTTGTTGACGGCCGTGAGGTCCACGAAGCCCGGCATGCCGCGCACGTAGTAGCTGCCGATGGGCACCCCGAAGCCGTCGGCCGCGCCGTCGATGACGGCCTGGCGGTCGATGGCCTTGGCGATGGCGCGGCGCACGCGCACGTCGTCCAGCGGCTTGCGCTGGTTGTTCATGGCGAGGATCACCTTGGTGCGGCTGCCGCCGATCAGCACCTGGAACTTCGGGTTGCGCTCGAACTGCCGCAGGCTGCGCGCCGCGGCCACGCGCGGGAAGGCGTCCACATCGCCGGCCAGCAGCGCCGCCACCTGCGCGGCGGCCTCGCTGATGAAGCGGAAGGTCACGCGCTGCAGGGCCACGTTCTTGGCGTTGCGGTGGCCGTCCCAGCGCGCCAGCACCAGGCTGGCGCCGCGGTTCCAGCGCTCCAGGCGGTAGGGGCCGGTGCCCACGGGTTGCGTGGCGTTCGTGGCCACGCTCCTGGGCTCCACCATGATGGCCGTGCCCTGGCCCAGCTTGAACAGCAGGTCGGGGTCGGGGTTGCGCAGCGTCAGCACCACCGTCAGCGGGTCGGTGGCGCGGATGTGCACGATGTTGGCGAACACCGCGCGGTCCTTGTTGAGGCTGCCCTGGGCGCCGGCGCGCTCCAGGCTGAAGCGCACGGTCTCGGCGTTGAAGGGCTCGCCGTTGTGGAAGGTGAGGCCGGGTGTGAGCTTGAACGACCAGGTCTTGGCATCGGGCGTGCTCGTCCAGCTCTGCGCCAGCAGCGGGCCCACCGTGCCGTCGGAGCGGATCTTGGTGAGCGTCTCGAAGACGTTGTAGAGCACCACCTCCGAGATGGCCGATGCGGCGCCGGCGGTGGGGTCCAGGCCCGGGGGCTCCAGGGTCATGGCCAGCGTGGCGCTGGTGCGCGGCGCGGCGGCGGTGGTGAACGGCAGGGCCAGGGCGGCCAGGGCCAGCGCGGCGGCCAGGGCCGGCTTCAGGCAGGGCAGGGGCAGTCGCATCGTCGCGGGCTCTTCGGCAAGCCGGCGGGTGCCGGCGGCGCGGATTGTGGTCGTGCCCTGCGCGCGCGGCCAGCGGGTGGCGCCGCAACCCCGCCGGCACGCGGGCTGCCCGCCGCGGCGCATGATGCGCGCCATGCAGTCGACCCGCCACTGGCCGCGCCGGCACGTCCTGGGCACCCTGGCCGCGGGCGCGGGGTTCGGTCTCGCGGCGCCCCTGGGCGCCCAGGTCGTGCCGCCGCTCACCAAGCCCATCCCCAAGAGCGGCGAGGCCCTGCCCGTGGTGGGCCTGGGCAGCTGGATCACCTTCAACGTCGGCAACGACCGCGCCGGCCGCGAGGCCAGTTACCAGGTGCTGCGGGCGTTCTTCGAGGAAGGCGGGCGGCTCGTCGACAGCAGCCCCATGTACGGCTCGTCGCAGCCCGTCATCGGCGAGGCGCTGGCGCGGCTGGGCCACCCGCGCGCGCTGTTCTCGGCCGAGAAGGTGTGGACCTCCGACGCCACGCGCGGCCCGGCGCAGATGGAGGCCTCGCGCGCCTTCTGGGGCGTGCCGCGCCTCGACCTCATGCAGGTGCACAACCTGCTGGCCTGGGAGCAGCACCTGCCGCGCCTGCTGGAGATGAAGGCCGCGGGCCGCCTGCGCTACGTGGGCATCAGCACCAGCGAGGGCCGGCGCCACGCCGAGTTCGAGCGCGTCCTGCGCGGGCAGCCGCTCGACTTCATCCAGCTCAGCTACAACCCTGCCGACCGCGAGGCCGAGCAGCGCCTGCTGCCTCTGGCCGCTGAGCGCGGCGTGGCCGTGCTGGCCAACCGGCCGTTCCGAGAAGGCGGGCTGCTGCGCGCGCTGGCGCGCCACCCGCTGCCGGGCTGGGCGGCCGAGATCGGCTGCCGCAGCTGGGCGCAGGTGTCGCTCAAGTTCATCGTCAGCCACCCGGCCGTGACCTGCGCCATCCCGGCCACCAGCCGCGTGGAGCACCTGCGCCAGAACATGGCCGCGGCGCGCGGGCCCATGCCCGATGCGGCGCTGCGCCGGCGCATCGCGGCCGACGTGGTGGCGCTGCTGTAGCCGCGCTTTGGCCCCGCCGTGAGCGAGTGGGCGAGCTACCGGCTCGAGGACTTCCTGATGTTCTCGCCGCGCATCTACGCGCGGCTGTTCGAGCAGGCCAACGCGGCGGGGTGGTCCTTGGCCGTGCTGCTGCTGGCGGGCGCGGGGGTGGTGCTGCTGGCCTGGGCGCGGCTCGGCCCGGCGCGCGGGCACGCGGCCCTGGGTGCCCTGCTCGGCCTGGCCTGGGTGGGCTGCAGCCTGCTGTTCCTGCGCGGCCTGTACGAGCCCATCAACTGGGCCGTGGCTGGGTTGTGGCCGCCGCTGCTGGCGCTGGGGCTGCTGTTGCCGTTGCTGGGCGCTGTGCTGCGCGACGGCGCGCCGGTGGGCGTGGTGCCGCGCCGCGTGGCCCTGGGCCTGGCTGCCTGGGCCGTGTGCGTGATGCCACTGTGGGCGCCGCTGGCGGGCCAGGGCTGGGCGCAGGCCGAGCTGCCCGGCCTGGCGCCCGACGCCACGGCCATCGCCACGCTGGCCTGGTTGGTGGCGCTGCCGCGCGCCAAGGACTGGCGAAGGCGCGTGCTGGTGGCGCTGGCCTGGCTGCCGGTTGTGGCCTGGTGCGGCTTCAGCGCGCTGATGCTGCTGGCCATGGACGACGCCCGCGCGGCCCCGCTGGCCCCGGCCGCGCTGCTGGCGCTGGGTGCGCGGCTCGGCCCCTGGGGCCGTTCAGCCGGCTGAGGCCGCGAGCAGCTGCCGCGCCAGCGCCGCGGCGTGCTGGCGCAGCTCGGGCACGGCCGTGGCTTCCCAGTCGCGGGCCTTGAGCAGCGGGCCCACGTAATGCAGCCAGGTTGAGGGCTGGCCGTCGCGGCCCAGCACGTGCAGCGCTTCGTCCACCTGCAGGCCCAGGCCCAGCGCGTCGGGTACCAGCAGCCCGCTGGCGCAGGCCGAGGCCACCAGTGGCGAGGGGCTGGCCGCCAGCCGGCCCGAGGGTGCGGTGCAGTTGATCACGTGGTCCACCACCCACGTGCGCGTGGCCGCCTGGCCGCGCGGGCGCACGGTGACGGCAAAGCCGCCGTCGGCGGGCTCGATGCCCGTGACCCGCGCCGCCATCAGCGTGAGCCGCCCTTCGGCGCGCCAGCGCTGGAACACCGCGTGCGCCTCGGGCGCGCAGCGGTGGCGCAGGGTGTCCCAGTGCGGCTGCAGGTGGCGCACGAAGCGGCGGCGGTCGGTGGGCGACAGCGCGCGCCACCAGCCGGGCATGTGTGGGCGCACGGCGCCGATCCAGTCGCGCCAGTCGTCGCCGCGCGCCATGCCGTCGGCCACGGCCTGGCGCAGCACGCGCAGCTGGCCGCGCAGCGTGGGGCCCATGCGCGGGCGCAAGGCGGCCAGGTCGGGGTGGGCCGGCGGCGCGTGCTGCGGCCGGTGCGGCTGCGGCGCCAGGCCGCGGCGCGAAAGCATGGTGACGGGGCCGCGGTGGCCGGCGCGGTCCAGCGACACGAGCTGGTCCAGCGCCGTGAGCCCGGCGCCCACGAGCAGCACCCGCGCCTCGGGCGCCACACGGCCGGCCGGCGGCTCGCGCCAGGGGTCGGGCGTGTAGGCGCTGCCGAGCAGCCGGCGCGCGGCCTCGGGCAGCGGGTGTTCGGGTGCCACGTGGCCAAAGGCCAGCACCACGTGGCGGGCCTGCAGCGCCGTGCCGTCGGCCAGCTGCACGGTGGCCAGGCCGCCGGCGCGGGTGGGTGGCACCAGGCTCAGTGCCCGCCCCACCACGCGCTGCAGCCGCGCGGCGCCGGGGCTGCTTTCGGCCGCGGCCAGCAGCGACTCGAGGTAGGCCCCGTACAGCCGCCGCGGCACGAAGGAGCCGGCGTGCCAGCGCTCGTCCACCCACTGGCAGTAGCGCAGGAAGTGCCCGGGCTCGTCGGCCAGCGCGCTCATGTTGCCGGCGGGCACGTTGAGCAGGTGCTCGGCGCTGTCGGTGCCGTAGGCCAGGCCGCGCGCCATGCGGCCGGATTCGTTGAGCAGCTTCACGCGCAGCGGCCCCGTGGCCTGGCGCAGCAGCTGCACGGCCACGGCGGTGCCGCTGAAGCCGGCGCCGATGATCAGCACGTCGGTGGCGTCGTCTTGCATGGGGAGGGGTGTGGAGGGCGTGGTGCTCGGAACGGGGTGCGTCGATATGATGCCGGGTTTGCCT
>Ga0209278_1001985_pt1 | contig 11814 bp, 12 predicted proteins | sample JI81BgreenDNA_FD_187504 | JGI IMG/M metagenome (GOLD analysis project Ga0209278, IMG submission 187504) | Wastewater effluent complex algal communities from Wisconsin, to seasonally profile nutrient transformation and Carbon sequestration -... | ecosystem: Engineered > WWTP > Effluent > Algae... | reverse complement strand
ATCAAACTACGCGATCGCGACGGCCCCCGGGCCGGGGGAGCCTCGGAGATTTACGAATATAATAAATTCAAATGTTTTGGCGGTTGAAATATAAGCCCAGCTCAACAAAAATAAGGAGTACCCAAAGCCAAGGAGTTGTCCCCATGAACCTATCTCAGCCGACGGTGCATCCATTGCCCATGGTGCGATCGCTGTCCACGTTTAAGCCGTCGGGGGATGCCAGCAGGTTTCGATCGCGCTTGGTGTGGGTGTTGGAGCGCGTGCAGGATGCGATCGCCGTGTCCCTTTGTTTGGGGCTGTTTGGGGTGATGGTGGTGCAACTGCGGGGCGTGTTTGTGTCCTTGCTGGAGCCGCCCAATTTTCATCTGATCACGGCGGATATTCTGTCGGTGCTGATTTTGGTGGAGCTGTTCCGGCTGCTGATTATTTATCTGCAAGAACAGCGGGTGTCGATCGGGGTGGCCGTGGAAGTGGCGATCGTGTCGGTGTTGCGAGAGTCGATCGTCCGGGGGGTGTTGGAAGTGCCCTGGCAACAATTGCTGGCGACGGGGGCGTTTTTGTTGGTGCTGACGGTGTTGCTGTTGGCGCGGGTTTGGTTGCCGCCCACCTTTGAAGGGGTGGATCCCGAGAAGCGAATCATGGAGCGCTATCGGGGCCAAGAGGCGAGTGCTGGGCCGATTGAGTAGTCTAGGTTTAAACGGGCGATCGGGCCCGATCGGGGTGCATCCCGCGATTTAGCGCGATTTAGATGGTTGCTCGTTGTCGCGCGGCGATCGGGTCAAAATGCAGTAGGCTTAGTAGCTGTGGATTCAGTTTACTAGAGACGGTTCCAGTGGTGATTGAGCTAAATCAGCGCGTCAAAGTGCGCCGCATTCGCGATCGGATGTCCACCGCGATGGTTGAAAAAATTAAACAAAATCCGGTCGGTACGGTTAAGGAATACAAAATGGTTGACGGCAGCGGCATCGGCGTTGTCGTCGAGTTTACGGGTGGTTTGGCAACTTGGTTTTTTGAAGACGAACTCGAAGCGTTTTAAGCAACGGGTTAAGCAATTACGCCAGTGGGAATCCTTCCGCTGGCGTTTTTATTGGGCATTTTTGTTTTTTGATCGATCTAAATTTATAGATCTACATTTGAAGACATACATTTAGGAACACGATCGTGGCTTTTACGCTGACGCTGTTGGGCAAAGGGGGATCGGGGCGATCGACCATCGCGATCGCGGCGGCGATGGCCATGGCTCGCCAGGGCAAGCGGGTGCTGCTGTTTGTGCAGGATGCGGGCCCGACCCTGAGTTGGATGTTGGGAACCGGGGCGATCGGCTCCGATCCGCTGTCCCTGGGGCAAAATCTGTGGGTGGTGCAGCCCTCCTCGACCACGCTGCTGGAACGGGGCTGGGATGAAATCAAGCACCTGGAAGCGGAGTATTTGCGCCAGCCCTTTTTCCGCAATGTCTATGGCGAAGAGTTGGCGGTGTTGCCGGGGATGGATCGGGCGCTGGCGTTGAATGCCCTGCGGCAATACGAATCGTCGGGTAATTACGATGCGATCGTCTATGACGGCCACAGCGATCGGGCGACGCTGCTGACCCTGGCGGCTCCCGAGGTGCTGGCTTGGTATGTGCGCCGGTTCCAAAAGGTGGTGGCCGAGTCGGATTTTGCGAAGGCGATCGCGCCCTTTGTGCAGCCGGTGTCGATGGCGGTGTTGAGCAGCACAAATGTGTCCAGCACGCCGTGGGAAGGGCCGCTCGGGGAGTTTCAGGCCTTGCTCGATCGGGGGCGCGATGTGCTGGCGGATCCGCAGCGGGTGGCGGGCTGGCTGGTGGCCACGGGCGACCCGATGTCCCAGGCCCTGGCCCAATACCTCTGGGGCAGCGCGCAACAGGCGGGCTTGACCGTGGGGGGCTTGGTTTTGAATCGATCGGCCACGGCCGACGCGATCGGCTCGGAGTTTGACCCGCTGCCGGTGACGGCGATTCCTGAGCAACCGACCCAACCGACTTGGGAATCGCTAATTCCGCTGATGCCCGATTTCACAACCCTGGCCCGCCAAGCGCCGCGCCCGATCGAGATCAACCTGGGATCCCAACAGGTGAAGCTATTTTTGCCGGGGTTCACAAAAGAGCAAATCCACCTGACCCAATCGGGGCCGGAAGTGACGATCGAGGCGGGCGAACAGCGCCGCAACATCTTCTTGCCGCCGGCCCTGGCTGGGCGATCGGTCAAGGGCGCAAAGTTCAGCGATCAATACCTGATCATTTCCTTCTAAGCCCACCGCCTAACCCTCGCCTCACGAAACACCCGTAGCCCGTAGGGTGCATGGGAGTAAGCCCCGATAGTTACGGAGCGGTTGATTTGTGCTCCCATGCACCGAGGATTGAACGCCGCCCAACCGATCGAGAACCGTCGTGGGTGCGTCATGGGTTGCAGGGCATAACGGACAAAGACCGCGATTCCCGTAGGGGCGCATCGCCATGCGCCCTCCGATACGCGAGATCTGCGAGAGCAACTTTATGGCAACCGATCGCCCCCGGCGGAGACCCGGTTGGAGGGCGTACAGCGGTACGCCCCTACCCGTTTGCGGTTGGTACGCGGGGAGGATTGAGCGCGGCCCAACCGATCGATTTCCGTAGGGGCGCATCGCCATGCGCCCTCCGATACGCGAGATCTGCGAGAGCCACTTCATGGCAACCGATCGCCCCCGGCGGAGACCCGGTTGGAGGGCGTACCGCTGTACGCCCCTACCCGTTGGTTGTGGGCACGAGAGGACAGCATGGTGATCCCGAAGGGCGATCGCCCCGTGGGAGAACAGACGCGATACCATGGCTCCCAACGACAAGCAAGATCCAACCATGAGCACCGAACCCAACACCGAGGCGATCGACACGCCCGCCCCCGCCGAGTCCAGCGGCTCCAAAGCGCGCCAAATGCTCGGCATGAAGGGAGCAGCCAGCGGCGAAACCAATATTTGGAAAATTCGCCTGCAATTGATGAAACCGATCACCTGGATTCCCCTCATTTGGGGCGTGGTCTGCGGGGCGGCTTCCTCGGGGCACTACGAATGGACCCTGGAAAATTTCCTGAAATCCGCCCTTTGCATGTTGATGTCGGGGCCGCTGCTGACGGGCTACACCCAAACGATCAACGACTATTACGATCGGGAAATCGACGCAATCAACGAACCCTATCGCCCAATTCCCTCCGGCGCGATTTCGATTCCGCAGGTGGCGACGCAAATTATTGTGCTGCTGTTGGGCGGCATCGGCGTGGGCTACATTCTCGATCGCTGGGCGGGTCACGACTTCCCAATCATCACCGTGCTGACGATCATCGGCTCCTTCGTGGCGTTCATCTATTCCGCGCCGCCGCTGAAGCTGAAGCAAAACGGCTGGTTGGGCAACTACGCCCTCGGCGCGAGCTACATTGCCCTGCCTTGGTGGGCGGGTCAGGCGCTGTTTGGCACGCTGACTCCGACGGTGATGGTGGTGACGCTGATCTACAGTTTGGCAGGCTTGGGCATTGCGATCGTTAACGATTTCAAGAGCGTCGAGGGCGATCGCACCCTGGGTCTCAAATCCTTGCCCGTGATGTTTGGGATCGGCACGGCGGCTTGGATTTGCGTCGTGATGATCGACACGTTCCAAATCGGAATCGCGGGCTATTTGGTCAGCCTGCATCAAAATCTTTATGCCTCGATTTTGGGGCTGCTGGTGATTCCGCAAATCGTGTTCCAGGATATGTATTTCCTGCGCGATCCGCTGAAGAATGATGTGAAATATCAAGCCAGTGCCCAGCCCTTTTTGGTGTTGGGAATGTTGGTTGCTGGGTTGGCAATGGGCCACGCCGGAATTTAGGGTTCATCCCTGATCAACGCCAACACCAGACAAGGGGCTTAAGCCCCTTGCTCCCGAGGATTTCGGGATGAACGAATTGCGTGATGGCTGGTAGGGGCGCACCGCCGTGCACTGGCTTCAACTTAAGGAGAAGCAGCCCAAATCTCCTTGAGTTGAGCCTCTCGTAATCGATGTCGCTGACGGATGTTTTTGACTAAGCCCAGCAACTGATGATGCTCTAGGAAAAAGTCCACCATTCGACTGGCTTCCCCGGTGAGATAGGCATGGGCATAGTGATATAACCCTCGAAACACCATCTCCACGGAAATCCGCTCTAAGGGCAGTTGCAACCCCCAAGCCACTTCCGCGCAAAGCTGATTGAGTAAGAGATAAAAAATCCAGGTCGCGTAAATCTGGATTTCCACTCCATTACGGTCAGACACCCACAAATAGGACAATCCCAGCAAGCGCTTGGTTAGGGCAAACGCATCCTCAATCCGCCAACGACGGCGGTACAGCTCGCAGACTTGCTCTGGAGTCAAGCGTTGGGGATCGAGGACATTGGTCAGGTAGTGATACCAGACGTTTGACCAACGCACAGACACCAATCGCACGGGGTGATGACAAGGATTCGACCGATACTGGCCCATCTGAATGATTTCATCTCGGTAGAACTGACCCTCCGACAGTAATTGCACCGTGCGATAGGCCGTTTTTTCCCGTAATCGCGTCACAAAGAACTTCCCTTGCTCGCTAAATTCGTCAAACCAGGGAAATTTGAAGAAGCCCAAGTCGAAAATCAGTAGACCGTTTTGGGGCAATCGCTCCAGTAACGCTGCATCAAACCGCTTGTCATTGGCTTTCTCATCCGGGGTATAGAGGATCTCCACCGGTTGATGACTGAAGGCTTCCACCACGGCCATCATTTTGCCCCCGAGTACCGTTGACTCAACAGCCCGCTCAATCTTCAATGTCCGACGCAGTTCTTCCAAAGTAGAACCGTCAGCAATCCACCAAGCGGTGAACTGGTCTGGTAATCCGAGCCAAGGGGGGATACTCAGTGACGGACAGTCTGGTAGTCGCTCTTGCACTTCCACCAGCAACTGCCGAAATAGACTGGCTGGGAGCACTCGTAACCGTTTGCTCAGCGCTTCCACACTGATCTTCATCGGCTCGACCCACAGCAGTCCTTCTCGCTCCAACAACCGCCTCAATTCGCTGAGGCTCGGCAGTTGGCGATAGACTAAGCCCAAGACGATGGCTACCATAACCGGCAAGGTCAACAATCGGTCACGCAGTCGTTTCCCTTGTTGACTCACCTCTGACTTCAGAGGCTTAAAGCTCCCGGGAGTCAGGTAGCTCAACATCAGTTTTTCAATTTCTTCGATGGCGGGCGCTGCCACGTGGCAGCGCCGACGCAAATCAGGATTGGCATCTGAGTAGGGGCGACTACGAGCCATTGCTCAACTGTCTACAGGATTGATGGCTACAGCTTAACTTCCTTAAGTTGAAGCCAATGACCGCCGTGCGCCCTCTGTATTTTTGGGTAATTTATACACATTTTTTGAATAGGAGAAGGCGATCGATGGCCGATGCAATGTTGTATCAAGATAATGACTATTTTGTGGTGCTGGAAACGAATCAGCCCGAGGTGATTGTGTCGATCGAGGAGTTGCAAACCAAGCTGACCGGCGTGGTGGAATCCCTGGGCGATCGATTGCCGCGCGATTTGCAACGGTTGGCGACCACGGCCGATCGGGTGCGATCGCTGATTGACACCGCCTGCGAGTTGGATCTCGGCCCCGATCAGTTTTTGCAGTGGTATGCCGTGCGCCTCGAAAAGCCGTAATTCAGGGGCAAGGTTGTGCGATCGCATCATTCCGATGATCCGGATTTCCCGTGTTGATCGAGCCTGTCGATTGCGGTTCCTAAAAAAGTTGCTAAACCGTCAAGAAACTACAAATCCCGATCGCGGCTTTTTCTGAGAAAAAGTACAATCGGGACGTTGTATTTCTATTCGTTTGTGTGTGGGGGGGAAGGCTGTTTTTACTCGATCGCGGTTAGTTCATCGTCGCGAAAGTGGCCGCGAAATTTGCCTTCAAACTGCACCAGCAACGGAAAATTGGCACTGACAGGGCGACCTTGATGCTCGGTGACGATCGCGATGATTTCACCCTCTTTGCCTTCTAGGTTATAGGGTTGGCCCCGATGTGCAGGGTAGTGGTAGACCTCTACGGTGGTGCTGACACGCACGCGATCGCCGACGTTCATAGTCTCTGACAGCTCGCTACTAAACTTGGGTGGGTGGCACGACGCAGATCGGTGGCAGCGATCGGCTGTCTAGGGTGAAGACAACGGGGCGCTGAGGGCCTGGTCGCGATTTTGGTCGTGATTTTGGATTTTCCCACACAAACCGCAGCGGAAACGTGGGATTGCGCGATCGAAATTAGGGCCCTGGGACGGGCAGTTCCTTGGGCGTGGGTTCTGCGGGGCGATCGCCCGCTGCGGGCCGCAACACGATCGCTGCCACCACCGCGCCCAGCAACAGGAGGCCGATCGCCCCCACCCCAATCCACTGCGTTTTCGAGAGGGCAGGGGTCGATCGACGGCGACGGGCCGATCGGGGCGCTTGGGTCGCCGTTTGCAACAGGGCTTTCGAGGCTTCGGACATTTCCGATTCCCAGGTGGCCGGAGCCAAGGCCACATCCTCGGGCGCGGCCGTCCAGGGATCGGGAATGCCCGACGACAGGGGACTGAGCCGACAGAGCAGGGCGGCGGCGCTGGTGTTGTCGCTGCCGTTGGTGGCCACGGCGGCGGCCACCCAGGCTTTCAGGGTTTCGTTGAGCGATCGCGTGCCCGTGACCATGCCCAATCCGTATTCACGCCAGGTTTGTTCCACCCAGCCCCGATCGCTAAATCCATCGGTGCACAGCAGCAGCAACCCGTCTTCATCCACAATCCAGCGCTGCACGTGGGGTTGCAGGTTGTCGGCTTCCTTGGCTCCCAGGGCCTGGGCGATCGCCCCGCCGTTGGGCTGGCCCAGGGCTTCGCGGTAGGGCCGCAAGCCCGCCTCCGCTTCTCGCCCGGCCAAGTCATCGTCCACGGTCAGCGGAATGCAACCGCTGGCGGAAATCCAATAGGCCCGACAGTCGCCCACATGGGCAATGTAGAGGTCGCGGGCGATCGTCGCCTGTTCCACAAAGGGCGGCCGCAGGGGCTGGGGCAGGGCGATCGCCAGGGCCGCCGTGGTGGCCATCCGTTGGCGGGCTTCCCGGCCTTGGCTGTCGTTTTGGGTGGCGATCAGATTATTCGCCACCCGGACGATCGCCCGAATTTGCTCCGCCGCGATCGCTGACTCGATCGGCACGCCCTCCGTAATCGCCTCAGAAATCAGCGCTTGGGCCTGGAGTTGCAACGACTGCACCGCCAGTTGGCTGGCCACCTCGCCCCGCTCACGCCCGCCCAACCCATCGCAAACGATCGCCACGCCGGGATCGATCGACCCCACGGGCGGCAACACCGAAAACGTGTCCGGATAGCAGGCATCCTCATTGTTCGATCGCTGGCGACCCGCATCGGTCAGCCCCGCCACCGTCACCGCCCAATCGTATTGGCCCTGGGATTCTTGGATCAGCCGATCGAGCAGCGCCCCCGCCTCGGCCGGCGCGATCGCCCCCTGGCGAATTTGCATACACCAATCCTGCAGCCGCACCCCCAACAGCGCATCGCTCTCCACCGACACCTGTGGCAGCCAGCCCGTCAACCAGGCAAACCACAAATCGCCCAACCGCCGAAAGTTTTGGCCCGTTTCGCCATCATCGGCCATCAGCTCCCGCAGCCAAACCCGGCCCCCTTGCACCCGCACATTTTGCAGCGACAACAAACTCGCCGTCACCCCCGCTTCCGCCAGGGCCGGCCACAAATCCACCAGTTGCCGCAACCAATGCAACCGCCGCAAATTCCGCGCCACCCCCCAAGCCTCACTGATGCTGGGGTAGGGCTGGCCTTGATCATCAAAGGGATTGTTTTCCAGCAAGATCGCATCGGGCACGCGATCGCCCATCAGGCACAATCCATAAAACTGCGGCAGGTGGCGGGCCCAGCGATGTAACCGCAGGTAGGGCAGGGCCCGATCGGGCAGATTGGGCGGCGCATCGGGCGATCGGCCCGGCTCCGTCTCCAGCCACACCGACGGACTTTGGACGTAATAGCGCCCCGCCACCATGCTGCCCGCCGGAATCGCCGCCGCCACATCCCCCACCGCCCACAAATAGCGATAGAGCAGCGGCGTTTGGCACTCGCTACACCGCTCCCGCCCGATCGCATTTCGGGGTTGAGCACAGCTTGGGTTGACGCAATAGATGGGCGGCTCAAGTCCGTTCATGGCCAGCAAACACGGTAGCAGATACCGCTCGATTGTATCCGATACTTTTTTGCTAGTAGACGCTAGCGGACACTAACAAATGCATAAGTTGAGATGGCTTCTCAACCAAGGCGTATCAACCAATGCCCGCAGGAAAATCCCACGAGCACCATTTAGATCCCGATTCATTGACCAAAAGAATGGGTACAAGCCCCGCCCTTCTAGGGCGGCTTTTGGATTGATTCGACTGTATGCTGTGAGCCATGAAAGCACGATATCGCTACCGAATCTATCCCAATCGCCCGCAGAAATGGATGTTGGCGAAAACATTTGGTTGCGCTCGTGTGGTGTACAACGATGTAATCCGTTTGCGTCAAGACCTATACCAGCAAGGGGAGAAGATTAACGACACTGAACTACAAAAACGAGTGATCACCCAAGCCAAGCTAACGCTCGAACGTTGCTGGCTCTCGGAAGTGGCATCTGTTCCGTTGGTACAATCGTTGCAAGATGCTTGTCTGGCGTTTCGTAATTTCTTCAAAAGCGTGAAGGGAGAGCGAAAGGGTCGCAAAGTTGGATCACCCAAGTTCAAAAAGAAGCATTCAGAGCAATCCATTCGATTTACAACCAATGGTTTTTCGGTTAAATTCAATTCGGTCTATCTAGCCAAGATTGGCTGTATTCGAGTGAAATGGTCACGGGATCTGCCATCAGCACCGTCATCGGTCACGATCATCAAAGATGCAGCAAATCGATACTTTGCATCGTTTGTGTGTGAGGTTGATCCGGTTGCCATAAAAGCTGTTAACGATAGTGTTGGCATTGATTTAGGGCTAACCACTTTTGCTACTTTGTCTACGGGTGAAAAGGTTTTGAGTCCCAAGCCACTGGCTAAATCTCTTAAGCGATTGCGCCGTGCCCAAAAGCGATTTAGTCGCAAAGTTAAAGGCAGCAAGCGCCGTGAGTTAGCTCGTCGGAAAGTGGCTCGCATTCACGCCCGAATTAAGGATCAACGCACCGATTTCCTGCACAAGTTATCAACTCGAATCGTTCGCGAGAACCAAGCGATCGTTCTGGAAGATCTGAATGTGTCAGGGATGGTCAAAAATCGTAAGTTGGCACGGGCAATTTCGGATGCAGGCTGGTACAGCTTCCGGCAAATGATCGAAGGAAAATCGATTCGCTATGGGCGAGATTTTCAAGTAATTAGCCGATGGGAGCCGACCAGCCAGCGCTGTTCATCCTGTGGTCAATTGGGCGGAAAGAAGCCGTTGAACATTCGCGAGTGGACTTGTCTGCACTGCGGTGCGGTACATGATCGCGATGTCAACGCAGCAATCAATATTCAAGTCGCGGGCGGGCAGTCCGAGACTCAAAACGGACGTGGAGGCAAGCGTCAGACTGGTTCGCCAGCAGCAGCCGATGAAGCGTCAACCCGTGGTCTAGTCGAGCAACTTCGGTTGTTGGGCTAGGGCCGGAATCCCCACGCCTTTAGGCTGGGGAGGATGTCAACGTCCATCAACTTTTGACTTGATGATGCGAGAGCCGCCAATCTTAAGGATTTCACCTGTCCATGAAACGGTTTTGGATGTGTAGGCTTCGTTGATACTGATCAAGGCAATCTTGCCCAATTCCCAAGCTTTCCACTCCAGATGTTTCTTGAACTGGTAGTGCGATAGGGTCAATATTTGCCGCACGGTTTTCGACTTAATCTTGCGACGCGATTTGCTGACCATTTGAGAAGATTCAAAACTGGGCAGCAAAATCACATCAAAGTTTTCAGTCAAAAATTGTGCGGTTTTGTGGTGAAGTTCTTTCACCAAGTGTTGCACCTTGGAACGCAGGCGATCGGCGGCTTTCTTGAAGCGACGCTTTTGAGCTGATTTAGCCTTGGTGATTTTGGAAATCAGGCGATCCAGCTTGAAGCACAGCTTTTGAATCAGCAAGTTCGAGTCGTTGCCAATCCACCCATAAGAGGATTCAGTAAAGAAAGTCATGAATGTGCGAACACCGGGATCTAAGGCAACCACCCGCCCTTGGTTTTCGGGTGATCGCGGTTGCACTTCTATTGAGGTGATCAGGTAATACTCACCATAGGCAAGTGTTAACCGACCAGCACTGAAGCCATCAGGAATTGATTCTTTCAGGGTGGCTTTCCCCAAGATGGTGTAATAAACACCGTTTTCACTGATGGCTGATTTGGGAATGTAGATCGTTTGTTGCCGATCTTTTCGACTGCGGAAACGACACTTACGAATCTGCCCATCTTTTTTAAAGCCTTTCTTCGCTTCACGAACGGCGGTGCAAGCATCTTTGACCGCAATCTTTTTAATCTGATAGGGAACTGATTTAGCCCATTCAGGCAATGCACCTAAGATGATGGGTGCTACTGCCATCCAGTTGGCTTTGGTTCCTGGCTCCTGAAGATGCTTGATTGTGGCGTTGTAGACGTATCTCGAAGCACCAAACCACTGTTTCAGGAGCGCTTTTTGATCAGGGTTTAGGAAGATTCGGATCTTCCTGGATCGCCTTGCGGTAGCTTCTGAGGCCGGGCATTCGACGCGAGAAGACGTGAAGGATGGCGAGAAGATCCGCTGTGAGTTCTGATTCTGGGCAGTGAGCAGATGGGTCGAGAACCACGAGTTCGCCACCGTTTTGTTGAACCATGAACTCGAATAGCTCGAATCCAAATCGGCAGAGTCGATCGCGATCGGCAACCACAATTTGGAGCTGATCGCCGCGCATGAGTCTGACCAGTAGGGATTGCAGTCCTTTGCGCTGGAAGTTGAGTCCCGATCCGATTTCTTGGATGATTTCGGCTTCGGGGTAGCGATCTCGCATGAACTGGACTTGTCGGGCAAGATCGTCTCGTTGCTTGGCAGAACTGACGCGGCAGTAGCAAACAACGGCAGATGAAGTTGTTGTTGATTGTCCTCGTTGGAAGGAGTCAACGTCAAAAAGTCTTTGCCCCGATGGGGTTCGGATGCTTTTGATTTTGCCTTCATCTGCATACTTCCGTAGCGTTGTGGTACTCAATCCCAGAAATTCGACCGCTTTTCTGAGGGGGATGTATGGCATGATGCCACCATAGTATCCTGTAGAGATTTTAAGTAATTTATAGCAAACTAACCACTGTTAATGAACCCCCGAATCCAGCGCTCGGGAATCACCCTTGCTCGTGTCCCTGGGGCACAAATCGCGATCGCCTCCATTCCACCCCATTCCCAACCCTTCGAATCCCGATCGCCAGCCCCGCCATCGCCCCCATCAACGGCCGGGACAGTCCCAAAAGCCAACGGCTAGAATGGCGACACGGGCGAGACTGGCTAGCCAAAAGGGTTAATCAACGGCCAACTAAACGATCGGGATGTTCCTGATGTTCCTAACACCATGTCCTTAACAACCCTTTGGTTTTTGCTCGGTGCGGGCCTCTGTTTGTCGGAGCTGATTGTGCCGACGGCCTTTGTGGCGGCGGTAATGGGGCTGAGCGCGTTGGTGGTGGGGCTGGTGTCGATCGTCCTGCCCAATCCGCCCTTACAGGTGGTGCTGTGGGTGGGGCTGTCGGTGGTGATGATTCGGGCGGCCCGGCGGTGGGTCGATCGCCCCAGCCCCAAGCACT
>Ga0209278_1001984_pt1 | contig 11819 bp, 10 predicted proteins | sample JI81BgreenDNA_FD_187504 | JGI IMG/M metagenome (GOLD analysis project Ga0209278, IMG submission 187504) | Wastewater effluent complex algal communities from Wisconsin, to seasonally profile nutrient transformation and Carbon sequestration -... | ecosystem: Engineered > WWTP > Effluent > Algae... | reverse complement strand
TATGATGCTGAGTCGCTTCGTTTTCGTAACACGACAAGGCTTTTTCATAGACTTCTATTGCCTCTTTTTCTCGTTTCATTAGCTGCAATAGTTTCCCTAGTTGCAGCCGCACACCCATTAATTGCGGTTGTCGCTCAATCACTAGATGATATTCGGCAACCGCTTGTTGCCAGTCTCCCATCTGGTAAAGCAAATTAGCTAGTTCTAACCTTTTTTTCCATCCTTGGGGATATTTCTGAACATACTTACTTAAAGTGTTCAATTTCTGCTCTTGTCTAGTTGGCTTTTCTTCTAAGAACAGGTGAACATTCATCTCTAGCCCAGAGGATTGGCAGAACTGCACTAATGATGTGGCAAAGTATCCAGACATAATTTAGACTGGCTATAGATAAGGGGAAATAAAATAATTTACGTTAATCCGATTATGTCTTAGTTACTCAAACTAAACAAGCTATAAAAGATTAATTGTTAGCAAGGAAAATCAATGCGATCGCGTCAATCAATGGCTCTCTCGTAAGCTAATACGCATTTAAATTGCATGGGGCAATAAATTTTCCTTCTTGTGGGGAGTAGGGGTTGGGCCGGAAAGCCCGCCCTCAACATACAATTTAAATGCACAACAGCTTAAACGAAAAGCGATATCTACAACGGGCGTTGCCTACGCACTCCGAAAAAAAGCGATCGCGCCCTTCGTCGAGTGGGCAAGATCGCTTTTTCTTCAAGTTTTTGAACACTGAAATGGAGCCGCACTAAGTTGGTAATGTCCCCAAAGTCAAAGAGATTTCACTCTCACGCATTATGGATTATTTTACCTTTACATTTTTCTGGCTTCATCAAATATATTGTCTAGCTCCTCGGAGTCCTTACGGTTGGCAGATTCCCCTGTATCGTCTGCCCAAATTGTTAGCATTCTAAAACATAGCTTAACTGATAACACTTTTTGAGTGTTGCAGTAATCAAATAATCTTGTCTTCCTGTCTGCTGGATTCTTCCATATCTCGTCAAATGATTTGAACGTGGCATATCCCCCAGGTACTTTACTCAGCATATCCCTGAACTGACCAGCAATTAAATAAGTATCTGGTGTTAAATTTAACTGCCTAGACGGAATACTTTCCACAGGAAGCTTTACCGTGTCTGACTGAAACTTTTCAGAGGTAATCGAGTTGGTAGCAGCAAAGCCGCTGACTGATGTAGATGACCACAGGAGACTTGCCACGAGTGCGATCTGGATTTTGCGGGATGTACTCATTTTTTGTTAAGAAAGATGTAACTAATGCCTAGACTCTAAGCGGTTTGATCTGACCGCTTATTTATTAGTTAGACGTTTTCCCACCCCAATTTGGGAATTTTTCGAGTTACAGGCAAATTTTCTCTCCAAAAATCTCCCCTCAACCCCTAGAACCCTTGCTCATCTTACCTTTTGGCTGCTGCAACATCTTCTCAACTTCCCCACATGCGGGATAAACAACGGCTGACTCAACGCACTTTCATCTCCAGACTGGAAGGGTAGTAGAGATGTAGGAATGATGGGTTGACACTCCCCGGCCTTGAAGGCGCGGGGATTCTTGGATCATCCAGTCGATTTGCTTGTTGATGTCACCACCAGCGAGTAGAGATCGGTCTGTCCCCCAGCGTGAATTCCGGCGTGCCCCGCCGTATTTAAATTAAATTTTGCCTGCTTTAACCCTTTCGCCAAAATGTTCAACGCAGCATTGTGGTCGCGATCCAATATCGTACCGCAACCACAAATATGGGTTCGAGTTGACAGGGTTTTCTTGACTAGATTGCCGCAATTTGAACAGTTCTGAGAGGTGTACTGTGGTGGAACAGCAATGACTGTTTTGCTGTACACTTTCCCGAAATATTCCAAATAATGATCAAGTTAGTGACCAGGCTGCATCGCTGATTGATTTAGCGAGCTTGTGGTTTTTAACCATATTCCGAACCTGAAGGTCTTCGTAGGCTACAAAATCGTTAGATTTTACCGCGCACAACGCCGTCTTTATGGCGAAGTCTTTACGCTGCCTGCTGACTTTCCGGTGTTTTCTTCCTAACTTGTTGATCGCCTTTTTCCGGTTCTTGGAACCTTTCTTTTTCCGAGAAACTCGCTTCTGCAATCTCTTCAAAGCTTTTTCACTCTTTCGGAGGTAGCGAGGATTAGGAACTGTTTCGCCGTCGCTATCAGTATAAAAGTGGTTCAATCCCACGTCTATTCCAATAACCTTACCAGTCGGAACAAGTTCCTCTTTCCGCTCCACGTTGATACAGAATTGGGCGTGGTAGCCATCGGCACGGCGCACAATCCTAATTCGTTTAATCTCATCAGGCGCATAAAAATGCAAATCCCGACTACCGATTAACTTGAATCTCCCAGCAGCAAATCAATCTTTAAATGTTAGGCATCTTTTGTCACTAGAAAGCGACCAACCGGACTGCTTGTACTCAACAGAGCGAGTATGTTTCTTGAACTGCGGGTATCCTTTTTTTCCTGGCTTCTTAGCTTTGCAGTTAGCAAAGAAACGCTGGATAGCAAAAATGGCACGTTCGGCGGAAGCCTGACGTGCCGTCGAATTAAGCTTGCCTGCCCATTCAAACTCTTTTGCCATAACGGCGCATTGTTTGTACAGGTCTACTAGCTTAATCCCTTGATTATCTATCCAATGTCTAAGAGTTTTGTTTCGCACAAATTGAGCCGTCCGAATCATGTTGTCGATGATTCGATACTGCTCCGCTTTGCCCTTCAACTTAAACTCTAATACTATCATTTCAATAGTCTACCACTATTACAGAAACTTTGATTTGCAAGTCTGTATCTTTAACGAATCTTCACAGTCTCTGTAATTAAAGCCGTCCTATAAGGACGGGGCTTTAGACCCAATTTCTTGGTAAAGTTTCCAGACATAGTACGGTGACTTGATAGCTAATTTCTTCATCCTGGCTTTTTGGGGGAATTAGTGATTCCCAATTGCATTGGGGTTGAGACTTTTCTGGCAAAGGAATTACCAACTTTAAGGCGGGCGAGGAAGAATTTAGAGGAGTATCATCTTCACCGGCCAGATATTTGGTTAAATGCCTTCGCAGAATACGTCCGGCTTTGGTCACGCATTTGCGGACGTTTTCTTCAGAGCATAGAAAGAGCTTGGCAATATCTTGATAAGATTTATTTTGGTAGTGGTATAAGACAAAAGTATCGCGGAGTCTGGGAGGCAAGGAGTCAATTTTGTGGTAGATATATGCCGGCAATTCCAGGTCTATAAGATTAGGTTCAGTAAATCCTAAGTTAGAATAAAGTGCGGGATAATCTTCAAGTTTAATCTCGTCTATGTTTTCAATTATTAATGTTTCTCGTTTTCGTTTTCGATGGAAATCTATGCAGAAGTTATAGAGAAGTTGAGTTAACCAAGCTTTAGGACATTTAATTTGAATTCCATAGTTTTGCCATTCATTCCAGGCTTTAAGCATTGCCTGACTCAATACTTCTTCGGCATCGAGTGGGTTTGAGTTCATCCACTTGAGACAGCAATGGGAAAGATAATCTTGATGCGCCTGCCATTCTTCCCAAAAAATTGTATTTTTATCTTCAGTTTCATCCCACAGGATTGATGCAGCCACTGATTGAGAAGATGACCTGATTTTTTGAGGTCTATGGCTATTGCTTTCCATTTACATTTACAGGAGATTCCACATTTATGAAGTACACCCGCCTATCTTGACATCTCCCCATGCCTAAAGGCGAGGGGATTCATAAGACCACAATTTAAGTCTTACAGGTGCTGAAAAGTCACCTCTACCAACTCCACTTAGATCGAGTCCAAGTATTGTTGCTACTTTACGACCAATATTTGCACAACCATTGCAATCTGCATTAATTAGCCACCCCTTCGCTGTCCGATATAATCCACGTTTAATTCTTGTTCCCGAAGCTTTCCACCACTCGGATTTTTCGCCGATTTTAGGCAGTTCGTCAGCATCGAGAAAAGAAGTTTTTGAAGTAGAGGATTCTTCGGTTTCGACGAATTTAATTCCGTACTGTTCGCCGAGTTGAGCAATTCTATCTTTTAACCTACGCGTGGGAATCTGAACAAATTTTTGATTGGTATTTGTACCCAGATTTAGCGAATCTTTCTGATGCTTGTTCCATCCAAATATGACTGTACCAATCTTGGATGATATACAATGATCGATAACCTTACGAGCAGCTTTATTAACTGCATCCCGCATTGTTCTATTTCTGCTTTCGGTCAGCCGTTCCAGTCTTTTCGACCAGAATCCATTGTCTTTTCCAGACATCAAGCTTGCCACTCGTTTGTTATAGCCTTGGTTGATGGACTTGAGATGCTTTCCGTCTACGATGAATGAAGTTCCAATATTGCTGACACAAGTTATCCAGTTGTCCATCCCGTGGTCGATCATCAATACATAATCAACGTTGACATCGGATTGAACAGCTTCTTTTTGGTAAACCAATTCTAGATAAAAACATCCGTTTCTGGGTAAAATCCTGTACTCTCGAATCGAAGAATGCTCCTTATTAGATGGCATCGTCAGATAGAACGCATCTATGCCAAACCAAGCTTTAACTTGCTTCCCTAAAGGAAATCGCAACATTCCATCTTTTAATTTGACTGATCTACCTGTAAAAGTTACAAGGGCTAATCCACCTTGTCTGTATCCAGGAAGTCTTGGATGTTGCGTCACTGTCCCTTCTTTGATTCCAGCAAGCCCGCCCAAATAGGATTGGAAAGATTCAGCAACGCTAGTCAGTATCTGCTGTGCGGTATCTGAATAAAAAGCTTTATAATGAATGTTTCGATTGTCCGTTCCTAAAACTTTATGCAGCTTGGCTCTACTCGGTATCCTGCCAGTTTTGAAGAATAGTTGTCTGGCATAATAAGTTCCACAATTAATTAACTTTGAGGCTTCACTACACAAGAATTCTAAGACTGCTTTCAATTCTTTGTCTGGACTAATTAGATTTTGCTGGCATCCATACATTCTGTTTTCCTCCTTGCTCTATATTAGCATAGTATTCTTGATTAAAGGTAAGGATTCAGGTCTAAAAACTTGCGGCTCCAACGCTTGTCTGGCAAGGGTTTTAGGGCAAACTAAGGGTTTTTGTCTTTCGTGGTTAATTGTCAATAAACGAGGATAAGTGACAGTTTTTCGTGGTTTATTGAGAATAGAGATTGATTTAGTATCAAGCTCCATATCTAAAGTCTTTGCCCAGCAAGGAGTTCAGTGACCTGAATCCTTACCCACTGCCTGACAACTAACGACTGAATCCCATCCCCCTTAATTGGGGGATTTTCGTGTCTACAAGTTTTGTCTACAATATGTTGACAGTGTAGACAGATATCAGTTAGTGTAGACAAATACTGTATACAGGTGTCTACAATGAGTCAAAGTCAAGTCGTATCATTCAGGGCTTCTGGTCATTTTCTGAACTGGATAGAAGCTCAGAAGCTAGACAGTGAGTCGCTTAGTCAAGCTGCACAACGCATTCTCAAGGAAGTCTCAGGCACGTCTACAGCGCTGTCTAATTTGTCTACACCTATAGTGTCTACAGTGTCTACAGACTTGTCTACACAAAGTAATGATAGCGTCGTGTCTACAGAAATTGTAGACACTGTAGACAAGGCTGTAGCCGATCGCCTTGACCCGGTGATGGAGCGGATGGCCGCCATTGAGGAACGGCTGGGAAAATTGAGTGCCTGAGTGATGGCAAAGATGAATCACTCAGGCAGGAATTGAAAGCGGCCAACAAGCAGCTTGCAGAATGGGATAAGGAACTGAACCAGTTGCATGAGCGCAATGGTGACTTAGGACTGAAGGTGCAAATGCTGGAGCAAGAACTCAAGGAAGTGCAGCGCGATCGGGAAGAAAGTAAAAACTCGGCTCCGACCGTCGCAGAATTTCCAGAGCCGGCCGACTTGCTCAATCAGTTAAAAGCGCAGCGTAAAAAGTCGAGGGCGGACTTGGCAGATATGGAGGTGGTTTTGGACATATTAGAAAACCATTGGCGCGAAAGTTGAGCGGAAAATGGTTTTTCTTGCTATGCAGTCAACCTGAAACCCTTAACGGACAAGAGAATTGTTAAACGGAGAGGGTGGGATTTGAACCCACGGAACCTTGCGGTTCACCTGATTTCAAGTCAGGCGCATTCGACCACTCTGCCACCTCTCCCGGCGCATAAATTTTATCATACCAGCAAATGTCTCTAACTACAAATAGCTGCAGATTCAGTGCGCCGATAAAGAATTTGTTCTCTTTCTACCGCGAAATCTTCGCCTACCCATACCAGGGACACTTCCGACACTGCTCCATTTTCCAGCAGGACGATCGAGAAATTCCGCAATTTCGAGCACTCTCTCTCCACAATTCGCGGTACGCTGGCCGCATTCAAATACACCGTACCCTCTGCACTCACCTCCAGCGACTTCCGCAACTCGTGCTTTGTGTGCCGCAGTTTGTGGTGCATATGACCAAAAGTTACCAGAGGTATGTGCTTTCCTGTGGTACGAGTTCGATCGATCGCCTCCGCAAAATCCGGGTCGCCCCAATCCCCTCCCAGTGGCTTCCAATCTCGCCCGCAGGGGTCTTCAGGAGCCTCTCCTAACCCCGTCGGGCCCGTGTGACCCAAAAAAATCACATTTTCGCAATCGGCATCCGCCGCAGCCGCTGCAATGCGCCGCGCCGACTCCTCAAAACTTTCTACCCCAAACCACTCCGAGTAAAAATCCCCGTACTTCCACTCCGAACCCCCCCAAGTAAACGGGCGGCTTCCCACCACAGTTACGCCCAATTCGGGAAAATCCCGTTTCCCGTAACCGACGTGAGCTTCTCCCATTAAATCTAACTGCTGTTTTACCCAATTTTCTTGAGTGCGATCGTAAGGACACTGACTGCGGCCCCACTCTGTCGCCGTGTACCAAGCATCGTGGTTCCCAAACACCGCTGCTTTCGGAATGTCCAATTGGGCGATCGCCCGCACCACCTCCACCGACTCATTGCCAAAATCCCCCACAAACAGCACCAAATCAACGCCCAGATGCTTCAGGGCCTCGCCGTCTTCAGCTTCCCAGCGATCGTGAACATCCCCAACCACCGCAATTTTGATAGATTTAGCCTCATTCATGTGATTTGCGTTCGTTCGATCGATCCCTTACCGCTTAAAAATTCCTACTAAACTTACCAATTTTCGGCAAATCCAGCCTTCACTAATTATACAGTGCAGCCTCTCCCAGGGAATTTGAGATTTTAGATTTTAGATTTTAGATTTGCTCAGCTTTCTTCATCTTTCACTCCAGGGCGCAAAAATTCTCTCCCCCTTTGACATGAGAAGCGATTGGCCTGAAGTTAAGCCCGTTAATCACCGACTCCAACGCCATAAAACTCAAGCGAGTCGGGACAGAACCCCTAGACTGAATTATTCCTCCCTATCAGGTTCCGCCGACCTTTCTTCATCTTCAATTGCAAATTCGCTGATGTAATCTCGCACGACACGCTCGAAGAACAGGGTGGCCGGTAAGCTCGACCAGTCGCTGTAGTGACCGAAACCATAGCGCAGAGATTCTACCAGTGCAGCAAGGCGATCGGGCTTGTCATTTTCTTGTCGCAAGGTAACAACAATCTCAAGGGGATTGGGAGTTGTCCACTGACCCAAAAACGGCGGTTTGCTTGCGATTTTGTCAACTTTTAATTTAGCTTTATTTAAAAGTTTGCCTTTGGAATCATCAGATTTATTGGCAGCTTCGTCAACTTTTAAATCAGCATTATTTAAAAGTTTGTCTTGAGAATCCTCAGCTTTCTTGGCAGCTACGTTAATTTTTGTTGAGCGATAGCAACTTTGACCGCGTAATTTACCTGGTTTTTCATTTCTTACAGATAGATAAGCAACACAACCCGTTTGATTAGTTGCACTTAGTCGAAATAATCCCTTTACACTAGAGGCTGAAGGAATTTCAAGGGTTGAAGTCAGTTCTTTTTTTGTCCGCGTATCTTCCAGAGAAGTTTCTGTTAAATATCGGACTTTTTTATCTATAATTCCAGGGGCGAGGTCTTGGCGAATCCGAATTATCCGCGCGCCTTTCCATTCTTGCTCCATATGTTCGTGCAAGGGGCTTCCCGACTGGGTTTCAAAATTAATCTGATTTGCATTCATTTTAGAATCGGCAAGCCAAGACCAAAGTTTCACGCAGTTGGAAGAATCGATCGTAACTAATGGTTGATTTCCCTCCTCTACAGAATTGGAAATAATCTGCTTGACAAATTCCATGAAACGATTCCGACGCACATCTTCTTTGTCAGCCAGTTTCACGGGGGAGATTTGGGAAATGAAGGCGATCGCATCAGAAAACTTGCTCCAAGGACTGATTTGTAAACTATTCCTATCATAAGCACAGCACAGTTCGCACTCGCCTGTCTCCACGTTGAGACGCATAGCAATTGGTAAAAATGTCTTCTCAATAGAGCCGCGAGCGCGACCTTTCTGTTTGCGGACGATCGTAATCCCAATAATTTCTTTGGGTCTGGCTTCTTGAGGAGTATCTTTTAGCCATTTGTCAACCTTTTCCTTGACATCATCAATGCGGCCAGAATGAGCCCAAAGTAAGTCTTTTAGAGCCGCTTGCACTCGATGGGAAAAATTATCGAGGTTGAGAATATTTTTGTCCTTAGTTTTTTCAATCGGTAGCAGAAACTGCACGCAAGAACCAGCGATTTTAGCCAGTGCTTGACGGGAGGAGGGTTTATTCACCGAATCATCATGTTTCTTGTCTGGATACCATTCCCGTGCCATTACCAGGCAAAAAGTTCGCTGTTTGCGTAAAGCAAGTTGTTGGACGATCGACTCCCAGGCTTTTATGCGGTTTTGCGATCGCTCTTTCGCTTTCAAATTTGCACCGGGCAATGACTCTCTCGGCCCGTGAGTGTTTGCTGGCAAACGATTAGCCATGAGTTCGATCGCACCACCCCACAGAACTGGAATCATTGCTTGCAGCAGTTTCACTTCGGTTTGACATTGTTCTTCGTAAAAGACAACAAGCAACAGTCTTTCGTTAGGATATAGCCGACGCATAGCTTCCTGGTTTGCCTGAATCATCGCCTTGAGTTCTTTTAATTGACAAACCAATTTAAGGGCTTTTCTGCCTTTTGCAATATTATCTAAATTGATATCAAGGTGTTTAGTGAGCAAGCTGTTTAACTCATTGTCCTCAAAGCTTTCTAGATATTTGGGAGTCAAATCATAGCAGTCGTCTTTTTCGAGAACTTCTAAAGCAGCACCTAACAGAGTAGGCAAATTAATCATGCGTGAAGCTGTATCATCTAATTTGTGGCTTTCACCTCTCTTAAAATTTACAGGATAGTAATTATCAAAAGCTTTAAAACCGATAGGTTCAATAATTTTGGCTATCGACTCAAAAGCTTCTAATTTATCAATCTCCGGTACGCCTGCGTCAATTCCGTGTTTCCCTTCTTGCAATCCGTTGCGGTAAGTTAATACTACTTTACAGCTATCCGTTGAAGCTTTCCCCAAAGCAATTTGGGAACCATCAATATTTTGACCGTTAGGGGTTTTCAGCGGGAGTTTTAGCTTGCCGCGCAAGGCTTCAAAATCTTTATCGATCGCCCAAAACCAATTTTTCTTTTTGTCGGGTTGATTTTTCTCAGGTTTTTCGGAATCGGAAAGCACCGTGTAGCGAAAGGTGCGATCGCTATAATCATCAGAAAAGACAAAGCCGCTAATATTTGCTGAGTTATAGCGTGCAGGTTGTAACCCACTTAACCAGCGGCGTTTGGAAACATCTATCTTCAATAAAGGCTGGTGCAAAGAAGGATAGGTTACAACTTCTAAGCGTACCACCAGACTGAATGTTCCTGTAGTGTCGGGTAGAGTAATGGGATCGGTAATCAATTCTGCCATCCCAGTTGTGAGGCTACCACTGCTGGAAATAACCCGCTTCATTGTTCCTAGCTCCTGAAAAATCTCTTTTCCCGCGATCGCACGAGCTGCATAATCGACTAACACGCGATAATCATAATTGTTGCTGTGTTTTGTAGTTCCTGTATTTGGATTCCATTTCCAAGGTAAAACTTGAGACTCAGACGGAGTAATTGTTAACAACTCCTTTCGATCGTGCAAATCTTCCAAACGGTCGATAACTTCCACTAGCCCATCTTCTTTTTCAGCAAAAGGTTTTAGGAAATTTGTTATCCACTCGTTGATAATTGGGCGTAACGCTTTCTGGATATCTTGTGTACTTTCGGAATTTAAGTAAGCAAATGGTTCCGGCTCATTTACACTTTTAGAATTCAACGAATAGTTACTCAAACCTACATTTGACTGAATCCGTGCGGCACTGTCAAGTCCTACTTCTAACAAACCTCGCAGCGAGGCATAAGGGAGATTTTTGATGGCTGAATCGCCCTTGCAAGCAGCTTTTTGGATAGTTGAAAGCTCATGTAAAGCAGATTTTGTCCAACCTAGTGTCAAGCCTTTGACTGTTACTGGCTCGATATTATCTGGGACGGTAAAAGCTAGGGTAATTTCTTTCAGACTCTTATTCGCAAGAGGAATGTAAAGAGTGTCTGAAACCACAGTAGCTTCAGTTTCTTCGTCATCATCGGATTCGATTTCGTCAAAAATGTCGTCGTTCATGGTTGCATCTCCAATAATAGTGGTTTCCTTTATAGTCCTGGACGCATGGGGGCCAGAAACCGGGTTTTTTTACGAAAATATTTCGTTACAGCCCGTAGATTCGGTAAAAAACCCGGTTTCTTTGGTCTGAGTGCGTCCAGGAGTGCTTTACTTCGCCGTCGCGATCGAATTCAATTTCGTCCAAAATTTCGTCGTTCATGCTTACATCTCCAATAAAGGCGAAAAATCATTAAAATCGTCTTCTTCCTCTGTCAAACCTTCTGAATCGCGTAAACTTTCCGGGTAAACTATGCCATTAATGCGCCGCAGGGGCTCCAGAAATGCACCGTAAAGTTCTTGATAAATTTCTCGAATCACTGGATCGGGATGCTTGACGCATTCTTCTAAAATAATTCGCATTTGAACTAGCATACTGTCCCGCCCGGAGTCAGGTTCATTTTTAGTGGATTTAATAGCCCAAGCTGCATCGACAAAGTAAACTTGTACCGGACACCCATTTCGCATCCCGCGCCCGATAGTTTGCAAAATCCCAACCATCTGATTTGCCGTAAACGGTTTAAATAAATCTTCACCCAAACGGCTAGCCATGAGAGGTTCGCGCAACAGTCGATTCGCCGTTTTCCATAGTTGTTTTCTCGACTGTTTCCAAGCATTAGAAATTGCAGGCAAGCCTTCTATTTCAGTAAAAACTCGACTGTCAAATTCTTGGGTAGCTTTGCCGGCGAGGCTGTACAAAAGTTGCGTATCGTCAGTGGTGGGGTGGGGACGGGTGAGGAAATAAATTGTGCCAATCGCTGCATCGAGTTGCCTATCTCCTTTGGTAAAAACAATATTCACGCCTCTACCGATCGCCAACATCGGAAAAATGATAATATCGCAAGTTTCATCATCTCCTAAAGCCTCGCACTGAGCCGTGGTAACGAAATCTGTGGGTTGCTCTCCGTTTTTGAGAAAATTAACAACTGCTTTGGTTCTTTTGCCGATTTCTGGATGGTAATCGTTGATAAAATTCTTAACGTTCCGAGCTTGTTCGTAGCTGTTAACAATTAAGGCAGCTTTGCGGTAAATACCATGTTGCACGTCAAAGTTGAGGATGGATTTGTAAATTTCAGATTTCTTGGTTCCTCCTTGCACCAGCGCGTCTACCATTTTTTTTAAA
>Ga0209278_1001983_pt1 | contig 11819 bp, 6 predicted proteins | sample JI81BgreenDNA_FD_187504 | JGI IMG/M metagenome (GOLD analysis project Ga0209278, IMG submission 187504) | Wastewater effluent complex algal communities from Wisconsin, to seasonally profile nutrient transformation and Carbon sequestration -... | ecosystem: Engineered > WWTP > Effluent > Algae... | reverse complement strand
CGGCCGCGCGGTATCTCGAAGGCCTCAGCCAGCGCGCGCAAAAGCTTGAAGCCCAGCGGCGCGCCCGAAACTATGCACAGTGGTCGGACCGAAAAGGTCGCTACACTGCCCTTCAGGAGCGCGCCAAGCGGCGCGGAATCGCGATCGATTGGGAATGCCCGCACCCTGACGACATCATCCTGGGATCAGGACACGACGTCACGATCGTTGGTCCGATGACACCTGAAGAGCTCATTCTGACACGCGAGATGTACGGGCGCTCTCGTTATTGGTTGACATTGTCAGTCTACGAGACCTGGCTCCAAAAGCGCCGCAAGCGAAGCCATCGGCACTGTCCGCATATTCATGCCGGCATCGTGTCCCATTATGTGTTCCAGGCCGAGCAGCAGATGCTTCCGCCGCGGCTGCGGCTGACCAGCGCCCAGATCGAGGAGGCGGTCATCAGTTTCGGCCGCACCGCCGGGCGGGCGCTGCATGATCTGCTCCGCGCAGAAGCCGGAAAGCTTGGGATGCCGGTGCCCCCGCGAGCCCTCAGAATTCCGTTCACGCTGGCTCACCCGCTGTCTGAAGAGTTGGTGCCCGATGTGCCAGCGGATGACTCGCGCGGCAGTGATGTTCGGGTCGAACGAGAAGCCTCAGCAGCCGAGGTGTTCAGAACAGCTTGGGCTGAGCTGATGAAGGCCCAGATGAACGAAATGATGCCTCGAAGGGCATGATGAGCGGCCTGCAGGGTCGTCCGGAGATGGGGTGTCTCTCCTCCAAGCGCAGGTTTCTGGCCCTTTTGGTGTCGATCGATAGGCAGCTTAGAGAATCTACAGTGGTGCTCGAAGACGTGGGAAAGCGTCGGCCATATTGCGGGCTATCGGCAACCTTTCGCTGGGCGCTCGGCCGACATCGTCGAGGGCGCCCGCATCGCTTGATTGGGGCGGGTCAATGCTAAGCGACCTGCGAATACACGTCGCGATGCGCAGCCCTGGTGTGCAGACGAGACCGAGACGGCATAAGAAGCGGCGGTGCGGTACGCTTTGAGATCGGATTATCCAATTTTTCCAATCGGTAACCCTGGCCATAGACGGAACTGAGCCGCCACCCATTCTCCGGTCGCAAGAACAAGCGCTTTCGAAGCTGGGCCATGTGGGCATCGAGGGTCCGACTGCCCGGATTGTCCGGGCGGCCCCAGACGCTCATCATGATCTTATCGCGGGACAATTCGGCTCCGAGATGCTGCATCATGAACTGGGCAAGCGCGAACTCTTTCCTGGTCAGCTCTACCGGCAGTCCATTCACCTCAACAGTGGATGTGGCCTCATTGAAGAAAATAACACCGGCGATGGCCCTTCCCTCTTCACCTATTCCGAACCGCCGGGCGGTTGCATCAAGGCAGGCTTCCAAGTCGGTCTCGGAGCAGGGATCAGGCAAGGCAGCATCGGCAAGCTCACCAATGCCTCCCGGCGCCGCTGGATCGATCAGCATGATCATTGCAGGTGGCGGCGCCATGCGCTTGCGCAGCCGATAAGCCAGAGCCGAGCCTGAAAGGCGCTGACCATCCCAGCGCATCAGCAGCAAGTCGAACGATATCTGTTCAAGCGCCCGCTCAAGGGTGACGCCACAGCTAAAGGACGTGGGCTGCCAACCTGCCGCCACGACCAGCGCTGACAATCGGTCAGCCTCGTCCGCGTTCTGGTGCAGAATAGCAATCTTCATACTTACTCAACCATGTTGAACCTAGAGACAAATCCAATATACCAAGATCAATTCCATTGGTAAATCGGATTTATATGACATTATCAGTGTCAAATACTTTCTTAAAAACGATCAATTTGCGTTACTGAACAATAAATCCCACATACATAAAACATGCTCTCAACGCTTTGGTTAAGACTGTTGGTGTGTATCGGAACCAGCTGTCCTCAACATCGATCCTATTCTGTTCACAGGAACGACAGCCGGAGTGGCGACGGCGGTACGCCGTTGGCGCCGACGGTTCTGACCTTGTATCACAAATATGGCGATTTTGCCTCGGAGGCCAGTGAGCGGTCATTGCGGGCATTCGGGCACTCATTGGACTGTTGCTGGCTCCTCCCATCCTCCGCCCAGGCTTCGAAACAGAAATACTTGACGCAGTGCTTGCCGCCGACCGGATAGAGCTGCTTGGAGCTCAGTCTCAAAGGCCGTACGCCGCGCATCCAGTGCCAGCAGCGGGTTGGCATCCCCGAGCTTCACCCGCTCCTCGGCTCGGCGGGCTGCGGACCGGGCGTCGGTAACGGAAATTGCCCATGACTGGTAGGCGCGCCGTTCGGCATCCAGATCAGCCAGGGCGCTTTCCACCTCCCGCAACGCACGCAGCCATGTGGCGTCATATTGCGCCAGCGCGCCTTCCTGATTGGCCTTGGCCAGCGCGATGCGGGCCTGGACTCGGGCCGGGTTGATGAACGACCAGCTGATCAGCGGGGTGATGAAGGCGTCCAGCGCGCCGCCGATGAGCCCGCCTGACGCGCCAAGGCTGACCCGCGGATACATCTCGGCCGTGGCGACCTTCACGCGGGCGCCGGCTGCGGCCAGCCGCCGCTCCGCCTCGCGGATGTCGGGCCGGCGCGCTAGCAGCCCGGCGCCATCGCCCACCGGCAAGGCGTCGGTGATGGCAGGCGGGCGCGCGCACTGGAACTGGCTGGCTTCGGCGGGGGGCAGGCCTTCCAGATTGGCGAGCAGAAGGCGCGCACGCGCGGCATCGCCCTCGAACGCCGGTAGGCCGGCTTCCAGACGGCCCAACAACTGCCGCGCCTGTGCCAGTTCGAGGGGTGACACCTCGCCGGCCTGCACCTGACGCTGCACCGCCTCCACCGTCCGGCGCTGCATGTCGATCTGGCTGGCCGCCACGCGCCGCAGCTCGCCGGCCCAGCACAGATCGAGATACGCACCCACCGTATCGGCCACCACCGCCAGCCGCACGCCATCGCGGGCTGCTGCTGCGGCTTCGGCATCGGCGCTGGCGGCGGAGGACTGGTTGCGCAACCGGCCGAACAGATCCGCCTCCCAGGCTACCTCAAGCCCAAGTTCATAGCTGGATTTGAGCACGGTCGTCGTGCTGGGCTGGTTTACCCCGCGCGTGGTCGGGCTGGCACCGCTCTCAAGCACCACGTCCGGCGTGCGGGCGGCGCCGGCTGCCCGCGCATTGGCGCGGGCGGCATCCAGAGTGGCCACCGCCACACGCAGATCGCGGTTGGCGGCCAGCGCGCGCTCCACATGCTCATTCAGCGCCTCATCCCCGTAGAGACGCCACCACGCTGTTCCCAAAGGGGCTGCATCCGGCGCACCGATAAAGGCGCCTGTTGCGGCGGGTGGTGGCGGCGGCGCGGCGTTTGGCGGTGGCTTGGCCACGCAACCGGCCAGCAGCACGGCGATCAGCAGGGCGCGCTTCATGGCCGGGCCTCCTTGCCAAAGCGAAGATAGAGCGCGGGCATCCACAAGAGGTTGAGCATGGTGGAGCTGAACAGCCCGCCCAGGATCACCAGCGCCATCGGGTATTCGATCTCGTGGCCCGGCACATTGCCGCGCACCACCAGCGGCAGCAGCGCCAGCGCCGCCGTGCCGGCCGTCATCAGGATCGGCACCAGCCGTTCGGCAGCGCCGCGCTGCACCAGCGCCAGGCCAAAGGCTTCGCCCTCTTCCCGTTCCAGATGGCGGAAATGGCTGAGGAGCATGATGCCGTTGCGCGCCGAGATACCGAGCACGGTGACAAAGCCGACCAGCGCTCCCATCGACAGCACCCCGCCACCGAGCGCCGCCGCAACAACGCCGCCGACCAGCGCGAACGGCAGGCTGAGCGCAACCAGGCCCACGATGCGCCCCGACCGGAACTCCAGCCAGACGAGGAACAATATGCCGACCAGGCAGGCCAGCGAGAGCAGGCCAAGCTGCTGCCGCGATTCCTTCAGCGCCTGCCATTCGCCCAGGAACTGCGGGTAATAGCCGGCGGGCATGGCCATCGCCTTCACTTTCGCTTCCACCGCCTGCGCGACGCTGGCCAAATCGGCGCCATCGGCGATGTTCATGGTGACATCGATGCGGCGGGATCCGGCCTCGCGCTTGATTTCGTTGGCCGCTGGCACCACCGCCACGCCCGCCAGATCGCCGAGCCGCAGTGCCGATCCGACCTGGCCTGGCGCAGCGGACGCCCCCGGCACCATCAGCCGCCTCAGCGCACCCAGATCACTGCGTGCCTCTGGCACGGCCCAGACGGCCACCTCGAAGCTCTTCTGGTCGCGATAGATTTCGCCCACCCGCGTGCCGCCGATCAGCGTGGCCGCGGTGCGCCGCACGTCGCCGGCGGTCACGCCGGCCAGGGCCAGCGCATCGGGACGCGGGGCGATCTGGATCTGCGGGATCAGGCTCTGCTGCTCCACCTTCAGATCCTTGATGCCGTCGGTGCCGTCCAACTCGGCGCGCACCTGTTCGGCCAGGCTACGCAGCTGCGCCAGATCTGGCCCATAGAGCCGCACCACCACGGTTGCGCCCGCCCCGGTAAGCACTTCCTTGATACGCTCGCGCAAGTACGTCAGCACGTCGCGCTGCAGGCCGGGGTAACCGGCGATGGCGGCCTCAACGCGTTTGACCGTGGCATCATAATCGGCGGTTTCATCCAGGCTGATCCACAGCTCGGTGAAATTGGGGCCATAGACTTCATCGCCCTGCTCGGCCCGGCCGATGTGCGAGCCGAAGTTGCGCACGCCGGGGATGGACGTGAGTTCCCTGGACGCCCGGATGGTGATGCGATCCATCGCCTCGATGCCGATGCCCGGCTTTTCGACGAAGTGCATGAGGAAATCGGTCTCGCGGAACTCCGGCAGGAATTGCTGGCGCAAGAGGCCGACGCCGGCAACCGACAGCAGGATACCGCCGGCCACCGTGGCAATGGCGATACCGCTACGCGGCGCAAGTCGCGCCAAGAGGCCAGTGTAGCGCTGCCGCAAGGCCAGCACCCAGCGCGGCTCGGCCTGTTCCGCCGCGCCCGGCAGCAGCAACAGGCACATCGCCGGCGTCACTGTCAGCGCCACCAGCAGCGAGGCACCGATGGCGGCGATATAGGCCGTGGCCAGCGGCCGGAAGAAGCTGCCCGACACGCCGCCCAGGAAGAACACCGGCAGGAACACCAGCATCACGATGGCGCTGGCGAACACCACGGCGCTGCGCACCTCCAGGCTTGCGGCCAGCACCACGGCCAGCGGCGGGCGCGGGTTGGGGCTGGCTGCCTCCAGCCGCAGACGGCGGCCGATGTTTTCCACGTCGATGATCGCATCATCGACGATCTCGCCCAGCGCGATCACCAGCCCGGCGATCACCATCGTGTTCATGCCGACGCCAAAGGCGGTGAGCACCAGCACGGCGCCCACCAGCGACAGCGGGATCGCCGTCATGCTGATCAGCGCCGTGCGCCAGTTGCGGGTGAACAGGATCAGCACGGCTGCCACCAGCGCGATGCCGATCCACATCGCCTCGGCAAGATTGGCCAGCGCGCGTTCGATGAAGGTGGCGGGCCGGAAGATGCTGCCATCAACGTTCAGGCCCTTGAGGCCAGGACGCAGCTCGGCCAGCGCCTTGTCCACCCCGCGCGTCACCTCCAGCGTGTTGGCGCCCAGCTGTTTTTCGACGATCAGCAGCATGCCCGGCCGGCCATTGATGATGGCGTTGCCAATGGGTTGGGCATAACCCTCGGTCACCTGCGCCACGTCGCCAATGCGCACCGGCGCGCCGCCCACGCTGCGGATGACGGCGCTGGCCAGGTCGGCGCCGGTCTTCACCCCCACTACCTGCCGCACCGCCAGCCGCTGGTTGGCGCTGTCGACAAAGCCGCCGCCGGCGATCACCACGGCATCGCCCGCCGCCCGCTGCACGTCGGCCACCGTCACCCCGGCCGCCGCCAGCCGCACCGGATCGACCAGCACCTGCAACTGCCGATCACGCGCGCCCCACATGGCCACGTTGGCCACGCCCGGCACCGCCATCAGGCGCGGCCGGATCGTCCAGCGCGCGGCTTCCGTCATGGTCATCTGGTCCATCGTGTCAGACCACAGGCCGATCTTCATCGCCCTACTGGTGGCCGACAATGGCGCCAGCATCACCGGCGGCCGCACCGCCGCCGGCAGTCGCGGCGTGATGGTGGCCAGCCGTTCCTGCACCATCTGGCGGGTGCGGATGGGATCGGCGGCGCGGTCCATCACCAGCACCACCGATGACAGGCCCAGCACGGATTTTGAGCGCAGCGTTGCGAGGCCCGGAACCCCGTTCACCGCCGTTTCGATCGGCACTGTCACCAGCGCCTCGACATCCTCGGTGGCAAGGCCCGGCGCTTCGGTCTGCACCTCGACGATGGGCGGCGCGAATTCAGGGAACACGTCGAACTTGGCATTCAGTGCCGAGCGTATGCCAACCACGGTCAGCACCAGCGCCAGTGCCAGCACCAGCGCCCGTTGGCGCAGCGATGAACCAATCAGCGCCGACAGCATCACTTGGTGCCGAATTCGGTGCCGAACAGTTCGGCGGCTCCGGCGGTCACCACCTTGGCGCTGGCCTCCAGCCCATGCGCAAGCACCGCCCTGCCTGCCGTGATGCGGGCCACCTCCACGCGGCGCCGTTCATAGGTGCGAGCCGCCGTCTCCACATAAACCCATTCGCCGCCGTTGATATCGGTAAGGATCGCCGAGGCCGGCACCTCCAGCGCTGCCGCGCCGACGCTGCCCTGTTCTGCCAGATCAACCAACACGCGCTCGCCCAGCCGCAAACTGCCGCGGGCGGCCGGGGCATAATAAAGATCGACACTGGCCGCCCCGGGCGTTGCCGTTGCCGGCCCCTGCACCGGCCGCGCCGCCACGCCAGCTCTGCCGCCCACCGGCCGCAACACAGCCATCGCCGCGTGATCGATGCGAATCAGATCGGCGGCCGGTACCTGCGCGCGCACCCAGATGGCGCCCGCACCGGCAAGGCCAGCCACTGCTGCCCCCAGCGCCTTGCGCTGCCCGGTGGCTGCCGCCAGCGCGGCCTTCGCGGCGGCCACCTGCTGGGTGGCTTCGTCGCGGGCGCGGATGCTGCCGGCTTCGGCCGCCACCAGGCTGCTGGCGCGCTTCAGATTGGCCTCGGCCAGTTTCAGATCAGCCGTGCTGCGCGCCACATCGGCATCGGCGCGCGCCTGCAGGCCCGCAAGCGTCGCCAGCTCGGTCCCGGCAGCCACCGGCAGACCGCCGGCACCCGGCGCGGCGACGATCTCGCCCGGCACGGTGCGGGACAGGGCCGCCCCACCCGGCCGGTGCACGGCTTCGGTCGCCAGCCCCAGCCGCTGCACGGCCTATCAACTCGTCCCATTCACCGCCGTCATGGACCATCTTCATTCGCGCGCACGGGCAATGCGCGAAAGCTCTGCGACCGGTCCACAACCGATTGTATGCGCGATCGACGTCTCCGGAGTGATCCCGCTCAAGGATAAGCGCGCGGCTGCGCGCGCCCAACGCAATTCGAGCGGAGCGAAGACCAAAAAATAGATCCCGGCATCGTCGAAGCAACCACCTGACGACTTGGCATTGGTATGCACCCAATGGCCGGGACTAGGGCGCATACCAGCGTCATTGAACGATCGGGATGAGGGCGTGGAGTTGCCTGTCTGCTGTTTCCGTAAGCCGATGCGTCAGGGCGCCGAAGGCGGCCGGCGTTTGTTCTTTAGCCGGTGGTTCACCGGACACTCGACCATGCCCGAACATTTGCAGTCTAGGGATCGGCAGCTATCTTCGGTAAACACGACGCGTCCCACCATCAAATGAGCTTGAGCTTGTCGAACAACGCCCCATTCCGGCGCTGCGCATCGCGTAGTACTTTCCCGTAGTCGAGCACCTCATAATATGCGTTGTAGTTTCGACTGTATCCGTAGAATCCTTGGCCGTCGGGTAGAATAGTTGCGTCCCGCTCCTTCAGAACTTGCTTAAGCGTAGGCGTAAGGTCGCAAACTACATAGCACGTCATCGGAATGTTGGGACTTGCAACAGCAATGGGACGTCCATTCGCGTCCAGCTTTCTGCCGGAACGAACTTTGTCGATCACATCGAACACCTGATTCAGCGGGTTGGCCTCTTCGGTGTAGTCGTTACGCATAGGTCGCTTGAATTCGACCACGGTCAAACTGTTTAGAGGTTGTGGTCCATCGCCGAGGAGATATTCCTGGTCGAAAGCGATCAGGTCGGGACGCAGCGCGGAATCGGACCCAAGTCCTTCGATTGAGCGCAGCTGTCGGTCGGAGTGGATGACCCCATAGGAATTCAGGCGCTCGTCCAGAAGCCAGAGGTTCTGCTGCGAATAAAGTGTGTCGTCAGTGCTCGATCTCATCGGAAAGATGATCTGGTGCAGGATTTTTTCCAACGGATACCGGCCGTCGCTGTTCGAGCTTAGCGCCTTCTCGAAAAGTTCGAGGATGATCTTGCGGTGCGCGACGTACTGGGCGAGCGCCGCTACGCCCAGTTCGTTGTTGTTCTCAAGGAAATGCGACAAACGCTCCCGGTAGCCCTCATAGTCGTCGAGCTTGGCCGCCTCGATGATGATCCGGTTGCCTTCCTTCTTCAGCTCGACCTCTCGCTGATGAAGTTCGCGGTGAAGCGCGAGCTCGAGGTCGTTCTTGGTTCCGCTCGGCGGAATGCGATCGATGAACTCGTCTGCACGTTTGAGTAGGACGCGATAGTGTGGGGCGTCGGTGGCGACATAGCTGCGTATGCGCTCCAGCTTGCTCGAATTAATGTCGGCGAGCACATCGGACAGATCGTTGCGCACGAAGTCGACGCAGGCGTTCCGAATTTCCGCCCGCTTGAGATTCGGAACGAGCATGGTGCCCTGCGAAGCCTCGGCATCGGTGTCGTTGTCGATGTCAAATGCGGTTCGCTCCTGGTTGACATGCTCATTCAGGAATCCGCCGGTCACCACCGCTAGATAGACAAAGGTTTCGCCATTACCGTCCGTCAGCCGGCCCGAGAGGTTCGGAACCAGGTCGTCCAGGTTCTCCGACAGTACCGCGCGTTCGTCGGCACAATAAATCAGCCGGTGCCGGGCGGTACGCGGCAGGGTGAGCCGAAAGCCATGGACAGTGAATTCCTGATCCTTAATGCTGAACGTGGAGCGCGTGGCATTTTTGCTAAAGCCTTCCTCAAAAAAGGCGTTCAGCGACAACTGCTGCTTCCCCGAACGCAATTCGATGCGCGGGCAGCTTGGCTGCATCAGCAGCAGGATGAAGTGCTCACACATCCGCAGCGCGATTTGATCGAGGTCGAGGGTCAGCTCGCTCCTGTAGGGTTCCTGAAATCCCGACAGCTCGATGGTGGTCGCTACCTTCGCGTCCCCGGCCGCTTCCGCCTCGACATGATCAGGGTCGTACGATGTGTCGAAGACAAATTTGCGGCGGAGGCGGCCTTCGCCCTCGGCCTCGAAGACGCTGTCAATTTCGACCTTATCGAAAGCCTTCAACCATAGAAAGCGCCCGACCCCCTTCCCGCCCTTGGTGAACTTGTATTCGGAATAGGCAGTATTGAACGAGTCCATGTTCTCGTCGGTGAAGCCCACGCCATTGTCATAGATTATGAAGCGGTCGATGCGGGTGATGCCGTCGATCTTCAGTGAAGGCGCCTCGACGATGTTTACGACTACCAAGCCTTCCACGCCACGATCCTGGATCGACTGGACGGCGTTCATCACTGCCTCGAACACGGGAAGCAGAGGCTTCCACTTGGGCAGCTTCGTCTGCCTGATCTGACCCGAGAGACTTGCGCGAAACATTCGTCGCTTGTGCTGTGAAACGCGGATATACGCCACACGAATTTTAGCCGGTCAGCCGCTCTCGTGCCATGCGCACTACTGACTGTATGTCATGCGCGAGCCGACACTCGCGCATCAAGATCCGTCGGTATGGTCACGTCTGAAACGGACAGGCGGCGCGTTCTGAACGCGATCGAAGACCGTCATCGCCGCGGCGTGGATCAACAGTCGCAGCCACTCCTCTAGGTGGTGCCGATCTTGGAAAAACGCCAGGCCGTCATCGAAATCCATAATCGGCAGCATAACTGCGTGATCATCGAAGGGCTGGAAGGTGGACATCGCGAGGCGCATCCTGTCGATATCGGTATGAGCGACGACTTTGTTTCGCCGCTCCCAAATGCGATCATGAAGCGCCTGCTGTTCCGGCGTGGGCCGGATGCCCAGCTTCTTGTGGCTCAGCGTAGGCAATCCCTTAGACTGCGTGAATGGCCGGCAGTATGCGACGACGGCCGTGTCCTCGAAGCAGCGGTACCGCCTTCGCGTCACGCGCGAGATCGGCTCGTCCGCCTCCAGTTCGCACAGGAACGTTACGGCGCTTAGCGCCATCTGGAAGTCGGCGATCGACTGCACGATCCGAATGTCCGCGTCCGATAGCTGGCCTGTCTCCCCCATTCTCTCCATCAGGCTTGTCGCGGGGTCGAGTGGTCGAGGCAGGGGACAGACGACGATTGCCGTACACGCGGCGGAACGCTTCCGTCCGGTAGAGTGAAGTGCTTCTCGAAGGCCACTATCAGTGACTGCTCCTTCGTTTCTAAACAGGCATTCCTGACCTCGGCCGGTCCCCTCAGTTCGATGGTATAGCGGTCCGGGTTGATCTCGCCTCTTGCCTTCTCGAACAGTGCCAGCGAATCCTGAGAGATGGGCGCCGTCGTCCAGAACTCGAAGCCGACAGGCAGGTTCTTCCAGTCGGGATGATCTCTAATGGCGCGGAAGGCGATCGGTACGTTGTGCTTCAGCCAGCGTCTGAAGTCCTCGTCGGGGATCACCGCCCTGGGGCTGTAACCCTTGCATTCGATCGCGGTGACAGAATGATTAGCGCGGACGGCCAGTACGTCGACCTCTGCCTTGCCCTTGTCCGCCACCTTGAAAATGCGGTTCATCCAGATGTCACCTAGGCCTAGACGCTTGGCGGCGTCCGCGGTCATGTATTCGAACAGTGTGCCGCGCAGCTGGTAAGCCGCCCCTTCGATCCGTCCAAGGGACTGCAGCAGCTGCTCGAAGCGCTCGGCATCGTAGAAGGAATAGGCCGCTTCGGTCAGAACGCTTGTAAGTTCCCGCAACGCTCTGGCGATCTCGGCACCGAACAGGCTGGTGGGCGTTGCGGCGATGACGCCGGCGCCGCGCAGCGCCTGGAAGGCGTCGGAGTCGAAACGCTCGGCGACGAGGATCTGCACGCACGGGCCGACCCTAGGCAACGACCGCAGCGTCATGCACTTGCGGATGAACGGCGCGGCGCCGGATAGGGTCATGTGATCGGTGAGGTTTACGTCGCACACGACGAATCCAGGTTTGGTTTGGCCGTCCTTTCCGCGGCGGACCATGTGGCCGAGATATGACGGTGCAGCCAAATCCCAGACGATGGTGCCAATCTGCGGGAGCGGCTCCGCTTCGCGGGTCTGTACCAGATTATAGCTTGCGATCCCGAGGTTGCGCAGCCAGTCCTTCAATGCCGCAAGCAACATGTTTTCGGTAATCAGGCGGGCACGCATCTCCGCGCCGCGACGTTCGTAGAAGTCTTCGTCCTGCACCAAGGCGACGCAATCGCCGAGCGAAGGCACCACCGCCTCCTTCACCAGCCCCGCTTCGCAAAGACGCTGGAGCACGGTATCGGCGGACAGGTGCTTAAGTTGGCGCAGCGGCGCCCCGCAAACGATGGGGAAGTGCCTGGCGGGAACAATCCCCCCGGCTTGGCGCAGGCCGGCGATCCCGAAGCCAAGCGCCGAGTTACTGTCCATCAATGCCTTCGCCAGGCTCTCCCA
>Ga0209278_1001982_pt1 | contig 11820 bp, 9 predicted proteins | sample JI81BgreenDNA_FD_187504 | JGI IMG/M metagenome (GOLD analysis project Ga0209278, IMG submission 187504) | Wastewater effluent complex algal communities from Wisconsin, to seasonally profile nutrient transformation and Carbon sequestration -... | ecosystem: Engineered > WWTP > Effluent > Algae... | reverse complement strand
CGGCGGCCTTGATCTTCGCGGCCTCCTCTTGCCGCGCTTCCAGGTTCGATTGCGCTTCCATCACCACGTCCTCGGGCGCGGAGCGGGCGAAGTTCGGGTTGTCGAGCCGGCCTTTCAGGCCCCCGATTTCCTTTTGCAGCTTGTCCAGGGCCTTTTGCAGCCGGGATTTCTCCTCGGCGATGTCGATCAGCCCCTCCAGCGGGATGGCAAAGGCCGCGCCCTCCGCCGCCACGGCGATACTGCCCTTGGGGGCCGCACCTTCGGTGACGTTGTCCACCCGGGCGAGACGCTTGATCAGCACCTCATTGCGCTGGAACGCCTGGCGCGCCTCGTCGGTGAGGGAGGTCGCCACGAGGTCGGCCTTGAGGCCCACCGGCACATGCACCTGCGCCCGGGCCGAGCGGATGTCGTCGATGAGCGTGGTGACGAAGGACATCTCGCGGTCGGCTGCGGCGTCGATCAGGCCCGCCGAAAGCTCGGGCCAGTCGGTATGCACCAGAAGCTTCGCGCGCTTGCCGGTCGTCGCCCACAGCTCTTCGGTTATGAAGGGCATGAAGGGATGCAGCAGGATCATCGACTGGTCGAGGACCCAGGCCATCGTCTGGCGGGTTTCCCCGGCGTCGGGGCCGTCGAAGAGGGGCTTGGCGAACTCGACATACCAGTCGCAGACCTTGCCCCAGACGAACTTGTAAAGCGCGTCGGCGGCCTGATCGAAGCGGAAATCGGTCAGGGCCTGGTTGACCTCGGCCAGGGTCTTCGCCGTCTCGCCGATGATCCACTTGTTCGCGGTGGCCTTCGGGCTGGGGGCAGGACCGGTCGCATGGCCCTCCCACACCCCGTTCATCTCGGCAAAGCGGCAGGCGTTCCAGAGTTTGGTGCCAAAGTTCCGGTAGCCCGCGATGCGCTGGGTATCCAGCTTCAGCACGCCCCCCAGCGAGGCCATCGCCGCATTGGCAAACCGCAGCGCGTCGGCGCCGTAGTCGTCGATGATCTCCAGCGGGTCGATGACGTTGCCAAGCGACTTCGACATCTTCTTGCCCTTGGCGTCGCGGACGAGGCCGTGCAGGTAGACGGTGTGGAACGGAATGTCGTTCACCACGGCCAGCTGCATCATCATCATCCGGGCGACCCAGAAGAACAGGATATCCTGCCCGGTCACGAGGACCGAGGTGGGGAAGTATTTCTGCAGCTCTGGCGTCTGGTCCGGCCAGCCGAGCGTCCCGATCGGCCAGAGGCCGGAGGAGAACCAGGTGTCGAGGACGTCGGGGTCGCGCCAGATTGGAAACTTGGGCGAACCTGAAAGGATCGAATCTCGGACTATGTGCGCTGCTTCCGCGGGTGAGCCAACTTCGACCAACTTTAAGGAGGGATGATCGAACTCAGTAGATAGTGACTTCGCATACGCAAGTATCTGATCGTCATCCGGCGCGAAGGCGGGACGACAAAAGAACTCAAAGTCTGATCTTCCCGAGTATGCCGCATCGTCTTGGATGATGGTCAGTGAGCCGTGCTCTCTAACCTGTTTGACGTCGTCGATCAGGCCGTCGATGACTCTCTGCTGGAAACCATACCACACCGGGATCTGGTGCCCCCACCAAAGCTGACGGCTGATGCACCAGGGCTCGATGTTCTCCAGCCAGTGGTAATAGGTCTTCTCGCCCGAGGGCGGGATGATCTTCGTCCGGCCCGACCGCACCGCCTCCAGCGCCGGTTCCACGATCTTGGCGGTGTCGACGAACCACTGGTCGGTCAGCATCGGCTCGATCACCACTTTCGAGCGGTCGCCGAACGGCTGCATGATCGGCTTCGACTCGACATACGGCACCCGTTCCAGGTGTTCCGACCCGGTCTCCTTGTCGACCGACTTCTTCAGCACCGTGACCGCCAGCCCCTCCGCCGTGATCGCCTCGACCACGCGCTTCCGGGCCTCATAGCGGTCCAGGCCCCGCAATTCATCCGGCACCAGGTTCAGCGCGTCGATCTCGGCCTCGGACAGAGTGAAAGGCTGCTCCGCAATCCCCGGCGTCGCATAGCCCTTGGCCACCAGCCAGGCGCGGGACATGCGGCCCGCAATCTCTGCCGCCTCGGCATAGGGCACCCCATCGGCCCGCATCTGGGCGCGCGTGTCCATCAGCCGGTAGCACGGGATGCCCGCGCGCTTGGCCACCGCATAGTCATTGAAGTCATGCGCCCCGGTGATCTTCACCGCGCCCGAGCCGAAGGTGGGGTCCGGATACTCATCCGTGATGATCGGGATCAGGCGGCGGTGTTCCTTCGGCCCGACAGGAATTTCGCAAAGTTTTCCGATGATTGGCGCGTAACGTTCATCTGATGGATGAACCGCCACGGCCCCGTCGCCCAGCATCGTCTCGGGCCGGGTGGTGGCGATGGAAATGTAATCGCGCGTCTCGCGGAAAGTCACGTTGCCGTTCGCGTCCTTCTCCACGTACTCATAGGTCTGCCCGCCCGCCAAAGGATACTTGAAGTGCCACATATGCCCCGGCACTTCGGTATTCTCGACCTCAAGGTCCGAGATTGCGGTCTCAAAGTGAGGGTCCCAATTCACCAGCCGCTTGCCGCGGTAGATCAGGTCCTTGTTGTAAAGGTCCACAAAGACCTTGATCACCGCGTCGTGGAAGTTGCCCTCTTCCCCGGCAGGGGCACCCGGAGCCCCCGACATCGTGAACGCCTCGCGGTCCCAGTCGCATGAGGCGCCAAGCCGTTCCAGCTGACCGCGGATATTGCCGCGCGACTTCTGCTTTTGCTGCCAGACCCGCGCCAGGAAGGCCTCGCGCCCCAACTCGCGGCGGGACGGCTCGCCGTTCCTGGCCATCTCGCGTTCGGTCACCATCTGGGTCGCGATCCCGGCATGGTCGGTGCCGGGCTGCCAGAGCGTGTCGTCGCCCCGCATCCGGTGCCAGCGGGTCAGGATGTCCTGCAGCGTGTTGTTGAACGCATGCCCCATGTGCAGCGCGCCGGTGACGTTCGGCGGCGGGATCATCACCGAAAAGGCCGGGTGGCCGGGCTTGGCATTGGCGCCAGCGCGGAAGGCCTTGGCGTCGAGCCAGAGCTTCGAAATCCGGGCCTCGGCCTCGGCGGCGTTGAAGGTCTTTTCCATCGGCATGATCGTTCCTTCGTGCTGTCGCGCGGTGTGTAGCGCGCAGCACGGCCAAGGAAAAGCCGGATCACCCGATAAAGGGCAGGAAAGGCCGGCCTTGCAGCGCCTGAACGAAGGTGAAGGCGACCAGCGCGGCATAGACGGCGGCGATGGCCCAGACCAGGGGCCTGGCGCGGGACGGGGCCAGCCAGTGGGCCAGTAGGCCCGCCAGCGGGACAAGGTGCAGCGCATGGGTGGCCAGGAAATGGGCAACCCTGAGATCGCCGGCATCGCGCGCCCAGCCAAGCAGCCAGAGGTCGCGGGTCGAGGTGCCGACGACATGTCCGGTTTGCGAGGAAAGGTAGCCGGCGACGGGAACGGTCAGCAGGAAGGTCAGGATCAGGCCAAGGCCCAGGGCCACTTGCAGCGCCGGGGCCAGTCCGGTCGCGGGGTTGCGCAGGATCGAGACGCCCATGACCAGGCTGGCCGAGGTCAGAAGGACCGCGAGCGCCCCCATCAGCGGGTAGACGGCGGCAAAGACCGGGTGGTCGGTATTGAAATGCGACGCGGTGTTCTGCATCGCGGCAGCGGAGAGCCAGGCGACCTCGCCCAGGATGGCCAGCACGACGGCGGAGGTGAACCAGCGCCAGCGCCGGCTCTGGCGGGTGGCGTCGGGCATGAAGCGGGCGAAACCGGCGAGGGTGATCGTGTAAAGCCCCAGCGCGTAATGGAATTTCACCGGTTTCATCCAGGGGCTTTCGCCCTGGAAGCTGCGCAGGTCCAGCGTCAGTGCCGCGTAAAGCGGGACGAGGGCAAGGCAGAGCAGGATCGCAAGCAGGGTGAAGGCGGGTGCATCGCGGGCCATGCGGGTCAGGTCTGGCAAGGTCCGGCGCTCGGGCAGAAGGGCAAGGGTCATGAGGGAACTTTCGTCATGCGGGCCCGGGCGGCAAAGGCGGCGCGCAGGGCGGTGAAGGCCAGAAATCCGGCCGGTCCGAACAGGAAGGTCAGCGCGAGGCAGGGCAGGATCAGAAGGTGAGGAATCCCTTCGGTCCGCGCCGTTCGGGTGATCCAGGCCCCGACGAGAAGGTCGAAGGCGAGGTAGTGCACCCAGCCGGCCAGGGCGACACCGGGCTCGGTGAACAGCGCCATGACACCGGCCAGCGTGCCGAACCCACCGGGCGCGGCGGCCCAATGGACCAGGATCAGCGCGGTATAGGCAACCGAAAGCAGCGCAGGGATGACCAGTTCGGCCGTGAGCCGGGCAAGTCGGGGAAGGAGTGGGGCAAGCACCAGCGCCAGCCAACCCACAAGCGCCAAGGGGCCGGTCAGTTGGAACAGTTGGTGGGGGTCGGTCATCTCGCCTCCTATCTTGACAGTGTAAGGATATGGGGTCGCCCCCGGCTGTCAAGCGGAATTTGACAGTGGAAAGATTGGGCGCTATGCAGCGGACATGGTTGCCGATCCGCCCCGCTTGCGCGCCCGAGCCCCGTCGCAAACCGCAGCGACGCGGCCCTACCACCATGGCGACTTGCGCGCCGCGCTGTTGCAGGCGGCCGAGGTCGAACTGGCCGAGCGTGGCATGGAGGCGTTCTCGCTGCGGTCGGTGGCCAAGCGTGCAGGCGTCAGCCATGCCGCTCCGGCGCATCATTTCGGCGATGCGCAGGGCCTGTTGACCGCGCTGGCGGCCGAGGCCTTCCGGCAGTTCCTGGCAACCCAGGCGGCACGTGAGGCGGTGGCCGCGAAGGACCCGGCCTCGCAACTGGTGGCGGCGGGGCTGGGCTATGTCGATTTCGCGATCGCCCGGCCGACGCTCTTCCGCCTGATGTGGCAGTCGAACCGGCCGGATTTCGAGGTGCCAGAGCTGGGCAAGGCGGCCCGGGCGGCGTTCCAGCACCTGGTCGATCAGGTCGCGGCAGCGGGCGGGCGGACGACGGCAGACGAGGCGGCGGTCTGGGCGCTGGCGCATGGGCTGGCCGATCTGCTGGCGTCGAACCGGCTGAGCGGGGTCGCGGCGCTGGAGCCGGAGGCAAGGGATGCGATGATCGCGGGCCTGCTGCGCCGGGCGCTGCCCGGGGGCTAGAGCGGCAGTCCCGAATCTGGCTTCGGCTGGGCCATCACGATCTGGCTTTGCACGCGCGCCACCGCCGGGTTGGGCAGGAGCCGGTGGTGGATGAGGTCGTTCAGCGCCGGCAGATCGGCGCACCAGACGCGCAAGAGGTAGTCAGCCTCGCCGGTCAGGGTCCAGCAGGCCACCACCTCGGGCAGGGTCGAGATCAGCCGCAGGAATTCGCGTGCTGTTTCAGGGGAATGGGCGGCCATCTGCACCTGCACGAAGGCCTGCACCGCAAGCCCCAGTTTCGCCGGAGAGAGCCGGGCCGTGTAGCCGGTGATCAGGCCATCGGCCTCGAGCCTTGCGCGGCGGCGGGCAGCTTGGCTGGCGGAAAGGTTCAGCAGCGCGCCAAGGGCTTCGGCCGTGATCTGGGCATCGGATTGCAGGGCGGATAGCAGGCGGGCGTCGATCTGGTCGAGCATGCGTCAGTCTCGCGTCGTTTGGCCGTTTTGGGATGAAAGCGCGCAAATTTTGCCCCAGACAAGCCTGAAAATGCGCGCCGTTGGCGATTGGACCGTGTCATCCTTGCAAAATCAAGTCCGGCCGGAGGAGCAAGCCATGGGTCCCTTTCCGCACAACGCGCCGCGCGCGGTGATCTCGGCCGAGAATCCGGCGGGCACCGATGGGTTCGAGTTCGTCGAATTCGCGCATCCGAACCCCGAGGAGTTGCGCGCGATCTTCACGCGGATGGGCTATGCGCTGACCGCCCGCCACAAGACCCGCGCCATCGAGCTTTGGCAGCAGGGCGACATCACCTACATCCTGAACGATGAGCCCGGAAGCCATGCCCGCCGCTTTGCGGAAGAGCACGGACCGTGTGCACCCTCGATGGGCTGGCGGGTGGCAGATGCCGAACATGCCTTCATGCACGCTGTGAAGAACGGCGCCGAACCCTATGAAGGAATTGGGAAAACCCTGGATTTGCCAGCTATCGTCGGAATCGGCGGCTCGCTGATCTATTTCACCGACCGCTACGGCGACAGCACCCCTTACGACGCGGAGTTCGACTGGGTGGCGCCGGCAAAGCCCGCGGGCGTCGGGTTTCACTACCTCGACCACCTGACCCACAATGTCCATCGCGGCAACATGGATCAGTGGTTCGACTTCTACGGCCGGCTTTTCAACTTCCGCCAGATCCGGTTCTTCGACATCGAGGGCAAGTTCACCGGCCTGCACTCGCGCGCGCTGACCAGTCCTTGCGGCCGCATCCGCATTCCGATCAACGAGGACCGGGGCGAGACCGGGCAGATCGTCGAATACCTCAAGCGCTACAAGGGCGAGGGAATCCAGCATATTGCCGTCGGCACGGGCGATATCTATGCCGCCACCGATGCCATCGCCGCGGCGGGCCTGACATTCATGCCGAAGCCGCCGCCGGCCTATTACGCGCTGTCGAAATCCCGCGTTGCCGGCCATGACGAGCCGCTTGAGGCCTTGGCCAGGCACGGCATCCTGATCGATGGCGAGGGCGTGGTGAACGGTGGCGAGACCAGGATCCTGCTGCAGATCTTCTCCAAGACCGTCATCGGCCCGATCTTCTTCGAGTTCATCCAGCGCAAGGGCGACGAAGGCTTTGGCGAGGGCAATTTCCGTGCCCTCTTCGAATCGATCGAACAGGACCAGATCGACCGTGGAGTGCTGAAGGCCTCGTGACGCCTCCTCGTGCGACTTCGTCTTCTCGTCGGGGGGCGGCGCCCTAACGCGCAGCGATGATCCCGGCCAGGCGCTGAGCATCCTTCCAGGCGCCCCAGATGAAGGCGGACCCCCGGCAGGACAGCCAGGGCAGGCCGACAAAATAGAGCCCCGGTACCTCGGTGACCCCGTCCTTATGGCGGGGGCGGCCGTCCTCGCGGAAGATGTCGAGCGCGATCCAGCTGAAGTCGAGTTTGAAGCCCGTGGCCCAGATGACCGTCGTGATGCCCTCGGCCCTGAGGTCCAGCGCCAGGATCGGCGCCGTCACGCAGGCGGGCAGCGGCAGGAGCGCGCGGGCCTCTGGCTCCGCCGGCAGGTTCAGCGCATGCGCCGCGGCATAGGCGTCCGCCTCGTCCAGCACCGACAGGTAGTTGCGGTCGCCGTTGGCGATGTTGTCGGCAAGATCGCCGGCAAAGTGCAGCCTGCCGTCGCGGTAGGCGCCCGCCCGTCCCATGAGCGTGACGCCAAGTGCCGCAAGGCGGCGGAAGTCCATGGTGTGGCCGCCGTAGGCGCCACTGACGGCGATGGTCACATGCTCGGTGCCGGGCGTCGGGGTCTTCATGTCCCACTTGCCCAGCTTGCCCAGCCACCAGACGAAATCCTGCCCGCGATAGCGGCGCGGCGGGCGGTCGTGCGGGCCGACCGAGAGAAACACCTTGCGGCCGGCCCGCACCAGCTCTTCGGCGATCTGCGCGCCCGACGAGCCTGCGCCCACGACCAGCACCGCCCCGTCCGGCAGCGCGGCCGGGTTCTTGTAGCCGTTGGAGTGGAGCTGGGTGATGCCGGGGTCGCTGATCGCGGTCGGGATGATCGGCTTCTGGAACGGGCCGGTCGCGACGACGACGTTGCGGGCCTCGATCACGCCGTCGCGCGTGGTGGCGCGGAACGTGCCGCCAGTGCGCTCCAGCCGCGTCACCTCGACGCCGGTGCGGATCGGCAGGTCGCGGGTCCGGGCGAAGCGTTCGAAATAGGCCGCGACCGCCTCTTTGCTGGCGAAGGCGTCGGGGTCGAGCCCGTCGAACTCGGCCTCGGGGAAGCGGTCATGCCAGGCGGGGCCATTGGCGACCAGATTGTCCCAGCGTTCCGAGCGCCAGCGTTCGGCGATGCGGGCGCGTTCCAGGACCTGATGCGCGATGCCATGCTTCTGCAGATGCGCCGAGGTCGCGACCCCGGCCTGTCCGCCGCCGATCACCAGGGTATGCAGGGGTTGGGTCATGTCCGCCTTGTCCTTTCGGTAGGGTGCAGGAGGGGGAGGAGGGCAGGCCTATTCATCGCCAGGTACCCCGTAGGAGGGCGCCCGGGTCGGGTCTTCGGCCCGCTGGACATAGGCGCCCATCTGCGGCGCATAGACGTCCCAGCCGGCGCGCAGCATGGGAATGGGGTCCACGGCCCAGTCGATCCGCAGATCGACCAGCGGCCAGGAGAGCTGGTCGGCGACTTTCAGGCCGGCCGAATGGACGGGGCCGGCTTCGCCGCCGGCGTTGAGGCCTGCCTCCAGCGCCAGCATCAGGCGTTCGGCAAGCTGGCCCTTTGCGGCCACGAACGCTGCGACCATCGCCCGCGGCACCGCCGCGCTGGCCAGAAGGTTGCCCCCCGCCGCGCAATCGACGTCCCGCGCCTCGCCCCAGACCCCCAGGACCTGGCGCCCGGAATGGATTGCCGTCGCCCCGGTCCGGTCGACCACCAGGAGTTGGCGGTAATCGATATGGCGCCGCCCTTCGGTTACGGCTTTCAGGGCCGCGCCCGCCGACAGGCCCGCCGCCATCTGGTCCAGCACCAGCGGTCCCAGTGCGGGATCGGTGATGTTCTGGCTGGCGACCGCACCCACTCCGGCGCGCACATGCGAACAGCGCGCCGCGACCGCGGGGGAGGAGGAAGAGATGGCCATGCCGAACTGCCCGGTCCTGGCGCAGCGCGCGACGATCGTGAAGGTCATGCGTCTTCGTCCGGGATGACGGCGGTCCCGTCGATCTCGACCAGCCAGGAAGGCCGGGCGAGCGCGCTGACCACCACGCCGGTCGAGACCGGATGCACGCCCTTGATGTATTCGCCCAGCGTCCGGTAGACCGCCTCGCGGTGGCGGACGTCGGTCAGGTAGACGACGATCTTGCACAGGTGGCTCATGTTGCCGCCGACCTCTTCCAGAAGCTGGCGGATGTTCTGCATGACCTTGTGGGTCTGCTCGACCGGATCGTGGCTGCCGATGTCCTTCGCCGTGTCCAGGTCCTGCGGACACTGGCCGCGGAGGAAGACGATCCTGCCCTTTGCGACAACGGCCTGGCAGAGGTCGTTGTCGAGCTTCTGCTCGGGGTAGGTGTCGCGGGTGTTGAACTTGCGGTGGCGGAAGTGGGTCATTGTCCGGGTCCTTGTGGCGGGCGGTTATCTTCTTGAGCGCCTTGCGGCGCGAAGACTCTTTGTCTCGCGTTTCTGCGTGAAGGACGCAGAAATGCTCGGGGTTGCCTCCGGCGGGGATATTTGGGGACAGAAAATGCCGGGAGGGTCATGGCAGGAGGCTGGGTCCGGGGGCGAGCGCGGCGATCTCGCGGCGGAAGGTGAGGGCGTCGCCGGGGTTAGGCTGGTCGAGGGTTTCGGCCCAGTTGCGCCCGGCGTAGGTGGCCCAGGCGATGGGGCCGGGGGCGGCGGCGTCGCCGATGAGTTTCAAGGTCTTTATCCCGGACGCCTGCCAGTCGAGGGCCTTCGTCTGGTGATAGAGGCTGTCGTTCGGAATGCGAGAGGAGACGTGGAGGACCGCGTCGCAAGGGAGAACTGTCTGGCGTCCGGTCCAGGCGCAGGCGAGGGTTATCTCTTTCGCTCCAATGGCTTCCGGGGCTTTGCTCAGGTGGATTTCTACGCCCAGCTCCAGCAGGCGGCGCATGATGGTGCCTTGCTCCAGCGTGTTGTCCGTCCATTCGGCGACCTTCACCGCCGGGGTGACGAAGTGGACGCGGTTGGCTTTGGCCACGAGAAGCTCGGCGAGGACGGAGCCCATGTAGAAGTGATCGTCGTCGTAGAGCGCGACGATCTGGCCTTCTGGGCAACGGCCCGACATGAGGTCGTCAGGGGTATAGACCGGCATCGCCGTATCGGTCGGGACCCCGTGCAGGTGGAACCGCCCCACGGCGTCGCGGCGCCAGGTGGCTCCGGTCGCGATGGCGACGTGGTCGGCGCCCATCGCGAGGATGTCCTCGGCCATCAGCGGGCTATCGCGGTAGATTTCGACATTGGGCAGGGGGGCGAGCTGGCCGGTGCGGTAGTCGGCGACGCGGCCCCAGGCGGAGAGGCCGGGGAGTTGGCGTTCCTTCGACACGCGCCCGCCGAGGGTAGTGGTTGCCTCGGCCAGGGTGACCTTGTAGCCGCGCCTGGTGGCCTGCAGCGCCGCTTCGAGGCCCGTGGGGCCCGCGCCGACGATCAGAACGCTTTCCGAGGCGCCCTTGGGGCGGGGGCGTTCGGGGTGCCAGCCCTTGCGCCATTCCTCCATGAAGGCGGTGTTCTGGGTGCAGCGGGAGATGCCGCCGGTCATGTCGCCCGAGACGCAGATGTTGCAGCCGATGCATTCGCGGATGTCTTCGTAGCGGCCTTCCTGGACCTTCAGCGGCAGGTACGGGTCGGCGATGCTTGGCCGTGCGGCGCCGATGAAATCGAGGATGCCGGACTTGATCTGGCGGACCATCGCGTCTGCGCTGGTGAAGCGGCCGACGCCCACGACGGGCTTCGGGGTGAGGTCCTTGATGCCTTTCACCAGTGCTTCCTGAGCGCCTTCGTCCTTGAAGCGGGAGGTGCCCGAGCAGGCCTCCCAGGTGCCTTGGGCCAGGTCCCAGAGGTCGGGAAGCTCGGCGTGCATGGCGATGAAGTCGCGGAGTTCGGCGTTGGAGAAGCCGAAGGTTCCGGCCTCGTGCAGCGACATCCGCAGGGTGACGGCGAGCTCGCCCCTGGTGGTTTCCCTTGCGTCTTCAACGATCTCGCGCAGGAACCTCGCGCGGTTTTCGAGGCTGCCGCCGTATTCGTCGGTGCGGTGGTTGGTGGCGCGCGACAGGAAGTGCTGCAGGATGCCGAAGCCATGCGCGCCGTAGAGGCAGATCAGGTCGAAGCCGGCCTCATGGCTGCGGCGGAAGGCGTTGCGGAACCAGCGGCGGAGGTTGGCGATGTCCTCCTTGTCCATGGTGCGGGCCTGGACGGGGTCGGAGGTGAAAGTCAGGATCGGGCCGCCGGTGACGGCCAGCGGGACCTCGCGGCTGTAGAGGTTCGGGCCGTTGATGCCGCTGTAGGCAAGCTGGATGCCCGCCAAAGCGCCGTGGGATTTCATCGCCTCGGCCATGCGGGCGAGGGCGGGGATGTCGCGGTCGTCCCAGAGATGCTGTTCGATGAAGGGGGTGATTTCCGAGGTCGGGTGGATTTCCGTCTGCTCGGTGAAGATCACGCCCCAGCCGCCCTCGGCCTTCGTCCGGCGCATCTCGACCACGGCCGAGGGGTCGCGGTAGCCGCCGCCGTTGCAATGCGGGACCTGGTAGAAGCGGTTCTTCGCGGTCTTGGGGCCGATCTGCAGCGGCGTGAACAGGATGTCGTGGCGGGGATCGCGCATCAGAGGGTCCGGAAGTCGGCGGATTGGGAGGAGAGGCGCGCGGGGTCGCGCAGGGGAATCTCGGCGATGAGAAGGGCGGGCGTCTCGCCGGCCTGGGCGAGGATTTCGCCGTGCGGTCCGGCGATGGTGGAGAGGCCGACATAGGTCAGGTCGCCCTCGGTGCCGCAGAAGTTGGCGTAGGCGATGCTGACGCCGTGGCTGGCGGCCATCGCGGGAACGGTGGCGCGGGGGACATGGGAGAAGGGGGCCATGTTCGCGGTCGGGACCAGGATCAGGGTCGCTCCGCGGTCGGCGAGGGACTTTATATGGGGCGCGAACTCCACGTCGTAACATATCAGGATT
>Ga0209278_1001980_pt1 | contig 11829 bp, 8 predicted proteins | sample JI81BgreenDNA_FD_187504 | JGI IMG/M metagenome (GOLD analysis project Ga0209278, IMG submission 187504) | Wastewater effluent complex algal communities from Wisconsin, to seasonally profile nutrient transformation and Carbon sequestration -... | ecosystem: Engineered > WWTP > Effluent > Algae... | reverse complement strand
GCTCTAGTGACGAGCACCACGCTAGCGAGGATGACCGCCATCGCAATCCACGTATCGGCGTCGAAGCGCTCGTGCAGCACGACCGTGCCGAGCAGCACGGCGATGGCCGGGTTCACGTACGCGTAGGAAGTAGCCAGCGCGGGCCGCACGTGGTGCAGCAGCCACACGTAGGCCGTGAAGCCGACGATCGAACCGAACAGCGCGAGGTAGACAAGGGCCAGCGTCGAATCCAGCGGCGGCACGCCGGCGAAGCGCTCACCCAGCACCAGCGAGGCGATCGCCATCCACGCGCCGCCGCAGAGCATCTGCCCGGCGGCGCTCATGAAGGGCGTGGGCAGGTCCTGGTCGCGGCTCCACACCGAGCCCCAGGCCCAGGACAGCGGCGCCACGATCAGGCACACCATGCCCAGCCACGAACCGCGCAGCTCGCTGCCGAAGTTCAGCAGCGCGACGCCACCGAGGCCGACGACAATGCCTGTCCACTCCAGCGCGCCGAGCTTGCGGCCGCGCAAGGTGGAGAACACCGCGACGAACAGCGGCATCGAGGCCACGGCGATTGCGGCGAGGCCGCTGCTCACTTCGGTCTGCGCGAGGTTCACCAATCCGTTGGCGAACAGCACCATGAAGACGCCCATCGCCGCGAGGTTTCGCCACTGCGCGCGGGTGGGTGGGGCCACGCCGCGCCAGCGCAGCACGGCGTAGAACAGCGCCCCAGCGGCGAGCATGCGGATCGCGCCCATCGCGAAGGGCGGATAGCCCTGCACGCCGATGGCGATGGCGAGGTAGGTCGATCCCCAGACGAGGTAGACCGCCGCGAGCGCGCCGGCAACGGCGAGGCGCGAGGGCGCGGCGGCGCTCAAGGCCGCCACGCGGGGACCGGCATGCTCAATCCGCCCAGAGCGTCGCTTGGCGCGACTCCGGCAGCACCTGCGTCGCGAGACGCTGGTTGCCGGCGAGCAGGCCGAGCGCGTCGGCGAGCACGTGGGCCGACTCGCGCAGCAGCGGATCGATGTGGTTCTCGGCGGCCTTCTCGTCGGCCACTTGTTCGGCGACGTTGCGCTCGTCGGCCTGCAGGCCGTCGTCGGCGCGGTTCGGCAAGCTGTCGTCCAGGCCGAGGCGCTTGCGCTCGGCGGTGCGGGCGACGCGCTTGGCTTCGGCCTCCTCGCGCTCGGTGCGGCGGGTGGCCTCGTTGAGCGAGATCGTGCCCTCCTCGCGTTCCTTGCGGAACTCGGCCACGTCCTCGCGCCACCAGCCGAACTCGACGTCCTTGGCGATGCGCGCCTCGTGGCGCTGCGCCAGCGGCAGCAGCATCGGCGCGAAATTGCCGTAGGTGCGGTGGTTCGCCGGCTGGATGCGGCTGGCCGGCAGCGCGTTGTCGTAGCTGCTTTCGCCGAACTCGCTGGCATCGAGCGTGACCGGGAAGGCCAGGTCCGGCACGACACCGTTGAACTGCGTGGTGCCGCCATCGATGCGGAAGAACTGCGCGACGGTGAGCTTCAGCTGGCCGAAGCGCGGCTCGCGGGTGTTCTGGAAACGGTCGAGGTCGATGAGGTTCTGCACCGTGCCCTTGCCGAAGGTGGTCTCGCCGATGATCAGGCCGCGGCCGTAATCCTGGATGGCGGCAGCGAAGATCTCGGAGGCGGAGGCGGAGCTGCGGTCCACCAGCACGGCGAGCGGGCCGTCCCACGCCACCCCGGCATCGTCATCGCTTTCGATGCTGATCCGGCCGCCGGCTTCGCGCACCTGCACGACCGGACCCGTATCGACGAACAAGCCGGTGAGCTCGACCGCTTCGGTCAGCGAACCGCCGCCGTTGCCGCGCAGGTCGACAACCACGCCATCGACCTTCTCGGCCTTCAGTTCGGCGAGCAGCTTGGCGACGTCGCTGGTGGCCGAGCGCGCGTCGGCGTCGCCACGGCGCTTCGCTTCGAAATCGGCGTAGAAGGTCGGCAGGCGGATGACGCCGATGCGCTTGCCGTCGGCCTCGATGAGCTGGCGTCGTGCGGCCTGCTCCTCGAGCTTCACGCGATCGCGGACGATCTGGACGATGCGATGCTCGCCATCGATGCCGTTGGCGGCCGGAATGGTGTCGAGGCGCACCGTGGTGCCCTTGGCGCCGCGCACCAGCTGCACGACGTCGTCGATGCGCCAGCCCATCACGTCGACCATCGGGCCATTGCCCTGCGCGACAGCGACGATGCGGTCACCGACGCTGAGCTGGCCGGTCATCGCCGCGGGGCCGCCGGGCACGAGGGTGCGCACCACCACGTAGTCGTCCTGCGACTGCAGCACCGCGCCGATGCCCTCGAGCGAGAGGCGCATCGACATGTTGAAGTTCTCGGCGCTGCGCGGGCTCATGTAGCCGGTGTGCGGATCGATCGACTCCGTGTAGGCGTTCATGAAGGTCTCGAACGCGTCCTCCGGCTTCAGCTGGTTCACGCGCGTGGCCATCTGGGCGTAGCGCTTGTCCAGCGTGCGGCGGATCTCCTCCGGCGCGCGGCCGGCGAGTTTCAGGCGCAGCCAATCGTTCTTGACGTACTTCTCCCACAGCGTATCGAGCTCGGCGCTCGTGGCCGCCCACGGCGCGTCCTCGCGCTCGTAGCGCCACACCTCGTCGGTGCTGAAGTCGAACTCGCCCTTCAGGCGCTCGCGGGCGAAGGCCACGCGCTCGGCCACGCGCAGCATGTAGCGGGTATAGAGGTCGAAGGCCGGCTGCAGGCTCTGGCCCTTGATGGCGTCGTCGAACCGGCGCTCGTTCTTCTGGAAGGCGTCGATGTCCGACTGCATGAAGAACAGCTTCTGGCCGTCGAGGCTTTCGAGGTAGCGCGTGAAGATCGCACTGCTGAGCGCATCGTCGAGCGGCTTCGGCGCATAGGCGTAGCGGCTGTCGGAGAGCACGCCGTAAACCATGCGGGCGGCGCCCTGCTGGTCGACGGTGGGGCGGAAGGCCGGAGTGGCGGTAGCGGCCGACGCCGGGGCCGCGGCGGCACTGCCGGTGGCGACCTGCGGCGACAAGGCCGCGCCGGCGAGGGCCAGCGGCAGCGCGAGGGCGAGGATGAGGGGCAGCGGCTTCAGCATGGGGTGTGGTCCGTCCGTTCGATGCAGCATGCCGCGATTGGGCGGCCGGTCAATGTGCCGGACGTCGCATCAGGCCAGCACGCCGGCCTCGGCCGCCGAACGGTCGGCGTGGTAGGACGAGCGCACCATCGGCCCGGAAGCGACATGGCTGAAGCCCAGACCGTAGCCATAGGTCTCGAGTTCCTTGAATTCTTCCGGCGTCCAGTAGCGCATCACGGGATGGTGATGCGACGTGGGCTGCAGGTACTGGCCGATGGTGATCATGTCGACGTCGTGATCACGCAGGTGGCGCAGGCACTCCTTCACCTGGTCCATGTCCTCGCCGAGGCCGAGCATGATGCCGCTCTTGGTCGGCACGTCCGGATGCTGGGCCTTGAAGCGCTGCAACAGCTGCAGCGACCAGTCGTAGTCGGCGCCCGGGCGCACGTTCGGGTACAGCGGACGAACGGTCTCGAGGTTGTGGTTGAAGACGTCCGGCGGGTTCGTGGCGAGGATCTCGAGCGCGCGGTCCATGCGGCCCTTGCCGCGGAAATCCGGCGTGAGGATCTCGATCTTCAGCGCGGGCGACAGCGCGCGGGCCTCGCGGATGCAGTCGGCGAAATGCTGGGCGCCACCGTCGCGCAGGTCGTCCCGGTCGACCGAGGTGATCACGACGTACTTCAGGCGCATGTCCGCGATCGTCTGCGCCAGTTTCAGCGGCTCTGCGGCGTCGGGCGGCTTCGGGCGGCCGTGGGCGACGTCGCAGAAGCTGCAGCGGCGCGTGCAGACGGCGCCAAGAATCATGAAGGTGGCGGTGCCGTGGCTGAAGCACTCGTGGATGTTCGGGCAGCTCGCCTCTTCGCAGACGGTAACGAGCGCGTTGTCGCGGAGCTTGGCCTTCACCTGCTGCACGGCGTTGCCGGCCGGGATGCGCACGCGGATCCACGAGGGCTTGCGCAGCTTCGGCGCCTCGGCGAACGTCACCGGGCTTTTGCCGATCTTGTCGCCGCCGAGCTGCTTCTTGCCCGCCTCGAGCGCGTCGGGCGTCAACACGGTGAGCGGAATGGTCTTGGTCGGCGTGGACATGGTTCGATTCGCGTCGTCAGGGCTGGGCGGGGGCCGCGCCGAGGTCCGGCGGGTCGTCGCGCCACTCGGCGGCAAGGCCGAGCTGTTGGCAGAGGTGGGGCACCAGCACGTCGGCCACAAGGCGCAGCTCACCGGGGCCGCCGCAGTCTAGCAGCGTGGTCACGGGCTGCCCGGCGTAACCGCAGGGGTTGATGCGCTGGAAGGGCTCGAGGTCCATCGCGATGTTGAAGGCGAGGCCGTGGAAGCTGCATCCACGGCGGACGCGCAGGCCCAGGGCCGCGATCTTCGCTCCCTCCGACGTGTACACGCCCGGCGCACCGTCCTTGCGGAAGGCGGCGATGCCGTAGGCCGCGCAGGTGTCGATGATGGCCTGCTCGATGCGCTCGACCAGCGCCTTCACGCCGATACCGAGCCGTCGGAGGTCCACCAGCGGATAAGCCACCAGCTGGCCGGGGCCGTGGTAGGTCACCTGGCCGCCGCGATCCACGGGGATGACCGGGATGTCGCCGGCCGCCAGCACGTGCTCGGGCTTGCCGGCTTGGCCGAGGGTGAAGACCGGGTCGTGTTCGACCAGCCAGAGCTCGTCGGCCGTGTCGGCGCCACGCTGGTCGGTCAGCGACTGCATGGCGCGCCAGACCGGCCCATAGGCCTGGCGGCCCAGCCAGCGGACGCGGACCGGCCTCAGAGCGTCCACTTCACTTCGGGCAGGGCGCGCAGGGTCTCGTGGGCTTTCTCGTAGTCGGCGCGCGTCGCGGCGTCGAAGGCATAGGTGACGGACACCCAGTTGCCCTTGGCGGATGGCCGGCTGCGGTGGCGCCCGCGATGCACGAGGAGGCCGGCGGCCTCCAGCGCATCGGCCATCTTGGCGTCGAGCCCGGCACCGGCCGCGCCCATCGCGCTGATCTCGAAGGTGCCCGGGAACTGCAGGCCGTGTTCGGGGTTGTCGGAGGTGATCGACATGCGCGCTCCGGCCGATTACTCGGCGTTCCACCACATCAGGAATTCATCGTACATGCGGCCCACGAAGCCGGCTTCAGCGACCGGCTTCAGCGCCACCAGCGGCGCCGAGGCCACTTCCTTGCCGTCCAGCATCACGCGCACGGTGCCGATGGCCTGGCCCTGCGTGATCGGCGCGATGATCTGCTTCGGCACGTCGATCTGCGGCTTGAGGTCGCCGTAGCGGCCGCGCGGCAGCGTGACCAGCACCGGCGTGGTGACGCCGAGCTCCACTGTGTCGACGTCGCCCTTGAACAGCGGCTGGGTCGCCAGCGCGGCGCTGCCGCCGAAGAGCGCATGCGTCTCGTAGAAGCGGAAGCCCCAGTTGAGCAGCGCGAGGTTGTCGCCTTCGCGGATGCGGAAGGCGTCGGCGCGCGAGTCGGTCTCGATGCCCATGACCACCGAGATCAGGCGCATGTCGCCGCGCTTGGCCGAGGCCGCGAGGTTGTAGCCGGCGTTGTTGGTGTGGCCGGTCTTGATGCCGTCGACGCTCGGGTCCTTCCACAGCAGCCCGTTGCGGTTGTGCTGGGTGATGCCGTTCCAGGTGAATTCCTTCAGCGAGTGCAGCGCGTAAGCCTCGGGGAAGTCGCGGATCATCGCGCGGGCCAGCAGGGCCATGTCGCGCGCGGTCACCACCTGGCCTTCGGCGTCGAGGCCGTGGGCGTTGGCGAAGCGGCTGTTGGTCATGCCGATCTTCGCGGCGTAGCTGTTCATCAGGTCGGCGAAGGCCTCCTGCGTGCCGGCCACGTGCTCGGCCATCGCGATCGAGGCGTCGTTGCCGCTCTGCACGACCATGCCGGTCAGCACGGCATCCAGCGGCGCGCGGGTGTTCACGTCGAAACCGGAGTAGCTGCCCGCGGTGCCAGCGCCGCCCTCACGCCAGGCGCGCTCGGAGATCAGCACCTGGTCGTCCTTCTTGATGCGGCCGGCGGCCAGCTCGGCGGCGATCACGTAGGCGGTCATCACCTTGGTCATCGAGGCTGGCGCGCGCGGGGTGTCGATGTTCTGGCCGGCGAGCACCTGGCCGCTGGTGGCGTCCATCAGGATCCAGGCCGCGCCCTGCGAGGCCGGCGCCGGCGGGATCGCCACGGGAGCCGCGGCGGGGGCCGGCGCGCTCGGCTGCGGCACCGGCGTGGCCACCGGCTGGGGCACCGGCTGCGGCGTGGGCGTTTGGGCGACGGCGAAGGTGGCAGCGACGATCAGGGGAAGCGCGAGCAGGGACGGGCGACGCATGGGACGACAGGACTCCGGGGTGCGGGGCGCGCGGGGCCGCGCGTGGTCAGTGTGGAAGGTTACGGCGCGACGGCTGAATCGCGGGCCGGAATGCGGCGCAGAAGGGGCGGTTTCAAGGCTCCGCGCCGAACAGCCGCGGGGTGGCGAGGCCGCTGTCGATGATCCGGGCCGCCAGCGCCTGCGCCGATGCCACGGCCTGGGCCGGGAAGCGCACGCGCCAGACGCTGCGCTCGCCGACGATGGCGTGGTCGAGTTCGGCCCCATCGAGCCCCGCGTCGGCGAGGCGCTGCACGAGGCGTTCGGCATTCATGCGATCACCGAAGCTGCCCACCTGCACGACCTGCGGACCGCTCCCCATCGGGGCGGGCGCCGCCGGTCCGCGATCGGGCGCAGGCGGCACGGGGCCACGCCAGCGGTTGGCGGGCACGGGCGTGGTGGCACGCGGCGGCGCAGCGGGTGCAGCGGGCGCAGCGGGTGCAGCGGGCGCCGCGGGTGCCGCGGGTGGCGGCGGGACCGCATCGACCAGCAGGGTGTCGTCCGGGCCCATCAGCGCGCGCACTTCGACGCGGGCGGTACCCGCCTGCTTCATGTCGAGGCGCGTCGCCGCGGCATACGAGAGATCGATGATGCGGCCGGCGTGGAAGGGGCCGCGGTCGTTGACGCGCACGACGACGCTGCGGCCGTTGTCGAGGTTGGTGACGCGCACGTAGCTCGGCAGCGGCAGCGTCTTGTGCGCCGCCGTGAACGCGCACATGTCGTAGCGCTCGCGGCTGGAGGTGTGGCGGCCGTGGAACTTGTAGCCGTACCAGCTGGCGATCCCGCGCTCCTCGTATCCCTCGGCCGAATCCATCACGCGGTAGGTGCGCCCCAGGACGCTGTAGGTCTCGCGATTACCGTAGCGCGCTTTCGGCTCGCGGCGCGGTACCGGCTCGGGGATATTCGACACGTCGATGGCGATCGGCGGCGCGCTGTCGGCCACGCCCGGCGCGTAGAGCCCACCGGCGGTGTACAGCGATTCATCGTGCTCGCGCGGCGGCACGCAGTTCGGCGCCGGCGGCAGAGCATCGATGCTGGCCGCGCCACCGTCGTGCAGCGGACGCACCCGGCTTCCTGGTTCACCGGCGTAGGGGTCAGGCCGGGGCTTCGGCGCGCTACCGCAGGCCGAGAGCAGCAGCGCGACGACAACGAGACCGGCAACGCGCGGCATCACGGCGCCGCGTCGCCCGCGAGGATGGCGTCCGCCAACTGGTGCACGGCCAGCGCGTACATCGGCGAGCGGTTGTAGCGGGTGATCACGTAGAAGTTGCGGAAGCCCAGCCAGTGCTCGGTGCCCTCCGCGCCTTCGAGCGTGACCAGCGTGGCGGGCGCGTCATGGCCCTGCGCCTCGGCCGGGCGGAAGCCTTTTTCGCCGAGCTCGGCCAGGCCGTAGCGCGGTTCGAGGTCGGGCGGCACGAAGGCCGCGCCCTCGTCCGCCGTGGCGCGTGCGACGACCGGATTGCCCTTTTCCCACCCGTGGGCGACGAAATAGTTGGCGATCGAGGCGAACACGTCCGGCAGCGAGCCGAAGAGATCGCGCTTGCCGTCGCCGTCGCCATCCTTCGCATAAGCGCGGTAGCTCGACGGCATGAACTGGCCCCAGCCCATTGCACCGGCGTAGCTGCCCTTCTGCGCCGGGATGTCGATGCCCTCCTCGCGCGCCAGCAGCAGCGACTGCGCCAGCTCGTCGCGGAAGAACGCGCCGCGCATGGCCTCGCGCTCCGGGTTGCCGAGCGTCGGGTAGTGGAAGCCCAGGGTATAGAGCGCATCCAGCACCTCGAAGCTGCCGGTGATGCGGCCGTAGGCGGTCTCGACGCCGATGATCGCGACGATGTACTGCTTCGGCACGCCGGTCTCGTCTTCGACCTTCTGCAGCGCGTCGCGATGCTCGGCGAGGAAGCGCTGGCCGCCGGAAACCCGCGCATCGGTGATGAAGATGGGCCGGTAGTCCTTCCACGGCCTCACCCGTTCCGCAGGCCGCGACATGGCGTTGACGATGCTCTGCTGGTAGGTCGCCTGCGCCAGCCAGCCTTCGATCTCAGCCTCGGTGAGCCCGTACTTGGCACTGGCTTCGGCGATGAAGGCCGCTTTCGCCGCAGGGTCGGTCTCGGCGGCCGAAGCCGGGAGGGCGAGGGCCGCGAGCAGCGCGGCGGACAGCAGGGCGAAACGCATCGGGATCAGGCCGGGACATCCGCGCGACGACGGTCGCGCTGTATCGCGGAATTTACCATGCAGTCGCATGGGGGCCGTGCGAGGAGAGCCCGCAGAGTCCAAGCGCAAGGCCAGCGGCGCGAGGCTGGCCCGCCCCATGACCTGATTCGAGTTGAACCCGGCGGCCCGCTCGAAGGGTACATCCATGTACCTCGAGCGGCGGCTCATCCATGAGCCGCCCTCCGGGCTGTCGCCTGAGCCACGCGCCGGGGCTCCTTATCCGCCTCGCGCCGCTGGCCTTGCGCTCGGTCCGCTGCGACTCGGCAAAGCCGAATAGCGGAGTAAGTCAGCATCGTCGCGACACCCGCATTTCCGACCGGAGGGTGCGCGCTGGGATGGGCCGGGCGCCGCGCCCGCGGGGCGGCAGACCAGCGACAAGCGAGCCATGGATGGCGAGCGCGCGGCTCGGGGCAGGACAGCCCCGAGTCCGCGAAGAGTGGTCCGCCGCCGCCGCGCGGCAGGCGCGAGAGCGGATGAAGCCCTACCGCCTCACCCACCCCACGTCCGCCGATGCGCGCCCGCCGCCATCACCATGCCGAACCCCGCCAGCAGGGACACCGCCGAGGTGCCGCCGTAGCTCAGCAGGGGCATCGGCACGCCGACCACCGGGAGGAAGCCCGCCACCATGCCGGCGTTCACGATCACGTAGACCGAGAAGGTCAAGGCCAGCGCGCCGGCCAGCAGGCGGCCATAGGTGTCGCGGGCCTGCGCGGCCAGCCACAGCGAGCGCGCCACGACGAAGAAATACAGGGCCAGCAGCACCAATACGCCCAGCCAGCCGAACTCCTCGGCGAACACCGAGAACACGAAATCCGTGGTGTGCTCGGGCAGGAAGTCCAGATGCGCCTGCGTGCCCTGCCCCCAGCCCTTGCCGGTCGCACCGCCAGAGCCAATGGCGATCTTCGACTGGATGATGTTCCAGCCCTCGCCCAGCGGGTCGGATTCGGGGTCGAGGAAGGTGAACACGCGGGCCTTCTGGTAGGGCATCAGGAACTGCCAGCCGATCGGCAGTGCGGCCAGCCCCAGCGAGGCGAACACGCCGATGCGCCACCAGGCGATACCGGCCAGGAACACTGCGAAGACCCCCGAGGCACCGACCAGCAGGCCCGTGCCGAAATCGGGCTGCAGGACGGTGAGCCCCACCGGCAGGCCGATGATCGCGGCGGTGATGCCCAGCGTGCGCCACCGCGGCGGCAGCACGGCCTGGTGCAGGAACCACGCCACCATCATCGGCACGCTGAGCTTGAGCAACTCGCCGGGCTGCAGGTAGAAGACCTTGAGGTCGATCCACAGATTGGCGCTTCGACCCGTCCCGATGACGAACACCAGCCCCAGCAGGACGAGGCTCGCCGCGTAGGCCAGCGGCGTCCATTGCCGCAGCGTCGCCGGCGCGACCCGCGAGAGCAGCAGCAGCGCCCCCAGGCCGATGGCGAAACGCGCGGCCTGCTTCACCACGGAATCGACATCGCCGCCGGCGCTGGCCTGCACCACGAGGCTGATGGCCATGATCGCGCAAAGGGCGAACAGCAGCGGCAGGTCGACCTTGTCGAGCCAGCGCCAGGCGAACGCAGTAAGGGCCCGGACCAGAACGTTCACGGGCGCGGCTCCCCGGCCGGCGCTGCGGTGCCGGACGCCGGGACGACCGCGTCCTTGGGAGGCGACACGGCAGCGTCGTCGCGTGCCGCCACGGGGGCCGGCGGTGGACCCATCCAGGCATCGAAGATGCGTCGGGCGACCGGGGCGGCGGCGGTCGAACCAGACCCCCCATGCTCGACGACGAGGGCCAAGGCGATCGTCGGCGCGTCGGCCGGCGCGTAGCCGACGAACAGGGCCTGGTGGCGGAGGTGGTAGGGCAGTTTCGCCGGGTCGAGGCGCTCGTCGCCGCGGCGGCTGACACGCTGCGCAGTGCCGGTCTTTCCGGCCATCAGGTAATGCGCGCCTGCGGCGGCGCGGGCCGCGGTGCCGGTCGGCCCGTGCATCGTCGCGACCAGGCCGTCGCGGACCGCCACCAGATGCGCCGGATCATCCACCACCGGGATGGCCGCAGGCTGCGGCTCCGCGATGCGGGGCGCGCCGAAACCGGCCTGCGTGGCGCGCACGAGGTGGGGGCGCCGCAGTTGCCCATCGCCCGCCAGCATCGCCGTGCCTTGGGCGAGCTGCAGCGGCGTGGTCACCCAATAGCCCTGCCCGATGCCGGAGATCACCGTCTCGCCGGGATACCAGGCCTGCCGGAAACGACCTTGTTTCCATGCGCGGCTGGGCAGCACGCCGGCCACTTCGCCAGTGAGATCGATGCCGGTCGGCTTGCCGAAACCCATCCGGTCGAAATCCGCGCTGATGCGGTCGATGCCCAGCTTCATGGCCAGGTCGAAGTAGTAGGTGTTGACCGACTGCGCCAGCGACTCGCGCAAGTTGATCGTGCCGTGGCCGCCGGCGCGCCAGTCGCGGTATTCGCGCGCCTGCCCCGGCAGCCGGTAGGCACCGCTGGAGAACACCGTCGTCTCCGGCGTGATCAGCCCTTCCTCCAGGCCGGCCAGCGCCATGAACGGCTTCAGCGTCGAACCCGGGGGGAAGCCGCCCAGCACGTTGCGGTTGAACAGCGGACGGGCCACGTCCTCGTTGAGCCGGCGGTAATCGTTGAAGGTGATGCCGCCCACGAACAGGTTGGGGTCGTAGCTCGGCAGGCTGACCATGGCGAGGATCTCGCCGCTCATCGGATCGATCGCGATCGCCGCGCCGTGCTGGCCCTCGAAGGCCTCGACCATGGCCTTCTGCAAGGCGATGTCGATGCTCAGGTGCAGGTCGGCGCCGGGCTTCGCATCATGCCGGCGCAGCACGCGCAGCGGGCGGTTCTCGACGTTGGTCTCGACCTCCTGGTAGCCGACGTCGCCGCGCAGCCGGCTCTCGTAGTAGCGCTCGAGACCGGTCTTGCCGATGTGCGGCAGCGCCGCGAAGCGCGACTCGCCGCGCGACTCCAGTGCATCGACGTCATCCTGGTCGATGCGCCCGACATAGCCGACGATGTGGGCCGTCAACTCGCCGAACGGGTAGCGTCGGGTCAGGTAGGGCACCACCTCGACGCCGGGGAAGCGGTGGCGGTCGACCGCGAGCCGCGCGATTTCTTCTTCGGAAAGGCGCAGCTTCAGCGCGATCGGCTTGAAGCGCCGGCTGCCCTTGCGGGCGTTCTCGAAACGGCGGAGCTCGTCCTCG